>Ga0207416_1000682_pt1 | contig 53926 bp, 50 predicted proteins | sample PaiPotPPM11metaG_FD_184107 | JGI IMG/M metagenome (GOLD analysis project Ga0207416, IMG submission 184107) | Iron sulfur acid spring bacterial and archeal communities from Banff, Canada, to study Microbial Dark Matter (Phase II) - Paint Pots PPM... ... | reverse complement strand
CGGCGTGGTCGACCGCGGCTTTCACCAGGCTTTCCGGGCGCGCCACCGACATGTCCGGCAGCGTCAGGTTCACCAGCGTGATCGCGGCCGCGAACGACACGGACTTGAGCGGCGGCTCGCCGCCGCGCACGTGCTGCGCGTTCGTCAGCTCGCGGGAAAACGTCTCGACCATGACCAGTTCGTTGGCGTCCTGGTCGCCCTGGGCCAGCCCCACCCAGCGGACGTCCTCGCCGAGAGCGTCGCCGTAGCCGTCGAGCCAGCGCACGCCCGGCCGCGCGGCGTCAAGCCCGTAAACCGGAAACTGAACGGGCGGCGACGCCTGAACGTCTCCCGAGCCCGGCCCCATCATCTGGCACTCCGCACCATGCGCACGACCTCGGCGTGTTCCCGCATCGTTTCCTTACCGTCCTGGCCGGGCTGCCGCCCGAAGCCGCAGTACATCGCCACCCCGAAGTCCGGAATGTACCTGGAGGCGGTGTCGGCCCGGCGGCGCAGGCCCGCGGCACCGTCGATCGGCAGCACGATCCCGAGGAAGACCCTTGTGTCGCGCGGCTCAAGATCTACCAGCGGCCGGAAGAACGACTTGTCCTCGCTGCGCAGGTACCTCGGGCCCGCCAGGTGCAGCCAGTCGACCGTTCGCCCGGAGTTCGCGACCGCGAAGTTCGCCATCCGGACCAGCAGGTCCATGTCCCGCGCCTCGTACATCGGCCATTCGGGGAACGTGCCGTAGCACAGGTGATATCCGACCAGGGCCGGCGCGGGGATCAGCCTGGTCAGCCGGGTTACCGGTCCGGCGAACCGCTCCCACGCGCCCTCAGAAGTCCAGGCAAGCACTCGCTCCAGGTCCTGCGTCTCGTACGCGAGGTCCCACTGGACGGCGACGTCGGCGGGCGGGATCGCCGCGAACAGCCGGGCCAGTTCGCGCTCGACCAGGTCCTCGAACCCCGCCGCGGCGATCGGGTAGTCGTGCGCGAAGTCGGACTTGAACGCGTTCAGCGCGCTCGCGGGAAACGGCAGGCAGACCTGGAAGCGAACCCCCGCGGGGATGACACCCGCGGCGCGCAGCGCGCCGAACGCCGCGTAGGAAGCGATCGCGTCGTCGATGCGCGGCCACGTGTCCCAGTGCACCTCGCTGACCCCGGGCCTGATGCCGAACACCGGGGTCTCGTACGCATGGCGCGGCAGGCCAGTTGGAGAGGGAGTCTCCTCGAGGGTCACCATGCCCTCGTTCGGACGTACGAGCTTTTCTCGCTCGTAACTGACCCAGCCGGCGCGGGGACCGGTCTCGCCGTCGGGCAGCGCGAAGACCAGGTCACCGAAGAAGTCCGCCGCCGAGCGCAGCGCGGATTCCGTGGAATCGGCAGGCAGGCTCCCGACAAGCAGTAGTTCGCTGTTCACACGCCGCGCCATCGCGGCCTCCTTCGCTCGAACCGAGCCATCGACGCCAGGGTAGCGAACCAGGCCGGAATGCTGATCCGTGGTTGATTGTTCAACTACCCATGAAGAACATCGGGTTCCTGTCGTTTGGCCACTGGTCCGACGCGCCTGGCTCGCAGGTGCGTTCCGCGTCGGACTCGCTGCTCCAGTCGATCGAGCTTGCCGTCGCGGCGGAAGAGGTCGGCGCGGACGGTGCCTATTTCCGCGTCCACCACTTCGCGCAGCAGCTTGGTTCGCCGTTCCCGCTGCTCGCGGCCGCGGGCGCGCGCACGAAGCGCATCGAGATCGGCACGGCCGTGATCGATATGCGTTACGAGAACCCGCTGTACATGGCCGAGGACGCGGGCGCCGCCGACCTCATCGCGGGCGGCAGGCTGCAGCTCGGCATCAGCCGCGGCTCACCCGAGCAGGTGATCGACGGCTGGCGGTACTTCGGCTACCGGCCCGCCGAGGGCAAGACCGACGCCGACGTGGCCCGCGACCACGCCGAGGTGTTCCTCGAAGTGCTCAAGGGCGAGGGCTTCGCGGAGCCGAACCCGCGGCCGATGTTCCACAACCCGCCGGGACTGCTGCGCGTCGAGCCGCATTCACCCGGCCTGCGTGACCGCATCTGGTGGGGCGCGGCCTCGGACAGCACCGCCGTCTGGACGGCCAAGCTCGGCATGAACCTGCAGAGTTCGACCTTGAAGACCAACGAGTCGAACGAGCCGTTCCACGTGCAGCAGGCCAGGCAGATCCAGGCCTACCGCGACGCGTGGAAGGAAGCGGGCCACGAGCGCGAGCCCCGCGTCTCGGTCAGCCGCTCCATCTTCGCGCTGACCGACGAGCGCGACCGGATGTACTTCGGCGCCCGTAACCAGGACGAGGACCAGGTCGGCTTCATCGACGCCGAGAAGCAGGCGATCTTCGGCCGAACCTACGCCGCCGAGCCGGACAAGCTCATCGAGCAGCTCAAGGAGGACGAGGCCATCGCCGCCGCGGACACCCTCCTGCTCACGGTCCCGAACCAGCTCGGCGTCGAGTACAACGCCCACGCGATCGAGTCGATCCTGACCCACGTGGCCCCGGCACTGGGCTGGCGCTAGGCGCTACGCGCTCAGCGCTCGTCCACGTCTTCGGCCCCGTGATTGTGGTGGCGGTGGTACTGCGGCCCGTAAATCTCTTCGCGCCTTTGCTGCCGCAGGTCGCGCCTTACATCGCGGAAGTCGCGCCTGGCGTCGAGCCGTCGCTGCCGCGCCTCGCGCATTGATTCATTGGTCGGCTTGTGCTTCACGTCGACGCCGCCCATGAAGGCCACACCGTTGACGGTGATCACCGGCCCGTCCGGGCTTCCGTTGCTGCTGCCCGAGTGGTCGAAGGCGCCCATGACGCCGACGCCGGTGACGCGGAGCGTGGCGTCCTCGGGCACGATGATCTCGCAGCCGCCAAGGAACGCCACGATGTGGATGGTGACCTCCCGCTCGGCGAAGCGGGCCTCGCGCAGGTCGATTTCGCCGCCGCCCATGAACAGGAACGCGGTGAACTCCTTCGGCACGGTCCAGTCGCCCTTGCGGCTGAAGCCGCCGAGTATGGCGACCGCGCCGTGCGAGGTCGGCTCGCCGCCGAACCTGGCGGGGTCGCGCGGCTCCGCCGGTACGGGGGGAGGGGCGGGCGCGGCGCCGGCGGCCGGCAGGTCGTGGGTGATCGGCTCGAGTTCGGCGTAGGTCTTCGCGGCGTAGACCGCGTCCAGCCGCTCGTCAAGCTCGTCCATGGTCAGCCGCCCGTCCCCCGCGGCGTCGCGCAGCACGTTGGCGACGCGTTCCCTGTCCGCGTCGGAGGCGCGCAGGTTCCGTGGTTCTGGGACGGCGGGCGTGCTACTCATATCAGCCAAGCCTAGGCGTAGACGCGCGCCTAGGTACAGTGTCCCTCGATCAGGAAGCCGAAGTCGCTGGCGGATAGTGCTTGTCTGTTTACCGGTTACCGGCGCTGAGCGGAAAGCTGGGCTTCCGCCTCGGCGAGCACCCGGGTGATGTCCCGGCCGAAGCGGACGTCGCACGGGTGCACGACCCGGCCCGCCTCCGCCACCGCGATCAGCTCGGCGGCGGCGGTGCGCAGCGCCGCGACCGAGTCGACGAGTTCGGCGGGCATGACGGAGCGGCCCGCCTCGCCCCAGACGAAGACCGTGACCCCCTCAGCGGCCTCCGGCGCGCTCTGCGTCGTGGTGACGGTGGACGTCTGGCCGGTCTGGTGCCGCAGGACCAGGTGCGTCACGTCCGCCTTGCCCGCGACCGCGGTCACCTCGGTGACCGGGCCGAGGCAGGCCCACAGCATGCCGACGAGGTGCGGGCCGAGGTCCCAGAGCGCGCCCTTCTCCCGCCGCCACGGGGTGTTGAACGGGTTGTCCGGCGCCAGCGAGGAACCGAGCCAGATCGAGGCGCCGCCGGACCAGCCGCTGCCGGACCAGCCGCCGCGGGCCTGCTCGTCGGTGAGCCAGGCCCGGATCTCGGTGTTGAACCGCCAGGTGAAGAACACGATGGAGGCGACCTTGGCCTCCTCGACGGCGGCGACGAGCTTGTCCGCGTCGTCGGAGGAAAGCGCGACTGGCTTCTCGAGCAGGAGGTGCTTGCCCGCCTGCGCCGCGCGGACGGCTAGCGGCGCCTGGACGTGCGGCGGCACCGCGAACGCGACCGCGTCCACTTCGTCGAGGAACGACGCGAAGTCTGCGTGGGCGGTCGCGCCGTGCTCGGCGGCGAGCGCCGCGGCGGCCGCGGTGTCACGGCCCCATACCGCCGTGAGCTCCACGCCTGGGGTGCTTGTGAGCGCGGGCGCGTGGGTCACTTTCGCCCAGTAACCGGTGCCAACGAGGCCGAAACGCATGGCTCCGATCGTACGCCGGTCCGTTCCCGGTCCGGTTCGCGTAAGGTTGGGCGGCGTGCGTGTCGTTCTCGCTTCCGCGTCCCCCGCCAGGCTCGCCGTGCTGCGCGCGGCCGGCATCGACCCCGAGGTCATCGTCAGCGGCGTCGACGAGGACGCCTACTCCGCGCCCAGTACCGGCGAACTGACGCAGGTCCTGGCGTCGGCGAAGGCGTCGGCAGTGGCTTCGCGGCTGAACGACGGCCTCGTGATCGGCTGCGACTCGATGCTCGACCTGGACGGGCGGGCGTACGGCAAGCCGACGTCGCCCGCCGAGGCGGAGGCGCGCTGGCACATGATGTCCGGCAAGACCGGCACGCTGTTCACCGGGCACTGCGTGATCGACGTGGCCAGCGGGAAGTACGAGGCGGCGGTGGCCGGCACGACGGTGCGGTTCGGCACTCCGACAGATGACGAAATTTCGGCTTATGTCGCTACCGGCGAGCCGCTGAACATGGCCGGCGCCTTCACCATCGAGGGCCTGGGCGGCTGGTTCGTCGACTCGATCGACGGCGATCACAACAACGTCATCGGGATCTCGATACCGCTGCTCCGCTGCCTGTTCCGCGACCTGGGCGTCACGATCCCGCAGCTGTGGGCCCAGTACCGGTAATGCGGCTTCAGTACAGCAGCCGGTCGTAATTCGCCGGCGCGTAGTGCGCCTCCAGCTCCTCAAGCGTCTGGGTCGTGTTCTGCGTCGCCTTGCTCAGGGCGGCGACGGACGGCATCTCGTCGGTCGCCGGCCAGGACTCCGGCGACCACAGCCCAGAGCGCAGAAACGCCTTGGGGCAGTGCGAGAAGACCTGCTCGATCTCGACCACGAGTGCGAGCACGGGCCGCTGTCCGCGCACGACCAGGTCGTCGAACCAGGGGGCGTCCCGCACCAGCCGGGCCCGGCCGTTGATCCGCAGCGTGTCGTTGCGCCCGGGAATCAGCGCGATGACGCCGACGTGCGGGTTGGACAGGATGTTCAGGTACCCGTCGGCCCGCTTGTTGCCCGGGCGCTCGGCGATCACGATCGTCTGCGGGTCGAGCACGTGGATGAGGCGCCCCGCCGGGTCGCCCTTGGGCGACGCGTCGCAGTTTCCGGCCGCGTCGCAGGTCGCGACCACGCAGAACGGCGACGCGTGCAGCCACTCGACCTGCAGCGGGTGCAGCGACGGCCGGACCTTGGTCACGGCCCGTCCCGACGCGTGACCGCCGAGCGCGTCCCGGAGCTCGGCCTCGGTGGTGATCTGAACGGTCTCGCTAGTCTGACTGACCTCGGTGGTCTGAGTGGCTGACAATGCGCCTCACAGTCTCGTGAACGACTGGACCGACGTCTTCTCCGACAGCAGGGCCGGCGGTCCGATGATCTTGCGGTCCGGCTTGCCGACGACCTCCTCGTCCTTGCCTTCGTAGTCGAACTGCTCAAGCACGTGCTTGATCGCCTCAAGCCGGGCGCGCTTCTTGTCGTTGGACTTCACCACCGTCCACGGCCCGTCCGCCGTGTCGGTATAGAAGAACATCGCATCCTTAGCCTCGGTGTAATCGTCCCATTTGTCCAGTGACTTAATGTCCATCGGTGACAGCTTCCACTGCCGCACCGGGTCGACCTGCCTGATGACGAACCGCGTCCGCTGCTCCGACCGGGTCACGGAGAACCAGAACTTGGTCAGGTGCAGCCCGGAGTGCACCAGCATCCGCTCGAACTCCGGCGCCTCCCGCATGAACTCCAGGTACTCCGCGGGAGTGCAGAATCCCATCACGCGCTCCACCCCGGCCCGGTTGTACCAGGAGCGGTCGAACAGCACGATCTCCCCGGCCGCCGGCAGGTGCGCCACGTACCGCTGGAAGTACCACTGGGTCCGCTCCCGCTCGCTTGGCTTCTCGAGCGCCACGACGCTCGCGCCGCGCGGGTTGAGGTGCTCGGTGAACCGCTTGATCGTGCCGCCCTTGCCCGCCGCGTCCCGTCCTTCGAAGATGATGACGATCCGCTGGCGGGTATCCTTCACCCAGTTCTGGAGCTTGACGAGCTCGATTTGCAGCAGCCGCTTGTGGTGGTCGTAGTAGTCGCGGGTCATCCGCTCGTCGTACGGGTAGTCCTCCCGCCAGGTGTCGACCGGGGTCCCGTCCGGCTTCAGCAGGACGGGATCGTCGTCGTCGTTGTCCTCCACCCGAAGTCCGGCGAGGATGGCGAGGTCGGCGGGATCGTTCGATCCGGGAGATGGCAGCGCGTTGAACACGACTTAAATACAACACATCAGAGGAAGCAGGTCACGGGCGGGGGGAGGGTGTTCACAAGCGCGTCAGCGCCCAGTTCTCTCCCCTTCATCCCGAACGACTTCAGCCGTCTCTCCCCGTCAACCCATTACCCGGCCCCGTCAACCCATCACCCGGCGGCGATAGCCTTGGCGGCATGGATGAGGCCGTGATCTACACCGACGGTGCGTGCAGTGGCAATCCCGGCCCCGGTGGCTGGGGCGTGGTGCTCAGGTACGGCGATGTGGTCAAGGAGCTGCACGGCGGCGAGCGCGCCACGACCAACAACCGGATGGAGCTGCTCGCCGCGATTTCCGCACTCGAGGCGCTGACCAGGCCCGTGCCGGTGCAGATGTACACCGACAGCAAGTACGTGCTCGACGGGATCACCAAGTGGCTGCCCGGCTGGCAGCGCAACGGATGGAAGACCGCGTCGAAGCAGCCGGTGAAGAACGTTGACCTGTGGCAGCGCCTCGTCGCGGCCATGGCGCCGCACCAGGTCAGCTGGCACTGGGTCAAGGGACACAACGGCGACCCAGGCAACGAGCGCGCCGACGAGCTCGCCCGGCTCGGCATCGAGGAAACTTTGGCGGGCAGCCGCTTAGGGGTCTTAGAGAAAACGATCAGGTCGCCCGCCGTTTCCGGTGGGCGACCTGATTCTCATGGGTACTGCTACGGCTGCGGGCTTAGCACTTCCCCGCGTACGCGCCGCTGGTGAACGTGGTCCACGGGCCCCAGTTGGTCCCGTTGCTGGACAGGTCGATCGCCGACTTGGCGTTCTGGAACGGGTTGAGCGTGGCGAGCGCGCCGTTCGAGCCGTTGATCTGCCAGAGGCCGAAGTCGTCGGTCGGGCTGATCGCGTTCGGGTTGCCGCCGGACTCGGCCATCGCGATCTCCGCGGCCATAAGCGCGGCGCCCGGGCTGCCGCCCGCCTGCTCCCAGAGCTGCTCGAGCCCCGAGCAGCTGTAGCTGCCCTGCGCGACGGCCTGGACGGACTTGGCGGCCTGGGTGATGACGTTGCCGCCGGTCCCGGTGGGCGCCGCGCTGCTGCGGTTGTCCGTGTCCGTGTCCGTGCTTGTGGTGCTCGGCGTCGAGGCCGTCGGCGGCACTGTCGCGGGCTGCGCGGCCGCGTGCTTCGGCACGTAGTCGGTGAGCGTGTAGTGCGCGGGCACGGTGGCCGGTATCAGCAGGCGCTCGCCCGTGTGGATCGCGTCCGGGTCGGAGATCGTATTGGCGTTCTCGTGGTAGAGGTACTGCCAGTCGCCGGGGTTGTGGTAGAAGCGGTTGGCGATCGTGGACAGCGTGTCGCCGCTGCGGACGTTGTAGTAGGTGCTGTGCGCCGTCGCGGCGGCGTGCCGGGCGGGCTTGGCCGCGGCGACGGTCACGGTCTTCGTCGCGAGTCTGGTCCCCGTGGTGTGCGAGCCCGTGATGTGCGAGCCCACGCTCGCGGCCATGGCCGCGTCCGGCGTCGGGTGACCCTGCGCCGTCGCCGTGACCGGCTTGGCGGATCCGGCGAGCACGTGCGATGCCTGGGGCACCGCGACAAGCGCGCCTGCGATGGCGACGGCCGGAGCCGCCTTCCCGGCCTGCAACGCGACCTTCTCTACCTGCGAGGGGGTCGCGTGACGGCCCCTGCGCCTGATTCTCAACGGCCCGCGGTCACTACGCCCAGCGGTCATGCTCTCCCCATGGTCGTTGCCATGCCCGGCCTACGCGGCGCATGCACCTCTCGGCGGGCCCACTCACTCGCTTGCGGGCGTAATGCTGCTCAAACTGCATCCGCCCGCTATAAACGGGTATCGAACGGTTTGTAGGCGTATCCACGCTTTCGTCCCCGTCGATCCGATGGATGGAACTATGGCAGGGGCGCGCGGCGGCGCGCAGGCAAATTGAGTTTTTTCCGTGACCGTGTCGTGATCAAATGCGGACAGACGCGCAGTCCAATGGACAGATTTCCGGAAGATTTCCGAGTTGCCGGTGTATCGCCGCGCGATACTGGGAGATGTGACCGATCATCCTGAGCGCGTGACCCGCTACTTCGAGGACTGCGTCCCCGGGCTCACCGAGGACTGCGGCAGCTTCTCGATGAGCGAGGCGGAGATCATCGCCTTCGCCGGGGAGTACGACCCGCAGCCGTTCCACGTGGACCCCACGGCGGCCAAGGACGGGCCGTTCGGCGGGCTGATCGCGAGCGGCTGGCACACGACGAGCAGGATGATGCGCGTGCTGGTGGACCACTGGGTCAGCCCGGAGAGCAGCCTCGGCGCCGCCGGCATCGACGACATCCGCTGGCCGAAGCCGGTCCGTCCCGGCGACACGCTGCACGTGCGCGCCACGGTACGTGAGGCGCGCCGGTCGAATAGCAGGCCGGACCGGGGAATCGTCAAGACCCTGATGGAGGTGACCAACCAGGACGGGGACCTGGTGCTGTCGATGACCGCGACCAACTTCGTCCTGCTGCGCCCCGACCACCGCGCCTTTGTGCCGGGGGGGTCTGGGGGGGTCGTCCCCCCGAGGGGCTAGCGTTCAGCCTTACGATGCCGAGGTTAGCCATGCCGCCCGCTCCGCCGCCGCCATCGCGAACGCGTGGATGATGGGGTGCGGCTGGGTTCCTTCGCCGTGCAGTTCCGGCTGGAAGAGGGTGCCCATGAAGAACGGGTGCCCGGGCAGTTCCATGACCCTGACCTGCCCGGAATCGTCGAAGCCGCTGAACACAAGGCCGCTGGTCGTCAGGGCCTCCAGGTACTTCTCGTTCAATCCGTAGCTGCAGTGGTAGCGTTCCGTGCGCCTGCCTGGGCCGGAGATCCGCGCGGCGAGCGTGCCTGGCACGATCATGACCGCTTCCTCGTGACCCATGAGCGAGCAGTCGAGCGGGACGATGAGGTACTCGCTCGCATTCGGCGTGACCTCGGCGTTTTCGACATTCGACAGCCCGCAGACGTCGCGCGCGTACTCAAGCAGCGCGTGTTGGAAGCCGCCGCAGGTGCCGAGGAATGGTATGCCCTTTTCCCGGGCGGTGCGCACGGCCGCGATGGCGCCCGGGACGCTCTCATAGGGGCTGCCGGGTACCAGCCAGATCGCGTCGAAACCGGTCAGTTCGCAGTCGGCCGCGTCGGGCGTCGCGATCCAGTAGGGGTCAAGCGCGATCGAGTCGCGCTTGAGTAGGGCATTGATGAGTCCGGGGATGCGCGCGTGCGCCATGACGTTCGCCGACCGGTCGCCCACGAGCGCGATCCGGGGAGTGTGCTGACTCATGACTTCATCTTCGGCCGGCCCGACATTAAGCGCCAACGATGATTTCTTGTCTCCGGATAAGCGATGCTTATCTGGTGGAAGCGCAACTGCTCAGGACATTCGTGACGGTGGCCAGGCTCGGCTCCTTCTCCGCCGCCGCGGTTCAGCTCGGCTACACCCAAGCGGCGGTGTCCCAGCAGATAGCAGCGCTCGAAGGCGACCTGAAGACCCAGCTGCTCAACCGCCGCCCGGTCACGCCGACGGAGACGGGCGCCCGCCTGCTTGAGCATGCCGAGCCAATCCTGCTCCGCCTGGATGCGGCAAGAGCCGACGTCACGAGGATGACGAAGACCCCGGCCGCGACGCTGCTGGTCGGCGTCACCCCGCTGGCCGGCGCCACCTCCGCACTGGCAACGGCCCTGGCCGTCCTGCGCGAGCGCATGCCCCGCCTGGCCATCACTATTCGGACCGCGACCCGCGAGCAGCTAGCCACCGGAGTAGCGAGGGGAGATCTCGACACGGCCCTCACCGAGGGCCTGAACCGCCCCAACGATCCCCTGCCCGAACTGGCGCCGGTAGCCGCCGTGGGCCTCAGCGAGACGAACGTCCGGGTCGTCCTGCCTGCCGATCATCCACTGGCGACCCGCCCGACTCTCCGCCTGGCCGACCTGGCGGACGCCCGGTGGATAGAAGCCGACAACGTGGCCCCGCCGCTGACCGAGATTCGCCGGCACGCCGACACGGGCGGCTTCAAGCCCGCGTTCCGCTACACCGGAGCCGACGTCATGACGCTGATCAACCTGGCAACCCAGGGCCACGGCCTAACCCTGCTACCAGAAACGGTGCTGGGCGACCGAGTCATAACCAGCGTCCAGGTGGCGCAGCCCAGACTGTGTCACCGCATGGAGCTGATCCACACGGCCCTGCCCAAGCGTTCCCCGGCCGCGATCTTGGCCGCAATCCTCTCCGACCGCTAAGTGGATCTTGGATGTGAATTTGAACTAGTTCCCGCCGAGAACGCGGGGCTGGTTGCCGGTGCCGTCGCCCTTGTTGTTGTCGTTGAGTGGCGGGACGCCGACGCCCCTACGCACCGATTCCAGGATGGTCAGGCCCTGGCTGACTAGCCCGGCGGCGATCTCGCCGAGCCCGTCGGCGCCGTTGAGTACGGTGACGTTGGCGCCGTTCAGCCCGGCGGCCGCCTCCTTGACGATCTGCGGGAGCTGGGCGATCAGCAACTGGTCGAGCGCCACGCGGTTGTTCGACGCCGCGGCCTCGGCCGCGATCCTGGTCCGTTCCGCGTCGGCGATGGCGAGGATCTTGACCTTCTGGGCCTCCGCCTCGGCGGGCCTGATCACCTCGGAGACCAGTTCCTGCTGGCGCAGTTCGGCCCGCTGTTGCGCCAGCTTGGCCTGCGTGGCGATGACCGCCTGCTGCGCCTCGGCCTGGGCAAGGGGACCGGCCTGAGCCGCCTCCGCCTGCGCCTTGTCGATCTCGGCCTTGTACTGCGCCTGGACGACCGAGGTCTGCCGGGCGAACTCGGCCTGCTTGCGGGCCGACGCTTGCTGTGCCTCGGCGGCCGCCTGGTCGGCCGCGGCCTGGGCGATCTTCGCCTGCCGCTGGATCGCGGCGTTGTTCGGCGCGGCCATCGCCGCGATGTAGCCGGCGCCCATGTCGTCGATGGACTGGATCTGCAGCGAGTCGACGGTCAGGCCGATGGTGGCCATCTCCGTCTTGGACCCGTCGAGCACCTCGGTGGCCAGCTTCTGCCGCTCGGTCACGATCTCCTCGACGGTCATCGAGCCGATGATCGATCGCAGGTGGCCGGCGAAGATCCGGCCGGTCAGCACGGACATCTGGTCCTGGTCGGACAGGAACCGCTGGCCGGCGTTGACGATGGACTCCGCGTCGTAGCCGACCTTGAACGCGATCACTGCCCGGACGTTCAGCGAGATGCCCTGGTGGGTCACGCAGGTCTCCGCCACCTCGGCTTCCTGCATGGAAAGCGTCAGGTAGCGGACCTTGCGGACGAACGGCGTGACAAACGCGCCGTGCCCGGTGACTACCCGGAACGGCGCGTCGTTCATCCCGCGACGGCCGCCGGAGATAAGCATTGCCTCATCGGGGGCGGGAACTCGGTAACCGAACATGGTTTCACTCTCCTGAGCGAGGAACTTCAGTAGAACCGGGGATAACGGGGACCTCGCCGAGCGGGTCGGTCCATTCAATAACGTCAACCGTTCGCGGCCCTAGGTACTCGATGACGAGGACAACGGTGCCTTCCCGCAGCGGCGTGCCCGACCAGGCAAGATAGCTCTCCGAGCCGCCGCGAATCTTGATCCGCACCTCACCGGGCCCGCCCTGGCCACGGGTGCCGACGGTGAGCACGCCCACCCTGCCGATCGCGGATTCATCGCGAGCCACTGCAATGCCGCCCCTCACGTGCGAACGCCGGAACACAGCCTAGTCTCGGCTGGCGGAAAAGCCACCTTTCGTTAGGCTAAGAAAGTGACTTTCCCCGGAACCGCACAGAATAGTCCCGCCCAGGCAGGTGGCGAGCAGCTGGTTGCGGACCGGCCTCGCCATGGTGATCGCCGCGATCCTGTCCGCCATCCGCGGCGGTGGTAAGCGGGGGAAGACGCCTACAGCCAGCCGTTCCTGATGCTGTCGGCCGCGCCCTCCTCGGGTGCGGTGCCGAGCTCGCCCGCGCGGACCTTGTCGAGCATCAGGCCGGCCGCGCTCACGATCGCCGGTGCCATGTCCTTGAGGCTGGCCGCGTCGGAGGGTGCTGCGACGTCCTGCGGCACCTCCGCCCGGTCGAGGATTCCCGGCAGGTCGGCAAGCTGACCCGCGAGCCAGCCGAGCGGGTCCTGCGACAGCTCCCGCAGGAAGATGCGGGAGGTCGGGTCCCACTGCTCGGAGAACTTGGGGTGGTGGTGCGTCCGGTTGAAGCTGCCCGGCTTGCCGTCCACCGACTCCAGGAGGTCGACCCGCCAGATCGGCTTGCCGACCCCGATCGGGACCGCCGAGTAAATAGAGCTCTTGAGCTCGCCGCGGTCGACGGACCGCAGCTCGAGCCGGACGCCATGCTCTGGCCCTTCCTGTCCGGGGTACGGGTTCGGGTCGAGGAAGTAAAGGTCCCCGACGACAACGCCGACTTTCTCGAACACGAAAGCCTGAAGCATGAGACCACCTATCAGAATCGCTGCCCGGGCGGGCCGGCGCCGCAGCGCCGTTTCCACTATCACGCGGTTCCACTATCACCCGGGCAGCGACGGTCGTCTAGCGCCGGCCGGCGTGACCTACTTCTCCCACTGCGGGGTGCCGTAGACGTGGACCTGCGTGCCGGGGGTCTTGACCATCTTGTAGAAGACGTACGAAACGTCCATCGGGACGCGGATGCAGCCGTGCGACGCCGGTCCGACTGGCACGTAAGTGTCGCCGTGGATGGCGTAGACCGTGCTGATGAAGAACACCGGGTTGTACATCTCGCCGAGCGGCACCGTGACCCAGCCGGGCATGAACGTTGTGGTGTTGTACGTGCCGTTCGGGGTCACCGCCTGCGAGCAGCCGTAGGTGCCGCAGTCGTAGTAGTAGCCGCCGCCGCTGGAAACGTGGCTGATCAGCTTGATCTTGTTGTTCTCGAACAGGACGAGGACCTCGAGCGCCTGGCTTACCTCGACCCGGGTCGCGCGCTTGCCGCGGTAGTAGGGCGACGTGTACGTCTTGGGGTGCACGAGCGCCCGCTTGGTCGCCGCGTCGACCACGCCGGTCACCCGGATGCCGTTGATCTCCTGGAACGCCCAGAGCGCCGCCTGGGTGCTGACGCCGAACTGGCCGTCGATCGCGCCGGGGTAGTACTTGAGCGAGGCGAGCCGCTCCTGGAGTGCCTTGACGTCCGCGCCCTTCATGCCGGGGGCCAGGTTGCGCGCGGGCGCCGTGTAGCCGGCTGGCGCCGTCACGCTGGTGGTCACCGCCGTGCTCGCGGCCGCGGCGGGACCCGCGGGCTTAGCTGAGGCCGCCGTGGCGGCCGCGGCCGACTCCGCCGTGCACCCGGCCACCGCGATCGCGGCCGCGGCGAACGCGGTCGCGCCGATCGTTGCGAGCTTCCTACCGTGCGTCCGCGCCATGTCAGTCACGTCCTTCATAAATGCATCATCTTGCTTAAAGGACGTCTCAGCCAGCGTTGGCGTTGCGTGTTCGGAAACCTAACTACTGGAGCCCGGCGCGGACTGACGTGATGCGCTGCGTGTTGAAGCCGAGCCAGTGCATCCGGCCGACGTACCTGGCGTGCTCGACCTTGATGCACCGGTCCATGATCACCGTCAGCCCGCCGTCCTCCGCGATCTGCGCGCCCTCCGCATTGATCACTCCAAACTGGCACCAGAGGGTGCCCGCGCCGATGGCCACCGCGTCCCTGGCGATGCCCGGCAGCGCGTCCGGCGCGCGGAAGACGTTCACCACGTCGACCGGCACGGGCACGTCCAGCAGGCTGGCGTAGGACTTTTCTCCGAGGATCTCCGTCTCGCGGGGGTTCACCGGGATCACCTGGTAGCCGTGCCGCTTGAGGTAGTAACCGACGAAGTTGCTTGCCCGCAGTTGGTTGCTCGACAGTCCCACGATCGCGATCGTCTTGGCGCCGTGCAGCACGCGCTGGATCGTCAGCGGGTCCTGGTACTTGCTGAGGTCGAGATCGGTCACCGGATTCCAACCTGCTTTCCTGTTGATGCCGCGACCAGAGCGAAGCCCTGCTCCAGGTCCCACAGCAGGTCCGCGACCGACTCGGTGCCGACCGATAGCCGCACCGTGCCGGGTCCGACCCCCGCCGCCCGCAGTTCCGCGTCGCTCAGCTGCCGGTGAGTTGTGCTTGCGGGGTGGATGACCAGGCTCTTCGCGTCGCCGACATTGGCCAGGTGCGACCAGAGCGACAGGCCGCGGATGAGGTCCTGGCCGCCCGTCCGGCCGCCGGCGCAGTCGAACGAGAACACCGCGCCCGCCCCGAGCGGCAGGTACTTCTCCACGAGCGCCTGGTACTTGCTGCCGAGCAGGCCCGCGTAGGTCACGTTCGACGCGAGCTCGTGCGCTTGGAGAAAGGCCGCGACCTCCCGCGCGTTGGCGACGTGCCGCTCCATCCGCAGGGAGAGCGTCTCGAGCCCCTGCAGGAACAGGAAGGCGTTGAACGGCGACATCGCCGCGCCGAGGTCGCGCAAGGTTTCCGCGCGGAGCTTCATCAGATAGCCGTACGTGCCGAACGTCTCGTGGAACTGCAGGCCGTGATAGGCGGGCGACGGGTCGGCGACCACGGGGAACCGGCCGTTGGACCAGTCGAAGGTGCCGGCCTCGACTACGACGCCGCCGATGGAGGTGCCGTGCCCGCCGATGAACTTGGTCGCCGAGTGGATCACGATGTCGGCGCCCCACTCGATCGGGCGGCACAGATACGGCGTCGCGAACGTGTTGTCGACGATCAGCGGCAGTTCGTGGGAGTGCGCGATGGCCGCCACGGTCTCGAGGTCGAGCACGTTCCCCGCGGGGTTGCCGATCGTCTCGCCGAAGAACGCCTTCGTGTTGGGCCGCACCGCCCGGCGCCACGCGTCCGCGTCATCGGGATCGACCCAGGTCAGCTCCACGTTCATCTTCCGCAGCAGGTGCTTGAACTGGTTGACCGTGCCACCGTAGAGCGCGGAAGACGAGACGACGTGGTCGCCGGGCTCAAGCAGCGTGAACAACGCGGCGGCCTGCGCGGCGATCCCGCTGGCGAACGCGACCGCGCCCGCGCCGCCCTCGAGGTTCGCGACGCGCTCCTCGAATACCGCCACGGTCGGGTTCATGATCCGCGAGTAGGTGTTGCCGTATTCCTGAAGGTTGAAGTACGCCGCCGCGGATTCCGGGTCCTCGAACACGTAGCTGGTCGTCTGGAAGATCGGCACCGCCCGCGCGCCCGTGTTCGGGTCCGGCCGCTGCCCGGCGTGCAACTGCCGCGTCTCGAATCCGAACGCCCGGTCCTGTTCGACGCGGCGGCCCGGTGTCGACTGGTTGTCGCTCATGCCCTCATCTTTCCCGATGTCCATTGCCGTCCGCGCCCGCGCCCCGCCCGTGCTTCCCGAGGGACCCGTGCTCGCCGAGGAACCCGCGGATAATGGGCGTCTGCCGCGCCTCTTCGAGCAGGAAGCAGTCGTGCCCGTACGGTGCGTCGATCACCTCGAACTCGACCGGCTTGCCGAGGGCGCGAAGCGCGTCGGCGATCTCCGCCGACGCGGACGGCGGGTACAGCCAGTCCGAGCTGAACGCGAGCAGCAGCGTCCGCGCGGAAACGCCCTTGAGTGCCTGGCCGAGCGACCCGCCATGCTGCCGCGCCAGGTCGAAGTACGTCAGCGCGCGCGAGGTATAGAGGTAGGTGTTGGCGTCGAACCGTTTGACGAACGAGTCGGCCTGGTGCCGCAGGTAGCTCTCGACCTGGAACTCTGCCCCGGTGATCGTGTAGCGGATGTCGTCGCCCGCTTGCATGTCTCCGGGTGATCGCTGCAGCCGCCGCCCGAACTTGTCCTCGAGCGCCTGCGCGGACAGGTAGGTGACGTGGCCGACCATGCGCGCCACGCCCATGCCCGCCGTGGGCGCGGTGCCCGTTCCGTAGTAGTGGCCGCCCTGCCACGCCGGGTCGCGCATGATCGCGTCGCGCGCGATCGCGTTCCAGGCCACGCCCTGCGGGTGGAGAGCGTGCGTGCTCGCGATCGACACGATGGCGTCGACCTGGTCGGGATACAGGACCGCCCACTCGAGCGCCTGCATCCCGCCGAGCGAGCCGCCGGTCACCGCCGCGAGCCGCTCGATGCCGAGCTCGTCGAGAAACGCCCGCTGCGTCCGCACCATGTCCGCGACGGTGATCACGGGGAAGTCCGCGCCGTAGGGCCTGCCGGTCGCCGGGTCGGTCGACGACGGCCCCGTCGTCCCGCGGCAGCCGCCGAGCAGGTTCGTCGCGACCACGAAGAAGCGGTCGGTGTCGAACGCCTTGCCCGGGCCGATCATCCCGTCCCACCAGCCGAGCCCCTTGCCCGCCGTCCCGTCGCGGTCGGTTGCGCCGAATCCGTCGCGGGTGCTCTCGGCCGGCGGCGTCTTCGCGACGCCCGCCGCGTGGGCATCGCCGCTCAGCGCGTGGCAGACCAGGATGACGTTGTCGCGCCGGGGTGACAGGGTGCCGTACGTTTCGTACGCTACCCGAATCGGGTGCAATTCCCGCCCGCAGTCAAGCCGCACCGGCCCGGGGAGGTCGAGGTACTGAGTTTCGACTGTGCCTACTGAACTAGTCGGGCCGACTGAGCCGGCCGCGAGCGTCGAGGCTGGCTCCGTCATACGGGCTATGGTAACGCGCCAAGTCCCGTGTATTGTCAAGTATCCCCACTAGGAAGGTGGGGAAATACGAGAGGGGTGGGGCGGCATGACCGCGGTTGCCGACAACGGAGTCAACGTACAGGCACTACTCGACGCGCGCGAGGTGCTGAAGGGCGCACCAGAAGCCGCCCAGTTCACCTGGCGGGCGTCTTCCAAGTGGCAGGGCGGCGTCCACACCACCGTGACGGTCAAGGACTACTTCGGCCTGGGCCAGGAGCAGAACCACAAGCAGGAGTCGGTCTTCGAGGCCGACCACCCGGAGACCTTCGCGGCGACGGACGACGGCATCACCCCGATCGAGTACCTCCTGGTCGGCCTGGCGAGCTGCCTCAGCGCGGGCGTCGCGTCCGTCGCGCAGAACCGCGGCATCCAGCTGCGCTCGGTCGAGGCCGTGGTGGAGGGCGCGCACGACATCCGCGGCATCCTCGGTGCCGACAGCGACGTGCGCAACGGGTTCGACAACATCAAGGTGACGTTCCACGTCGACGCGGACGCGTCGAAGGAGGACATCGAGGCGCTCGTGGCTCAGTCGCAGAAGCGGTCCGCCGTGTTCGACGCGCTGACCAACCCGACGGACGTCACGGTCGAAGTCGCCTGAGGGCCCCGCCCGCAAGGGCGCCCCTGCTTACAAGGAGCACGTCATCGAGCGCACCACGACGGTCGTCATCGGCGCTGGGCACGCCGGCCTCGCCGCGAGCCACTTCCTCGGCGACCGGTCGATCGACCACGTCGTCCTCGAGCGCGGTGAGGTGGCGAACTCCTGGCGGAGTGAGCGCTGGGACTCGCTCAGGCTGCTCACGCCCAACTGGCAAAGCCGGCTTCCCGGGGTGCGCTACGAGGGGGCGGATCCGGACGGCTACATGACCATGGGCGAGGTGATCGAGGTCATCGAGCGCTTCGCCAAGGTGGCCCGCGCCCCGGTCAGGACCGGAGTGCGCGTCGAGTCCCTCCGCCGGGCCGGGGACGGCGGCTACCGGGTGGCGACCACCGACGGCGAGATCGCCTGCCGGACCGTGGTGATCGCCAGCGGCGCCTGCAACCGGCCCGCCGTGCCCGCGCTCGGCGCGGGCGTCCCGGCGCCGGTGGAGCGGCTCACGCCGTTCGACTACCGCGAGCCCGGCCAGCTTCCCTTTGGCGGCGTGCTCGTCGTCGGCGGGTCGGCGACCGGCGTGCAGCTGGCGGCCGAGATCCAGCGCTCGGGCCGGCCGGTGACGCTCTCGGTGGGGGAGCACGTGCGGATGCCCCGGCTGTACCGCGGCCGCGACGTGCTGTGGTGGATGGACGCCGCGGGCGTATGGAACCAGCGGTACGACGAAATCGACGACCTCGCCCGGGCCCGGCGGCTGCCCTCGCCCCAGCTCGTCGGGACGCCGGAGCGGGCGACGCTCGACCTCAACGCCCTCACCGCGCTCGGCGTCGAGGTGGTGGGCAAGTGGGCGGCGGCCCGCGACGGCCGGGCGCTGTTTTCCGGCGGCCTGCGCAACGTGTTCTCGCTCGCCGACCTCAAGATGAACCGCCTGCTCGACACCTTCGACGAGTGGGCGCTCACCAGCGGCCGTGACGCCGAGTTCGACGCGCCCGAGCCCCGTGCTTCGGGGGCCCGTGCGCCGACGGCCGCGCCCGACTCCGCGCGGCTTCAGATCGACCTGAGAAGCGGCGAGATCCGCTCGGTCGTGTGGGCGACGGGCTTCCTCCCCGACTACGGCTGGCTCGACGTCCCCGTGGTCGACGAGAAGGGCCGGCTGCGCCACGAAGGCGGCGTGGTGACCGAAAGCCCCGGGCTGTACGCGCTCGGCCTGCCCGTACTGCGCCGTCGCAAGTCCACCTTCATTCACGGCATCGAGGACGACGCCCGCGAGGTGATCGACCACCTCGCCGGCTACCTGGCCGCCTCCTGAGGGACCTGAATAACCTCAAGGCGCCTTGGATACAGAAATCGTTTGCACGGATTCTGTGCCCGTTTAACTTCTGCGCTTTCTTCCGCAAAGCCTGCTCCGGGATGCCGAGACAGTCCTTGGTGTGAGCTAGAGCACACCATCGCCGTCTGCCAATGCTGGCTGGGGAACTTGCTCCCCGCAGGCCCGTAATCGAAGACTATCGGCGCAGGTCAACGCCGCCGTATGGCGACTGGAGAGCGCGAATAATCGGGATATTCCGGGTTCATAGACATCTAGAGACAGTTCATAGGGTCGGTCGCGATGCATAGCTTTACCATAGCGTTATCTTCGCGAAGATTGATTTCGGCATGGCATTGTATGGGATAACAAAGAAAGGCCTGCAGCAGAAAGGTGGGCCAAAGGAGGCGAAATGTCCACTGCCCTGTGGATGAATATCCCGCTGATGGCGATCGCGTTCGGCCTCATGGTCGGCATCCCGCTCTGGATGGTGCTCCGCCGCCCGGATTGGCACGGGAAGCGGCAGGCCCGCACCGTTCCGGCGTACCTCACGCGTAGCGCTGCCCCGATCCGGGCCACGGTGCGAGTCCCCAGGGCCGTCGGCTATGACCGCGCCCGGGGCGTCCGGCCGGTCACCGGCGGCGCGAACGGGTAACCCGCTCCCGTAACCGCACCTCCGCGCCCGTATCACACGCGCGCCCGCCGCGCCCCACGCTCACGACTTCAGGTTCGTGACCGCGTGGGGCGCGGCGTCGTTTATACAGCCGGCTCGGGTGCCACCACGCACGGGGCGGTGGCCCTTCACCTCATAGGGGACGCCGGAACGCGGTACCCGCGTATGTCAAGCTTCGGATGTGCTTGTACTCGCGATCGTGTGCGTGATCAGCGCCGCCGCCTGGGTCTACCTGGTGGCGGCGCACGGCGGCTTCTGGCTCACCGGCCAGCGGCTGCCACCCGTCGGCGACCCGGCCAGGAGTGTCTGGCCGACGGTCGCCGCCGTGGTGCCGGCCAGGAACGAGGCGGAATCGCTCCCCGTGACGCTGCCCGGGCTGCTCGCGCAGGATTACCCCGGTGAGTTCCGCGTCTTCCTCGTCGACGACAACAGCGAAGACGGCACCGGCGGGATCGCCGCCGAACTGGGCGAGAAAGCCGCGCGAGACGGCGGCGCGCCGATCGTCGTGGTTAACGGCCGGCCAAGGCCCGACGGCTGGGCCGGCAAGGTCTGGGCGATGAACCAAGGCCTCGCCGCCGCAACCGCCCCGGCAAGCACCACCGCCCCGGCAGGCGCCGACTACCTCCTGTTCACCGACGCGGACATCGACTGGTCCCCGCACGCGCTCCGCGACCTGGTCCTGGCCGCGGAAGCCGACGACCGGGCCCTGGTATCCCAGATGGCCCTGCTCCGCGCGCGGAGCAGGTGGGAGCGGCTGATCGTCCCCGCTTTCGTCTACTTCTTCGCCCAGCTCTACCCGTTCCGCAAGGTCAACGACCCGAAGAGCGGTACGGCGGCCGCCGCGGGCGGCTGCATGCTTGTCCGGCGTTCCGCGCTCGAGGCGGCCGGCGGACTTGACCCGATCAGGGGCGCGCTAATCGACGACGTGGCGCTCGGCACCCTGCTGAAGAAGCGGGGCAACCGCACCTGGCTCGGCCTGACCACCGACGTCAGGAGCGCGCGCCCGTACCCGGACCTGGCCAGCCTGTGGCACATGATCGCCAGGTCGGCGTACGTCCAGTTGCGGTACAACCCGCTGCTGCTCGCCGGCACGATCGCCGGCCTGCTGCTGCTCTACGTCGCGCCGCCCGCCGGGGTCATCGCCGCGCTGATCGCGGCGGCGACCACACAAGCCCAACAAGCCGCACAAATCGCGGTCGCCGGGATCGCGGGCCTGGTCGGCTGGGCGCTGATGACCGCCAGTTTCGTCCCGATGCTCCGGCTCTACCGGCTGTCCGCGCTCCGCGCACCGGCGCTCCCGCTAATCGCCGTCCTCTACGCCGCGATGACCGCCGACTCCGCGCGCCGCCATTACTCCGGCCGGGCCGTCTCCTGGCGCGGCCGCACGGCCGAGCGCGTCTAGTTTAAATCGGCATCTCACCGTATTTCTTATCGAAAAAGCGGTCAAAATTCTCGTGTTGTAATGCGCCGACCTGGTGAACGGCGTCGTGATATACCTGCGAGAATCCGTGAGTTTCCCGGACCGCATTGTTTTCGATCAGTTGAGACCGCCGCCGCGTTAGTGGCTGCTGCCCATACCTGGAGACACCATGAAACTGCCCACCTTCCTGGCTGCCGCCGCCGCGGCGCTGGCGATTCCCGCCGCCGCGGTGGCCGCGACCTCGGCGAGCGCCGAGACCTTTCCGGCGGTCCTGGCCACCTTGTCGGCCTGCGGTTCCGGCTCCTCCGCAGTCTGGTCCAATGGCGACGCGGTCCTCACGGTGGGCACCGGCACTGCGGGAAGCTGCGGCGCTCCCCCGAACTCGACGTACAACCCCGCGTACGCGCAGGAGGTCCTCGACGTCAAGGGCTGGGTCGTCCCAACCGCTGAGCCGAAGTTCACCACCAACAACTACGCCAGCGGCTCCCCCCGCATCGTGATCGACCTCGGCAACGGTCACTCCCTGTGGGGCTACCCGGCCAACTCCGGTCTGAACAAAACCGACATGGCGTGGGCGGTCGACAACGGCAACACCTATACCGATTACACGACCGCGTACCACAACGCGCTGGCCTACGAGACCACGGTCAAGGACGCCTACGTGGTCGAGGACGCCGACCAGACTCCGGGCACGCACGACACCATCACGAGCTTCAGCTACAACGGCTCCCCGGTCGAGGCCCTGGTCACCCTCTCCCACGGCCACGTCGTCTTCGTGAACAACACCCGGGCCGAGGTGGCCTGGACGACGACCCCGGCCGCCGCGGAGTACAAGGTCGTGATCAACGGCCCGGGATTCAACAACCGGACCAACGTCATCAAGGCCACCACCGCTTATTACGAAGGTCTCGCGGAGGGCCACAACTACGCGGTTTCCGTTACCCCGCTCGATGCGCAGGGCGGCGCAGTCGGTTTCACCGGTCACATCGGCTTCAAGACCACCGACGCAAACTAACGCCGGCGAAGGAACACGATCGCCGTACCGCGGGTCCTGTACGTACCGCACGTCCTTGGCAGAGAATGCCGTAGGCGGATGAGGCGAAGCGCGCATCCGTTCTGGAGGATGTCGTTAGGGAGTGGGGACCGCGGTATGGCGATCAGTGTGCGGGGCGTGGTGGTGCGGGGCAAGGGCGAGCCGGTCCAGGTGACCGAAGTGCTAGTGCCCGAGCCGGGACCCGGCGAGGCGCTCGTCCGCGTCCAGGCGTGCGGCGTGTGCCACACCGACCTGCACTACAAGATGGGCGGCATCGGCGACGACTTCCCCTACCTGCTCGGGCACGAGGCGGCCGGGGTCGTCGAGGCGGTCGGTGACGACGTGACCGACGTGGCGCCGGGGGACTTCGTCATCCTCAACTGGCGCGCGGTCTGCGGCCAGTGCCGCGCCTGCAAGCGGGGCAGGCCCTGGTACTGCTTCGCCACGCACAACGCGACGCAGAAGATGACCCTCGCGGACGGCACCGCGCTTTCCCCCGCGCTCGGCATCGGCGCGTTCGCGGAGAAGACACTGGTCGCGGCCGGCCAGTGCACGAAGGTGAACCCGGCGATCGCCCCCGCGACGGCGGGCCTGCTCGGCTGCGGCGTGATGGCGGGGCTCGGCGCGGCGATCAACACGGGCGGCGTCACCCGGGGCGACACGGTCGCCGTGATCGGCTGCGGCGGCGTCGGCGACGCGGCGGTGCTCGGCGCGCGGCTCGCGGGCGCGAAGACGATCATCGCGGTGGACATCGACGGCAGGAAGCTCGAGTGGGCGCGCGAGTTCGGCGCCACGCACACGGTCAACTCGCGCGAGACCGACGCGGTGGAGCGGATCAAGGAGCTCACCGGCGGCTTCGGGGCCGACGTCGTGGTCGAGGCGATCGGCCGCCCGGAGACCTACAAGCAGGCCTTCTTCGCCCGCGACCTGGCGGGCGTCGTCGTGCTGGTCGGCGTGCCAACCCCGGACATGCGGCTTGACCTGCCGCTGCTCGAGATCTTCGGCCGCGGCGGTGCGCTCAAGTCCTCCTGGTACGGCGACTGCTTGCCTTCCCGCGACTTCCCGATGCTCGTCGACCTGCACCTGGACGGGCGGCTGCCGCTCGAGAAGTTTGTCTCGGAGACGATCGGGCTCAGCGACATCGAGGCGGCGTTCGCCAAGATGGAGCACGGCGACGTGCTGCGCAGCGTGGTGGTCTTCTGAGCGGGCCGGCCGTCCGCGTCGCGATGTGGTCGGGGCCGCGGACCGTTTCGACGGCGATGATGCGCGCATGGGAGAACCGCCGGGACACCGTGGTCTTCGACGAGCCGCTGTACGCGTACTACCTGTCTTCGACCGGCCTCGACCATCCGGGCCGGGACGAGGTGATCGCCAGCCAGCCGACGTCGTGGCGGGCCGTCGTGACCGCGCTCGCGGACGACCCGCTGCCCGCCGGCGTGACGATCGCCTACGCCAAGCACATGACCCATCACATCCTGCCCGACGTTGACCTGGGGACGTTCGCGCCGTTCAGGCACGCGTTCCTGATCAGGGACCCGCGCTCGCTGCTCGCCTCCTACGCGCGGGTCCGCTCCGCACCGACCCTGTCCGACCTGGGGCTGCGGCAGCAGGCGGGCCTCTTCGAGGAGTTCGGCGGCCCGGTCATCGACTCCGCCGACCTGCTCGCCGCGCCGGAGGCGGCGCTGCGCGCGCTCTGCACGGCGCTCGGAGTGCCGTTCGACGCGTCGATGCTCTCCTGGCCGGCCGGGCCGCGCGCCTCGGACGGGGTATGGGCGCCGCACTGGTACGACAGCGTCTGGCGGTCCACCGGGTTCGTCCCCGTCACGCCGGGGCCGCCGCCCGCCCTCGATCCGGCGCTCGAGCCGCTGCTCGAGCAGTGCCTGCCTTACTACGAAAAACTGCGAAAAACTAGGATCAAGATCAATATCCCGAACGTAAGCGGCTTACCCCGGGGAGCGATCCATTGCTGCAGCAGTTCGACGAGCGCAACCGCGACCTGATCGTCAACGTCGGCGGCCGCCTGTCGCATCGAGACGAAGCGGGGGTATCGCCCTTCGACTCCGTCGTCCAGGGCGGCGACGCGGTCTGGGAAGGTCTGCGGCTGACCAAGGGGCGGATTTTCGCGCTCGATGAGCACCTCGCGCGGCTGCGCCGGTCGGCGCGCGCGCTCGGGTTCGACTCGGTGCCCGCGGACGAGCCGATGATCGCCGAGATCAAGCGGACCCTGGCCGCCAACTCGATGCACACCGGGGTGCACATCCGCCTCACGCTGACCCGGGGCGTCAAGGTCACCTCGGGCATGGACCCGAGGCTGAACGTCTCTGGCCCGACGTTGATCGTGCTCGCCGAGTTCAAGGATCCCGTCTACGACGAGTCGGGCATCCGGCTGATCACGTCGAGCGTCCGGCGGCACGCGCCCGACTCGCTTGACCCGAAGATTCACCACAACAACCTGCTGACCTCGATCCTCGCCAAGATCGAGGCGAACGTGGCGGGTGCCGACGACGCGGTCATGCTGGACAACCGAGGCTTCATCGCGGAAACGAACGCGACGCACCTGTTCATGGTGTTTTCCGGTGAGGGCGGGGCTGGCGCGGGTCCTATGCTCGCGACGCCGACAACCGTTTCCTGCCCCGAGGGCATCACCAGGGCGGCAGTGCTGCGGCTGGCGTCGTCCGCCGGGATCGTCACGCGGGAGGGTGACTACACCCTTGCGCAGCTCTACAACGCGTCCGAGGTCTTCGTCACCGGCACGATGGGCGGCCTGGCCCCGGTCGTGTCCGCGGACGGGCGCACGATCGGCTCCGGCGCGGCCGGCCCGGTCACCAGGCAACTGACCAAGCTGTACGCGAACCTCACCGAAACCGCGGGCACCACGGTCGCCTAGCCGCCGATCCGCAGGGGTGCCGTCACGCCGCGCCGCCTGGCCGACCTGACCTCGATACCGAGCGACACGGCCGCGATCACGACGAGGCCCGCGAGCGGGATCGCGACGGAGGCAACGTCGGGCACCAGCGGCACCGATACCGACGCGCTCGTGAACACGGACAGGTTGATCGCGGGCGCCACTACCCGGGGCAGCACGAGCGCACACGCCCACGCGGCGACCGCCGCCGCGATCACCGCGGGCAGCACCTCGAGCGCGACGACCCGCGCCCGCTGTCCCTCGCCGAGTCCCATCGTGGCCAGCCGGGCCAGGGTGGCCTCGCGCTCGGCCGCGCCGAGCGCGAGCTCGAGGAACATGACCGCGAGCCCGAGCACGGCGGCGAGCGCGACCGCGAGCGTGAACAGCAGGAACGCCCCGTGCTGGAGCGGCGCGCCGGTCAGTCCGGACAGCACGTCGCTGCGGAAGGTCGCGGTTCCGCCCCGCGGCAGGACCTGCCGCATGACCGCGGCGAGCCGCGCTCGGTCGATGTCGGACCCGGTCAGCAGCAGCTCGGTGACCGGGACGGGGACCGGCGGCGTCGCGGTGGACTTCAGCGCGCCGAGCGGCATGATGACGAACGCGCCGCCCGCCGGCCAGCCGGGCGTCGCGGACACGACGCCCGCCACCCGGACCTTCACCGATGACAAGGTGGAGGATTCGGTGCCGATGGAGGTCGTGCCGATGGAGGTCGGGCCGCGGCCGAGGGTCGCGGCCGCCTGCGGTGACGCGAGCACGGGCTGGGCCGCTCCCTGGGTAGTCGGCTTAGCCAGCGAAGCCGCCGAAATCGGCGGATAGCCCTCCGTGGCCGAGACGAGCGCCGCGTAGCTGGCCGGGTCGACGGCGAGCACGGTGAGCGGTGCGCCGTTCGCCGAGACCCATCCCGCGGGCCATGCCGCGGCCGCATGGGTCACGCCCGGCACGGAGCCGATGGCGCGGACGGCGGTCGGCGGTATCGAGGAGCCGGGCTCGCCCGTGATCGTCACGTCGGCGCCCGCCGCCTTCCACGATGCCGCGACGTCGCCGTTGGTCACCGCGTCGCGCACCATGCCGGCGAACGCGGCGACGGTGAGCGCGAGGACGAGCGCGAACGCGGGCAGCGCCGGCGTGAGCGTGCCGCGCGCCGCCCGGGCGAGCCCGAGGAAGGCGGGGGCGCCGGACGCGCGCGTGAAGACGCGCAGCAGGCCGCGCAGGGCAAACGGGTAGATCCGGAGCACAACGATCACCGCGGGGACGGCGACGAGGACGGGGGCGGCGCTCGTGTACAGGTCGATGCCGGCGCCCGGCGCCGCGCTCTGCTGGCGGAACACGACGATGCCGGCCACGGCGGCGGCGATCAGCGTCGCCTCGGCGACCAGCCGGACCCGGGCCCGCGGCCTGCCCGCGCGGGCCCGCCGCGGCCGCGGCAGCCGGTGCTCCCAGGCCACGATCAGTGCGGGTCCGCAGATCGCGACCGCGAGGATCACGGCCTGCGGCCACCAGCCGCCCGGCGAACCGGAGACGACGGGCACCGCACCGGGGACGGCGAGTACCCCGAGTGCGACCGCGGCCGCCGCCGCGGGCACGCAGACGGCCGCCGCCGCCAGGGCCGTGGCGAGGCTCACCTGCCACAGCGCCGCGCCGCGGGCCCTGATCACGGTGAGTTCCGCCGACCGGCGCGGCGCGACCATGCGGGCGGCGAGCAGCAGCACGGCGAGCCCCGTCACGGTCAGGCTGACGTAGAGCAGCCACAGCAGCGCGTCCACCGACTGCGCGGTCGCGAAGTACGCCGCGAGCACGCTCAGCAGATTCGATGAGGCGCCCATCGTCGGCGCGATCGGCGCGACGTCGCCGGACAGGTTCGGTGTCCGCGTGGTGAGTTCGGTCAGCGCATCGCTCAGCGGCTGCGCCTGCTGCCCGGTGATCGAGTTGACGACGAGGGGGAACCCCCACTCCATGTTCAGCCCCGCGGGGAAGTCTTCCTGCAGCGCTACGGCCGCGCCGGGTCCCGCGATCACCCCGCCGACCCAGTAGGGCGGCGAGGAGAAGCTCGCGGTCTCCAGGTCCGGGACGAGCGGAGTCGCGTCGCTCGTCCAGAACGCGGAACTCTGGCTCGTCGGCACCACGATCCCGCTCACCTTGAGCGTGATCGTGACGGCCGCGGACGCGGGGCCGCTGCCGGGGAACTCAATCTTCGAGCCCACCTTGAGCCCGAAGGTAGCGGCCGTCTGCTTCGTCACCACGACCTGCAGCAGCGGCGTGTAGCGCGGGGCGCCGGGTAGGTTGCCGGCCGCACCGTAGCCGGGCACCGGGATGTCCTGAGCGGGCGCGGCGGGGAACTGCCCCGCGACCAGCCGCATATACCGGCCGAGCGGCTCGCGGTAATCGATCTCAAGCTTGACGGTGGTGTCGCCCACCTTGGGCAGCTTGGATCCCGCTTGGTTGAGACCGGTGGTCAGCGCCGCCCAGGCGGAGCCGTAGGGCGCGAGGGGCACCGCCCCATGGCCGTAGCCGCTGTAGTCGGCGTACAGCTGGCTGGTGATCTCGTTGACCTGGGCGTCGGTCAGGTGGCTGGCCTGGTTGCCAGCAAATCCCCCCTGGTTGAGCGCGGAGGACACGCTGTCGCCCGAGGCCGAGACCGTGACGCCCGCGGCGGACGGCCCGGCGGCGGCGAGGATCTGCCGCAGCGCGTGCGTCGTGGTCACGAGCGCCTCGCGCACGCCGGCCGTGGCCGCGAACACCGCGCACAGGGTCAGGAGGGCGAGCGCGATGTAGACGCCGCGTGGCCGCCTCATGCCGCGCTCATCTCGTTCGCGCCGCTCATTCCGCTCATCCCGCTCATGCCGCTTCCGCCGCGCGGAGTTCGGCCGCCGGGTCGGGGCGGCGGAAGACGACGAGGGCGGCCGCGAGGGCGGGCAGTACGGCGACCGCGACCGCGAACGGCACCGTCTGCGGCAAGTCGAGCAAGGTGACGGCCGGAGGAACGGGCAGCTGCGCCGTCGTGGTCAGCGTGACGGCGGGCACGAGCAGCCCGGCGACCACGGTGCCGAGCGCGAGCCCGAGCGCCGCCGCGGGCACGGAGAGCAGCAGCTTTTCCATGAAGAGCTGTATCGCCGCGGACCGCTGGGCCACGCCGAGGGCGGCGAGCAGCGCGCTCTCGGCGCGTCGCTGCCGCACGTTCGCCGCGATCGACACTAGGAAGCCGGTGATGGCGAGCAGCGCCGCCGCGGCGACGGCGAGCAGCGCCTGCTGCGGCGCCGCGGAAAGCGGGTCGCTCGCCGTGGCGGCCGCCATCGCGACCCGGCTCGTCACGCTGGTGCCGGACGGCAACTGCGCCGCCAGGGTCGCGGGCACCCCGTGGCCCGCCGTCGCCAGCCACCACTGCGTGACAGCGAGCGGCGCGGCGCCGCGGGCGACGAGCAGCGACTGGAGGGTGGTGAGGTCCACGATGAGGCTGCTGCCCGCGACCGTGGGAAACGTGTAAACCTGCGCGACGACGCGCACCGGGATCGTGAGGCCGTCGACGGTAGTCGTCACGGTCTGCCCGGGCGCGGTGTGGTTCGCGTCGTCGAACGCCTGCGTCGCGATCGCGGGCACGACCGGCGGCGCCAGGTTTCCCGCCGTGAGCGTGACCTGTCCTTGCACCGGCGAGATGACCTTCTGCCCCAGCACGTTGGTCGACTCCGTGATCCCGAACCCTGAGCGGAACGACACGGTCGCGCCGCCGGCCGCGGGCAGGAAGCCGCCCAGCGCCGGGGCGGCGAACGTGCCGTACGGAATTTCCGAGTCGAGTTCCGGCGCGGAGACGACGGCGCGCCAGCCGGTGAACGCGGCCCCGGCGATCGAAAGCGTCACGGGAGACGGGTTTTTCCGCGCGGGCAGCGCGTAGGTGACGGTGAGCTGCGCGATCCGCAGCGGGTAGGCGAACCCGCCGCCGAGCGGCACAGTGAGCTGGTGGGGGCGACCGTCGGCGGGCAGCGCACCAGACGCGTGGAGCTGGAAGGTGCCGCCGGTGGCGTCGGTGACCGTGGCTACCATCGTGACGGCGCTGACCGGCGCCCGGCTGACGGTCGCGGTCAGCCGGAGGTCCGCCGGGCGCCCGGGCACAGTGGTTCCTCCGGCCCCGGCGGCGGGCGCGATGGCGGCGTACAGCTGGGCGGCGGGCAGCGGCGACTCGTCGCCGCGCAGCTGAACGACGCCGACGGCCCGGGCCGAGTCGACCGCGAGGATCGGCGCGGGCTCCGTCTCCAGGTCGTCGGAGGCCGCCATCGCGCTGGTGACGCCCGCGGCGAGCGTGAGCCGCGCGGTGTTCGCGGGCGGCAGCGCGCTCGCGAGGTCGAGCCGGACGTCGGCGCCGGCCGTGAACGCCGCCTGATCGGCGGTGGACCTGGTCCAGCTCTGGTGCTGCGCGAGCGCCAGCGTGCCGGTGGCGACCGCCATGACGATCAGCAGCGCGGCGCCGCCCTGGCGCAGCGGCTGGCGGCTGAACTGCCAGCCGGCCAGCGCGGCGGTGAGCCTGCGGCCGCCCGCGGCCAGCCGGTCGGCCGCCCGCGCCGCGGCGGGCAGCAGCCGGAGGGTGAGCACCGTGCCGCCCGCGAGCGCGAGCGCGGGTGCGAGCGCGAGAACGGGATCGATCGCCGCCGGCGCGCCCGTCGATGACGTGGTGACGGCCGAGTAGCGGCGCAGCTGCCAGCCCGCCAGGACCGCGAGCACGATCAGGGCCAGGTCGGTGCCCGCCCTGGTCGCGCCGGCGATCGCGGCCCCACGGCCGCGCCTCACCCGCGCGGCGCCCGGCGCGGGCCGCAGCACCGGGTAAAGCAACGCGGCCACCGCGACCACGACCATGACGACAGTAGCCGCGAGCGCATCGGTCCAGGTGCCCGCCGCGGTGAGACTGATGCCGCCCCCCGCCAGGGCGCCGGTCCCCCCGGCACCTGGGCTCTGGCCGTAGAGCGAGCCGGCGAGCACCCGGGCGAGCCACACTCCCGCCGCCCCGCCGGCCAGCGCGGTCAACAGAGAAAGGGGAACGACCTCAACCGCCGTCAGCCTGGTCAGCTGCCAGCGGGTCGCGCCGCGCGCGAGCAGCAGCGCGGTCTCGCCCTCCCGCTGGGCGGCCAGCAGCCGGGCGACCGCGAGCAGCGCGGCGACCGCGAGCACGAGCAGCTGCAGCCCGCTGATCGCGAGCAGCGACCGGGCGAGGGCCAGGTCGCTGCCGATGTCGGCGAGCAGGCTGGGCAGATTGGAGTTGAGCTGCATGCCGCTGAGCGCGTTCGAGTTGTTCATCGCGGTCTCGAGCGCCGTGATGCGGGCCGAGGTCGAGGACAACTCGGAGTCGGAGACGGACGCCATATCGGGCTCGGCGACCCAGGTGCCCGTTGCGGCCGATAGCGGCCCGGAAAACGCCGCGGGCGGCACGATCAGCGGACCGTACGTGATGAACCCGCTCGCCGCGCTCGAACCGCTCGCGGGCAGCGAGTCAAGCTGCCAGTAGGCGGCGTCGGCGCCCGACAGCCGCTGTTGCGCGTACAGGCCGGTGATCGTGAAGGTCAGCCGCGCGCTGGTGTTGCGGTCCAGCAGCCGGAGCACGTCGCCGACGTGCAGGTGCAGCAGCGCCGCGCTCGTGGCGGGCAGGGCGGCGGGCACCTCGCCCGGCGAAGCGCCGGCCGGCGCGGGCCACGCGCCCGCCACCAGCACCGCGTGGCTGGAAATTCCGTCGAGCGCCGCGGCCTCGAGCAGCGGAGTGGTCCCGGCGCCCACGCCGGCGGGCCGGGCGGGCAGCGCTCCCGCGACGAGACCCAGCGGGTTCGACCAGGTGCCCGACCAGAAGGTGAACGGCACGCCCGGCAGGGCGCCGCCGATCGCGGACTTCAGCGCGGCCCCGGTCGACTGCGCGTCGCCGGTGCCGAACGGTCCGGCCGCGGCCAGCGAATTGCCCGGCGCGACGGCGAGTTCGTGCCGCACGGCCTGCGGCAGCGCCTGACCGGCGAACACGGCCAGGGCGGCGCCGACCGCGGCGGCGGCCAGCGTGGTAAGCGCCGCGGCGGCGATGACGACCCAGTGCGCGGCCATTCGGCGCGCTGTCAGGGGACCCCGCGGAGCGAACACCCACCAAAGGATTCCTTACCCGTCGAAACCGTGGCAATCCCGGGCGGTAAGAAATGCGCCTTTTCCTTGGGGGCGGACCGGCTACTCGGCTTGGTTCAGCGCGTCCCAGCGGGCCATGATGGCGGGCATTTCCGCGGTGAGGAACTCGATGAAGGCCGCGTGGCCGGTCATCCTGCGGCCGGCGGGCGAGTCGGCGCCGACCAGGTCGATGCCCTCCTTGAGCAGCGCCGACCAGCGGGTGAGGGCGTGGCTGCGCAGCATCGTGACCTGCTGCCAGATGTCGGCGGGCATCCGGTAATGATCCCGCCGCGACCCCCGCACGCGCTCCTTGTGCACCAGCCCGAGACTGGCCAGGTAGCGCACTGCGCCCGAGACCGCGGCCGGGCTGATCTGCAGCAACTCAACGAGTTCAGCCGCGCTCAGCCGCCCGGAGTCGGAGACGAGCAGCGCGACGAAGACCCGCGCGGGCATCGCCGGGAACCCGGCCAAGGTCAGCACCGCCGCGAACTTCTCGATGAACTCGGTGAGGCTCTCAGTGGACTCGCCGGGGACCCGCTCGTCTTCCTTGGGGATCCGCATGAAAGCAGAGTACAACATTCAGAACTTTCACAAATTCCTGAATATTCGAGTAGCCTGAAGACATGGCGAACGCGATCGAGGCGCACGGGCTGCGCAAGCGCTTCGGCAAGGCAACAGCGCTCGACGGCCTGGACCTGAGCGTCGCGGCCGGCGAGGTACACGCCTTCCTCGGCCCGAACGGCGCAGGCAAGACCACGACCATCCGCATACTGCTCGGACTGCTCCGCAAGGACGGCGGCGACGTCTCGCTGCTCGGCGGCGACCCGTGGCGGGACGCGACCACGCTGCACCGCAGGCTCGCCTACGTGCCCGGCGACGTTACGCTCTGGCCGAGCCTCACCGGCGGCGAGATCATCGACCTGCTGGCGCGCCTCCGCGACGACAGCCCCGCCGCCCGGCAGGGGGAGCTCAAGCGCCGTCAGGAGCTGATCGAGCGGTTCGACCTCGACCCGTCCAAGAAGGCCCGCGCCTACTCCAAGGGCAACCGGCAGAAGGTGGCACTGATCGCCGCGCTCGCCAGCGACGCCGAGCTGCTCGTGCTCGACGAGCCGACGTCGGGCCTCGACCCGCTGATGGAGGCGGCCTTCCGCGACTCCGTGAGCGCGGAGCGGCGCGGCGGCAGGACCGTGCTGCTTTCCAGCCACATCCTCTCCGAGGCCGAGGCGCTGGCCGACCGGGTGACGATCATCCGGTCCGGCCGCACGGTCGAGACGGGCACGCTCGCCGAGCTGCGCCACCTCACCCGCACCACGGTGGATGCCGAACTCGACGGGCCGCTCAGCCTGGACGGCCTGCCCGGCCTGCACGAAGTCGACGCGGAGGGCACGCGGCTGCGCTGCGAAGTCGACAACGCGGCGCTCAACGAGCTCCTGCGCCGCCTGACGGCCACCGGGGTGCGGACCCTCGTCAGCCGGCCGCCGACTCTCGAGGAGCTGTTCCTCAGGCAGTACTCCGATCAAAGCCATGATTCCGAACGGGATCGGGTGACTCCGGCACCATGACGACTGCCATGGCCGAGCGGGCGCCTAAGCTCCCGGTCCCCAAGATCACCGGCGCCTTCGAAGGCGGACCGCTTACCGGCGCGGGCGCCCTCGCCAAGCTGGCGCTGCGCCGCGACCGCATCATGCTGCCCGCCTGGGTCTACGTGGTCGTGATCGGGGTCGCGTCGAATGCGTACACGTTCGCGAAGCTGTATGAAACGGCGTCGTCGCGGGCGTCGCTGGTCGCGTCGGGCGAAAGCAATCCCGCGCTGCTGTTCCTCTACGGCCGGCTGAACGGCAACTCGGTCGGCGCGCTGACCGCCTGGCGGTACGGGGTCTGGGGCGCGCTGTTCGCGTCGCTGATGTCAATCTTCCTCGTGATCAGGCACACCAGGGGCGATGAGGAGACCGGACGGCTCGAGCTCATCGGGTCGGCGCGGGTCGGCCGTCAGGCGCCGCTCGCCTCGGCGATCGCGGTCGCGGCCCTGGCCAACGTGGTGCTCACCGTCTTGCTGGGCATCGTGCTCCCCTTCCTCGGGCTTCCCGCGGCCGGTTCGCTCGCGCTCGCGCTCGCCATCGGCACCTGCGGGCTCGCGTTCGCGGGCGTGAGCGCGGTAGCGGCGCAGCTCACCGCGGGCGCGCGTCCCGCGCGCGGGCTGGCGCTCGGCGCGCTCGGCGTCGCGTTCCTCGCCCGGGCGGTCGGCGACGCGGCCGGGGCGAGCGGGCCGGGCTGGCTCACCTGGGTGCTGCCGCTCGGCTGGACGGAGACCCTGCGGCCGTTCGGTGGTGAACGCTGGTGGGTGCTCGCGCTGCCGCTCGCCCTGTTCGTGGCCTGCGTTTGGCTGTCGTTCGCGTTGGCCGCGGGCCGCGATCACGGCGCGGGCCTGTTCCATGACCGACCTGGCCGCCCGGCCGCGTCCGAAGCGCTGCGCGGCCCGTTCACGCTCGCGGGCCGGCTGCAGTGGCCGGCGCTGGCGGGCTGGGCGGCCGGGTACGCGGTCTTGTTCGCGGTCTGCGGCGCCGCGGCGAAGGGCATCAACCAGCTCGTCGGCACCAGCGGCGGCCTCACCAAGGAGTTCACCAGGATCGGCGGCCAAGCCGAGATACTCAACGCGTACCTGGCCACGCTGATGCTGCTCGCCGGCCTGGCCGCCGCGGCCTACGGCGTGTCCGCGGTGCTCCGGCTGCACTCGGAAGAGACGTCGGGCCGGGCCGACCCGGTGCTCGTCGGTTCTGTCGGGCGCGCCCGGTGGGGGATGAGCCACCTTGTGATCGCCCTCGCGGGGGCGGCGATCCTGCTGGCCGTGGCGGGCATCGCGACCGGCCTCGGCTACGGTCTGGCCGCCGGCGGTGCGGGCACCGAGACCGCGAGGATGCTCGGCGCGGGCCTCGCGCAGCTGCCGGCGACGGCGGTGCTCATCGGAGTCGCCGCGCTAGCCTTCGGCGCGGTACCCGACGGGTCCGTGGCGGTCGCCTGGACGGCGGTCGGGCTCGCCGTGCTGCTGGCTGTCTTCGGCCCGATGCTCCAGCTTTCCCACTGGGTGCTGGATGTCTCTCCGTTCACGGATGTTCCCAAGCTGCCTTTGTCCGGGGGGGTTTGGGGGGGTCGTCCCCCCGGGCCAGCAGCGCCTGGCGGCACGCTTGCCCCCGTGCCGCTCGTCTGGCTCGGCGTGGTCGCCCTGGCGCTGTGCGCGGCCGGCCTGGCCGCACTCCGACGGCGCGACATCGGCTAGCCGTCGGTCCCGAGTTCCTCACACGAGACCGTCTGGAGCGCTACGTTGGGTTGCGAGCGCGCGCCTGGCGGCGGGGTAATGTCCGGTTATGAGGTGTTTTGCCGAGATATTTCCGCCGCCGACATGCCGATATGCCCGATGAGGTAGCGAAGATGGGCATTTGCCGAGATGATGTTGTGATCTTGCCCGAACCGCAGGTACCACGGACAACACGAGGTGACCGCCACATGAGGAACGGATGGCCGCATTCCGAGGATGGCCGGGGGATGAATACCCCGGTTGACCAGGGGCATGTGCCGTTCGGGCCGGAGGTCTCTTGGCCAAACGGGTTCTCAGCCCTCGAGCACCCGAGCGGTGGCTACCGTTACCCCGCGACACGAGCCGAGCAGTTGCCCGCGGGCGGTCAGGGCGCGCACCCGTACGCCGCCTTCGACGGCGCCGGGTACGGCGACGACGGCTACAACGACCCCGGCTACCAGGGGCCCGCCGCGCAGGACGCGGGGATCGCCGGTACCAGGACGGTTCGCGGGTTCGTGGAGTCGGGCCAGCACCAGCAGGGATACCCCGAGGTCGGCTACGCGCAGAGCGGCTATCAGCCCTCGCCGCGGCCGTACAGCCAGCCGGGCTACGCAGGGTCAAGCTACGCCGCGGGCGAGATCGAGATGGCCTACCCGTCCGCCGCGGAGGCCGCGCACGGCGCGGACCTCTACAAGCAGCCGTGGGACTACGACCAGCCGCTCCGCTATGACGGAGAAGAGGACGCCTACATCCAGGGCGACGGCTACATGACGACGGGCGAGCCCGGCGGCTACGGCGGCCAGGTGAACAACGACGGTGCCGTGCGCCACCAGCAGCCCGCGTACGATCCCACCGCGTACAACGGCTCCGACTACTCGATGCCCGGCGTCAACGGTTCCGGCTACGACCTGTCCGGCATCATCGGCACCAGCGACTTCGAGGCGGTCGGCTACGACGAGCCGAGCTACGGGCGGCTGTCCTACGACGACCCGCGGTACGATGACGGGCCGCGCTACCAGCAGCGTCAGCAGCAGCCGCAGCAGCGCTCTGACCAGACCCGCTTCGACGGGCCGCGGTTCGACGACACCCGGCTCGACAACCTGTGGTTCGCCGGTGAGGATGTCCGCCGCGAGGCCGAGACCGCCGGGTACGGGAATGACGGGTTCGGAGAAAGCCGCAGTCGTTCGGAACCTCCTCCTTCTTCTTCTTTTGATGCCTTTGACCGTCGCGGCGCCCGGTCGGCCGAGACGCGGTACGACATGAAGGCCCTGGCCGAGCCGGGCGACAGCACGAGGTTCGACGTCCCGGTGTTCGACGACACCCGCATGGACAACCTGCGCGCCTTCACGCCGTCCAGGGGCCTGCGGGCCACGGGCGCGCTCGCGCTCGCACCGCCGCCCGCCCGGCCGCGGAACTGGGCCGAGGACACCTCGTTCGACCAGTTCGCCGACCTGGACCTCACCGACGAGCCGGTGCCCGCCGCGTTCACCCGGACGCTTGAGCGGCCGGACGAAAGGTCGCTTGACCGGCCGCAGCAGGACGACGACACCGCCGCCAGGCGCGCGGTCGGCAAGCGCCGCGGCCGCAGCGGCGACCGGCGGCAGTGGATGGCGCTCGGCGCGATCGCGGTCGTCGCGGCCGGCGCGATCGGCGGCGTGCTGATGAAGTACGTGTTCTCCGGTCCGAGCGGCCCGGCCCACGAGGTGGTCGCGCCGCAGTCGGTGGACGGCTACAACCGTTCGGCCAACCTCGAAAAGCAGCTGGACGTGGCCGCCGAGGCGCAGAAGGTGGCGGCGGCCAGCTCCGGGCAGGCCAGCGACGTCAAGTACGGCGTCTACCAGATGGGCAGCCTCTCCGCGGTCACGGACGCGGCGAATACGCAGATGTTCATGTTCGTCGGCGGCAAGCTGGCGGGCGCCAGCCCGGGGGCCTCGATAACCAACTTCGAGCAGACCTACCCCGGTTCTGTCGTGGTGTCGCCAGGATCGCTCGGCGGTCAGGCGGCCTGTACCGAGACCCACCTGAACGGGCAGAGCGCGTCGATGTGCGTGTGGTTCGACAACGACACGTTCGGGGCCGTGGTGTCGCCGACGATGACGACCGCGAAGCTGGCGAGCACCATGAACACGGTGCGGCCGAGCCTGGAGCTGTACACGAAGTAACTGGTCAGGCGTCCGGCGCCTTGGCTGGCGGATCGCCGGTGGTTGGCTTGCTGTCCGTGGCTGGCTTGGCCGGGGTTGGACGGCGGCGGATCGACAGGCGGGTGACCGCGAGGACGAAGGCGAGCGCCAGGGCGCAGAGGCCAGCCAGTTGGGCATCCACGACCGAAGCACCCTCCGGAAGCGCGGACGTGTCAGCGACCGGGCGGGTGTGTGCCTTCCCCGTGGACTGCGCGAGACCGCCGGCCGGCGTCGGATCGAGGGTGGGGAACAGCGTTGCCGCGTTGCCGCCCTGGCTCAGCGAAGGGCTGACGGCCGGGATGCTCGGCAGGCTGCCGACGGAAAGCGGCGAGGTGACGGCGGCCGGGACCGGCGGCGTCGAGGCGGGGTCCTGCGGGCCGGCGTTCTGCGCGCCAGGATTTTGGGTGCCGGTGTTTTGGATGCCGGCATTTTGGGTGCCGGTGTTTTGCGTGCCGGTGTTTTGGGACGTGGGGTTCTGCGGCGCCGTGGTTGAGGCGGGTGGCGCGGTGATCGCGACGGTCGCCGACGCTTCGGGGGTCTTCGTCAGGTTAGCCGCGCTGCCGATGACGGTGAGGCGCACCGACTTGACGGACGACGCGGTGACGGGGACGGTGAGCTGCGCCTGGAGTTGCCGCGGCGCCGACTTCGCGTCGACGGTGCCAAGGTCGCACGAGGATGAACCGTCGGCGGTGCCGCAACCGAAGCTGAAGCCCGGTGCCCCGCCGCTCGCCGGAGCCGCCTGCAGGCTGAGCGTGGCGTCGGGCACGTTCCCGCCGGTCGTCCACGCGCTCACGGTCCACTGCGCGGCGTGCCCGCGCAGGCTGCTCGCCGCCGCCGGTGAGACCTGGACGCAGAGGCTGGTCGGCGTCGTGAGCGAGACGGTCTTGGCTCCGTTGTGCGAGTTCTTGCCGGTCGCGGTCGCGGTCGGGGTCTTGGTCGGGGTGCCCGTTGCCGTGAGGGAGGGCTTGGCAACTGCGGGCTTTGGAGTGCCCGTGGTGGGCTTTGGAGTAAGGGTGCGGGTGGGGACAGAGGTGGCGGCGGGACTCGACTTCAAGGTGCGGGTCGGCGCGGGCTTGGCGGCTGCCGTATGCGTCGGGTGGGAGCCTGAGGGACTGGCGGTGGCGGTTGGCTTCTTCTTCGGCGTCGAGGTGGGTGACTTGCTCGGGGTCGCGGTTGGTGTCTTCGTGGTTGGCGTTGCGGTCGGGCTCGTCGCGGCTGGCGTGGGCGTCGGCGTCGGTGAGCCGGAGGACGGCGAAGGCGACGAGCTTGACGGCGCGGTCGACGGCGGCAACGGCTCGCACGACGCGCCGCTCGCCGCGGTGGCGGTGCTCATCGCGGTGCCGGTGCTCGCCGTCGCCGTGTTCGCCGTGACGGCCAGGCCCACTCCAGAAGCCGCCGTCAGGAGCACGCTGCCTGCCATCAGCGTGACCGTCGCGGGTCGTGCGTGCGCCAAACGCATGAAACGCCCTACCCCTACCAGTGCTGCTCGTCGCGTTATGCGACCCGTTGGACATCACGCGCCACTGACGGCGCTACACGCCCTCCTACCCCGCTTGAGCGTGATGATCACAGCGCAGAGGGTAATCATGCCAGTTCCTTGAGGGGCAGCCGCGAAGACGGGAGTGACTCAGCTTGGCGGAAGGTGAACTTGCGAATACTTAACGTGGCCTATAACATGCTGTGTGTGATGCTTCCGGTGCGGAGCGTGTTACTTCCGGGGCCGATGATCGGCCGGGGGCCGGAAGCCGAAGTTCGCGAAGAGTTCACCCGCGTGGCGGCCTCGGAGCGCGCCGCTTAAGGACATGCGGACGGCGCGCAAGCCTAGCCCAAGCGGTGATGGTTACTCTACGTGATGTATGTCACGGATTGTTTTCGGCGAAACGTGGCATGGGCTGCCGTTATGTGCTGTTAACTTATGGCAGTTAAGCACCCAGGCGTGCGATGGTTGCTCCCCCGCAACATGTCGCCCTGACCCGCGTCAACGTCCACGCCCCTGCCGTCGCTACGGTGCGTCGCACCGGCCGGCAGTGTTCAGGGTGAAAGCGGAGCGCCTCCCGAGAACTGGCGCCCATTCCAAGGGTTACCTCTTGCACCCCCGTATTCACTCACGCATGTCCACCTCTCCCCTGTACCGTGCCACCGCAAACCTCGCGCGCAAGCATTCACGCATCTCGGTGGTCGCCGCCTCGGCGGCCACGGTGGGCGCACTGGGCGCGGCCGGCTTCGCGGCCGGCGCGGCACCGTGGGCGCAGGCACTCGACAACGTCGTGACGACAGCGCACACCACCAGCGCGTCGTCGACCGCGGGTCAGTCGGCTGCCTCTCCACTGTTCGACGCCATCGCGGGCATCAAGGCAAAGAGCGGCCGGCCGATAGCGAGCACCCAGCTCGACGTCAACCGTTCGGCGACCGCGGCAAGCAGCGTAGGCACGAAGCCTGCGGCCGCGCTGCCGCAGAAGCCCGCGGCCCCGGCCAAGCAGGCGACCAGCCAGCAGTCCGCGCAACAGTCCGCGCAGCAGGCGGCCAAGGCAAAGGCGGCGGCCCAGGCGAAGGCCGAGGCGGTCGCCAAGGCTCAGGCCGCGGCGAAGGCACAGGCCGTCGCCGCAGCCAAGGCTAAGGCGGCCGCGATCGCCAAGGCGAAGGCCGCCGCCGTGGCGGCCGCGAAGCCGTACCTGATCTACGACTCGGTCACGCCAAGCACGATCCCGTCCGGCCAGGCCGCCGCCGTCTACGCCAACGGGGCCTACGCGGCCTCCGCGTCGCAGGCGGCAGGGCACAAGTCGCTGCTGTGGATCGACACCAACGGCAGCGACCCGGCGGCGAACGTGCTCGACGTCGAGCCGGGCGACGCCACCCCGGCCGGCGCGGCCCAGTGGGTACAGCAGCGCCTGACCTCGCGGCCGAGCTCGGTCGCGGTCGTCTACACGATGATGTCGGACTGGCAGCAGGTCAAGGACAACGTAGCCGCCCTGCCGGGCTGGATGCAGTCCAAGGTCCAGTACTGGATCGCGGACCCGACCGGCGTCCCGCACGTCGTGGCCGGCGCCACCGCCACACAGTGGTACTGGGGCAACAGCTACGACATCACGACCGCGAACCCGGGCTTTTCCGGCTAGCTGAGCCGAGTCAGTTCGCGGTCAACCAGACCCTCCGGCCGGGTGCCGCCCTTCCCCCTCCCCCCGAAGGCGGCGCCCGGCCGGAGTGCCACAGAGACCGGCAGCACGACCCTCAAACGTGCGCTATGCTCTCTACGCGACGCCATAACAGCGCCGCGACAACCGAAGATTGCCCCCTTTAGCTCAGTCGGCAGAGCGTCTCCATGGTAAGAATCACGCTCGAATCGGTATGCTGACCAGCGAAAAACGCAGGTCATTGACAACCGCTGTGTAGTGAATTAGACGCTTTAAAATCTGGCCGATTTGATCTTGAACATGTGACCAAAGTCACATTCTTTTAATCGCATTTTGCAGCTCGTACGGCCAAGGACGGACCCGGTAGGCCTTTGGTCTGCCTGATGAGGCGGATTCGTTCAGGTCCGCGTTACGATCCGCCAGACACTTTGTTGTATCGGACCAGTAGAAACTGCAAGAAGAGGCGACTGTCTCCTATGGTGCCGAGTTGCGTCGCAGAGTCGTACCCGGTGTCGTTTGGTCGCGGACGGAGCGCCAGCAGCTCCGGCAGGCCGTACCGGCCGCAGAGCCAGAGCACCCACATGCGGGCCGTCCGGCCGTTCCCGTTGGCAAATGGATGGATCCGTACCCACTCGCAATGCAGCCAGGCGGCAAGCTCAAGGACCTTCCGAACGAAGTCTGGATCGAGAACAGCCGGATCTTCCAGTGCTTCGACCTCATCCAGCCAAGTGACCTGATTCTGCAGTTCTGCAACGAGCCTACGGATCTCATCGCTTACGCTAGCTGCCCTCGCGGTCGAGAGACCCCCAATCGTTACCTCATAATCAGCTAGAGCTGGATGCGCATCTCCGCGAAACCCACCACGGTACGCCTCATCGGGCACCTCGATGCCCTCGAGCATGCTGCGGTGCCAGGCACGGGCCATGGAAGAGGTCGGCATGGCATGAGACCGGAAGCTTTCCGCTGGAATGCTAAGTGCGAGCTCCATGAGATTTTCGGTCGCACGCTTAGAAGCGACATCATCGTCCCATGCAGGACCTGGCATCCCATTATGCTAGCGGGTCTGGCGCTTCGTTGTGACCAGTACAAATTTGGACATAAGCACCACGAGGCACGCATTTGTTTCCCTCGTGCGAGGGAAGGTGCGTCCTGCCTACTGTGCCGAAGAATCTTCTCTCTCAAGGCTCGCCGTATAGTCAGCGCGACGCAAGCGGGGTCGTGGCCTGATTCGGGTTGCTTCGGCTAGAACGTCTGCGGCTTCTGTGAGTGCCTGCGCGAATGACGCGTCGTTTCCTTGCAACATTTCAAAACGTGCGGCAGAGAGTACCCAAGCACGCGTTCGCTCCCTACCAAGGGCCTCGTCAAGGATCGCGATCTGAGCTTGAAGACGTAGCAGGCGACTGATAGTTGGCGTCCTGATCACTGCGCGCGGATTGCTCCGCCAGGCATAAAACGTAGACGACGGAACGCCGCCCATTCGCAGAATTGTCGGGCGACTCAGACCAAGAATATCGACAAGGCGCGACACCGCTGCCAAACCGGCGTGCTTCGCCTGGGCCTCGGGCAGTCGTTCGGGCTTTAGCGTGTCCCTTACATCTTCGTCAAGCGCCTCAGACGCCGAACGAAGAGGCATCAGGGTACGGCGGAAACTCTGCCACGGAGAATCTGTGGAGTCCCAGTCGGGTAGCACGGCATGGGCGAAATCATCGATTCTGATGACCAGGTGCCCTGTCTGCGGCAACGACTCCAGGAGGAGCCCGCATCGAGGTAGCGACGAAGGGGTTGTTTGTTGGGCGTCATCATCCGAAGTGGGGAGGGCACTCCGAGTCTCGCGGCCAGGCTGAACACTAAGCAACTCGGTTGCGACAACTACTGCTTGGTACTGAGGAGGATGTACTCCGAAAAAAAACCCACGACGAGGGAGTGTTGTCCCGCTAGGGCTCGATATCGCTGTAGCCGTCTTCATGCGATAATCACTCCTGTACATCATCCGAGGACGACCGCATCGCATCCAGAGCAAGAGAGGTCACCGAGTGCTGAAAAACCCCAAGAGCGGTAGCGTGCAATTCTGAGGTGAAGTCAACGATTTCATCAAGCTTTAGCGCGCGCCCCCCCTCACGGAACGCGTCGATGTCAATTAGATATCCCAACTCATTAGCATCTGTAGCTATAACACCATGGTTGAGTATGATACTTACCTGCTCAAAGGTAAATACCACTCGACCCTGACTTGCCTGCACGGCATCCCGCACAACCTGGTCATTCAAAGGGCCCAGTAGCCAGGGAGTGATCAACCCATCAAGTTCAGCGAGCCCCAAGATCGGCGATCTTCCTACGGCACTGCCAGTGAGAACGTTGACGTACCGCAGACCCAAGCGCGACTCAATGAAGGGGGCTCCCACTTCACTGAGAACATCAAGGGTAGTGTGCAGACGTGGTGAGAAGTCTTTCTCCCAGGCCCTGTAGCGTGTCGCCTCCACAGCCAGGCTCCCGGGCTCTGCGCTAACCTGCCAGCTTCCATCGGCCGCGGTTAGGCGCCAACCACCACCTCCTGCGCCTGTCGCAGGTACTGGCGCACTCCCCGGGGCCACGCCGCTGGCCTGTACTGAGATCTGAACCTTTGGCAGCATGTCGAGCTTAAACGGACCAAAATCCCCGAGGGCTTCCTGAAAGCGGAGCACCGTCTGCGGAGCAACTAGCGCAGGGTGATCCTCAAAACGCAGTTGCCACACCACGGAGACGACCGGCGACCGGTCTAGGGGCGCCTCATCTAGCTCCCCGAACCTAGCAGATAGCACCACGTGTTTACAGTACCCTGCCATGTCCGCCACTTCAAGTCGCTACTTGGAGTCTACTTGGAGTCTTTCCTGCGAACTGCTATGCAGCACCAGCCTGTAGGCGAGAGCGAGCGCTGTCCTGCGTCGCCATCCAGTCGCAGGGCAGCCCGGCAGCAGCAGCGCCCAAGGTGTGCCATGCTCACTACTCGACGGGCGAACAGCCTGTCTATATCTGCACAGCGCCCTTTAGCTCAGTCGGCAGAGCGTCTCCATGGTAAGTATCCTGCTCGAATCGGAGTGCTGACCAGCGGAAACGTAAACTAGCGGCAATCGTTGTCCAGCGAATTAGACGCTCTAGAATTCTCGCCGAATTGACCTTTGTAATGTGACGTAGATCACATTTTTGGCCCCGTTTTGTCGCTTCGGGCTGGTTATCCCGAGTCTCCCGAAGAGGGAGAGGGACCATGTCGACAGACACCACCGCAACCGGATCGCGGGTACTACCCGGCGTCAGGCAGACCTGCTGTCGCCTTACGACGCGATCGACCCGTCAGCCGACCGTGCTGCCCCCAGCCTGGCCCCGTGCTGCGCCAGGATGAGTCAGAACGCCATCTAGAACGTTTCGTGGCCTTGGCCGTCGCCGTCCAGCTGCCTACGTGATGGGTGCATTTGCCTACTCCGTGAGACTTTTGATTCTTCTTCCTGCTCCTCCTCCGTGTCGTCGATGAAGGGCAACTCTACCGGCTCAAGACGAGGTATTCCGTCCTCTTCCACTGCGATTGAAAAGGCCCGAGATGCAAACGTTCTGGGCAAAAGATCTGACATTCCCAAAGCCCACCCGTACAGTTCCATGCCGCGTCCAGTGGGAGTAACCTCCAGTACACGTTCGAATGAGCATGATTGCAGGCCTATATCGTCGCGGTTCCCATAGGTCCACGAATCATTGATCAGGCCCGTCCTGGCCAAGCCGAAGACCGAATGCCTGAGGATTACTTCGGGGTCCACGTCAGTGTCTTGGACAAGAGCAGTTTCGAATCCATCGAGTTCAAGCCGCATCAGTGCCGTATCCATCTCGCTCTTGTAGGTTAGGTCTACATTCGGAACTGCCTCGTGGAGTCGGTGTGCCCATTCTCTGTAGAGCAAGTAGTGCATACGGATTTGGAAAGAGCTCAAACCCGTAACAATACGGGTCCAGGAAATCCCTCGATCATCCCGACCGTTAGGACTGCGACTGGCTGCAAGCACCCCACCCAAATACTCAGTCATCAGTTCGTCATCACAAAGCGAACCTTCCTCCAGCAAGACAAAGCCTACCCGCGGGTTAACCATTCCGGTTAGCTCTTTGCCGTGTAGTCGGCCATCTGCCTTCTGTATGATTCGCCCAAAATTTCGCGTCCTGTACTGCACGACACGGCGGAGTGCCTCGCCTAGCTCGTCGGCTGGGGGGCCAAACACGCGCTTCATGAGACCGGCCGAGTCGGCCTCGGCGTGAAGGGCGCGGGCGGTCTTTGTAACAATAGCGCCAGTGATTGGCTCAACCATCGCTTTCCACTCTCCAATTGAGTGAAGAGGAGCACTAAATTAAGGGTATTTCTCTGGGGTGGTGCAGGCCACGATATTACGGTTGGAGACAACCTATGTTGCGACCTTACACCGCGGATGTCGCGTAGGTATCAAGAATCGCATCACACTCTGCCTAGTCGCGCAACTGACGCCGACCGACTGTTCGCACCAAAGAAACGGTTGATTTAGTTGGGAAACTTCGGCTCTGAGGGGCGCAAGCTCAGAGCCGAAGTCTTTTATGAAGATGGGCCCACCTCTTGCGCGCGGCTACGGCTCTCTTAGCGAGTTGGAGCATGTATGCCCGCTTTGCGTGTTCGGCGCGGCGGCGGCGTTCGTCTGGTGAGAGCTTGTTGCCTGGGTCCACCTCGCGTTCGAAGCACTTGAGGAAGGCTTCGCGAGCCGGGCGGGTTCGGGCGCCGCGGTTGTAGGTGCGGGCCCAAGAGATTTCGGCGGCTATCCGCTTGTTGATGTCCTTCGACACATGGCATCACCTCCGCTCGCTGGCTACTGACCGTGATTGTCTCCGTATTTGTCTCTCGGTCTGTCTCCGTGCGTTTACGTGCAGAGGCGCGCGAGGGAGAGACAGAGACAACTGGGAGAGACAACTACTCATCGTCATCACCGCCAGGGTTGACCGCGCGCCACCGGCCCCACCCAACCTGCTCGGCGCGGCCCTGCTCGGCGAGTGCGGCAAGGTAGCGGTAGACGGTGGAGCGGCCCATGCCGCTCGCTCGCATGAGTTCGGCGACGTCGGCCCCGCTCTCGGGAACGGTGCGAAGCGCGCCCCAGAGCAGGTCTTCTAGCGAGTTGGTGTCCTCACTCACTGGTGAGTCCTTGGGCTCGTCAGCGACGCGCGGGGCGTTCTTCAGGTACCACGGGACGGGCTCGGCGTCCGCAGGGCACTGTTGATGTTCTCATCAGAGATGAGTCTGTCTTCGGCGTCCGTCGCGGTGTTCTCATCTGCCGGGATGCTGGGCGCGGGGACTGGCTGGCCCGTTAGCACCGCGAATCGCTCGGCGGTGCCTGCGTCGGCCCGTGCGAGCGTGGTATCGAGGAGCTGCTGTGTCTCCGGACTTGGCTGAGAGCCGGGTTTCTCGTGCCAGTCCACGACGGTGCGCACGCCGATGCCCAGCTTCGCGGCGAAGCCCTGGTTGCTCAACCGCAGTGCAGCCTGCAGTGCGCACGCGGTGCGCCCGGTCCAGGCGGTCACCACGTCGATGGCCCGTTCGCTACGGGCAAGGCCGGAAAGGGCGGGCCGGCGCCGCGCCCGGCGCGCGCATCCGGCTTGACCGGACGCGCGCGGGCGCGCTCCGCGGTCCCGCGCCTTGCGGCGGGGTTCGCTTCCATGTGGCGTGCTGTCCGTTCCCTGTGGTCGCTCGCCAGCTGTGTTTTAGTGTGGCCACTCCACCACACGCATCAACTAACACGTAATGGTCAATCCGGTCGGTTCAGCAGTCACTCATCTTGGGGGTGGGCTACAAACGTGCCCCGGCCCTGGAGCACGATGAGCCACCCTTCCCCGGCCAGCTCTTCCTTGGCCCTTCGGATCACGTCGCGGCTCACGCCGTACTGTTCTGCCAGCTCAAACTCACTCGGCAGCCGGTCGTCAGCGGCGAGCGCGCCGGAGCGGATCTCGCTCATCAGGTCGTCGTAGACCTGCCGCCACAGCAATCGTGGGGCGCGGTGGTTGATGCGGTCCTGCTTATTTGGCAATGACATAGGCGATCATCATCCTATGTCTCCCAACCTGCGCTAATGTCGCCTACATATGCCAACGTTGCCAACGTCTGCCAACGTCTTGTAAGCTTCGAGGGTGTCGGCAGGGTCGTTCGGTCGCTCACTGTGGCGTCCGTTCCCGCGACCCTGCCGGCCCGCCGTGCCCGCGCAAGGGGACCGTCTCCTCGCTTGCACGGCTCCAGCGAGCAGCCGGAACGACCCGAGGGGAGACGCCGTGCAGGCTGCGCCGGCAATCGATGATCTAGACGCCGACTTCACCCCCCGCTACATCACCCTCGCGAGACAACTGCGGGGAGGCATCGAAGACGGAACCTACCCGTGCGGCTCGCTGCTGCCGTCCTCCAAGCAACTAGCCACAGCGCACGAGGTATCAAAGGCGACAGGCTGCACGCCCTCGAAATGCTCGTGCAAAGCGGCCACGCCCGACACATCGAATCCAAGCCCCATCAGGTCATCTGGCGGCCTAACGGCACTGCCGACCTCGCTGACCGAGAGGGGGCCAAGGCATGAGCCAGGACAGCGAGGCCCCAACGACGCGCGTGGACCGGCTAGAGGCGTGGGTCGAAACGGTCATGCGGACGCTGGCGACGATCGGACTCGAAGACACCCTCTGCGAACTTGACGAAGCGCGCGGGGGGCAAGTCGGACTAGCGCTTGAAGATGGCATCAAGTGAGCAGACCCTTTACCGCGACCGCAGCGGTGAAAACCCGCATGCGGGAACTCGACATCACTGCCGCTGAACTGGCAGACAGAGCAGAGGTTTCCTACATCGCGGTCAGGTACCTCGCGTTCTCCCCTACGACCGGGCGACGCTTGAAGGCCTGTCGGTGGCGCTTGACTGGCCACCCGAGCGTCTTCCTAACCTAGGGGCCGGTGAGCAACTGGATTTAGACGGCACAGTCAAGCAACACGCGGAACCGCCCGCCCCCAGTCTCAGGAGCGGGCGGTTCCGCGTGTACAACAGTTGTCTCCAGAAGCGGTTGCCGGGGATAGGCGGCGGTGGGCGTCGCAGGCGCGCTCGGAAGTCTCTTATGCAAGGTGTAGCGGCGAAGATCAGCACTGGCTAGTTAGCCCTGGGCTCTCCAGTGGGGTCTGCTCATTAATTGGTTGTCCCCTAGTACGGCAGTGTCCAATCGCTAGCTGACCGGTAGTATTTGCGTTCCAAGCGTGAGAGTTATCAGCGCAAGATCTCCCACAAGACTGCATGGTACCCGTGATCTGAATACGCGCTGCCGACAATCTGTCCCTGATTGTTGATCGCATGAGGGCGTGTATTGTGAGAAATCACGTAAGGCAACATTACCGTTTTTCCTGAAGAGAGGTATAGCCAGGGCCTGAGTATACCTTCTATCTGAGCTGTTCCTATAATGTCTCCGTTTCCGTTGATATCAGCTGGCGCCCATCCGTCTTCTGTTCCGAGTTTTTGCCAGTTACCGCCCGAGGTGCAAACGACTGTGATTGGTTGACCTCGATGGTTCTTGGCCTGCCCGAGGACAGTTCCGGAGTCTGTGATTGCTATCGGATATACACTCATGCCGGCCTCGTCGCCAACATCAGAGAATGTATTATTGTCGTTATTCCAAAGAGCACTTCGAGTGATGCTGTTCCCTATGCTCCTTGATGCCGTTACCAAAAGTGTTCCATGTTGATTCACATCAACAGCCTGGCAAAAGCGCATTGCGGCCGGTTCCATCAACGTAACGGGTGATCCACCGGATTCTGTGTAGAAAGGGCGGATGTTGGGTTCTTTTTCCCCGCGCTCGCCACTTCGGTCCTCTACGCTACCACCGACTAGGCCGTTTTCATTTATGGCAAATGCTTGGCTGCTAGTTGCAGTGAACGTTGGGGTTGGCTGGAAGCCATCGTGAAGATCAAGAAGTCTCCCGTCAGGCGTGTACAGCCCAGCGTGAAATTTCCCGTCTGTACTCATCCCGCTGATCGTTACTTCACCTGCGCTGTTTACAGAATGCGCACTCCCAGCGCAATCGACGAACACCGTCTCGTTGTCTCGCTGCATCCATGGCATATCCTGTGACCTCTCTCCTTCAGCGAGTGAAGTCCCCACGATGATGCCATTTTCGCTGATTGCAAGCGCCTGGCTCAGCCCCCACTTATCGCTTGTGATTTCTCTGAGCGTATACCCCACTGCTGGCTCTGGTACCGCAACTGCGAAACGACAGGGCGGCGCAACTGACTTGGACTTTCTGTTCGGCGGTGACATAAAGAAGCCGCCCTGAACTGGGCGAATTTGCTGAATGTCAATTCCTTCAGATCGCAAGGCATCTAGTGCCATCTGCGTCGTGTTCATGCCAAAGGTTATGTGAGGAAAGCTCGTTGGGATCCTTTCCGCTGACTGATCAATTTGGTACACGCCTGATCCGTCGTTCCGGAAGGAGAAGACTGCGCAATGAGAAGTTATACTATAGACTCTTGGGTTTTTCTTTTTCTCTGCTGCTCTGGCTGCCTGATGAATTTTCTCGAGGCGTCGGCGAATTCGTCCGCTGTCGTAGGGGAATCTTGCCGCTATATTGCCAAGAGCCCTTCGGTCGGCCATGGAGACAAAACCTGCGCCACTTCCAGTAACGATCACAGCAGCCTTTGACACGGACTGTACACGTCGAGAGGAGACTTTAAGCTCAGACTCTATTGGATGTTCCACTCCATGTGCGTTCTGGAAATTCGACACGGTATAGGCGATAGGCTTGCCATCTTCGAATCCAGCCAGAACGAAGATCATAGCCTGTCGCTTGCGCGTGCTACGCTCGGCGTTGGCCACAAGTTTGGTCCCCTTTGATTGTAGCAAATTAGCCACATCCAGCATTGACATGTCATGTTTGCCGACAAGCCAATCGGCTATCAACGTTGAGACTTCCTTATGTGCGTAACTTCCGATTCCCGCGTAAGTAACGAACCCTATGAATGACGAATAGGAGAGGGTGGCAATTTTTGGAGAACTTTCACTGTCGGGCTGACCGGAAAGACGGAAGTCGGCTGACTGGTAAATAAGCTCTGTAGTCAGCACCGTAATGTTCAGTGTCATGAGGACTTCCTTGTCTGAACCCCATCAGGCTCGACGCGGCCTGTGGCCAGAACTTCTTCGACTTGTCATCCTACGGATTTTGATGGCACGTGGGGTCGCTCGCCTCAAAGGAAGCGCCTGGTCGCTTAACGGCTTCCTATACGCAGGTAGGTCGTGGGCGTGATGGTGCGTGCGATTCCGTGCGCATCTGTGTACTTGTGGACAATGCCGTAGGCTCTTCATCCCATCCGCCAAGAGCTAACTGGACATCGGCGGTAAGGCTGAAGGTGCCGATTATTGCCTTAGGCATCTGAGTTCACGAATCTGAAGCGGGGTCAGAAACGGTCGCCAGGGGACAGGCGGCGATGGGCATCGCGAGCGCGCTCGTCGGCAGCACTGGCCGCGTAGCGGCTGAGCATCGCGCGAGACTTCCAGCCGGCCAGGCGCATAAGGTCGCCCTTCGGAACCGCCGTTGGCTAGCCAGTCGTGAGAGAACGTGTGACGTAGTTGGTGGGGGTGCAAGTCGGGCAAGCCGACAGCGTTACCGTGATCCTTGATCATCTGATAGATGCCGCTCGCAGTGAAACGGCCCCTTCTTGCCGAGCCACAGCCAAGGGTCCTCGGCGTGCGGGTGCGCGGCGCGTACCCGAAGGTATCGGTCGATGTCGCGGGCCGTCTTCTTGCCGATCGGCAAGACTATCTCCCGTCGGCCCTTCGCGATGATCCGCACAACGTTGCCGTGTAGGTCAACGTCTGACAGGTCAGGGTCCGAAGCGTCATACCGTATTCCTGTCATCCCCTCAAGGCGCATCCCAGTGTCTAGGAACAGCTGGATGATCGCGCTGTCTCGGCGGTTGCGGAAGTCGCGGCCCGCGCAACTGTCGAGCAACCGCTTGATGTCGGCGTCAGGCAGCACTGGCACGGGCTGCTCGGGAATGAGCGGCTTGCGCATCTTCGCCATCGGCGAGCCGTCGATCTCGCCCTCGTCGTCAAGCCAGCGGAAGAACTGCTGTAGCGACCGGTAGCGTGTGGCGGCCGAGGAGGCGGACGTACGCTCAAGCTCGGCGGCGATGAACGCTTCGACGTGCTCGCGCTTGATGCCGGCAACCGCGGTGGGCGTGCCCTTGTCCGCGAGGAACGCGGCGAACAGGGCGCCGTCGTCCGTGTAGCCGCGAACGGTGCGGGGAGACAGGTTGGCCGCCTCCAAGTGGAGACGCCAGGACGCCAAAAGTACGGTAAGCTCACCGACGTTGGCGGATGCCCGGGTGCTCGCCATGTCTGCTAGGTTAGACGCTGTTGGACAGCTGTAGAAGACTTGGGACGGACCTCGTTAGAGGGATAGCCGCAGGTCAGACAAGTAAAAACAGGCCCCTTTAGCTCAGTCGGCAGAGCGTCTCCATGGTAAGGAGAAGGTCTACGGTTCGATTCCGTAAAGGGGCTCCATCTCATATGATCATTTTCTTTTTTCTGTTCGGTCGAACGACGGGCAAATACTAGCTCCGTTGCCCGTCACCGGGCTTCGGCCCACGATGCGAGTTGTCCTGCCAGCGCGCGCACTCGCTGGCGCAGTTCGTCCGGTTCCTCGATGACGAACGGGCGGTCGAGTCCGGCCAGGACCGACGGGACCCAGTCAAGCCGCTCAGCCCGCCATCGCACCCGCACCCACCCGGGTTCGGAGTCGATCGGCTCGATGATGGCGATCGATCCGGGCATCCGCATCCGCACGTCTCGCTCCCCGCCGTGGACTCGTACCGAGACCGCGTGCTGGTATGACGCTCCGGAGACCGCCTCCATCACCTGTGCCGCCGGGTCGAAGCCGCTCGGCACCGAGAACTGCCCCTCCTGGACGACCGCGTGCGCGACCCGGTCCAGCCGGAAGGAGCGCACCTGGCCGCTGCGCGAGTCCAGCCCGGTGGCGTACCACCGGCCCCGGAGGGCGACAACGCCGTACGGCTCGAGCACCCGTTCGGTGGACCGGTCGTTCCTGTCGCGGTAGGTGATGGCGAGGGGCCGGCGCCGGACAGCGGCATCGGCGACAGTGAGCAACACCCCCGTCTCGGGGGTCGTCGGATTGCGGCCCTCGTCTGCGTAGGAGGTTGCCGCCACGAGGGCGTCGAGCCGGCTGGCGAGCGCGCGGGGTAGCACCCGGCGCACCTTGGCCGTCGCGCTCTCGACAGCAACCGCGGCGTCCGGCTGCAGTGCCGAGCGCCGCGTCCCGGTCAGGCCGAGAAGCACGGCGACCGCCTCATCGTCGGCGAGCATGAGCGGCGGCATCCGGTAGCCCGGCGCGAGCCGGTAACCGCCGTACCGCCCGCGCACGGACTCCACCGGCACGCCGAGGTCGAGCAGGTGATCGACGTAGCGCCGGACCGTACGCTCGTCAACGCCTAGCCGCCCGGAGAGCTCGCGCAGGGTGCGGGTGCCGCCGGCCTGGAGGATTTCGAGCAGCGCCAGGACGCGGGCGAGGGGTTTGGCCATGCTGGCAAATCTTTCAGAAATAGCGGGCGGAAACTGTCCAGTATTCCTTTTAGCGTAGGCGACATGACAACGACACCAAGCAGCCACCATCAGCAGCGAAAGGAACTGTCATGGACTTCGTCTCAGTTCGCGTGATCACCCACGACGTCGAGCGCCTCGCGACTTTCTGGGAGCAGGTGACCGGCCTGCCCGCCACCCGGCCCCTCCCGGTCTTCGCCGAACTCCAGACGCCGACCGGCGCCATCGCCATCGCCGCCCCGGCGACCCTCGCGATGCTCGGCGACGCCGCCCCCGGGCCCGGCCAAAACCGCTCCCTCACTGTGGACCTGCGCGTCGACGACGTTGACGCGACGTGGGACCGCATCAAGGGGCTCGTCCCCCAGATCGTCCCTGCGATAGTGCTGGAGCCTACTGACATGCCGTGGGGCAACCGCTCGATGATCCTGCGCGACCCCGACGGCGGACTGGTCAACCTCTTCACTCCCGTCACCTCGGGGGCGAAGGCGAAGTACGGCCTCTGACCTCCATCCCAGCGTGCGGGTGCGCAGCCGCACGCAGCGCTCATCCGTGCGCGGTCATCGCGTCACGGGTGGGGCAGCACGGCGAAATCCACCGCGTCCAGGCTGGCGGCGAGCTCGGCAGCCGCCTCCCGGATGCGGGCCGGCAGGCCGACGTCGTCCGGCTGGTCGGTCCAGCGCTCGAACGCGGTACGGAAGATTGCGACACCGACCTGCGCGAGCAGCGTCGCCCCCGATGCGGCGGCGCCTCGGTCTCGCAATGCGTCCGCCACGGCATCGGATATGGCGGCGAACTTGGTCCGCCCCCGTTCCTGCAGCTCCGGGCTGGCCTGGACGACCGCGCGCCGTTGCGCGGCGAGCGGGGCCTGGTCGCCCAGTACGCCGGCGACCTCTACGAGGGCGGTCAGGAGGGCCTCGAAGGGCGAGAGGGTGCTGTCGGCATGCCGGACGGAGCGGGCGAGGACGTCCGGAAGTCGTTCTGATCCGGCAAATAGCACGTCCCGCTTGTCGGTGAAGTAACGGGAGAACGAGCGCCGCGTCAGCCCGGCCCGCTCGGTGATCTGCGCGACGGTGACGTTCTCGTACCCATGCTCGAGGAACAGCTCAAGCGCGGCCTCGCGGAGCCGGTCTTCGGCGCATGGGTCCCATCGCGGCATGGCCACGATCATAGCAGCGATGACTCAGTGAGCTATCACTGCTGCTATGCTGATGACTCAGTGAGTTATCACCGTTCGAGACATAGGAGTAGGCACCATGGCTCTTTCCGGCCAGCGCATCGTCATCATCGGCGGCAGTTCAGGAATGGGACTGGCCGCGGCCCGCGCTGCAGCGGCGGCCGGGGCGGCAGTTACGATCGCGTCGAGCGACCAGGGGCGTCTGAAGGCCGCGCTCGCGGAGTTGCCGGACACCTGTGACGGGGTCGTCGTCAACACCCGCGACGAGGCTGACGTCGCTGCCCTGTTCGCCCGCGTCGGCGAGCTCGACCACGTGGTTTACACAGCCGGTGACACGGTGCGTCCACAGCCGCTGGCGGACCTGCCGCTCGACGCGGCCCGGGAGCTGTTCGAGGTCCGCTTCTGGGGAGTAGCCGCCGCGGTCAAGCACGCGGCGCCGCGCGTCCGGCCGGGAGGCTCGATCGTGCTGACGTCCGGGACGGTCGCTGTTCGTCCCGCGCCCGGTGCGGCGCTCGCGGCCGGCGCCGCCGCCGCGATCGAGGGCCTGACGCGAGGGCTGGCTGTCGAGCTCGCCCCGATCCGCGTCAACGCGGTCCGGCCGGGAGCAATTCGGACGCCGCTGTGGGACTCGGTTCCGGAACCGCAGCGGGCCGCGCTGTTCGAGGCTCTCGCCAATCGGACGCTTACCAAGTCGATCGGGGAAGCGGACCAGATCGCCGCGGCGCACCTGTACCTCATGGAGAACCGCTTCGTCACCGGAACCGTGCTCACCGTCGACGGAGGCGCCATTCTCGCCGGAAGCTAGTGCGGCAGATCATTACTCCCTGGCCGGTTGAGCCGCAGGAAATGCCCCGTTCTCTGCGGCAAGCCGGACTGCCCGGCCAGAGAAAATGGGTTGCCGCACGATGCGGGGTCCGGGAGATAGTGACCCCATGATTACGGGTCCTGAGTTCTGGGGTCGGTACCACGAGGATGAGGTGACCCGGCAGCAAGTGCGGCCGGGGACGGTGCGGCGGGCCTGGCCCTACCTGCGGCGGTACCGCGGGGCGATGGTGCTGCTGGTGTTCCTCACCGCGGTCCAATCGGCCATCGTGGTGGTGAGCCCGCTGATCTTGCGTCTGATCATTGACGACGGCATCCTGCGGCACCGGGAGAGCGTTGTCGTGACGCTGGCGCTGACCGTCGCAGGGCTGGCGCTGGTGGGCGCCGCCGCGGGTTACGTAAAGTCGCGGTACTCGGAATGGATCGGCGAGAGCCTGGTCATGGAGTTGCGGGCGAGCGTGTTCCGGCATGTGCTGCGGCACCGACAGTGCCCGGGAC
>Ga0207416_1000681_pt1 | contig 53951 bp, 63 predicted proteins | sample PaiPotPPM11metaG_FD_184107 | JGI IMG/M metagenome (GOLD analysis project Ga0207416, IMG submission 184107) | Iron sulfur acid spring bacterial and archeal communities from Banff, Canada, to study Microbial Dark Matter (Phase II) - Paint Pots PPM... ... | reverse complement strand
TTGGGCGTGACACCCGTAGCCTGCCAGGGGATCTCATTGCTGACAGCGACTCCGAACCGCCCCGGCCCTGCCCGGAACCTGTTCAGATTTCGCGATCAGGAGTGTTCACATTTCGTGATCACCAACACGTATTTTGGCTCCAGAAGTTGCCCGTCACGCAATTGACCGGATCGTGTCCTCCATTGCAGCTCACACCTTTTTCATCAATCGGAGCACCGCCGTTTGTCTCGCCCGATGATGGTCCGGGATTGGGGCCGGTTCCAGATGCGGGAGCCGCAGTGCAGACGGTTGGCTGAGCGACGCCGTTGATACTGACGAGCTGCGGAGTGAGGTAGGTGGTCGAAAAGCCAGTGCCGACTTGACCGTTACCGCTATCGCCCCAGCCATACAGAGAACCACTCGCGAACAGCGCGAATGCATGATCCTGACCGGCAACCAAAGCGACTGGCCCAGAGAGCGAGGTGTTCTGAATAGGCAGTGTCTCCGGACTTACCTGGTTTCCAATTCCTAACTGGCCCCCGTCGTTCCTCCCCCAGCCCCACACTCTCCCCGAGCTGTCGGTGGCCAGGGAGAAGAACTGACCGCTCGCGACGGCAGCAATTCCATTGAGACCTGGGACGACTCCTGGGCTGGCGCTAGCGTTCGTTGTCCCGTTGCCGAGTTGACCGTAAGCATTGCCGCCCCATGACCAAAGCGTCCCGCTTGAGTCGACCGCCAAGGCGTGATCGATCCCAATTGCGATCAGGACGATCTTGGGATTGCCGGCGAACGAAACGGCGGTCGGTGTTACCTGCAGCCGGGTAGGGCTTACCCCGAGTGGGGTTCCCCATGTCCAAACCGTCCCATTGGCATCGAGAGCCAGAGAGGTTCCGTTGCCGGCGCCTACCTGAACGACTGAAGCCGGGAATGTGAAAGCGACTTGCACCGGAGATGTGACTCTGTTGGTCGGCGGAGGCTGAACCCCAACTTGACCGAACCCGTCTGCGCCCCATGCCCAGATGGTTCCGTCTGACTTGATTGCCAATGCGTGGTCGCTTCCGCTGCTGATTGCCACGATTCCATTGATACCCACGGCCTGCACCGCAACGCTGCGACCGGCGGTGTCACCGACGCCAAGGTCTCCTTGGCTGTTCTGACCCCAACCCCATACTGTTCCGTTGATCAGGAACAGCACGTTCAACCCCTGCGCGGAGATCGCCGTCGCGCCGCTTGGTCCAGGAACACTTCTCGGCGTGTAGTCGCCGTTGAACTGCGTCGTGGATGTCGGCTGAAGGTAGTCGGCGCCCCAGGCCATCGGAATGCCACCTGGGTTCTTCATCGCAGCCGAAAGGGCATTTCCTCCCGCGACCGTGTAGTTAATGCAGCCCGGGCTAGTCGGAGTCGAGAGGTTGGCTCCCTGTTTTGGAGACGCTTTCTCAGGGGGGACGCCCAGAATGATCTTTGCCGGAGGAATCGGTGCTGGCGAACTTCGGTCGAAATTAGAATGCGCGGCCGAGGCGGGTGGCCTATCCACCGCCACGGCACTGATCGGAATCGCCCCTAAGACGATGGCGACAACGACAACTCCCGCACTCCAGATTCGGCGCACCCGACTCGACGCGTGGCGGTGAGATGTTCGCATTTGCAGTCCCCCTGCGATTGGTTCGCCGCACACTGCGGCGTGGACGCGCACCGTCCGCGCCGACCATAAGGTCCGTCTGCGGCAAAGAAAAGGGAACGGTTCCCTTGACTTTCCTCGGGCCGGCTGCTAGCCCTCTACTCCGGCCGCGAGAAGGACCGCAGCTTCAGCAAGAGAGCGGGCTCCCAACTTGTCTTTGGCCGTGGTGAGGCTGTTGCTTATAGTCTTCGGTGCTTTATTGAGGACCTGCGCGATCTTGCCGCGCGACAATCCGGCCGCAAAGAGCTCCAGTGCGCGATGCTCAAATGCGGTGAGGCTCGCTTCGGTAGTAGAGATGCGCTCCACTTGTTCAGGCGCATCGAACTGCGCCGACCCGAATTGTTCCCCATGCAGCCTGGTGCGCTCCATTCCAGGTCCTCTGGGACGATATGCGGCACGCCGACCATTGTCAAGCAGTAATCGCTTAACAACTTGTCGGGGCGCTGTCGTGGACGTACCCGGAGTACCAGAACAGCCATTGATTTCGCCCCAACGGCTATCGAGACACTACCGTCGACCTTTCGACTGGATGAGTCTCGCCAAAACTGCTCCCTGGTGAAGGGACACCTCAACCGTTGTCATGGCTTCACGCTCGAGCTTGTTGAGTGGGTTCGTTGCCGCAAACTGCTTAACACGACTCGCCAAGTCGGTCAGGGCTGATGCGAGGTCATCGTTGGAGTGCGACTGCGCGGCGGCCACGCCAAGGAAGTAGTCGACCGGCCTGCCGGTGCGGCGGGCGATCAACTCCAGAACTTTTGGCGATGGACGAGCACGGCCGTGCTCAACGAGGTGAATGAAGGTCCGAGAGACCTGGTCGCCGGCGAGCTGGGCCAGGCTGAGTCCAGCAGCGACTCGAGCCTGATGCACGGGATCGGGTCGATGAGTACACCGGACCCGCGAGCTCCTCGCTTCACGCCGATGATGCGTCGTAGTGTTAACCGCGCGTTAAGCTGGCGAGCCCGGATCGCTTACGCTAACAAAGAGTTATCCGCACCAATCCCCTTTACGCCCAACACCACGTGTATAGGACGCGCGCTAGGCCATCGACAGCAAACGGTTTAGAAAACCGTTTGCGGGTTTGGCTGTCAACGCGGCCAAAGGTGGCGGGGATGGATGGGAATCGAACCCACCCAGGACGCCTCAACAGCGCCCCGCAAACGGTTTTGAAGACCGCCGGGCTGGCGTCCGCACCCGTCCATCAAGGTCCACCGCAGTTCGACGACTGGCTCGCACATTCCGTCATCACTCACCGTCGTCCGCAGCTATCTGCCATGTTGGCTGTCATTTTGGCTGTCGATGGACCTGTCTATATGGGGCTCTAAGTGTCACGCCTCGGTCTAATTAGCGTGTGAAAGCTTTACCGTCGTAGGTCTGAGTCAGAAGAGAAGCCGGCCAGTCATCCTTCTGGTCGAAGATGATCCGAGCATGATGGACCTCCTTCGCGAGGTCTGCCGGATGCAGAACTACGACGCTCGCGAAGCCGGCGATGGTAAGACCGCACTTCAACTGGCGGCAGCCGCTCAACCGGATTTGGTCTTGCTCGATTGGGAGCTCCCAGACATCAGCGGGATTGAGGTATGCCAGGATCTGCGTCGCTCAGGACTCATGGTCCCGATTTTGATGCTGACTGGACGGAGCGACGATCGGGACGTCGTGGCCGGTCTCGAGCACGGAGTCGACGAGTATCTGACCAAGCCCATCAGGCCCCGAGTCCTCGCCGCGCGGCTGGCAGCCAATTTGCGCCGAAGCCTAGCGACCTCAGAGGCAGTCGACGCCGACATTCCGAGCAGGGTAACTCTACTGGGCAGAGTTTCAATCTTTCTTGGCCATCCTTCGGGAGCGCTACGCCAGCTGGCAAGACAATCCACCATCGTCTACGTCAAGACTGGTACAGCCTTGCTGACCCAGGGTGACCCAAACAACTTTCTTTTCGTCATTCAGACCGGGTCCTTTCAGGTCGCCGTGACGAAGCCCCCTGAGGAACGGCTGCCCGTTGCACTTCTTACAGGGTCTGACTTCTTTGGGGCGGTCTCAGTCCTTACCGGCGAGCCGGCCTTGGCGACTGTTACGGCCCGAGAAGAGTCAACGGTCGTCAAGATCGCGCGCGATGATTTCCTGGCAGCTCTGATGGGCGGCCCGCATTTCAGAGCCGAGTTCGAGCGAGTGGTCGCGCAGCGAAGGGACATTGTCAAAGATGCCCACCGCCGGGTCACAGCCGCCACAGCCAATCAACTCATCTCCTTCTACTCGCCCAAGGGTGGCGTTGGGAAGACAACCTTGACTCTCAACCTGGCGGCCACTGTGGCGCGGCACTATCCCGGCGCGGTGTTGCTATTCGACCTGTCACTCCCCTACAACCACGCCGCCATGCTCGCCCAGCTGGCTCCGACTTCCTCGCTGGCGAGGCTGGCTGAGGCCGAGGGCGATTTCGAGCAGCGCCTCGAGAGCGCACTCGCCTACCATCGTGCCGGTTTCTTCCTACTTTCCACCGCCTTGGCGCCCGAGGAATCAGATCTGATCACCCCAGCGCTGGTCGCTCGTGCTATGGCGGTGCTGCAACCTCAATTTCGATTTGTGCTCATCGACCTCGGAATCGTACTGACCGAGGTAGCCCTTTCGCTCCTGGAGCAATCCCAGCACGTCTTCGTCGTCGCCAGCCCCGAGCTATTGATCGTCAAGGATCTGATCAGCTTCTACGGCATTCTCCGCAGCGTGCTGAAACTCCACGAAGGGCAGATCCATCTGGTGATCAACCACAGGGCTAAGACGGCCACCGTCCGGGGGCGGGAGATGGAGAAGCTGCTTGGCGTCAGCGTTGCATTTGAAATTCGACACGATGGGAGAAGACCTGACGACGCAGCCCTTCGTGGTGAAATCCTGGCATTGAGCTCGTCGCGATCACCGATCGCAAAGGCAGCAGGAACCCTGGCGCGAATGATCACACCGAATCACTTAGGTAAGTGAGCCGTGAAGCGAGCCTACTCAGAAAGATGGGGAACTCGCGTCGAATTCGTTAAGGTGGGTAGCGTCTTGCCTTGGTTTCTCAGGCGACACCGATAAGGGCACTCCGAATAGTGGCGGGCAGCGTAAGCTGGCCCCCTTGGCGATCACAAACGACCCTGCCTACGAGAGCTTTTTCAATCTTTCCGTCGACATGCTTTGCGTGGCCGGGTACGACGGTTACTTCAAGCGCCTCAACCCAGCCTGGACTAATACCCTCGGGTTCACACGGGCCGAATTAATGGCGCGACCCTATATGGATTTCATCCACCCTGACGACCGGGCCGCGACCGTCGCCGAGGCCGAGAAGCTCACTCAAGGAGCCAGAGTCGTCCACTTTAGGAATCGCTATGAATGCCGCGACGGCACATACCGCTGGCTGGCCTGGGCGGCGATGCCGACGGGATCCGAAGAACTGATCCATGCGATCGCGCGTGACGTAACTCAAGAGGTCGATGCCGAGATCGCCCTGCGAGAGGCCAACCTCGCCGCAGCTACCCGACTCGCCCTTTTAACAGCGCTAATCGACGCGATTGGAGTCGGGGTCGTGCTCATCGATCGCGACCTGTTGGTGGCACATTGGAACAAAGAGGCCACTAGGTTGACCGGGATCCAAGCGGAAAAGGTGTTGGGTCGTCCGGCAAGACTGCTCGGGGAAGCCATCGCTCCCCGAGTCGAGGATTTTCCCAGTGTTCGTTCCCACCTTGAGCATGCATTCAGTCCCGTCAAAACCGCGCGCTTTCAAATCGTGATTCTCGAACCTCGCCACGACCTGGAGGTCACGGTCTCGCGAGCGGTATTGGCGGCTGACGGGCAGCCGGTCGGATCGGTGATCGTTCTCCACGACATCACCGCCGCCAAGGAGCTCGACAGAGCGAAGGACGAGTTAGTCGCGATGGTCAGCCACGAGCTGCGAACTCCACTCGCGAGTTTGGTCGGTTTCTCAGAGCTCCTGCTCAGCCGCCAAGTTTCCGACGCGCAACGAAAATTGTACTTGGAGACCATGCTCAAAGAAGGTCACCGTCTTACTGAGCTTATCAACGACTTCCTCGACCTCCAACGAATGGAAGGTGGCTTCAAGCGACTCGACCTCGGCCCGGCTGATTTACCAACCCTCGTGGCCCGTGCAGTTGCGACCGCCGGCGATAACGCCAGAACTCCGATCGAAGTCGACTTGGCCCATGATCTTCCACTGGTGATCGCGGACACCAACGCGATCCACCAGGTCCTCATTAACTTTTTGTCCAACGCCCGTAAGTACTCGCCTGGTGGGGGCACGATCCGTGTTAACGCCAGGATGGCCGACAACGTGGTTGAGGTTTCCATACAAGATCATGGCCTGGGCCTACCTTCGGAGGCGATCCCGAAGCTGTTCAACAAGTTCTATCGGGTGGCCAACGTCGACCGTCGAGGAATCTCGGGTACGGGTTTGGGCCTGGCAATCTGCCGCGGAATCATCGAAGCACACGGCGGCCGCGTTGCGGCGGAGTCCGCAGGATTAGGTCAAGGTTCTCGCTTTTACTTCACGCTTCGAGCGGCGGATCGAAAGGCCACTGCGGGCGATGTTCTTATCGTCGAGGACGACACGGGATTTGCTCGACTCTTGGAAGCCGAGCTCTCGCTCAGAGGCCTAACGTCGGTTTGGGCTTCAGATGCCGAGACAGCCGATCAGCTGATTGATCAGACCGACGCCCGTGCAGTGGTGCTTGACCTGATGCTCCCCGGGGCAAGCGGCGAGGACTTCCTCGCCCGGCTACGCACATCCCACAACAGCCAAGTGCCTGTGGTGGTCGTCACGATCAAAGAACTCGACGCCACAGAAACGCTTGCTCTACGAACCGCCGGTGTCGTGGCGATCCTGAAGAAGCACTCTGGAGCAGGGAAAGAGGCTGCAGAGTACGTGGCCGCGGCCCTTGAAACTCGGCATACGGGCGCTTGAGCGCGAACAAAATCACCTCGACGCGCAGCCGGCACACCGTCGTCATTGCCGACGACGAACCGAGCGTGCGCATGCTGGTGCAAGCAACCATGGAAGTGGATAGCGTCGACCTCATCGAGGCTGCCGACGGAGAGGAGGCGTGGTCGTTGATCCAGAAGCACAGACCTGCGCTGGTCCTATTGGATGTGAGGATGCCTGGTCGGACTGGTCTTGAAATATTGCATGCGATCAAAGCAGATCCCGAACTCACCGGCACGAAGGTGATCTTGCTGACGGCGTCTGCACAGGAATCCGATATCAACGCAGGACTACTCGCAGGCGCTGACTTCTACCTGACCAAACCGTTCTCGCCGCGCGAGCTTCTGTCCAAGGTGGACGAAGCCCTCTTCCTTTGAGGTCGTGTCACGTTATCTCGACACAGACCGATCCCGACCTTCTACCGTCGACGCCTCGCTTCTTCTCGCCTTGAAGATCGAGCGTACCTTCGCAAGCTGTCTGTAGCACAGAGTTATCGTCAACAACTTTGGCTTGAGACCCCGTGCCAGCCTCTCCTTCCATCGCCGGCCGTCGACAGTCAGAATCGACCTGTGGTGACGATCGACGATGTTCGGGTCGTGGCCGAAATGCTCCCGCGCAGCTACGAGGTCTTGGTACGCGGGCGGGTCAAGTTCCGGGTTGGCCGGATCGTATATCTCTCCTTCTCACGTGACCAAACCGTAATGGGCTTCGCCTTTCCGAAGGTCCAGCGGGACTGGCTGATCGGCGGCTCGCCCGACAAGTTCATGCAACCAGAGCCGGCCGACATGCGCTAGCAGTGGGTCCTCGCACGTCTCGACGCACTCGAGCCGCAAGAGATGCGCGAGCTGGTCGAGGACGCTTGGCGCATGGTCGTGCCGAAGTCGGTCGCGGCCGCTTGCACCGACCGGGCTTAGAAACGCGATAGTCGCGCGCGCGAGTTTGTTGATTCGCGTGAATAGGAGCCGCGTGCGGCGAACCACAGAACGGTTCAGAAAACCGCGGGGGGGCGATTGATGCGTTGGGCAGGTCAACCAACCTAGGTTGTGGCCGTGCGAGTGCCTGCCTGGCGTGACTTGGCTGTCATTGGCTGTCATTGCCCGAGGCAGCGGACGTCGGCGCACAGACATGAACTTGAACGGACGTCTGCGGACGACCCCCCGCGGTTTTGAAGACCGCGGGTCCTGCGTCCATAACCGTCCATCAGGGTCCGCTAGAGTTCGATCGCCAGGTCGCACATTCCATGATCATCCACCCGCGTCCGCAGTCGTCCGGCATGTTGGCTGTCATCTTGGCTGTCAAATCGCCTCGATAACGTTCGGAGTCTCGCGCGTCAATGGGTCCTATTTGGCGAGCGGGGTTCGAGTCCCTCTCGTGGGCCCACGTCCCACAGTACGAACCCCACCGAACTATTCGAAGGTACCGGATTCGCCTGGACGTAAGGCGCGCGTCTGGCGGGTGAGAGTTCAGCGAAACGCCAGCGATTGATCTGGGCACCTTCGTGGACGCTCCTGGAGCCTCCTTGCTCGCCTCCCTCTCCTGAGCTGCGCGAGACCATCAACATGCTTCGTTCGGGGCGCATTCGCCCCCTGGCAACTGGTCGGAGCGTCTTGTTGGCTTACACGGTCAACTACGTACCGCGCAAACTTCTCGAGTGGACAGCACCCTTCAACGCGCCTCCCGTCGAGCCACCCCGGTGCGCTGTGGATCACCCTCTATGGAGCAAGGTCGTCGCCGGTGATCTTGGGAGCCTGGCCTGTCCCAACTGTCATTGCGGCTTGGACCCTGGTGATCGTTACGTTGGGCCTGGCCGGTGTCGCTCAACTGGTACGAATCCGACGGCTGACCGTCCGACGGGGGGCGCGGCAGCCCGTGAATCGGGTCATGCTTCGGAAGGTTGGAGCGGTGCTCGTCGCTTACGCCGTCGTGGCGCTCGTCGCCGCGTCGGCCTCCATCTTTTGAAGCACGACAGCTTGGTCCTGCCAGTCCTAGTCGCAATCGTGGGCGTGCACTTTTGGGTATTGGCGCAAGTACTCGGCGTTTGGCGACCGTCAGGCGTCGGTTATGTGGCGTGACCAATCGAGCATGCGGGCTGGACGCCGACTTCGGCCTGTGTGTGTCCTCGTTACGGGCCGGGTTCGCCGCCAGGCCCACATCTCGGTGCACACTGGCCGTTGGTGTCGATGTAAACAATCTCGGCCCATAAGTGGTCGATCGAGGCTGGTCGGTAGCAGGGTCCATAGGTGACTTGGCTGCCGTTGCCGAGCGTTACCACGAGATCCCCTCCCGTGCCACAAAACCACTGGAACAGGGGCGTCGGCAGAGGATCCGGGATGTAGGGCTCAATCAGGTCGATTGACGGACGACTTTTCGGCTGTGGGCCTTCCGGGATCGGGCGAATGTCGACCGCTGCGACGCCTCCGTTCGCTGAAATCGAGATGGGCCGGTAGAAGACAGGCGTCAGCGGGCCCACGCCCACGGCACCCCCAGTGACTAAGGCGGCAACGATAAAAGCAAGAACAGGAAGCGCTCGCTTAACCAACATTCGACTACCTGCTGTCAGCATTTGCCACGGACATCGATGCGACATTCCTCGAAACGAGGCTAGGTCGCCTGACGTAACGTAACCCGACGTCCAGTGCGGTGGTGGACCCAGGCTTACAGCGTTCGAACCAATTAACAGAACTTAACGGACCCGATCCAGCCCCCAGTTGACGGCTTCTCGTTCGAATGCGAACCTAGCGCCATATGGCGCTTGATCCGGAGGCCTGGCATGAACTCTTTTCGACGGTTGCCGCCGCGGCGGCGGCGCTACTTGGCCTGTTTATCGTTGCCATCACGCTGCACCTCCGGATGATCGCTGAACATCCGATAGCCCGGAACCAAGCACGTGTCGTACTGACCGTCTTGGGGCTGACCCTGACGTTCTCGCTGACAGACCTGTTCCCAGGCGTGACCTCGTCCTGGCTCGCGATCGAACTCCTGCTGATTACTGCAGTTCTGCTAGCCATATATATCGGCGGACTCCTACGTGCCTGGCGAGCTGGGGTCGAGATTCCACGTAGAGTGTGGGAGCGTTCTCCAATTATTGGAGTAACGACCGTGCTGTTCCTGGCGGGCGGCGTTAGTCTTCTCGCCCACCAAGGACCGGGCTTGTATTTAGTCGCCCCCGTGTTTGTCGTAGCGATGCCGCTCGCGGTATGGATGGCGTGGTCGCTCATCATGCGAGATGACTCCATAGTCTCTCGGATGCCGGAGCCAAACCACGGTAGCACCGTAGAAAGACTGCGCCAGCGGGGACAGTCTGCGCGGCCTGTGAGCACGGAACGGACTCGCGAGGAAAGCGCCAGATCCACCAAAGGCCGTAACTAGCAATCGATACGGGCTAGTTATCGCTAGGAGGCAATTATCGCGAGCAAGGGTCGGCGCTAACGTTGCTCGACATCATTTGCGCATCGACAGCAATTTCTAGTAGGCGGCTGGGGTCGGATCACCAGCGGCCGAAGTGGAACATCTCCTCGAACAGCCGCCGCCGTCTCACCAAGACCGAGCCTAGGGGCTGGTCCTGCGGCGACGGATAACCCAGCGCGATCGCGCCCAGCATCATCGACGACGGCGGCACGCCGAGCTCGCGCAGGACGTCTTGTTCGCCGCGCCTAATTCCGAAGTACAAGGCACCGAGCCCCTCGTCGACCGCGGCCAGCAGGATAAGCATGATCGCCATCGACGCGTCGACAGTCCAGAACGGGATCGGCCAGTTCTCCTCTTTGTCCATCCCGAACTGGATCTTGTCAGGCTGCGAGTATCGGTCGAGGTACAGGGCCTTGTTGGCGAAAGGAAGGACGATGCCTGCTGGGGCGAGCTGCGGCTGCCGGCCGGGAAAAAGGTCCGGGTGTGTAGCGTCGTCGGTGGTGCGGTAGAATCAGGCGAGCTCCTCTGGCTTTGTCAAGACGATGAAGTCGAAGCCCTGGCTGAATCCGCCCGATGGCGCATGCCTGGCAGGCTCGAGTACACGCCTCAGGACCTCGTCTGGTATCCGCCGCTGTTCGAACTTGCGGACCATCCGGCGGCGGCGGATGAGGTCGCGAAATTCCATGCCAGATAATCTTCCTCTAAGGGCCAGCAACGTGGCTGGATACAAGGCCGCTCGGCTTGCGTTGGCCCGTCGGCCGATTGAGCGATCGCTCCGCAGCATTGGGCCGCACGGTCGTTCGATGGCGTGACGATCAGTTCAGAAGCCGCTGTGGGCTTGCTTGGGCACTCGCATTAGCGAGCCGAGCCGAGGCTGCGGATGGTCGTCTCTTATCGCAGGCTTCATTCACCGGCGGCTGATACGTACCTGTCACTTCGTCGTACGAAACGATGTCGGTGAACGTCACGCCAATATCCATAGACACGCGGTAACGGCTCACTTGACTACCAATCTCATCGCATGACCTCACCGGTGAAGTGGCAGGCGATCGAATGATCGACTCTCCCTTCAAGCGGAGGTTCCACGCTCGTGCAGATCTCCGGATCGCCCAATCGCGTTCGAAGCCAGCAGCGGGTGTGGAAGCGGCATCCTGTGATGGTTACCCCCGGTGAGGGAATCTCGCCAACGAGAATTATTCGTTTTCGGTTTCGCTCGACTGTTACATTCGGGACAGGGACGGCCGACATGAGCGCGACCGTGTACGGATGGCCCGAGTGATTAAAGACGTTGTCGTTTGTGCCTATTTCTACGATCTTGCCGAGATACATTACCGCGGTGACGTCGGCAATCTGTCGAACGATTCCGAGATCGTGCGCGATTAGCAGATAGGACAGGCCAAGCTCCCTCTGTAGGCGGATTAAGAGGTTGATCACCTGAGCTCGAATGGAAACGTCGAGGGCACTGACGGGCTCATCGCACACGAGCAATGCGGGCTTCAAGGCGAGGGCACGCGCGATACCAACTCGCTGAAGTTGTCCGCCGCTAAATTCGTGGGGAAATCTAGCTGCAAACGCCGGCTCCAAGCCAACGAGAGTCAGGAGCTCATATACGCGGCTGCGCACATTCGACACGCGATGGACCCTTAACGGCTCGGACAGGATGCGTCCAATAGTCTGATGAGGGTCGAGGCTGGAGTATGGGTCCTGAAAAACCATTTGGAAACCCCGGCGGCTCATCCGGAGCTGCTTCCCGTTGAGCGTAGCCAAGTCCACTCCGTTGAATAACACAGAGCCACCGTCCGGTCGCCGAACCCAGACGATTGCCCGAGCTAATGACGTCTTCCCCGAGCCCGACTCTCCGACTAGCGCGAAAACTTCGCCCCGGTGAATCGAAAAGCTGACTCCATCAACTGCCGTGATTTGATGTCGACCCCGCGCAAAGACCGGGGCACGAAGCGGGAAACGAACGGTTAGGTTGCGGACTTCCAGAAGCGGCGCACGCACCGGGGCTTTCTCTTCACTCACTGGCAGCATCTTCGTCTGTGGAATGAACTAGACGGCTTCGTTTGGTTTCACCCAGCATGCGGCCGCCCAATCTGTGCCGACCGCCTCGAGAGCCGGGGAAGAAACATGACATTGTGGAATTGCCCAGGCACAACGCGGAGCAAACGCGCACCCTGGGATGGCGTCATATGGGTTCGGAGGCATTCCGCGTATTGACGGCAGCTCACCTCGCCGGTTTCGATCAACTCGAGGAATCGAACGCAACAAGCCCAAGGTGTACGGGTGTCGGGGATGAGCGAGGACGTTTTCCGTCGGACCGCTTTCGACGAGACGGCCTGAGTACATCACCAATGTCCGATCCGCGAAGCCTGCGACGATGCCAATGTCATGTGTGATCAGGAGGACGGCCATGCCGAACTCCTTGCGAAGGTTCGCAAGCAGCTCCATGATCTGGGCTTGAACCGTCACGTCGAGAGCAGTGGTTGGCTCGTCAGCGATCAACAAGGCAGGCCGACAGGCGAGCGCCATTGCGATCATCACACGCTGCCGCATACCCCCGCTGAATTCATGAGGATAGGAGCGCATGCGCCTGGAATGACCCGCGATGCCGACCATATCGAGCAATTGTTGAGTGCGCACCGCGGCTTGCGAGTCTGACAGTCCAAGGTGAGTCGTCAAGACCTCTGAGATCTGCTGGCCAATCGTCATTAACGGGTTAAGGCTCGACAGTGGATCCTGGAATACCATGGAGACGCGATAGCCTCGAAGCTTCCGCAATTCGGAGTCAGCTAGACGCGTAAGGTCGTTCCCGTCAAAGTCGATGCTGGTGGCGGACACTCTGGCGGTTCGACTGGGGAGAAGTCGAAGAACCGCGAGCGCACTTACGGTCTTGCCCGAGCCTGACTCCCCGACAAGGGCGACTGCCTCGCCCACTCCGATCTCATAACTCAGCTGGCGGACCGCGTGGAGACCGAGACCTCCACGAATGAAATCTACTGATAGATTCTCTACACGGAGTACGGAGTGACGAGGCGTCCCCTGGTATGCGGGAGTTACTCCCGACAGCATTCTGCGAGAGGCTTGGCTGTGCCGGTAGTCACCGCCGACTTCGAGGGTCCAGCACATCGCGTAATCCATCCCCTAGGAGATTGAAGCCGAGTACAGCGATGCTCAGCACTATGCCGGGCAGCGCAACAAGCAAAGGGTAGCTGTAGATGAACCGAGTGCCGTCAAACACAAGGTTTCCCCAACTTGGCGTCGGCGGTTGCACGCCGAGTCCTAGGAAACTCAGGGCTGCCTCAGTGACGATCGCGCCTGGGACCGTCAATGACGCCAGAACGACCAGAGGACCGAGGATGTTCGGGACCACATGCCTAATCATGATGCCGGCATTCGACTGTCCAAGAGTCCTGGCCGCAACGACATACTCTTGGGCCTTGACCACGAGCGTTGACGACCGTGCGACGCGTGCAAACGCGGGGATCTGGATGAAGCCGATGATGAGTGCCAGGTTACTGATGCTTGGACCCAACACCGTTGCGAGTGCAATGCCAAGAACGATTGAGGGGAACGCGAGCATAATGTCCATGAGCCGCATAATCGCTTCATCGGACGCTCGACCAAAATAGCCAGCGGTCACGCCCAGAACGACGCCAAGGGTCGCGCCTACCAGCGTGCTGGAAAGTGCCACTATTAGTGAGGTTCGCGCGCCAAAGATCACTCGTGACAACAGATCGCGCCCGAACTCGTCCGTGCCGAATGGATGACCAAGACTCGGGGGCAAGAAGCGCTGCGTAACATCAACCGCCGCATAGTCATGCGGAGCTAGGATGTTGGCGAATAGACCAATCCCGATTGCGGCGATTGCAATTAAGAGGCCCGCCATGCTTGCTGGACTTCTCAGGATCAGTTCGAACCAGGCATTGTGTCGCTGCGATCGAACTTGGGCCCGACTGACCGATATCGGTTCGTCGATGACTGATTGGCTCACAATTTAATCCTCGGATCAATCAGCCCGTAGGCCAAGTCAACTGCAAGATTGACAGCCACGACCATGAAGGCCATTACGAGGGTGGTGCCAAGCACGAGCGGGTAGTCGCGCAAGCCGATCGCGCCCGTTAGCAAAGTGCCGAGGCCTGGCAGCGAAAACACATTCTCGGTGACCAATGCTCCGGATAGCAGAGTGCCGGTGCGAAGCCCTACGACCGTCAAAACTGGAAGTAATGCATTTCCGAAGGCGTGTCTATATTCCACAGCCCGGGGGGTTAGCCCTTTAGCGCGCGCAGTGCGGATGTATCCCTGTTCAAGTACCTCCAAGATGGAGGCACGGGTAAACCGAAGGACAACAGCGGCGTATTCAATGCCCAACGCCAACGAAGGCAGCACCAGCGCTAGGAGCCCGTACTGATCGAGCGAGCCACCGGGAGGGAACAGGTTCAATTGAACGGAGAAGATCAGGATTAAGATTATCCCGGCCAGGAACGGTGGCACAGAGATGCCGATGATTGAGAGCACCCTTGATACCGTGTCAATGAATCCTCCGCGGCGAAATCCGCTCGCGATTCCGAGAGTGATCCCAATCAACAGGGCCCAAGCCATGCTCATAGCGGTTAGTAGAAGGGTCGTAGGGAGTCGCTGCAAAATCGACGAAGCAACTGAAGTGTGGGTCAGGAGCGACGTGCCCAGGTCGCCGTGCAGAACTCGCCCAAGCCATAGCAGGTATTGGATAGGTAGAGGTTGATCGAGGCCGAGCTGGTGGCGCATGATCGCCACCTGGTCAACCGAAGGATAGACCCCAATCAAGGAGGTGATTGGGTCGCCAGGGGCGAAGTGGATTAGCAGGAATACCAGGACGGAGCAGCCCAACAGGACTGGTACGGCTAGCGCCAATCTGCGAGTCGCGTACCTTGCCACTCGTCACAAGATGCTAACCAGACCGTCGGTCGGGGCGACAGCCGCCCCGACCGGTTCGGCTACTTGGACAACCAGACGTATCGCAGTGGGTATTCAAATTCAAAAAAGGCTTTGAATCCATGAACTTTAGAAGTCGAGGCCTGAACGTTCTGCTGATAGGCCACAAGAGCGTATAGCGCGTCCGTGTTGAGCTGGTTATTTATCTGAGCGTAAAGACCCTTGAGCGTCGCGGGATTGGATCCAGAACGTGCCTGATCAAGCAAGCTCTGTAACGTCGGATCCGGGTACCCACCGGGCAAGTTCACTCCGGTCGAATTTAAGTACTCGTTCTTGTCCCATTGTGCGTAGACATACCACCGCGGGACGGTGGTCCAAAAGTACACGGCCATGCCCGCTTGCCACTGCCTGTAGTCCGTTCCAGGTTGTCGAAACATGACGCCATAGAATGCGGATTTCTCGACCTGCTGGATCTGAACCTGAACTCCAATCTTCGCCAGCTGACTCTGGATTAATACCGCCTCATCTGGAGTGAATGCCTCGGTAGTCGTACGGAGGGTGAACTTCAGCGGGTTGCTGGGGCCGTATCCCGCCTGAGCAAGCAGCTGTTTTGCCTTGTCAGGGTCGTATGTAGGTGCAGGAGTTGACGGATCATATTCAGGCATTGCGCTCGGAAAGACGCCGCGCGCCACCTCGCCATACCCGTAGAGGGCAGTTTGCACGATAGCGTTCCTGTCAATGCCAAGCGAAATTGCTTGACGCACGGCGAGACTGGTAAATGGAGCTACCGCCGTATTCATTGCGATTTCAGTCAGCAAACCGGAGCCATGCGTGTAAACGACTACGTTCGAGGTCTTCTGAAGCGTACCAACATCCTGCAAAGGGACTGAATAAAGGACGTCGGCAGCGCCGGTACGAAGGTCGGCAATTGCCGTCTCGGGATTTTGCACGACTCTGAAGATCACGGAGTCGAGGTACGGCTGCGGCGCTCTGTAGTAGTAGGGGTTCCTTGCAAGCGTCAAATGGTCGCCCTTAACCCACTCCTTGAGCATGAACGGGCCGGCACCAACAACCGTCGTCTCGCAATTTGATCCACAGGTTTCGAGCCAGTTATTAGGAACTATGCCCAACTGAAAGTCGTCGGCCATATCGACGAGAAGGTCTGGATAGGGGACGTTCAGAGTGATGTTGACTGTGTGCGGGTCGACAATGGTCACCGTGTTGATGTAAGTTCCGTAGACGCCTGCAATCTGACTATCGTTCTGCCGGATTCTGTCGAGCGTGTACTTGACGTCGGTCGCTGAGACCAGAGCTCCGGTGCTGAACTTGGCGTCGGTTCGCAGGTGGAAAATCCACGTCTTTGGATCTGGGGTCTCCCAGCTTGTTGCCAATGCTGGCACGACCTTCTCGCTATCGTCGTAAGCAACGAGGCGATCCCTAATAAGGCCGCCAATAACGTGGCCCTGCTCTCCACCATCATGGATAGGGCTCAACGTGTAGGGGTCTTGCGGATACGCGATGGTCAGCGTGCCACCCCTGGTTGGACTCCCACTGCCCCCCGAGGATGAAGAGGGGGATGAACACGCCGCGACAACCACAGCGGTTGCCATGAAAACCGTAAGCCTGCGCAGTAACCGATTCATTTGATTTCCTCCTTTTGTCCACGGCGGCTTCGGACGACTGGGTCGTACTCACCGGATCGGAGATCCGGATGGTGGGCAAGCCAACGCGTCGCGTTGGCATATGTGTGTGCAACTCGGAGAAGAAGCGGTTCGCTATATGCGGAGCCGGCGAACTGGAACCCGATTGGAAGGCCGTCATCACAGAAACCGCAGGGCACCGCAATCGCCGGTAACCCAGCCAGATTAAAAGGATGTGTGTATGAGGAGCTCTCCCTATCCAGGATGTTGTATCCAGCGGCGTGGTTGGAAAGAGGTCCGGGCATCCCACCGACCGTGGGGAGCATGAGGACGTCCACTTTTTCGAACAGACTTGCGATCGCGTCGCGAATCCGAGATCGGTTTCGCAGAGCTTCGACATACGACCAGCCGTCGACAAGAAAGCTTGCCTCTAGCACCAGCCTCATTGAGTGCCCGTACCCAGCAGGGTCTTCTCGAAATCGCTGGTAGTGGATGCTCGCTGCCTCCGCGAGTGTTTGAGTCCAGAAGGTTGCCATTACTTCGTCTTCTGACGGGAACTCGCATTCTTGGATGCGGGCGCCAAGAAGTTCCATCTGGCGAACTGCCGCATTGAATGCGTGCGATATCGCGATATCGCAAGTCTTCTCAAAGAATGGTCGTGGGATCCCGACAGCGAGACCGTCGACTCCTTTTCCGATATCGCGCGTGAACTCAAGGTCGCCTGATCTTGATGTCGCGGCCACAGAACCGCGGTCAGCGACTGCCTGCAGCAGAATCGCGGCATCGAGGACAGTTCTCGCCAACATCCCAACGGTGTCGAGACTCCAAGCCAAGGGGAGTACGCCCTCGCGACTGACGAGACCATAGGTGGGCTTTATCCCAACGACGCCACAAGCCGACGCTGGGTAACGAACAGACCCGCCCGTGTCTGTGCCGACAGCGCCAGGTACCATCCCAGCAGCCACGGCCACGGCGGATCCCGAACTTGATCCGCCCGGGTCGCGATCAAGCGCCCACGGATTTCGTGCAGCGGGAAAGAATGAGTCGGGGGTGGGCCTTCCGACTGCGAACTCGTAGGTTGCGGTCTTGCCGATGATGATCGCGCCAGCATCCTCAAGTCGTCGAACGACCGTGGCAGATTCAGAAGCGTAGTTCCCACTAAGGCTCTTTGAACCGGCAGTAGTACGGCCGTGATTGATTACATCCTTGACCCCGATCGGTAGTCCATGCAATGGACCGAGGTGGCGCCCGCTCGCGATGGCACTTTCGGCTTCGGCCGCGGCCGTCATGGCCTCCCCTTCTAAAACGGTGTAGAAGGCATGCGTAATCGGATTGAGTTGGCTTATTCGGTCCAAGGCCGAGGAAACCAGATCAAGTGGCGAGAGCTGGCGCCGTTCGATGAGTGCTGCCGCCTCGGAAATCGAGAGGTAGGCTAGCTCGGCCGTGGAATCAGCCATGAGGTACCCGGTTAGCGTGAGGATTTGGCGCCGGCTCATCCCCCGGAGCAACGGAGCGTGTAAGTAGGTCGCGCCAGTCGGCAAGGATCGCGAAACAGCGCTTTAGCGCTTCGAGATCGCCCTCCGGAGGAATGACTCCTACCGCGGCAAGCCGCGACCGGACTAGATCTTGCACTCCACTGTCAAGCGGGCGTGAGTCCAATCGTAGCTAACCTAACTCTGCATACAGGCTACCATATCCCGTATGCGTTGCGAGACCAACGCGCCTCGGCCAAGCCTGGATGGTGGCAAGCAAGGTCGAATTGACGTCTGCGGATCATCTTTGGGGACCGGCGGCCGGCCTTCGACTGCCGATTACCGACTGTTCAGCGTTAGAAGGTGTTTCAGACTGCGACTCTTCAGCATCAGGGCGATCGGGCCGGAAGCTGGCATACCGACCTATGTTCCCGTCGGCCTCCAAACTTCGACGGAACTCACGTGCAGATAGCCCGGCGCGATCGCGAAGTGCGACCCGGAACTCTCAAGAAATCCGAGTTCCCGTCGGCCTCCAAACTTCGACGGAACTCACGTGCAGATAGCCCGGCGCGATCGCGAAGTGCGACCCGGAACTCTCAAGAAATCCGAGGGAAATCTCGATCCACCATGAATCGAGAAGCACCGCCCCTGAGCGTCCGGACAGGACCGGTCCTGCGCGCGACGGGCCGCAGCACTCGCCGGAGACCGCGCCATTCTCTAAGGACAGAGGTTTACACAGCTCGTTAACCCGCATCTTTGAGGAGGTCCAAATGGCTCAACATCCTGTATCCGTTGCGAATATCAGAGGTGAAATCGGAGCCCTAACCCGTGGGCGACTCGTTACCGGCTATGAGCAGGATGGGACCGAGGTGGCGCTGCCGGTACTTATTGTGAACGGCACTAAGCCCGGTCCTTGCACCTACATTGGAGCTCTCATCCACGGCGATGAACCAAGTGGGGCCGAAGTAATTCGGCGTGTCCTTCGGGAGAGACTCGATCCGGCTCGCCTTAGCGGCTCCGTTATTGGGATCCCGATCCAGAATCCGCTCGCGTTTCGCACGAGCACATACCACAGTCTTGAAGATGGCCTGAATGCGAACCGCATCTTCCCAGGCGACCCAGAAGAGTCGCTGACGAATCGTATCGTGGCTGCGATCACCCGCCACGCCGTGTCCCAGGCGGACTATGTCATTGATCTTCACTGCAACCCTCGCGACGCAATACTGTTCAACTTTGTCCGATGGAACTCCACTCCAGCCGGATCAGAGAGCGTCGCGATGTCCAAGGCGTTCGGTTTCACAACCGTTATCTCAGAAGCGAAGCGCCATGGATTCGGTGCTGAGGAGCGCCTAATTGGGTTGCTCGCCGACATTGCCCTTGCCGACGGCAAACCGACAATAACAGTTGAGCTCACGCCCGCCAATAATTGGGACGAAAAGGTAATCGAGGGTGGCGTTCGGGGTATTTTGAACGTGCTGCGCCACATTAAATCGATCGAGGGCGACATCGAGCCTCAGGAGGGACTACCGATTATCAATGAGGTACTCGGGCCCCAGCTGCGGCTGGTTCCGGAACGTGGCGGATTCGTTCATCCTATTGGAGAAAGTGGGGATTGGGTCACCAAGGGTCAGGCCGTCGCTCTAATCCGTGACCCATGGGGCGATGTTGTCGAGGAGGTGAGGAGTTCTGCCGATGGGTATCTGCTTGGATTCCCTCATCATGGCAACCACACTGCTGCCAGCGGCGACATCGTCGCGTTCGTGGCTCCGATACACCCGACGATTAAGTGACTTTCAAAGACGGGAGCAGTTGGTAGCAGCAGAGTAGACGAGGGCTCACGCGCATTAGTTAGATAGGCGCCCCCGGGCGGTCCTTATTCCTACTCCGATGGAGGACCTCTCCCGTAGTGGGTGCGCCAAAGTCGAGGTCGCGAGCAGGTTTGGCCGGCCGTTGCTCCGCGTCCTGCATCGCCCTGACCACACGCGTCGCCACAGAGTCGATATGTGCGCGGACTGCTGCCTCCGCTGCGTTGGGGTCCCTACTCTTGATCGCGCTTACGAGCGTTGCATGCCGCGCGGGAATGTCCTCCGAATTCGTGTACTGCGTGTCGATCACTTGCACTGACAGCAAGCGGATTTGGTCATGCATTCCCTCCAAAGCGCGGATCAACCGTGTGTGCCCAGATGCCTGTCTGATTGCGTCGTGAAACCGGACATCGAGAGACGAGAGCTCGACGAGGTCCTGGCGCCGGCTAGCCTCCTGCATCGAGCTCACGATTTCCTCGAGTTCGCCGATTAGAAGGTCAGGGTCATGCGTGATCGCGAGCCGGATAGCCATTACCTCAAGAGCGCTTCGCAGGCTGTAGACCTCCCAAGCATCTCTCGCGGACAGCGTCGCGACCACCTTGCCGCGCCGCGCGTGGCTACTGACGAGCCCATCCCCTTCCAAGCGCCGAAGGGCATCGCGAACCGGCGCTCGGCTCACGCCAAGGCGTTCGGCCAGCGGTCCTTCGACCAGCCGCAGGCCAGGCGCGAGGGTCCCGGTGAGAATTGCATGCCGTAGGCGCGAGTACACGTTGTCGACGAGATCGGTTTGGAAAATGGGCTCCAACATCGAGGGTCCTACAGCCATTGCATATTGTCTTCCGTCTCCCGTATCCTACATGAGAGTCTTCAAGGCAGGGCCCCAACGCGCGCGATTCTCTTCCGATGATTTCTTTGGAGGCTGATAAGCAAAGCCACGGCGCACGCGATTCTGATCCAAATTGCCGGCATGTGGACCGACGATGTTGCCAGAGAACCCATCGGTGTGCTTGACCGATACGTGAGCGGCTGGCCGCAGGCTCTCCGAAGCCCCGATCGGATCGGTATCGAGAACCCGGTCCTGGGCAGCGCACCGCACGTACACCGGGTTTCCATCCCTGCAGGGAAACCCCGTCTTTCAATCGCCTCGAGACGAAACGTCGCACAGCGTGTATCCGTGGGCCACGTTCCGTAACAGCTGGAGTCCATTTGTCGCACGCCCAAAGCCGCCCGATTCCTCAAGAGGTTATTGCTCAATTGCTTACCAACAACCTCGGGCTCAGAGCTGGCGAGCGCTTAGTGGTCGTCACTGACACGCTCTCGAAACACATCGGCTCGGCCTTCTTCGAGGCTGGCGCCACGATCGGGGCAATAACGATCCTGGTAGTGATTTCCCCAACTGAGCGCAATGGCTCAGAGCCACCGGCGGCCGCCGCGGCGGCAATGTTGCACGCTGATGTCATCGTTTGTCCAACCCTGTTTTCCTTGTCGCATACTCAAGCTCGCCTGCGAGCGACGCAAGGCGGCGCTCGAATCGCAACCATGCCTGGCATACACACCGATATGTTCTTCGATGGCCCCATCGCAGCCGATTACTGGGGACTCGAGCGCAGAACAAGCAAACTCGCCGATCTAATGACAACTGCGAATTCAGTTCGCCTGGTATCCGGAGACACAAGCGTCCTAACATTCTCTATCAAAGGGCGGCCCGGCAGGGCGAGTACGGGGCGTCTTGTCTCTCCGGGGGCGTTCGGTAATTTGCCTTCTGGGGAAGCGTATTGCGCACCTCTCGAGGGAACCGCATCGGGAGAACTCGTGGTCAACGGCTCAGTCGCAGGAATCGGCATTGTGTCGGCGCCCTTCAAGATTCACATTAAGGACGGCCTCTTGACAGAAGCTGAAGGATCAACCGGCGCGCAGTTGCTAGCCTTGTTGGGAAATGCGCCAGGCGCACGCAATATCGCTGAGTTCGGAATCGGAACAAATGACAAGGCGCGACTAACTGGCGTTGTACTTGAGGACGAGAAGGCGCTGGGAACAATTCATATCGCCTTCGGCGATAACTCGACGTTTGGTGGAGCAGTTGTAGCGGGCGTCCATATCGATTCGGTGGTCGTCTCGCCGAGCGTGTACTTGGACGATACCCAGATTATTGATCGTGGACGGCTAATGGTGTAGCGGTGGCAGAGACGGTGGCCGATGCAATCGCCCAGGAACTAGTCGCGGCTGGAATCGATCGCGCGTTTGGGCTTCCGGGAGGCGAGGTCCTGCCGCTCATTGACGCGCTGAGGCGCAACGGAATCCAATTCGTGCTCTGCCGCCACGAGGCGGACGCCGGCCTGATGGCAGCTGTCTACGGCAAACTCAGCGGGAGGCCTGGTGTTGCGATCGCAACTCTCGGTCCCGGAGCAAGTAACTTGATGCTCCCAATCGCGAACAGTTTGCTCGACCGGGAGCCGTTGCTTGCAATATCTGCTCAAATCCCGTCCTCGTGGAGCCCACTTCGAACGCATCAGCGACTACCGCTGATCGATGTGTTCAGCCCAATCACCAAGGGCGCCGTGGCGATCACAGCGGAGAACTGCCGAACTGCCGTCAGAGAAATGTTGACGGTCTCCGGCACCGAGCCCGCCGGTCCAACCTACCTGACGATTACTTCAGAGATTAGTCGCGAGATTGCCTCTGTTTCGCCCCGCGCTACCTCGTCCCGACCCAGAGGACTGAGTCTGCTGAAACTGTCTCCTCCCGACTTGGCGGCTCGAGAAGTTCGCAGTCGCCTAGGTGCTTCCAAGAAGCCAGTGCTGGCGATTGGGATCGGAGTGAAATGGGCGGATGCGCCGCTCCTTCGGCGCTGGATCAGCAGTTGGCAACTGCCAGTTACTGTGACGCCTAAGGCGAAGGGAATAGTAGACGAGAGAGATCCACTCTTCGCTGGCGTCATCAGCGGCATGGCGATCGATCGGACGATGGTAGGAGGAATGTCAAACGCCGATCTAGTCATTGGTCTTGGTCTCGACCCAAGCGAAATCGATGGAGATTGGCATGAGCGTTTTCCGATGTTGTGGATGCTTGAGTCGAGGTGGGCCACCGAAGCCGTCCCCATCAATGGTCTTGTGGCCTGTGACTTAAGCGAGTTACTCACAATACTGATGCACGAGCCGCCCCCTACTCTCTGGCTCGATCCAATGACGGAAGCGCGGGCAGAACGGAACCTAGTTATGCAAATGCCGACTGGCTCGAACGGATTCTTGTCGCCACTAGGCAGCGTGCGAGCACTTGCGTCCGCGTTTCCTGACGACGCAATAGTTACGACCGATGTTGGCTCTCACAAGTATCTCTTCGGTCAGTTTTGGCCAAGCACCTCACCGGGTACTTTCTTCATGTCTAACGGCCTCTCTGGCATGGGCTATGGTTTGCCAGCCGCAATCGCTGCAAAGCTAGCTCGACCTAATCAGACAGTGCTCGCAGTCCTTGGCGATGGCGGTTTCTCGATGAACAGCCAGGAGCTGGAAACCGCGAAGCGATATGGTCTCGGCTTCGTGGTTGCGGTGATGGCAGACTCCTCGTATTCGATGATCCGGATCGGTCAGCGACGGCAAGGATTCGAGCGATACGGAGTAGATTTCGAGCCAATAGACTCAGTGCTCACGGCGCAGGCATGCGGCGTGCGTGGCGTCAGAGTTGCCGACGAGAGCGAGCTAGCCGATTGCGCCCGAGAGGCGGCTGCGAGATCGGAAATTACCGTGATTGAGATTCCCATTAGAGCCGACGACTACACACCAATTATTTGAGGTCAGCGCGGGGTCGCCAGCGAACCGCAAGCGAGCGCCGCGGTCCTCAGCGACCACGACAACACCACAAGCGGATCGAACTGGGGAGATGAACTCATGCGTCTCGGGCATTCGGTGTCCACCCCCATGCGCGACCCTTGGGTGATCGAATTGGCAGACGGAGTGCGCCAGATAGCAGGCAGTTATCGCCAGCAACGTAGGCGGCCTATTTGTGGTCGAGTGGGATTCTGCAGCTCTTGGTCATATCCCAGTCAGACGATTGTGGCCGCGAGCTAAGCCGCTTGTGGTGCGGCCTCTGCCGAGGTCAGCAGATCCAAAGCGCTTCTGACATCGCGTGTGGCCGCGAGCTAAGCCGGTTGTGGTGCGGCCTCAACCGAGGTCAGCAGATCCCAAAGCGCTTGTGACATCGCGTCGGCGGCGTTTAGTGAGCCGTTCGAGCAGAGTGCTCGGAGGTCAGCTGCGTGCTCGATGTCCAGATGCTGATGGACAGCGAAGTACTCACCGCCAGTGTTCGGACCGATTCCATAGAAAGCGGATAACCCAGCAAGCTTGGCTCCAGCGACCGCCGGCGTTTGAGCTTCCAATGCCCAAACCACGGGTGCCGCCTGGCCCTTCGCCGCGAACTCATCACCGCACCGGATGAGCTTGGCCGTGGCTGCGTTTGCCGGCGCAAAGCGAATTGCATCGGGGCTCAACCCTAGAGCCTCGCCAAACGTATTCCAAAGCGCAATGTGTGACTGCTCCTCCGCGGCGTGACGGGCAACCTCGGCAGTGTCACCACCGCGGACCTGCTCGAGCCAAACCGGGACCGCGCGCACGACGTGGGCGTACTGCCTTACGTAATCGCAGAGCTCATCGTGAGTCAGCGTGCCGCGGGTCCACCGCTGGTAGAAGTTGTGCTGTAGTAGGTTCCAGCGAGCCGTCACGTCATCGAGCGTCTGGTCCATGCGAGTCTCCTTTGAGCGCCTGACTGCTACGCGACATTCTCGCGTATCACGACTTCGTGGATTTGGCACAGCGTTGCCAGCAGTTTCAACAATTGGCTCCTAGTGATCCCCTACAGAGAGCCGGAAGCCAGGCTTTCGTGCATGTAGGCCTCAATAGGTGACGCGCGCGGCGAGGTGCCCGATCTCCCGCACACGATTTAGAAAACCGCGGGAGGCGATTAATGCGTCGGGCAGGTCAACCAACCTGCGTTGCGGCCCGGCGAGTGCCTGCCTGGCGTGACTTGGCTGTCATTGGCTGTCATTGCCCGAGGCAGCGGACGTCGGCGCACAGACGTGAACTTGAACGGACGTCTGCGGACGACCCCCCGCGGTTTTGAAGACCGCCTTTGAGGCATCCGCAGACGTGCGCAAAGGTCCACTCACGATCGAAATCAACAAGCGAGATTCCACCGCCATCCGCACCCGTGCGCCAGCGTCCATGAAGTTGGCTGTCATCTTGGCTGTCACTCGTGGGGGCACCTTGGGACTACTCGGGCTGTGGCAAACCGTGGGTTCTGAAAGCATGCCACCGCGCACGGGCGTCGAACCGATGCTGCTCTGTTAACCGCAATGTGCAGGGTCGTTGAGCGGAATCGTCAGCGCCGGTTGCTATCGATATGAATCTACGCAGCCATGCGGCACACGCTTGTGCTCCAGGCATCACGGTCGACGCCTCGCTCGCCAGACAAGGAATGCAACGAGCAAAAAGACGGCGACCACCACCCACATCCACCAAGGGCTTGGAGTGATAGGCGTATTGGGCATCCAGCCCCTTAACATCACGGCGGCATTCATGTTGAACACGGGTGACACCCCCCTCGGCTCGGTGCTCTTCTAAGTCGAAAGCTGGCCGTTCTTAAACAGTGTCTCGCGACAGCGACACATCTGAGAATCGGTCCAGGTAAGTTCCGATCGAAACACAGGCCTTCGATGACGCCGCCTTTGAGTTGGCGGGTCGATCCTAGGCAGTGCTATCGATAGCACAGAGTTATCACGACCACACAGCCTGCGCGTGAGTTTTCCGACCCTGCCTCGTTCGTTGCACTGCTTGTCAGAGTTCGTCGTCCGGCAGCAATCGAGACCACTCGCGTAGGAGCTGTTCAGAAACGGGTTGCGTTTGTGGCGGACGCCGAACCGGGCGGTCCTTGGGCCTAAATCCGCGCACCACCTTTTCTTTGGGCTCAACTATCTGCACGCCATAGGGTTTCGCTTCTCCTTGGCGCGACTCAAAGAAGATGAAATGGCGTTTGTGTGGTTCATATTTGAGGACCTTCGCCCGGTTGCGACGCGCCGCGTAGCGCACGTCTTGCAGCCACCGCTGTCCAGAGCCGTAAACCGACCACTCAGCCGACGCATAACTGCGCAGATTGATATCCAACACCGTGTCCTTGTCGGCCTCGAGGTGAGCGTAGCCGGGCGGGCCTGGCCGAAACATTAGACAGACGTCGCGAGAGATCGGGAATGTGACCTCGGTCAACGGAGAGGAGAGCCAGCCCACACCACGGTTACTCGGCACGGTCGGGTCGAACATGCAGACGGGATGGTCCGCGAGCACAAACTCAGCGCCGACGGCGCGCAAGCAGGCCAGCCTCGTCCCGGCGACCACAGATCGCGTCAAGTCGTCGGCTGCCAAAAACGTACTCAGCACCTCGTGGTCACCGGTCGTCTGCACCACTAAACGTCCCGATCTCAGATCATCCAGAATCTGCCGGCGTTCCGCTGCGATCTCCTCTTCGCTCGGGTCTCGACCCAAGCGGGCTTTCGCCAAGTCGCGCAAGCCAGGGTCATTGGATGCAGCCACTTCGGCGATGACGCGGTATCCGTGCTCCATCAACTCGGTGGTGGACTGCCTCGCGCGGGGCGTGCGGCGCTCCTGCAATACAGTGAACACCGCGATCAGTTCTGCATCCTGAATTGTGAGATCCGCTCCTCCTAACACCTTCTGAATCGCGGGCTTGCACTCGCCCTCGATCCTGGCGAGATCTTCCTCCACGCCGGAGGCGCCCTCGTCGAGTTCTTCGAGGCGGTTGAAGTGGCCGATTACCGCCTCATTAGCAACGCTGCTCGGCGAAATTCGCCCATTGGCCTTGTCGAGGCGCCAGATAGCGGGATTCTTCGTCGCTGGGCTCGGAGAAAAGTTCTTCAGAATGAACTGAGGGATGACGTGATGTCGTTTAGCTCTGGCCATCGCATCAACCCGTATTCCCGGAACACCCCGTCGAGAAACGCAGGGGCGTCACGCACGGAAAGGGGCGGCACGCCGCCCACGAAGGCACTGTCGCGGCTCTCCTTCAGTTGTCTACCCGACAGCCTGCCCGGGTACCGTGTCTCGATGATGGCCTGACGATATCCGGCAGTTATCGCGAGCTACCTGGTGCACGCGCTAGTACGGACGCATAAAAAGGACGCGTGCCATTACTCGCTGGCTGGATGGGCGGGGTGCTGATACGTAGCAGAACCAGTCGCTGATACGCTGCGGCTCATGGGCGACCTGCCGCCGCCGCCGAAGGTCTCGAAGGACGGCAAGTTCTACTGGGATGGAGAACGTTGGATAGCCATGCCGGCCCAGCCAGCATTCACCGCCGCTCCCGTGACTCCGGCTGCAGTCCAGATCCGCGGCAAGCCGACTGTCCTCACCGGAGCTCTGGTCGCGGGCCTGGTTATTGCGGGCATATTGCTGGCGATTGCTCTCCAGCCGGGCGGGCGAGCTCCGGTCGCCGTGGTCCTGGCGTCGCCAAGCTCAAGCCCAAGCCCGCTGCTCAGGCCTAGTCCGCTACCCAGTCCCAGCCCAAGCCCGCCACTAGTTTCGGCACCGCCTGCAGCTCAGACCCCGACACCTGCGCCCGTCGCAGTGGCGTCCACACAACCAGCGGCCCAGTCTCCGACTCCTGGACCCACTCTTCGCTTGACGTGGTCATCCGACACGGATCACGGTGGGCAATCGCCCCAGTACGCAGCGCCCGCCAACCAGACAGTGATCATCCACATTCGCTGCCCCCAGGACCAGCAGTCCATAGGGTTCAAGCTGACTCTCATGACACGTTTGGGGGCGCCTCCGCAGACTGTTTATGGCAATACGTGCCAGCCGCTCCAAACTCAAGACATGTACTTTGACGCCACCGTTCGAATGACAGCGGCACCGCAAGGACCGTACTACTTTCAGTTCAGCTGGTCCAATACGTGGTTTGCTTGGACGATTAGCGTTTACGCCTGAGCAATCCGATGGCTTCGAAGCTGAGATCCCGATCGACGGCGACGTAGAAACGCCGCACGTCTCACATACGGAAAGAGAAGGGAGCCCCGGTAGTCCTTGCCAGCGAAGAGTTCTAGGTCGCTCAATGGTGTCGATTGCCGGCGCGGAAGGCAAAGGTCTTTAGGGCACCCGGCGTCAGGATGGATGTCCGCTCCCGGCGACGCTTGGTCGTCTCCACTCGAGGACGGGAGCCTCGCGGCCGCGATCGGAGAGCCTGGTGGCTGCGCAGGCAATCCGAACCCTGAACCTTTGGGATTGGGAGTTCCCCAGTCTGTTTGGGCAGGCCTGTTAGACCTAGCGATACGAGGTAGTTATCGTGAGCCTGCCGGAACCGCTAGAAGTCTCTTTGCAGAGTGGCAAGTAAGCCATTTGCGAGTCTTCGTAAATACTCGTCCGACGCGCGACGGCCACGCTCACTCAGTCCAACGGTCGATCCTTCGATGTTGAGTTCGTGCCCGGTGCGGTCATTTCTAAACGTGATCAGAAACGTGTCATCGGGCCTCGACTCTACGCTGACGATCTTGTAGTGGTGCAATGCCTACCTAGTCCTGAGTGACTGGAGGGACTGTGCTGGTAATGAGGAGCCAGAAGAAGACCAAGGCGGCGAGGATCTCGATGAAGAGCAACACAAATGAAAGCTCTAGGAACTGGTTCGCTCGATTCGTCAGATTGTCCCACTGGGTCTGGTCCTCCTTCTTGAGATCCTCGTAGGTTGTGCGTTGATAGCGGTACTTCAGATGCAGAACAAAGGACTGGTTCCCAAGGTACAGGTACAACAGACATAGACCTGCGCACCCGAGCCCTGTTAAAGCAAGCAAAGCGGACGCTAGGATGGTCGGCCACGCAAGTGCGGCTTCCCAGGCACCGGGTCGACCATTCGCAATTGCGGCCACAAACCCGATCACGGCCATGCTTGCCGTAATCAGGAAGTATGTGAGTTGCTGCTTCAGTTGAATTAGGGCCGACGACTGGGAATCGACCCCAAGCATCCAGTTTTCGTCCTCCTTCGTTGTGGGCACCGACTCGCTCCTATTCCTCGCTTCCCGATCGGGCTGGTAGTCCGGCTGGACGCCGCGATCATAGACCGCGCCACCCCGAAGGCTTGGACAGTCTTAGCGGAGGCGGCGCTTGGGCCTATTCTTTGTGTCCGAGGTCTCCTCAGAGTAATAGCAGCCCCGCTCCCTTCAGCTCAAGGCGAGGAGTTGGCATCGTTAGCATGAGGCGAGTCGCATGCATCATTTCGAAGTGGTTGCAAGTGAAATTCGTGGCGACGGCTTTCAAATCGTTCTGCGAAACTCGATCACTGGCCACCAAATGACGGTCGTCGGCTCCGCCCTTGGGCTATCGATGGAGGAGGGCCGACGCGTCGACACCGACTATCTCCGGAGGTTCGCGACGACAATGGCGGGCGCTGTGAATCAGGTGGACGCGGCAACCGCGCTAGGTCGCCCGAGGCGACGCGTCACACCCCGAACGATTGAATACAAAGCGGAGCTGATGATTCCTGCAGATTTCAGGCGAGAGCTCGAGCGGAGGGTGAAGGAAGCCAATAACACTGCAAAGGCCGCGATAAAGCGGATGCAGGCCCAAATCAAGAAGGCTGGGACCCCAACTGATGCGAGCAGTGTGCTCAAGCGGCTAGATCAGTTGAACGAGCAGGTGCGTGAGATGGTGCGCAGGTCTGGTAGTTCGGCCAAGCGACGCGCGACGAGCACGACCCGTCGCACCACCACGACAACACGGCGGGCAGCAAAATCAGCCGACCAGACATCTAGTCGCAAACCAAAGCGGCGAGCCCGTGTGCAGGTCCCGTCTACTGGCAATCGGCCTTCCGTGAGGCGCCGTCGTTTGTGAGTGTCGCGTAACGCATCAATCAGGGCCGTGTTATCAACATCACTTCAAGGTCCCCGATAGACTCACGTAAGGTTTGACCCGGACTTATTCGCTCGCCGCCGATGGCGACGCGCTTGAGCAGCGCGCCTGGAAGGCCTTTTTGGCCAGCGACTTTCCGAGCTACGCAACGTACTGGCTGAGATCGGTAGTTCCGCTAACCAAGCGCCCTGAGCCTGGAGGCTTTCGCCCAAAGGCGGAGCTCGAAACCTTGGGCAAGACAGACCAAGACATCTGTCTGGCGCAACTGAACTACACGGTCCTAGGACATCTTGACATCGCACACGATCTCATCCGCCACCCCACAGTTGGCGCCATCGACTTCGTACACGCGATGGTGCGACTGTCAGCGGCGGGAGACGTCGGACATGAGTTCCTAGAGAGACTCACTCACCCGACGACTTATGATCCCTGGTCTGAGGACGAGGGGGTCAAGGCCCGACGGGCGTGGCGCAAGAACCATCCGGACCTTGACGACATCCATAACTACCGCAACCGCTTGCTGCACGGGCGGCTCCCAATGAGCGTTGTCGATTCAGGAACCGGTGCTCACTGGTTTCCGAAACTGGGTCGCGCGATTGACCTTGACTGGCGCGAAATCACCGAGCATTTCGATCCGGCGCGCGTACGTGAAGACTTCGACACCGCCAATAACGTGCTTGCAGACGCATGGTCCAAAGTCGTCATCTATGTCGAGTCGAACTGGCAAGCGGCGGTTGCACCAACCATTACCGGTGACTCAGCCGACAAGTAGCTGGCCCATATAGCGGCAAAACGACGGCGTCGCGCTGTCGAGGGGCGGTAGTTACCAAAAGCAAACCATACTATTGCTCCAGGCAGCTGCCGGCTCCTGCACGGCACAGGTGGAACGCGGCGTTCCTCCCGGCGAGCGCGTTAGGACACGTTTTCGGGAGAGTCAGAACTTGGACGTCCAAGGGGCAATTGAGCGATGACCTCCTCGGTTTGTCGGTAACCGAATCTGCGCAGCACTTGGCGGACGCATTCCCGGAGGAATTGCTCGGGCCACTCCGTGACATCAAACGGCCTGGATGTGCCCGACCAGTGTTGGACGTAATAGTTGGGCTCGGTCTCCTGACGGGGCCTGGGAATCATCCCAAAGTCGACATCGTGTAAATGCGGCTGATCGTGAGAGCCTGACATCACGACAGTCAATCCGAGCCGCACACGATCCACTCCAAGGGCCCGCGCAACTCGCCGCGCTCCAATCGCCATGACCTGCCACCACGTAACCAAATCAACAAGGGAGAGATCTGCGATCTGAGATCCGCCTGTTCCCGGACGAGGTGACTTGAGGATTTTGATCGACGAAACGGCAACGGTCGGGCCGGCAGATACTCGCGCCCACCACTCCTCATTCATGCCTCCACTCGGGTAACTCCATCGACCGACTTCTGGACCTGCCCGCTTGGCCCTTGGCTCCATCGATAGAAGCCACTCTTGAATTGTGTCGACATCCGAGTCGCTTGGCTCGAGATCCGTAACCGGCACACGCTCCCACACAACAGTCGAGTGGCTGTTGGAGTAGTTACCGTGAATGTGAATTGCCTGGATGAAGCCGGGTCCGGCCTCGGGTTCCGGTTCGGGCTCGCGAAGGGCCAGCCACTCGTTGAACGCGTGCACCCACCCTGGCTCGGCTTCGGAACCGAAGTCGGATTCGCTCCAACGATGCAGGTCCGGGCGCGCACGGCCGGGTGTAAATCGAAAACTGTTGCCGAACTGGTCCTGGCAAAAGAGCGCCTCGCGTGGCAAATCCGTTGCGGCAAATACTTGGGGTACTAAGAGATCATGCTGCTCAGCTGGCACCGCGATTTGCTGGCCAGCCGCCAGATTGAACAGCCCCGTTCGCATGTACTCTGGTTTGTCACCCGCGCCTTCACGCAGATAAATGCAGTTGAGAGCCGGGCCACGGCCGATGTTGGTGAACTGCATATCCCGAACCGTTTTTCCTTGGACGGAGTGGGTAGCCATCTCCAGGCGGACGACGATGGGTTGAGCATCCATCTCCCTGTTACGCCGAAGCTCCTCCAGCGACTGCCGACCGATTTCAGCCTGTTCCCTAGTTGCCTCGGCTTGGTCACGCGTCGCTCGAGCTTCTTCGCGAGTGGCTTCGGCCTCGTCTCTAGTGGCTTGGGCCGACTCCCTAGTGGCATCCAGAACTCCGGCGTTATAGACCAGGACCAAAACGGTCAGACCAGCGAGCACCAACGTTGCGGCGCCAGCCAGGCCGTTCGTTATCGCTGGAAGGGTAGCCGTGAATGCAACGCTCAGGACAAGAAGTGCGACCTGAATTGCAACGATTGCCAAGACGAACCAACTGAGACGGAACCGCTTGTGCAATTGGGCCTTCATGGTACGCTATCTCGTACATTTGTTCGACTCGTGATTCCCAGTTCAGGTGGGTGAGTTAGAAGTGATCGACATGAATGCTGTGCACATGTCGCCCGGCGGTAGCCGCCACGAACATATCGACTCTTTGCGATGGAGGAATCCAGAATCTGCAGAGGCGCATGAATCGACTCGAGCCCAGATGGTGACTTGGATTCAAGGTGGCGGCAAGGCGTACGTGGTGGTCGACAACTTGCGCGTCGAGGTCCGTGTCGTCAATTCGAATCCGCCGTACGTTCAGACCTATGCGGACGGGGTCTGGAAAGACAATCTGCTACCGGTCCCAAGGTACTGACTGTAGCCCAGCGCGCGCAGCGCGCTTATCTTGCCACCTCCGTCAGGAGGTCAAAAGTTCCTCTTTTGCGGCTGTCGGTTTTCTAGGTACTTTGAGGACTTAGGGCGTGCCGCCCTCTGGTGGCCGTTGAGGAAGGCCGACCTGTTGTCGCCAGTCAGCCAAGTCCCAACAGGACCGGGCCTCAATTGCCTTGCCGTCCCGCAAGCGGATAAGCGTCATGCAATCGATTTCGCCACGCTTGCCCGTCGGCGGGAGTCCGTTAACTGGACCGAGGAAGGTGCCCGTGGCGGTCCAGTAAACAGCCACCTTGTCGCCTTCCGCGACCATGTCCTTGATCACGAAGGTGAGATCTGGAAAGGCGCTCCTGGCCACCGGGATAGCTTGCTTGACACCCTCGCGAGGCAGCCGTCCGCCAGGGTAAGCCGGGTCATACTCGATGTAGTCGTCCGCACAGATCTCATCTAGCACGCCGACACTCCCGAGGTTCCATGCCTCCTCCAGCCAACGTCGCGCGACGGCTTGGTTCTGCTCGGACATCTGCGTTCTCCATTGCTTTGGCGGTCCTGATTGACCTACTGACTGCCGTGAGAGCCGATTATCTGGCCCCGCTGCCAGAAGATCAACAATCGCACGGATCTTGGCGCCTTCGGGGTCGGACGGAGGGTGTCGGATGACACGGCACCGGGTGGGTATACGCTGGAATAGCCGAGGCCGCGTCCTAACGGAAGAAACCGGGTGCATCGGCGACCTCGGCATCCTTAACCAGGTTGGGTTGAGCGGGCGCTAGCGACTAATCAAATTCCGTGTCCTGAAACATGGAATTTGAGGATTTACTCGCGCGCGATGCGGGTCCAATCTGCCTGTAGGGGGCAGGGGCTTTCCGTCGGTGCTTGCTACCGGACAACAGCAGTTCCATCCGTTCCTCAAGGTTTCTTGAGGAAACGATGAGGTGGCGGTGAGGCTCTCCGGCATCATCGCCGTCCACAGTTACCCGCCAATGAACTCACGCGCCCCCCATGTCAGCCAGCTCGGCGCCGCCTCGCTCGCGGCGCGCTTGCACGATGGAACTGCTTCCCTGGCCCTGGGCATCGGTTTCTTGAGATCCGAAGAACTCACTTCACACAGGGCCCTGCGTCAGCCGCTCGAAATCCTCGACCAGGCCCTCGTCAGCCTCAAGCAGCTCGAAGCCAATTTGAGCGAAGGCAAGCGCCCATCCGAAGTGGATCTTGGGGATTGTCTGAGGCAACAAGCCGACCTGCTCGGCATCGAGCTCGACCTTCGCGTGACCGGCTCAGCCGAACAACTCGCCCCTGGCCTGATTGAGCTGCTCCGCCTCGCCGGCCGTGAAGCACTGCTGAATGTGCGGCGACATTCGGGGACTCGTGCTTGCCAGATCGAGCTCGACTTGTGCAGCTGTCCGTTCACCTTTCGCGCTCGTGACTGGGGCGCCGGCCTGACATTCGGCAGGAACGGCGGACACGGCGTAGCGCTACTCGGTGAGCTCGCTGATTGGCTCGGATGCCAGCTCGTCGTCGCCTCGCAGCCTGGGCTCGGCACCGAGCTCGTGGTCTACGGACAGCGGTGTGCCCGGGCACAGAACCCAACCTCACCGCCGTCCTCAGAGGGGGTGGTCCCGTTCGTAAGTCGCTGAGCAGTCGGCCATAAGTCGCAGGTCAGTCGCTGCTGAACGTCAAATTCGAGGTCGGCGGCAGCAGATTAGTTAGGTAGGACCCGAATTCGTCCCGGACCAAGAGGAGGAAGCGGCGATGCGGTGGCGAGTTGCGTCGGCAGTCGTAGCGGGCGTTCTCCTTGTTGGCCTGGGTGGCTTCGTCGTGGTGCGCGCGTTCTCCGCTCGAAGCGGGCCGGCACTCTCCGCCGTGGCCGCCAAGCCGACCACTTGTGTTGACGCCTACAGGCTGCTAAAGCTGCGGCCGTCTGAGGTTACCGCTGCCAACCCCGTCTGCCTGACCCAATCGCTTGTGTTCTCGGGCGAGGTCGTGGGGTCTGTGGCCCAGGCCTACACCGTCAGCGCGGACACCGTCGCCCCGACTTCGATGTGCGCCACACCCAAGCGGTGGGACGGCTACCCACAGGCCGTGCTTGGTTTCGTCGTCGGAGGCAAGGGCTACCGGCTGCGAATCGCGCCACCTGGAGTTTCCGAGCACCAACTGCTGGCGATCAGCAACGCAGCGGGGCTGCTCGAGCTCGCATCGATCTCGGATCCGAGCGTCGATTGGAGCCGGGCCAGCGGCTCGGTCACCGTCAATGCGGACGGGGTCACCGGCTCCATGGACGTCGATCTGCTTCGGGACGTCAGCGGGGCGCGACCGGTGCACGTCGCCGGGCAGTGGGCATGCGGAGCACCGCTACCTCTCCCAGCGTTCGATGCCGGCGCGCCGTGCGCCAATTTCTACGCACTCAACCACCTGCACGACGACGACATCGCCAGGTTGAAGGGCGGCGGCTGCAACGCGCAAGGCTTGGCATTCAGCGAGGACCTGAGCAGGCAGCTGGATCACGCGGTAACCGACTCGGTGGCACGCCATCCGGGCTTCGGTGGCGACAACTACTGCGGCACGATCAACGGCCAATACACTGCGACCCTCAAGTTCACGATCGGCGATGAGAGCTTCCTAATGGACCTCGGCGCCTACAGCTACTACGGGATCAGTTCCGGGCCGTACCCCGCGGCATCAGCCGGCCAGTCGATCGGCGTCGTCCTCTTTCTGGGGACCGCCGATCCTGACCACCAGGGCCAGTTCGTCACCGACGACAAGATCTTCTGGATCGGCCAGGCTGGCACTTTCACGATCGCTCCGGACATGAAGTCGGGCACAGTCGATGCCGAGCTGCACGCGCTCGCGACCAACAGCGCAGTCCACGTGAAGGGAAACTGGCGATGCGGCGCGTGAGGTCTCAGGCGAAGCGGTCGGCAAGCGCCTCAGCTTCCGCATCGCGGCCAGCACTTCTGTAGGCGGAGGCAAGCCGGTCGGCAAGGTCCTTGCGTTTTGGGTGCTCTCGGACAACGGGCTCCAGGACCGCGATCGCCTGGGCTGACCGGCCGCTGCCGAGGTACGAGCCAGCCAGCACAATCGCCAGGTCGGCCCGCTTTGTCGCCAGCAGTTCGCGGACCTCCATGACCATGTCGGTGCATGTGGGGTGATGGTCGGTGGCCAGGTCCTCAACCTTCTCGAAGTCAGGTAGGAAAGTCCCGGCGCTCTCATCGAAGGCGCGTTGACCCCAAACGGTTTCGGGTGGGGCAAGCGTCTGCCTCCCAGTCGCGACCGTGCTGGCCTTAAGGAGGTTGACCGCATCGATGTCGCTGCCATCGAGCCTGAAGCTGAGTGCCTGGGGCTCGACCAGAATGCGGTCTTTGAGAGTCGCGGGAAGTTCGCGAAGGCCGTGATAGACGAGGTTGCGCATCCGTTTCAGCTGCGTGTCTCGGTCGAGGACCGGGCTTACCTGGCGTGCGAGCTCTTCGCGCGAAGGCCTCGAAGCTGGGTCGCGGATGGCTCCCAGGAGCAGCCGCTGCCAGACAAAGCCTGTGACCGGACGCTGTTCCAGCGCCTGAACCCAGTCCTTCCCGCCGTGCAACACATGCAGGCCGCCGAATGTGCGCACCACTAGTTCGGCGCGCGGCGCCTCCTCGAATGCAGCTGGATTTGGCACGGCGACAGGCGCGGCCGAAGGCGTGGACGCACCCGGCGCAGCAGGCGATACGGCGGGTTTTGAGCGGGACCTCAGCACGAGCAATCCAGCGGCCAGAAGGGCCAGCACGGCCAGCACGACTGCGGGCAGGGGCAAGGATGGCTGTACCTCGACCGCCTCGTCGGTGACCAAGTAGCGCCCATTCGACTCGCGCATCCAGAAGTCGCCGTGGAAGCTGATCGCCTGCTCTGAGGGGGCTGCATTCTGCGAGGTTGTGGTCAGGGTCTTGATCCCGTCCTCCTGGACCTCGATCACGATGCTGGGGTCATTGGGGTCTCGCGCCTGGACAACGCTCAGCGTTTGGGGCCGGAATGTCACTGTCACCGTTGGATTGGTCGAGGAGTTGGCGCTCACCTGCTGCGCAACGTCCTGCAGCGCGTTGCCGGTGAAGCGGCCCTCGAGCTGGCCTTGGTCGCCATTTGACAGCGCTTTCGCCTCGGCGTCCTGGTCGGCTAGGAAGTCGCTGACCACCCGATTGCCGAGGCTCGGGGAAACACCAGTCCCGAAGCTCGTCCGCACGCCCGACAGGTCGGAGTCAATCAGGTAGGCGGCCGTGGCCGCCCCGGCGACGAGAAATGCCGACACCACCACCACGATCGCTGCCCTGCGCCGCTCCCCTGCCACCGGGCCGAGATCATAAGTCGCAGAGCAGTCGCCGATAAGTCGGAGATCAGTCGCTCCGAGGCGTCAATTCCGCCCTGTCTTGCTGCAGATAAGAGAGGTAGCGGGCACGCAGCCCGAAACCGAAAGAACGCAGACGAGGAGACAGAGCGTGGAACGCGACAAGATCGGGGCGGCGGCTGTGCGACCGACCAGCTGGGCCAACCTCCTGGAGGCCTACCGGCGAGGTCCTAAGGAGAAGTGGTCCGGCCTATTGCTTGAACGACTGGGCCCGTGGCTGACGGTGGCCAAGCGCCAGCTTCGGGCAGTCCCTCCTTACCTGGACGCGGACGACATCGCGCAGCAGCTGGCGCTCGAAGTCTTGAGAATCGCCGCGCGCTGGCGACCTGCTTGCGAGGACCGCTGGATCCCGCGCCGGCTGGTTGAGCGAGCCGCCCGCCAGGTCAGCAAGGCGCTGCTCCGAGAGCGTGTCTCGCAAACGGAAGAACTCGATCCCGAGCTCCAAGGTGACGAACGATCGGAATCCGATGCCCTCTTCGACACGCCCATCGGTAATGCCACGGCAGCCGACCTCCGAGTCATCTACCGCACCCAAGTCCTCGGCGAGCCGATTGAGGCCCTGGCCCACGAAGCCGGAGTCACTGTGGCAGACATCCGCCGTCGGGTGCGGACCGCTCGCGCCAGAGCCAGGGCCATCTCAACGTCTCGGACCGGTGCATGACTGCACGCCCTTCCGGCGTGAGGCGCTGGTACCACCTCCGGGTGCGAATCGAGCCTGAACAAGGCGCGGCGCTCCGCGGCCTTGCGCACCGGTCGCGGGCGACCATCAGCCAGCTCCTGCGTTCGGTGGTCGCGCGGGCACTGGCCGATGCCGATGCCGCTTCGGGCAGCGCCCCGGATGAGTCCGCGATTCGCGAGATGGCAATCCTCGTCGCCGTTGAGCTGGTTCTGAAGCTTCAGGAGGCCAGCATCCCAGGCGGAACGACACTCTCGCGGCGACTGCTCGAGGACGCGGCGCGGGCGGCGATTTCACGAATCGAGCTTGTTGAGGCGACCCTGCGGAGGAGGACCGAGCGATGAGGTCAAAGACCTCGATTCTCGCCCTTGAGTGGATGCCGGTCTCCGTTACCGGCGGTGTGCGCCGGGCCGTTGGTGGGTTCTTGCGTTACGTCGAATACCGCGACCAGCACCTTGAACCAAAGCAGCGCCAGGGACTCGACGCCTACATCCGTTATGTCGCTCACCGCGACCGGACCTCACCAAACGCCCGCATCTTCGGACGCGACGGTTCTCTGACTGACGGCGACCGCCGGCGTCTGGTCGAGTACGTTGCGCGCTCCACCAAGGGACTGCAGTCGATCTGGCGCCGAAACCGCGACGGCGAGCTGGAGGACCACCAGCGGGCGGTCTACCAAATGATCCTGTCGCCAGAGGACTGGCAAGGCCTCGACCTGCGGCGCATGGCGCGAGCAGCCATGAAGCAGTTGGAGACGGACGCGGGAGAAGTTGGGATCGGGCCGTGGTTTGCGGCCGAGCACCGCAACACCGAGCACCACCACGTCCACATCGTCCTAGCGGCGCGCCGCGAGGTGTCGCCAGGCAAGTTTCGCGCACTTCTGATCACCCGACCGCGGCTGCAACGGATGAAGGACGCCATCGCGTTGGAGATCGACCGCCAGCGTGACCTCGACCGCGAGCCCGAGGCAGCAGTCCGTGAGCTTCCCATTCCTGCGCGGTCACAGGTCATCCGTACCGAGGGTCAGGTGACAAACCCTTGGCAGTGGCTTCAGGTGCCGGCGAGAAGACCCCGCACGCGCCCGCCATCGAAACATCACCGCGCTCACAGGCCAATGGCAGCCACGTTGCTGCACCTGCGCGGGCTGGCACGCAACTACCAGCGCCGGATGGAGCACGAGCTTGAGCAAGACCTGGTCCGCGCCGAGCGCGAAGGCTGGGTGCGATGAGCGCGCTCGTGACGTTGATCGCCGACCTGCTGATGCGGGCCGTGACAGGCGCGATCAGGATCGTGCTGGACAAATGGTCGTCGGAGCGTCCGCAGAGCCATGGGTCCAGCCGCTGGGCCGGCAGGCGAGACCATAGGCAACTCGGCCGGACGTGTTCGCCAGAGCGACCGTCGGGCGACGGCATTGTGCTCGGCTTCCTCGGTCGCCGGCTGTTGCAATCACCGGCCGAGGACAACGTGCTCCTTCTGGGGGTTCAGCGCTCGGGCAAGACGTCGACCGTGGTTGTGCCCACCCTGCTCAGCTGGTCAGGCAGTGCGGTGGCGACCTCGACCAAAGAAGAGTTGGTTCGCCTCACGGCGCGTCACCGCCAGAGTCTCGGTCGGGTTTCGGTCTTCGCACCGCTGGACCGAGACACGTCTTGGATCGGCGAGCTCGGCTTGGCGCCGTCGACGTGGAACCCGATTGCCTCGGTGAGCGACTGCGCTTCCGCGGCTGAGCTGGCCGACCACTTCACTTCGAGCGGAAAGCGCGGCAGCAATGCGCACTGGTATCTCTCGGCTTCATCCCTGATCACCGCGCTATGTGTTTTCGCGGCAGAGCGAGGCGCCGACATGGGATTCGTCCTCTCCACTCTGAACCTCACCGCGCAATCCGACTACGCGGAGCTTGCCCAGATGCTTGGGGAATTGGCCGCGGGAGAGCTCTTGGTCGCGCATGCCCAGACACCCGAGCGAGAGGCGGGCTCGATCGCCTCAACGGCTCGGGCGTGCCTGGGCCTTTGGGTCGACGACCGAGTCCGAAGTGCCACCACTGCCGGCGAAAACGAGCTCGATCTTGACGGCTTTCTCGCCGAACCGAGCACCATCTACCTGGTCGCTCCGGCAGAAGAGGCCGAGCGTTGCCGGCCACTCTTCTCAGCTCTGGTCGCAACGCTTCTGCGCAAAGCGACCGCCCGTGCGCGGACGCAACGCGGTGTCCTCAAACCGCGTCTCCTACTGGCGCTCGACGAAGCCGCCAACTTCGCCCGCGTGCCTCGCCTTGCTGGCTATGCGTCGAGCGGTCCAGGACAAGGTATCCAGCTGCTGCTTTGCTTCCACGACCTGGCCCAGATCGAGGCGGCATACGGACGTGAGGAGATGCGCACGGTCTGGAACAACTGCCGAGCCCGCTTGCTGCTGCCAGGGCAAGGCGACCTGGCGACGCTGGAGCAGTTCAGCCGCGCGATTGGCGACGAGACGCGCACCTACCAGGTCAGTCACGGCGACGCGAGTCACGCAACCTCTTCCCAGCAGCGGACGGGAAGGCCGCTTTGCAGCCCGGATGACCTCCGCCGGTCGGGCCATGCAGTGCTCATCTACGCCTCGGCTCCGCCGGTCCGCCTGCAGCCAAGACGTTGGGACCAGGTCGCTCACTTTCGCCGACTCGCCGGCCAAGCCCACCACCCGACAGTATCTCGGCGCCGTCGCCTATTCGCCTCGTTAGTCGTGGTTCGCCGCTTGCGCGGCAGAGGAGGTCGTTAGTGCTTGCCACCGTGCTCTCGGACATCAACGTCCGGCCGGACGTGAGCGGGCTTCCACCCAGCGTCGTCGCCGGGCTCGCGCACCTAGCCAACAACGCGGCCGGTCTGCTCGTCATCGTCTCCGGCCTAGGCATTGCAGTCTCGCTGATCGGCTGGGTGACCGCTTCGTTCACAGGTAATCCACAGCTGGCCGAACGCTCCAAGTCGTCGCTTGGCGTGTCGATCGGCGCGGTGGCCCTGCTCTATCTCGGCGTCGCAGCCGCCAACTACGCGGGACGGCTCTTCTCGTGAACCCCAATCCAGGCAACTACTCCGACTACGCGAACCAGATTGTGCAGGCGATTACGACCTGGGCCATCAAGGACGCGCTTTGGGGCATCAGCAACCTGCTGCATTCCTTCGGCGATGCCACTGAGCCCGACTTCAACGCCCTGGTCCCGACGTACGACCGCGTGCTTGCCATCGCCCTCTTGATCCTGGGCGCGGTTCTCGCATATGGCATCATCGAGCGGGTCCTCGGCGGACCAATGGGCATCGGCTTGAGCGCGGTGCCGCGCGTCCTGGCCTGCGTCTTCATCGCCTACTCGGGGCTTGGCATCGTCCGCTACGCGACGGTGAACTCGGCTCTACTCGGCCACGCCTGGGACCGCGAGCTCTCGGCCGCGAGCAACCACAGCGCGGCGAGTGCGGCCGCGATTGACCCAACGACCATCCACCTCAACGTCGTCGGCTTGATCCTTCTGGCGCTGCTGCTCAGCTTCCTGGCCTTGGTCGTCTACCTGGAACTGATCGTGCGCTCCGCGCTGATCCTCACCATCACCGCCTTCGTCCCGCTGGTCGCCGTGCTTGCCATCTGGCCTCGGATGGCTGGCGGCGCACTGCACACGGCCGAGTTCCTTATGGGCCTCCTGCTCTCCAAGTTCGTCGTCGCCACCGCCTTCTTCGTCGGCATGTCGATGATGCTGCCGGCCGTACTCGGCCAAGCACCCTCCGATGGCAAAGCGGACTGGATGGCGAGCGGCTGCGCGGTGCTCCTGATCACGGCCATCTCTCCGATCGCGCTGTTCCAAGGCATCAGGTTCGCGCACGGAAACGCCGGCAGGGTGGCCCGCAGCTGGGGCGGGATGGCGCTCTCCATGCTCCCTGTCACCTCGGTGGCGCGTCGGGCCACCGGCCTCCTGCAGCCTCTCGGTGTTCCAGTGCGCAAGCGGGCGTCAAGCCTGGTCAGCGCGGGATTGACACGCCTGAAGAGCGTCCGCGGGTTGCACAGATGAGCGGGCTCACCTACGAGCAGGCCGCCCGCATGCGCGCCGCGATCGCCCGCGAGCAGCGGCTCCATTGGTGGCGCCTTTTTTGGGAGCCGGCTCCAACGAAACGGGAGCTTGAGCGAAGGGAGCGGCTTTGGATGTGGTGGGGCAGTGTCGAATGGCAAGCCCGGAACGCCGCCCGCGGTGTGACGATCTCGAGGGAGAGGAGCTTTGCCCGTGAGAGCGGCTGACGAAGCGAACCTCTCTGGCAACGCCCCTGACGACACGTTGCCGCCAGACGCCGCCGTGGTGTCTACCAACTGGCGCCGCGGAAGGGATGTGGGGGAACCGGCGGCGCAGCCGGTTCCCCCACCCAGGGTCGCCTTTTCCGACGCCCGGACCGCGATCATCCACGGCGAAGTCAGGGCTGCGCTGCAGACGCTGCCAGCGAACAGCATCGACTGCGTCGTCACCTCGCCACCCTACTGGGGACTTCGCGACTACGGGCTTCCGCCGGTCATCTGGGACGGGGATCGCACGTGCGCCCACGCATGGACGGCCGAGCACGAGACGACCTGCAGCAGCTGTGGCGCCTGGCGCGGCCAGCTCGGACTCGAACCGAGCCCTGAGAGCTACGTCAGTCACCTGGTCAGCGTCTTCAGGGACGTGCGCCGAGTCCTCAAGCCGCAGGGTACGGTCTGGGTCAACCTCGGCGACTGCTACAACGCGGGGACGGACTCCCCACGGACGCCATCCGCCAACCGCGTCGGATATTGGCAGACCGCCGGTTCGATGGGAGACCGTCGAGTCAGGGCGGCCGGCCTCAAGACCAAGGACCTGGTCGGCATCCCCTGGCGCGTGGCGCTTGCTCTGCAAGCAGACGGCTGGTACCTGCGCTCCGACGTGATATGGGCGAAACCAAACCCGGTACCTGAAGGCGTACGCGATCGGCCGGTGCGCGCGCATGAGTATCTCTTCCTTCTCTCGAAAGAGCCGCGCTACTTCTACGACGCGGAGGCTGTACGTGAGCTAGGATCCACCAGCGCGGAAGAAGTGAGGACGCGCGCGCGCGATACCGCAATTCGTCGTGGCCGTGCACAGCGCTCCGTCTGGAACATCCCGACGCAGCGTTATCAGAAGGCGCACTTCGCCACTTTTCCCGAGCGCTTGGTCGAGCCTTGCGTCCTCGCGGGGACGAGTGACGCCGGATGTTGCCCTTCGTGCGGTCTGCCCTGGCGGCGCGGCGGCTGCGTCCACTATTCGAATCCTGGCAACCGCAGATCTAACGGCCCGCGCTCTGTGGAGCGTAGGACGGAGAGTCCAGGCTTCAGGAAGCGCCTGATCCGATTCGTCGATGGCGAGACCTGGCAGCCGACCTGCAGCTGCCGGCGTGACCGGATTCCGGCAACGGTGCTCGATCCCTTCGCCGGCTCGGGAACGACCCTGGCGGTCGGGCGGCGCCTTGGCAGGCGGGCGATCGGCATCGAACTCAATCCCGCCTACGTTGATCTTGCGCGCGATCGTATTCGCGCCGTCAGTGTGCAGCCATGAAGAGTCCTCTTCGCCAGGAGCCAGAGCCCGCCGCGCTCCTGGTCACAATCGACGAAGCCGCACGCAGATTGTCCATTGGACGGTCCCACATCTACGAGGTGATGCGGCGCGGACGTCTCCGCTCGGTGCGGATCGGCGGTTCGCGGCGCATCCTGGAACGTGACCTCGAGGCCTTCGTTGGCCAGCTTCTCGACGGTCCAGAAGACCCAGGAAATGGGGCGCACGAGGTTCCTATGCGAACCCCAATAAAGAGCGTTCCATTGCGTTCTGGTCGACGGTAGGATGTCGACCTCATGCCCAGAGCGGGAGTAGCGCGAAGGGGCCACGGCGATGGATCGATCTATCCCCGCAAGGACGGTCGATGGGTGTCGTACATTCGCATGCCCGACGGACGGAAGAAGTTCTTCACCGGTCCAACCCGGGAGGTCGTGAAGGACAGACTGCAGGAAGCGCAGCAGCAGTCGATTGCGGGTCAGCTTGTGGTCGGCCGGGACCAGTCCGTTTCGCAGTACCTGGAGCACTGGCTGGCGGACTCGGTGCGCCATGGCGTTCGCCCGACGACCTACGAGAATTACGACCTTTGCGTCCGTCGGATCTTGCCCTACCTCGGCCGTCTACGACTGCGGTCGCTCACCCCGGAGCAAATCCAGTTCGCGTTGGGCAGGTTGCTCGATTCGGGTCTCGCCCCGCGCACCGTGCGTCAAGTGCACATGGTCCTGCGGCGCGCCTTGAAGCAAGCTGTGCTGTGGCGCGCACTCGCAACCAATCCCAGCGATGCGGTAAGGCCCCCTCGAGCAGTGCGAAAGGAAATGCGGACCCTGAGCGAAGAGGAGGTCCGCCGGCTCTTGTCAGTTACGGTTGGAACCCGACACCACCCGCTGTGGGTGTTCTTGGTAACTACTGGAGTGCGCCTCGGCGAAGCGCTCGCGCTTCGGTGGTCCGATATCAATTTCCATGAGTGCTCAGCCAGCATTCGCCGCGCGGTTCAGCGACAGCGTGGACGAGGCATGGTCTTCGTTGAGCCCAAGACCGCCCGCAGTCGGCGGATAGTACCCATACCTCCGGAGACCATGGTCGTGCTCGCAGAACAGCGTCACGTACTGGAGGTCGAGCGGACAGAGGCCGGAGATCGCTGGAAAGAGCATGACCTCGTGTTCCCTAGCCCGATCGGCGGCCCACGAGAAATGAGCTATTTGTCCTATACCTTTCACCGTGGGCTTCGGCAAGCCGGGATACCACGGCTGCGAATTCACGACCTACGCCACACCGCAGCTACACACCTCATGGTGAAACACGTCAACCCCAAGGTGGTCCAGGACCTGCTCGGCCACTCCACGATCGCGATCACGCTCGATACCTACAGCCATGTGTTGCCGGCCCTCGCCAAGGAAGCCAGCATGCACATGTCAAGTCTCGTCCCGGCGACTCCAGAATCGCCAGAAGCCACGCGCGCATAACGTTCGATCGGTTGTACGAGGTTTGCAACACGGTGGCCCCACGACCGCGTTACGCCACCCACCGCCATTCATGCAACGCATGGTGCCGTGCGTCATTGCATGCTGGCTTGACTTACTCGCGGAAGCCGGATGACATCTCAGACGTGATCCGAGCTGATTACGAAGCCATGGGCTACTGCGTCATTGAGATAAGGAGAGCGACCGAGGTTCCTCCTGACGATCCGAGGCTCTTCCTCCGCTCATACCCTTGGTTGGTTCTTTTCGAAGCACCTGTCACTGCGCTCAATCCGACCTTTGTGAGTTATTGGTAAGGCTAGATTAGCGCGAGCACCTCCACCGTTCGGCTGCAGTCTGGACAGATGCGCGTCGACTCACGCGCCGAGCCGAGCCAGTGTCTATGGCTGGCGAGTTCCTCTTTGTTCCACCTCGAGCTTGCGGACTCGTCTCGTGAATTACTGGCTCACGGGCGTCCGCAGACCTACAAGTCAGTAAGACGGCAATCTACGGAAAGTGTTTCGCCCGGCTCCGCAACTGACTACTCCTCGTCGATCGTGATTTCCTCGACAAGGTCGACATGCGTTCCGCATGTGGGTTTTTGGCCTGCGAGCAGCGCTTCGCGCATTTCCTTTTGCTGTTTGTCGTCGCTAAAGATGAACGTGACGATCACCTCCGGGTGATCCTTTAGCCTCCCACCGAACCGCCACCAGCCTTCCTCCTCTGCTTTGCCGTAATAGGTGTCGACAAGAACTTCCATGATCGCTGACCTTAGCGCACCAGTTCGACTTGGGTCGGAAATCAGGGTCGGGCGCCCACGAGACATGGCTTACCTGTCGTTTACGTTCCACCGCGGGCTCGAGCGCGCCAGCCTTCCGCTACCTGCGGCGCTCGGGCGGGGTGCAGCAGTCCGTCGAGGCGGTGCTGCCCGACCTGCCACGCTGGGAGCGGCACCTGCGCAGCCGGGGCGTCGATGCCATCCCCGCCTTGCCGTCGCGCTCGTGGTCGTCTACGCAAGTCCCGTGCACACAACGAGCTTGTGCTATTGATCATGCAGGCAAAGGAAGACCGCGACCAGGCGCGGGAGCATGAGCACCGCAACCTCACGCGCATCCGCCCATACAAGTCCTGAGGGGCAGTAGCGATGGGGCGGCGTGGTCGAGCATTTGGCACCGAGAGCGGTCATAGAATGCGACCCAAGGCATGGTCGCGGAGATCGTCCCGTTCTTGGTGCGGTCTGGTTGGTCGCAAGAGGAGGCTGCCTACGTGCGGCACGACCTACCTCGTTGGGAGCGATATTTGCGGAGCCGAGGCATCACCGTGATCCCCAGGCCCACAGGCTTACTGGTCCGCAGAGGAGGATCGATCGCAGACCACCTCTTCCTCCTGATGATGCAGGCGGGCAACGGCACCGATCCGTGGACCGAGCACCGGCAGCGCAACCACGCCGGCGTCCGACCGTATAAGCCCTGACAGGCCAGCGATGAAGGGGCCTGCGCCGAGCCGGGAGAAGTGGGACAAATGGTTCACGACTCTGGGTAGCGAGATTTACACGCTGCGCATGTACCGCACCTTCTGGAGGGACTTCATCAAAGCGGCGGAGGACGCGCACGTCACGCCAGCGCACATCATCGACTTCTTCGCCGCAACCTACTCGAACCGCCAAGCCGTCGCCATCAGGCGTCTATGCGGGTCCGGGAATCGGGAGTACAGCTTCCACCATCTGCTCTCAGAGATTCGAGACAACCCTCAGCTATGCAAGAACCCCATCGACCGCAAGGATGTCGCGGCCGACCTGAAGAGCTTGCAGGCTGGCGACCTGAAGCGCGTTCATGTTTTCGTGAACCAGTACGTCGCCCACCGTCAGAGGGAACCGACCGCGCAGGTGCCCTCCTTCAAGGTCATCCACGACGCCATCGATGAGCTTGGCCTGTTGCTTCAGAGATACGTTCACGTGGTCAATGACGTGCACCAAATGCTTGACCCGGTAGTCCCTGGCGACGTGATGCGTCCGTTTCGCGTGGCCTGGCTGCCACCGCTCCCTACCCATCGTCGGCTGGACTGATGGCTAAAGGCGTCAAGGTCGACGAAACCGGGCGTTAGTGGTCGGCCCGCCTTGCCGCCAGCAGGGACCGATCCCCGCCCGTGGGCGCTGGTGGGGGGCCTGCCGAACGTGCGGTCGCGCCGTGACTACCTTCCTGTGGCTTTCTGCGCGCCTTTCGAGGTGCCCACCTAGGGCCAGCCTGGCCAGCTTCAATCGTCGTCTGCGATGTATCGGCCCAGCAACCTTCGCGGCTTTGGTGGTTTGGGCAGGAGCCCCGCCTGCTGAAGGGTCGTGGTGACGTAAGGCTCGACAATAGCCACGGCCTCGTCGTAATCAGCACGACTGAGCCGGGCTGGGAAGGTGCCGCCGTGAGGATCGACATAGAACCCGCGCTGCTTAAGTCCGTCTGCTTTCTTGAGCCAACGACTCTTCTTTAGCACCGCCGCCGTGGCGGCTTGGTTGATATCGATGCGCTGCGCAGGTGGCCCCTGGGTCAACTGATGCTCGAACTGCTCCATGCTGATCCGCACCAGCTCCCGGTTGAGTAGCTGCCACGCAGCGAACCGATGCCTGACCGTGTGCTTGCGCTGAAGCACATCCTGAAGGCCCTCGGTCGGAACCTCGATGTCCTCCAATGTGGCCAGCATCGCTCGCATACCGAGCGCTTGGGCCTTGGCCGCCTCCTCGAGCGCCAGAATCTCCAGCGCGACGGCGGCGCCGTAGTGGCCGAGGCTGGCAGCGGCGGTCGCAATGTCGCGCAACGCCCCAGCGTTCTGGGCGGCGTCAATACATCGCTTTCGGCAGACCTCAGGAGTAGGCAGCAGCAGTCGTCGCGGTTTCGTAGTGCGGCTCACGCGTCAGGCAGTTCGCCCTGCTCGGTGACTTTTAGTTCGATCCTCGGAACACGCGCCCCGTTGTTTGCAGCAAACGACGCCTGATCGCGGATTCTCGCCACTACCTCGGGTGGCAGGTCAAACGAGGCCGCCTCGACGGTCGCATCCCACAGCGGCATCGATTCGATTAAACCTGAACTCTCACGACGCTCCCCTCCTCGGGGTTGAGCCGGAGAACGGTGGTCGCGGTCATCGCGACGGCCTCGACGGCGGTGGACCTTTGCAGTATATGAAGGCGTCGGGGTCATTGTCCACGAGACCGTATTAGAGGACGAGGCCGCCGTAGGATTCGATCCCGGCATGTCAGAGGCGCTGTGGGGAGCTATCGGGGCGGTGGTTGGAGGGTTGCTGACCGGTGGCGCGGCGCTCGGCGCTCAGGTCTGGGCTGCGCGCAGTCAGGCCAATGTGGCTCAAGCCGCGTACGTCCAGCAGGACCGCGTGTGGCACCGCGACCAGCGGCTAGAGGCGCACCACGCCTTCCTCGACCGAGTGCAACGGCTCATCTTTGCAGCAGAGGCGGTGGCGCACCCCGACGCGGGCGCGGACCCGGATGCGCTTCGCACCAACTTTCGCGACGCGCTGGTCAACACCATGGATGCCTTCAACCGCATCGATCTCGTCTCGCCTGCTGAAACAAAGGACCTCGCCGCAAACATCCTCGCGGCGGCCAGGCCGGGAGCCTTGATGAGCGCAGCAGAGTTCGAAGGTGTGGTGCGGGCGATGGGTGAGGCATCTCGCATCTATCGCGATGCAGCGAGGGCCGAACTGAAAGTGTGAAGGTGAGTGCGGTTAGGCGTGCAAGAAGCCGTATTCAAAACCGCGAATTGGAGCCCACGCCCGATTCGGTCCGGGGACCTTTTTCCTACCAAGGAAATGCTCTGCCAGCAGAAGGGCGGGCTATCGATACGGCTGGATTATCGATTTCAAGGGGTAGCCGAAACGGTCGGCTCTACCCGGAGTTGCCGAGTTCCGTCTTAATCGCCAACAACCAGGCGCGAGCAGCTGCAACTATCAGGTTGCAAGGCTGCGCCCATTCCGACTGTTAGATCTGAACTGCGGCGTCACGTATGTCTTGGACGTCGCCAGCGAAACGTCTTTGCACATCGGCGATCCGGCCCAGTATCTCCCGTGTTCTGCCGGCTCCGACGCTCCATGCCTGATCGACCACACCGGACGCGCGCCGAACAACAATCTTGAGCCGGTCGGGTGAGCCATCCGTGACGACGACGTATTCAGGTTGGTCGCGCATCAGCGCCCACTTTGTGAGGTTATCTACTTCGTGGTCGGCGAGGCTAAATTCAGCGAAACGCTCAGCCGCTAGCGCTCGGGACCGTGGCACCACTTGACAGGTCGCGAGGTCTAGGAAGCGTGCAGCACTCTTCAAAGCTTCTAGCAATACAGCTCGCGACACCTGCAATGAAGTACTCCCTTGCCGCACATGGCCTCGCCAACCTTGACAGGCATAGTTGAGGCGGAACGTGACCTCTCCCGCCTGTCGGAGGTCACGCAAACCATCGCTGAGTCCTTCGAAATCGCAGGCCAATGCAATGCCAGTGCGACTCCAGCCTTCGCAACTCCGGCCCGACAGGGCATACGGAAGGTCTTGGCCGGAGTTGAACCAATGAAGACGCCATGCAACCAGTCCGGGTGTCTCAACGGTAAGGTTCCAAAGCGCGCCCCCGCGAGGACCGTCGTTTGTTGCAGAAACAGGGAAGATGCCGTGCATCGAGAGGTAATCGGCCTCAGCAGGGTCGGTCGCTTGGACAGGTGACCCGCGCCTCCCGATACTGACCTTCCACGAGTCTGGCGGAGCGAGTAATCGGAGGGACAAGTGAGCTTGCCGCAACTCTTGCCTCCACAGGAGAAACAGCGACAGGCCAAGACCCGCGAAGCCCGGTGTGAGCGTCAGAATGTCTGCGGGGGTCATGCCAGTAGCGTTGTGTGCCCAAGAAAGATGCCAATATCCTGGCCTGGTTGCCGGCGCGAGACCTGAGGCATCCTACGCGTCGATTCTTGCATTCGCCGTCACAACAAGACCGATTCTGGTTCGCTGGTTAAACAGCCCTGTCGTTCAACCGAGGAGCGCCAGCCCTTACGGCGGGGACGCTCAGTCCCCGCCGGCTTGAAACTCCGACTACTCTCCGACAAGGATCGCCTGCAGCTTCGCCAGCCCTGTCATCAGGGCAGAGCGTAGGGTGTTGCCCGTCGTACTGACCTTTTGGATCGACCGGATGGCGCTTGAGCAGCCGGACTCAATCTCCTCGAACTTCTCGAGGTAGTCCGCAACGATCTGCACCTGGCGCCGGGCAGCCTCGATGTCGACCTGGTCCTGAGTCGCGACGTCGAGCTCGGTCAGTGCCTTGGTCACGGCCAGGTGGAAGACGGCGGCCAACGCGGTGTCGTCAGAACCCCGCATGTAGGCCAGGAAGTAGTGGCCGTCGACGGTCCCGAAGGGCCGCTGCTCAGGCAGCAACCGGGTGTCGTCGGTCACGAACACTGTGATCTGACCGCCCCGATTCTCGGCAGCGAGCCGGCACGCAGTCCGGATCTGAGTCAGCGAAAAGGGGCCGTTGTCGATGTCGTGGTCCTTGCACTCGAAGACCAGACGGATCGGAGTGCCACGCGTCATCGCGCCCTTCACCGTCACGACGATGTCACCAGCCTTCGTCTTCTTGATGCCCGGCTTATCCCCCACGCGCTCCACCTCGCTCATTAGGGAACGGCCGATGATGGCGAGCCGGTGGGTGAGCTCTTCCTCGAGGGTCTTGCCCTTGGCCGCGCCGAGGTCGTGGATCGCTTGGCGCTCGATGATGGCCTTCTTGAGCAGCTCCATCTCTGTCCGGAACGTTGCGATAATCTCCCGCGTTTGCTTCGCCAAAGAACCATCCTCGGCGCCGTTGAGCATGGAGTCGATCTTGGCGATCGCCGTGCGGACCACCTCGGCGGTCTTGTTGGTGACGATCGTGGGCACCGCGTCCGGTGCGTTTGGGTCGGTAACCCTAGTCACCGCCCTGTTGAAGGTCGCGCCGAATGTTTCCAGCACCGCAGTGACGTCCTTCTTCGTGGCTTCGCGGTCTTCCAGCCTCACCTTCTCCAAGTCTGTGTCGAGCTTCTCGAAGATGTTCGTGACGCGCTCTTCCAGCAGCCGCACGCTGGCGTTGTCGCCCGCGGCCAACAGGCCCTCGGCCCCTAGCTCGATCATGATCTGGAGCTTTGAGAGCCACAATGCCTCACTCGACCCGGCGAGCACGTTCGTGGCCTCAGGCACGTCCAGGACCACGTCGTGTATTACGAGCTTGGTGTCGATGATCTCGATTGTCGGCTGCGGGTCGTGTTCATGGATCACAGTTGCTACTGACAAAGTTCCTCTCCTCTGGGGTTCAGAGGAGCCGCCGCCCGGTAGACTGTAGGTGTCAACTGCGGGCCCGCCTAGCAGCGGCTCCGTGGAGGGGCCTCGCTGGGCGGCAAACCCAGCGAGGATCCCCGACTCAACCTAAGTTCGCGGCATCACCTCCTCCCGTTCGGTCATCGGGCTAGATGTCCAACTCATCGACCATGTCGGTGTTCAGGGCGGCAGCGGCTTGGTCGAGGATGAAATGCGGCACGCCGTCTTGATCAGCGGCCTCGAGAGACTCGTAAAGCTTCAGGTAGGGCGGATGCCCATACTCGCTTCCTTCGGCCAGATCAAGCTCTAGGACAGCGATCTTCCCGCGTCGAGTCAGAGCGACACCATAGAGGTGCATGTCGCCGTCGGAGATTGCCTTCTCATAGACACCAGGCTTTGGTTGCTTGCGATTGACGGGCTCCCCAACCAACCATCGACCAAAGAAGGACACCTTGCGCAAGTCGCCTCTGTCCCACGGTCCCGGTGGCACCTCGCCCTTCAACACCGCCTCCAAGACGATCCGCTCGAACCCCGCTGCGTTACTCTCACGGCCAGCGACGTAGCGGCGGAGCTGGTCCGCAACAAGCTGCGACAACGACTCGCCCGCCAGCTCCTCGGCCCGCGCCCAGACATCGGCGTCTTCCGGCCGGACGTAGAGATTCTTCCGAGCCTTGACGTTGCCCTTTGAGGACGTGGGACCGGACTTCCTTGTTGCCATGCGCCTATTATACAGATATGCGCCTAGTATGCGCATTTCATTCGGGTGACGTAGGTGGAGGCGTCCAGGTCGAAGTGCGCCTCGAAAGGAGTCCGGCGAAGTTCTGAGCATTTGAGGCTGTTCGAAAGCACACCTTTCCTACTAGTAAGAGCCTCCGGCCGCCCTGCATTTGACACTTGAAGCGAGCTAGTCGAAACCTTGAAGGAGTGCGGCTATCCTGCTGGCGCGCGCAAGGTCACGCTGCGGGGGTGGCCGAGGCAACGAGAAAATGTAGGGCCCCGAATCTCCGAAGCCTGGCCTCGAACGACTGGAGCCAGGACTCGAGCAACCTCATTGATATCTGGGGGCCAGTGGTCAAGAAGATTGCATCACGATTTTGGCGGCACTCGGGACCAGAGGGAGGCGTCGATCCCCAGGGCGAGTCATCGCCATCCAAAAAGCTCAGAAGGCCGCAACGACCTTCAACGCTTGACGTTGGGGGGCGTTTGGCTGCCTATCGGGGCGAAGTCTTCGGACGACCGACTCGACTAGATCTGCAGCATCCTTCGGAGTCTGATGCTCCCACACTCGGACCACGGTCCACCCAAGAGTGGTCAGCTTCTTCGTGGTCTTGGCATCCCGCTGCTTGTTAGCCTTGATTTTGTCTGCCCACCACACAGTGTGGGCTTTCGTGGGGCGCGAGTGAACCGGACAACCGTGCCAGAAGCATCCGTCAACAAACACTGCGATCCGAGCTGTCGGAAAGCAGATATCGATTTCGCGGCGTAGGCCCTGGATCGGCTTTGTCCCAACGCGGAACCGCATTCCCCTCAGGTGCAATTCCTTTCTCAGTAGAACTTCAGGCCGCGTGTCGATTCGCCTCTGTGCTCGCATGCGGCGTCCAGTCGAAGGATCAATCGGAGGCGGAGGCGGCGCTGCGGGTTTCACGGCCCTTGATCCAATGGTGACGCCTTGCGAGGCCGAGCGCGCCAATTGAGAAATCAAGCTGTTAGCTAGCACCCGTGCCAACAAGGGGGGAACGGCATTTCCTACTTGGCGATACCTGGATTCGATGCCACCCTTGAAGCGATAGTCGTCTGGGAAGCTCTGCAATCGAGCGCCTTCTCTGATCGACAAGACACGATCCTCCCATGGATGGACAAAACAACCCGCAGTGGGGTTGTTGAACTGAGTCGTGATCGTGTAAGCGGGCCGATTAGGGTCGAGCCTACCCAGAAGCGTTGAGCTGTCCGTTCTGCGCATGCCATAAAACCGATCGGGCAATTGGTAGGCAGGTATGTCGCGCCACGTGCCCCCCTGCGGTACCAAGCGCACGAGGCGCAGGTGTTCTTCTGACAGCCGGCTCACTTCGTGGTCGTGCAAGAAATCAGCGCCAGCGCGCATTAACTTCCCATAAGGTGTCAGGCGATCAGGCCGCGCAAGGATCGTGGTGTTCGCACCGAGGCTTCTTCCGAGTACCGGCAGGTCATTGATGGCCTCCCAGCATGTGATGTGGCGGAGCAGCTTGCGCTTACGCCGCTCACGTTCCCAAAGCTCAACGGTATCCCTGCGCCATCCGCCCAAGTGTGTCGGCTTCGGGAACTGGAACTTGGTCCCACGTCTGAGGCCGACCATGAACACCCGACGACGAACCTGTGGGACGCCGTAATTCGCGGCCAGCAAAATATCGATCGTGACGGCGTAACCCTCCCTCTGAAACTCCTCGAGGATGGCATGACCGAAGTGACCTTCTTTCCAGTAAACGAGTCCTGGTACGTTCTCGAGCAAAAAGGCGTGCGGCCGTAGCTTCTTCACAAGTCCCAACATGTGCGACCAAAGCTTGTTGCGGTCATCGTCCTCGCGGACCCATCCGGTCTTGCGCCCTGCGGTTGAGAATCCCTGACAACTTGGACCTCCGACGATGGCGTCGATCTTGCCGCCAACTTTGCTTGCAATCTCGTCGGGTGTGGTGCGATCGATCGGTTTGCATTCGACCAACACGGATGGATGGTTGCTTTGATACGTGTCGCAGGAATCGCGGTCTTTGTCCAGCGCGTAGACGATCTCGCAGCCGGCCTGTCTGAATCCCAGGGAAAGGCCGCCGGCCCCGCTGAAGAGGTCTACTACTCGAAGCCGCCGGGGAGTGGGCACATCCGCACGATATCCGAACCGGGGTCCGGTCGTCGAGTCTTTTGGCGGTTAAGTTTCCACGGTCACGGAGACAAGCGACTCGCCGTCATCGAGATCGACGACAGAGGATTGGCCGGCTCTCAGAGGATGTCCGACTCGTCGTGGAATTTCGAGCGGTCCAGCCGACGGTAGCGTAGTGCAAAGGCCGCACAACAGCCATGGCGGCGTCGTGCTCGTGATCGCATCGACCTGAACCGCGCTGAGCACGAC
>Ga0207416_1000680_pt1 | contig 54063 bp, 49 predicted proteins | sample PaiPotPPM11metaG_FD_184107 | JGI IMG/M metagenome (GOLD analysis project Ga0207416, IMG submission 184107) | Iron sulfur acid spring bacterial and archeal communities from Banff, Canada, to study Microbial Dark Matter (Phase II) - Paint Pots PPM... ... | reverse complement strand
CCCACCGAGAGGTCCACGTTCTTGATGGCGACGGCGCCGATCGGCGCGAGGCTCAGGACGTTGACGCCGACCGGCGGACGGCCGCGGTCCTGCGCCGGCAGCTCGAAATTCGACCGGCCGGCCGTGTTGGTGAGGAAGTTGATGCGCACGCGGTCCAGTGCGACCCACTTGATCTCGAGACGGCGGCGGAGCAGCGCGCGCAGGTCGACGCCGAGGTTGACGGTCTGCACCTCGACCGCGGGGCCGCCGGGAAAACCGGCGGGGTTCATCAGCCGGACGTCCACGGCGCGCACGTGGGGACGCGGCCATATCCCGAGGCGCAGGGCGGCGATCCGAACGTCGCGGCCGGTGGCCGACCGGATGGACTCTTCGAGGAGTCCGCGATAGTGGTCCACCGGCACAAAAAACGGCGCCGCCGCCGCCGCCGCGACGACACAGGCCAAGACCGCGCCGGCGATGACCCACCACGGAGGGCGACGCCGGGTCCCGGTCATCGCAAACCTGCCATCGGAAGCTTGTTCACACCAACGGTCCTGTTCTGCCGCTCGCGCCAATGCCCTGCTGGGGAGGCGATTGGCCGAGGCGACTCAAAGTGTGTGGAACACGCCGGCCGCCGGAGAGTCTGGATGGGCACCGCCAAGGTCAGAGCGATTCTCGACACGTTTGAGTATGACGGCGTGCGCCTCCTGCCGGGCAGGTGTTCCGACCAGGCGGCCCGCGCGCGCGCCGTCTATTTCTCGGTCCCGGACGACGACATCCTGAAGGGCTTCCGGGAGAAGGCGGGACTGCCGGCCCCCGGCGCCGGCATGCGCGGGTGGTGCGTCGAGACGAGCGCCTGCATCTTCGGCCAGCTGCTGAGCGGCATGGCGCGGCTGAGCCGGGCCACCGGCGACGCGCCGTTGCGGAACAAAGCGCTTGCCTTGTTCGACGGATGGCGCAAGACCATCGCCCCCGGCGGGGACGCCCGCATGCGGTTGTACGACTGGGAGAAGCTTGTCTGCGGCCTTGTCGATCTGCAGGCGTACGCCGGCTGCGGAGACGCGCTCCCGGTTCTCGAGGAGTCGACGGCGTGGGCGGATCGGACGTTCGACCGCACGCGGCGTCCCGCGGACAATCACCATTTTCAAGGCGACGGCCCGAGGCAGACAATCGAGTGGTACACGCTGCCGGAGAACCTGTACCGCGCGTACCTGCTCGGCGGCAACCCGGCCTTCAAAACCTTCGCGGGGCTCTGGCTGTACGAGGACTACTGGAACCGGTTCGCGGAGACCGCGGAGCCTGCCGGCGTGGTGGCCGTGCACGCGTACAGTCACGTCAACTCGTTCAGCAGCGCCGCGATGGCCTACGCCGTCACCGGCGAGCGCCGGTATCTGACCGTCTGCGCGAACGCGTACGACTTTCTTCAGCGGACCCAATGCTACGCCACGGGCGGCTACGGGCCGGACGAGCGGCTGATGCCTCCGGACGGCGCGCTCGGGCGATCGCTCGAATTGTACGCGGGCCACGCGGAGATTCCGTGCGGGTCATGGGCGGCGTTCAAGTTGTCGCGCTACCTGATCGCGCTCACCGGCGAGGCGCGCTTCGGTGATTGGATCGAGACGCTGCTCTACAACGGAATCGGCGCCGCTCTCCCCACGGAGCCGGACGGGCGAACGTTCTACTACGGCGACTACCGCCTTTCGAGCGGGATCAAGCAGTACTACTGGTACGAGTGGCCGTGCTGTTCCGGAACGTACCTTCAGACGGTCGCCGACTATCACAACGTCATCTACTTCAAGAATCCCTCCGGCCTGTTCGTCAACCTCTTTGTGCCGTCGGAAGCGGCGTGGTGGCACGGTGGAGAGCGGGTGGTGGTTCGTCAGGAGACGGACTATCCGGAGGCCGACACGAGCACCTTCACATTTGAGATGGAACGGCCGGTACGGATGGCGCTGGCGTTCAGGGTGCCGGGCTGGTCGACCGGCGTTCGGGCCGCCGTCAATGGATCGCCGGCCGCCGTGAACGCGGAGCCCGGCACGTGGGCACGAATCGAACGCCAGTGGAGTCGGGGCGACCGGGTGACGGTGACGATACCGCTCCGGCTGCGGGCGTCACCGATCGACGCGCAGCATCCGAAGCGTGTTGCGATCCTCTGGGGGCCGGCGGTGTTGGCCCAAGACGAGGCGTGCTGCCGGCGGCCGCTTGCCCTGGAGGCCGGCGCGGACCTGGCGGACCAGCTCGTTCAGGAGGGACCCGCGCGCTTTCGAATTTTGGATACGGCGCCGGAGCGTCACACGCGCTTCCTGCAGCCCTTCCACACGTTCCCGGCGTTCTGGCCGTACTGGGTGTACTTCGACCTGGACGCGGCGCCGCTCTACTAACGCGGTTGCCGTAACGCCGCCCGCGCCTAGGCGATCCGGGTCGACGTTGGCTCCGGCGACGGCGTGGCGCCGCCGTCGAGCGCGGCCGCGGCCCGCTGCTGCTCCCAGGGGTCGGCGTCAAACTCCGCCATGCGGCGCTCGAACCGCGCCGCCAGCGTCGCGACGTTTTGCTCCACGGTGCGCTGCGCGCCCTGGAACGCCTGGTGCGCCTCGACGGCCAATTTGTCGGCTTCGGCCTGCAGCAGCGCGAGCCACGCCGTGGCCTTCTGCTTGGCGCTCGCCACGATGAGGTCGGCGTCGCCCTGGGCCTTCTGGATGATCTCCGAGGCGTTCTTGCGGCTCGCGCGGGCGGTCTCGGCGGCGGCCGCCTCAGCCCGGGCGATGATGTCCTGCGCCTCGGCCTGCGCGTTCCGGACGAGATCTTCCGCGGTCTTCTGGGCCGTGAGGAGCGTGCGGGCGAACAGCGCCTCGTGCTCGCGATAGTCGACGTTGCGCGGATCGGCGGCGCCGGGCATCCTCATTGCCGGCGGGGCGGCCACCGGCCTCGCGGGTTCGGGAGCCGGACCGGCCGGCGCCGCATCGGCCGCTGCCGGCTCAGCCGCCGCGTCGGGCTCGGCCACCGGGTGCCGCCTGCGTCCGCCGAGGCGGACGCGCATCGCACGCAGGACCACGCCGCGCATCGGCGTCAGAAAAATGCCGGCCAGCGCGATGACGATACCCGCGAAGGCTACGCTGAGGCCAAGCGAATCAAACGGTCCACTCATCGCGTCTCCCCCTCACCACACTCAGCCGGGACGCGAGAGCAGCGTGCTCGGATCCGGCCGCATGAACTCGAAGGTCGTGCCGGTCAGACGGATGAACGCGTCCCGCTTCAGTTCTTCGAGCAGGCGGTCCATACTATCTTCTAATTGGGACGCGTTGAGGAACAGGTAGGGCGCGCGCCCGCCGGTCGACGGCGCCGCGCCGTCCGGCGCCGGCTGCGCCGTCACGATGACGTTGCGGACGGGCACGCCGGGCGCAACCTTCTCGAACTCCACCTCCGCCTGCTGCAGCCTGACCAAATCTTCGTCACCCGGCGCGCCCTCGCGGAGGCGGAACAGCAGCACGGCATCTTTGAAGTAGGCGGCGCCGTCGACCCGGCTGTTCGGCGCGTCGGACAACACGACCGCGTCGCAGTTCCGCCGGCGCAGCGACGATTCCACCGCGTCCCGCATCCACCGCGTGCTCTTGATGAAGTCCTCGCCCTGCGGGCTGAGGCTGTAGAGCACGTCCTGGGCTTCTTCGCTGAGCGGCCGCCGGCAGTGCGGGCAGCGGAGCGACAGCTGCATCGCCGCCTGTACTTCCGCGGCGTCCTTGCCCACCCCCACGATCTGGCCGCTCTCTCGGCACATCAGCACGAAGCTGCGGTCGATCAACCCCTCGGTCGACAGTCCCTCGAGCTGCGAGGGGTCGAGCGCCCGCGCGCCGTTCGTGCCCAACTTCGAGCGCAGCAGCGACGGCCGGCCGAGCAGCGTCTGCGCGCCCTGCAGCGCGAACAGCGCCTGAGACGAGGCGAGCGGACGCGGAGACGATCCCGCCGGCTCCGGCGCCGTGGCCTGTACGAGGCCGAGGGCCCGCGCCCACTCCTCGCGGAACCGCGGCTGGCGGGCGCGGCCGTTGTCGGCGGCGAGATGTCCGGCGAGGCCGCTCTCGCGGGTGGCCTTGGTGTCGAGGGCGAGCTTGGCGGCGGTGCGGCCGCGGTTGGCCTCCTCCGGCGTGCGGCCGACGGCAACCACCGCGACCGTCATCCCGCCGCCGGCGTCGGGCCGCTCGCACACGAGGATCCGCGCCGTGCGGTCCGTCGCGGGGACGAGCACGTCGACGGTCCGGGCGGCCGCAACCGGCTCCTCGGTCTGGCCCTCGACCGGAGCGTTCGGAAGATACCGGCGCAGGAGGTCGAGCGCGTCCCGCTGCAGGCTGTGGTATCCTTGCTCGGCCAGCATCGCGGCGATGCGCCGGGCCTGGCCGGCTCCGTCGGCGGAGAACTTGTACTCAAAATAGTCGAATTCCATCGGGACTTTTCTCCGCTCTCTTCCGTGATCTTCTAGGGACCCGTCGTTGTAACTCATGCCCATTTGCGGCCCCGGAGAGACTACCGCAGGGTCCGGCCGCGGGCCCAGAGAAAGCCACCGAGAGCCACCCAGAACACGATCGCACCGGTACAGGAGCGTTGATGGACGACCCCGCACAAAGGGTGCCGGCGGACCCGCGTCCCGCCGGGACCGTCGGCGATCCGCGGACCGCCCTCCGGCTCAACAACACGCTCCAGTTTCTCTCGAACGGCGCGTGGTACGTGGCGATCCCGTTCTTTCCTCTGTATCTGGTCTCGCAGGGCGCCTCCACGGGCGTCGTCGGGACGGTCGTCGGACTCGCCGGAATCGTCCCGCTCGCGATTTCCATCCACGCCGGGGCGCTGGTCGACGAACGGGGACCGCTCGGAGTCTATGCCGCCTCGGTGGTGCTGTTCGGCGCCGGCGGCGTGATCCTCGCGACCCTGCGCGGCATCCCGGCGGCCGGAGTAGGCTACGGGCTGATGACGATCGCGAACATCGGATTCGCCGTCGCGGCGCAGGCGATCGTCGCCGCGGCGAGTACCGACGAGACCCGAATCCGCAACTACGGGTACTACTCGCTCTGGAACTCCGCCGGCGCCGTGGCCGGGCCGATCGCCGGCGGCCTCATCGCGGCGCGGTTCGGCTACCGGGGCTCCTTCGCCGCGCTGTGGATTCTGATGCTGCCGTGTCTCGTGGCGGTGGCCGGGCTGCGCGGGGTGCCGGCGCCGACCCGGCAGGCCGTGCCCCTCGCGGCCGCGCACCGGCTCGTCGGGACGATCCTCCGCGAGCGCGGGGTCGGCGCGGTCCTGTTCGTCTCGGCGATGATGGTCTGCGCGCAGCAGCTGCAGAACACGTTCTATCCGCTGTACCTGCACCAGATCGGCATGGCCGCGCCGCTCATCGGCATCCTCGTGGCGGCGGTCAGCTCAGCGACCATGGCGGTGCGCTCGCTCCTCTCGGCCGGCGTCGCGATCCTCGGCAGCGGCCGGGCGCTGCTCATCTCGATGCTAGTCGCCGCCGTCGGGTTTGTCCTCGCGCCGCTTACGCACGTGTTCTGGGCGCTGCTCGGCGTATCCATTCTCATGGGGGCGAGCGTGGGCTTCACGCAGCCGCTGACGATGAGCCTCCTCGTGGGATGCGTGACCGCGGAGTTCTGGGGCGTGGCGCTCGGGATCCGGCAGAGCGTGCAGCGCGTATCCACGATCGTGAGCCCGCTCATCTTCGGCGCGGTCAGCACCGCGGAGCGCTTGGAGCCGGCGTTCTACGCCGGCGCGCTGATCTTCCTCGGCGCCGCGGGCATCATGACCCGCTTCGCGGACGAGATGGGGCGTCCGCGGGACGACTGAGGCCTACGCGGGCGGCACCCGCTCGCCGTCCCGCGGGATCGCCACGCGGGCGGTAAGGCCGGCCCGCTCCAGCGCGGCGGCCAGATCCGCCCGGCGCACGACGCAGTGGTTGATCGACTCCATGTGCACCGCGACGATGCGCGTGGACGGCGCCGCGCGCGCGACCGCCGCGACGTCTTCCGCCGTCATCGTGATCGGGCCGCCCTCGAGGAACTGCGCCCCGCCGGCGTTGAGGACCGTGACCGCGGGCGCGTGCTCGCGCAGCGCCTGCTCGACCTCGGCGCACCAGATCGTGTCACCGGCGAGGTAGAGGACCGGCTCGTCCGCGGCGCGCAGCACGAAGCCCGACACGGGCGCGAGCCGCGTGGCGACCTCGCCGCTGCCGTGCTGCCCTCCGGTGCGGTGGATCGCGATCCCGTCCCACCGCGCGGCGCCGCGCACCGGCCGTACGTCGGTGAAGCCGGCGGCGCGGAACTTCGCCTCGTCCTCCGGCTGGCAGAAGAGCGGCAGCGGCTTCGGCAGCGCCGCGGCCGCGGCGTCGTCCCAATGATCGCGGTGCGTGTGCGTGACCAGCACCGCCTCCACGCCGGCGACGACGTCGCCGGCCGGCGCCGGCGGCGGCACGAGCGGGTTCGGACGCTGGTTGGGGGAGTTCGCGACCGGCGGCGCCGTGCCGGGGCCGGCCAGCATCGGGTCGACGAGCAGGCGGCGGCCGTGGAAGGTGACGAGCAGCGTCGCGTGCCGGATCAATCGGATCTCCATGAGTCACCTCTCGAGCGGCCGACGGTACGGCGATGCGGAGGACTTGGGCGGCCCCGGCAGAACGTCCTCTCATGACCAGCGCCGTCGAGACCTACCTCAGCCGCACGGCCGAATCCCGCCGCCTGCACGAGCAGGCGCGCCGCGTCATGCCGGGCGGCGACACCCGTTCCTCCGCCTACTGGGCGCCGTACCCCGTGTTCGTCGAGCGCGGCGAAGGCTGCCGCGTCTGGGACGCGGACGGCCATCCGTACGTGGATTTCGTCAACAACTACACGTCGCTCATCCTCGGCCACGCGCACCCCGCGGTGCTCGAGGCCGTGACCCGCGAGCTGGCGCGCGGCACCGCGTACGCCGCGCCGCTCAGCGCACAGATCGCGCTGGCCGAGATGCTGGTGGACCGCGTGCCGTCGCTCGAGACCGTGCGCTTCTGCAACTCGGGCACCGAGGCGACGCTGTTCGTGCTCCGCGCGGCCCGCGCGTTCAGCGGCCGGCCGCGGTTCATCAAGATCGAAGGCGGCTTCCACGGCACCCATGACGCGGTCGAGGTCAGCGTCTCGCCCGATCTCGCCGCGGCGGGCCCGGCCGCCGATCCGCGTCCGGTCCCCGACTCCGCCGGCCTGCCGAAGCACGTGGTGGACGACGTGGTGATCGTGCCCTTCAACGACGTCGCGGCGGTCGAGCGCGCGTTCGCGCGGCATCCCGGTGAGATCGGCGCGCTGATCGTGGAACCCGTGCCGGGCGGGCTGAGCTACATTCCGCCGGCCCCGGGCTACCTCGCGGGATTGCGCGAGGTCACGCGCAAGAACGGGGCGCTCCTGATCTTCGACGAGATCCAGACGCTGCGGCTCAGCCGCGGCGGGGCGCAGGAACTTTTCGGCGTCACGCCCGACCTCACGGCGATGGGCAAGATCATCGGCGGCGGATTTCCCGTCGGCGCCTTCGGCGGCCGGCGCGACGTGATGGACCTGTTCGACCCGAACCGGCCCGGCCATCTGCACCATTCGGGGACCTTCAACGGCAACCGCGCGACGGTGGTCGCCGGGCAGGCGGTCTTGAAGATCCTCGATCAGCCGCAGATCGACCGGCTCAACGCGATGGGCAACCGCCTGCGGGCCGGCCTCTCCGAGACGGTGCGGGCGGCGGGCATCCGGGCGCAGGTCACCGGGGTCGGCTCGTTCTCCTGCGTGCTGCTGAGCGACCGGCCGGTCACGGACTACCGGTCGAGGGCGGCGATCCCCGCGGCCCTGCAGTCGCTGCTGCACCTGCACCTCTTGAACCGCGGCGTGTACTCGATGTCGCGCGGAGCCTTCAGCCTCTGCGCGCCGATGACCGATGCCGAGATCGAAGCGTGCGCCGGCGCGGTCGGGGACGCGCTGCGCGAGATGCGGCCGGACGTCGAGCGGCAGGCGCCCCACCTGCTCGCGTAGGATGCGCCGCCGCCCGGACGTGCATGCGGTGGCGGCGGACCAACGCGGCGAACTCGCCGCCGGTCATCGGCGCCGGGCGCCCGCCCCGGCGGACGCTGATGTCGCGGAACATCTCCTCGAGTCCGGGCGGCGAGATGATCCAGATGAGGTGCAGGTCGGCGCGGCTCGTGTTGTCCACGCCGTGCCAGACGCCGCGGCGCACGAAGATGGTGCTGCGCGTCCGCACGGGAACCCGCCGGCCGTCGAAGACGGCCGTGCCGCGCCCGGCGTGCACGAAGAGGACCTCGTCCTGGTGCTCGTGCAGGTGCATCGGGATCGAGGCGCCCGGACCAAGGCGCTGGTGGCCGACGGCGAGAAGCGGCGACCCGGCGCGGCGCCGGTCCACCTTGATCGTGACGTTGCCGCTGCGCGATGGAGGCCGCAGCCGCAGCGCCTCACCGTCCTTCGGACCCAGCACCAGCCACGGTGGTTTCATCACCGATCCTCCCATGGAGGTGCGCCGCATGGCCGCTCAGCCCAAGTATCTGTTCGTCGTGATGATGGACGTTGCGCCCGAGGTCGAAGCGGCGTTTAACGAGGTCTACGACAACGAGCACATCCCGGCCCTGCTCAAAGTGCCGGGCGTGCGCAGCGCCGCGCGCTACCGCACGAACACGGAAGGCGTGCCCAAGTACGTCGCCGTCTACGAGATGGACCGGCCGGACATTCCGGACGGCGAGGCCTTCAACGCGGCCGCGGACAGCGGCACGTGGCCGCACAAGATTCGCCCGCATACTTTCAACCGGAAGCGCGTGATGTACGAACGCATTGATCCCGGCCGCGCGCGCTAGACCAGCGCGGCCGCCGCGGCGCCACACCGAGGGGGACGGAACGGTGCCAAGACCTGTGATCGGCCTGGATATCGAGACCGTCGGCCAGGACTGGGAAGCTCTGTCGCCCCGGGTGCAGACCTATCTCAGCGAGGCGTCGAAAGGCGAGCCCGACGTCGAGGCCGCCAAGGAGAAGCTGTCGCTCCACGCCGCGACCGGCCGCATCGTCGCGATCGGGCTGTGGGATCTGGAGACCGCTCGCGGCCGCGTGCTGGTCGACGGGGACGAGTCCGGCTGGGCCGCGTTCGGCGAGGACGCCGAGATCTTCCGCGGTCCGGAGGCGGCGCTGGTCGGCGAGTTCTGGAGCGCGATCGCGAAGGACTCGCCCCTCGTCGTCACGTTCAACGGCCGGGCGTTCGACGCGCCCTACCTGATGCTGCGCTCCGCGATCCTCGGCGTCCGGCCGTCGCGCAACCTCATGGGCCCGCGGTACCGGCTGAGCAGCCACTGCGACCTGTACGACGTGCTGACGTTCTGGAATGCGAGCCGGATGCGGGGCGGCCTGGAGTTCTGGTGCTGCCAGTTCGGCCTGCCGTCGTCGAAGGACGGCATGCACGGCGCCGAAGTGGGCGGGATGTACCGCGAAGGCCGGCTCGACGAGATCGCGCGCTACTGCCTCGACGACGCGCGCGTCACCGCGCAGTTGTACGACCGGCTCCGGCCCGTGATCTCGGTGCTCGATACCGGCACAACGCTCTGAGCCGGGCGGCCCTAGCCGACCTCGATCATCGTCTTCAGCACGCCTTCCTGGTAGGCGTTCTGGAACCGGAAGGCGTCCGGCACGCGGTCGAGCGGAAACGTGTGCGTCATGATCGGGTCGAACTTGATGCGGCCGGCCTGCACCATCTGGATTGCGCGCGGATAGACGTGGCCCATCCGCTTCTGCCACTTGATCGTCAGCGCTTTGCCGCGCACCGCCGACGCGGAAAGCGTGAAGCGGTCGCCGTCCGGGATACCCACGAGCACGACGCGGCCGCCGACCCGTGCGCAGGCGACGGCGGTCTCCGGCCCGGTCGGCGAGTTGGTCGCTTCCAGCACCACGTCGGCGCCCCGTCCGTTCGTCCAGCGGGCCACCGCCGTGTAGTCCGTCGACGCCTCGTCGGCGCCGGCGCGCTTCGCCGCCTCGGCGCGGTACTGCAGCGGATCCACCGCCCAGACGTAGCCCGCGCCGGCTTCGCGGGCCACCTGGATGAGCAGCTGTCCGATCGGGCCGGCCCCGATCACGGCGACGTTCTCCATCGGCCGGAGGTGCGCGAGGTCGAGCGTGAAGATCGCGACGCCGAGCGGCTCGAGCATGGCCGTGGTCGCCGGGTCGAAGTCCTTCGGCACCGGGAACAGCGCGTCCGGCGGCGCGGTGTGGAACTCGGCGAGGCCGCCCGCCAGCCCGGGTGAGCCGGCGAACCTCACGTCGGGGCACAGGTTTTGATGGCCGTGCAGGCACCACTCGCACCGGCCGCACGGCCGCGCGGGGTCGACCGCCACCAGCGTGCCCCGCGGCAGGCCGTGCGCCGCGCCCCGATCGTCCGCGACCTCGGCCGAAAATTCGTGGCCCAGGATCGTCGGCGCGGTGATCGTCGCGTACCCGACGCCGCCTTCGCGATAATAATGCAGGTCGCTGCCGCACACCCCGACCGTTCTGACGCGGAGCAGCAGCTCACCGTCCTTCGGCTCCGGCCGCGGGACCGTCGCCACGCGGATGTCCTGCGCCTTGTGAATCAGGGCGGCGCGCATATCGGCCATCGGATCCGCCTCACGGTACTCGGGTTGCGACGTCCGGCCTTCTCGCCGTACGCGGGGCCTTCCTGTCCGCGACGCCGGTGGAGGCCGCCCGCGCCGCGTCATCGAACCGGACCAGTATGGCGAGACTGCCGTACGTTGAGGATCCAACTCCGCGCAGGGGATGCCGCCCGGCCCCGGCGGGATGGGCCGCCGCCGCGCCGGCCGAAGCCGACGTGGCCGCGGCCTTCGACGAGCTCCGGCGCCTCGGCCGGCCGCCGCTCAACCTCTACCGCATCCTGGCCAACCAGCCGTCCGCCCTCCGCGCGTTCCTCGGCATGTTGCGCTACATCCGCGACGACAGCACGCTGCCGGCGCCGCTCCGCGAGCTCACGATCCTCGCCACCGCGCACGCGCTCGGCGTCCGATACGAGCAGGTGCATCACATGGACATCGCCCGGCGCGCCGGCGTGCCGGACGCCAAACTGGCCGCGTTCCCGGCCTGGCAGGGGAGCGCCGCGTTCGACGCGGCCGAGCGGGCCGCGATGACGTACGCGCATGAGATCGCGACCACACGCCGTGCCTCGGACGGCGCGTTCGAAGCTCTGCGCGCGCACTTCAGCCCGGCGCAGATCGTCGAACTGACGCTGACGGTCGGCTGGTACCATCTCGTCGGATGTGTGCTCGTGCCGCTCGAGGTGGACGTCGAGGCGTGACGCCGATAAGTCCGGCCCGCCGGTCGAGACGGCTGCGGCTTCACCACATCAAACGCGACATGCCGCCGGGCGGCGGTCCGCGATTCCCCGGCGTGGACGTCTGGCGCTGGCAGTACTTCGAGGGCGTCCGCGTCCCTCGCGGCACTGTGGTGCCGGTGGACGATCCCACGGGCTGGCAGTTGTATCCTGAGCACCGCCGGGTCTACGACAAGCTTTTCGTCTGCGCGAGCCAGGGGCTGCCGTACGGGCCGCACGGCGTGATGCCCCGCCGCTACCCCGTCTTCAGCAAGCCGGTGATGAACCTGCACGGCATGGGCGTTCATGGATACGTCGTCGGCTCGCCGGCTGAGATGAAGGAGCGCTTCACGCCCGGGCATCTTTGGGTGCGGCTGCTGCGCGGCCGGCACATCAGCACCGACGTCGCGATGGCGCACGGCCGGCCGTGCTGGTGGCGTCATTCCACCGGCAGGCAGCTGGACGGCGGGACGTTCGACTACTGGACGGTCGCGGCCGAACGCCCGCGCGCGCTCGAGCGCTACCTCGGCGCGTGGCTGCGCCGCAACCTGCGCGGATTTACCGGCGTGGTCAACGTGGAGACGATCGCCGGGCGGATCATCGAATGCCACCTGCGCATGGCCGAGCAGTGGCTCGACCTGAACGGTCCCGGGTGGCTCGAGGCCGTCGTCGGCCTCTACGCGACCGGACGCTGGCGGTTTCGCGACGACGACCGGCGGACCGGCTACAGCGTGGTGCTGTTCGCGCCGCACGGCCGGCGGTATACGATCGACCCGCGGGACGTCGAGGCCCTGCGCTCGGTCGATGGCATTTCCAGCATTCAGATCACGTTCGACGAATCGATCCCGCTCGATCAGCACGCGATGCCGCCGGGCGGGTTCCGCATCGCGATCGTCAACTGCTGGGACCTGCACGCGGGACTGCTCGTGCGCTCGGCGCTGCGGCGCCTGTTCCACCAGGAGGCCGCGAAGCGGCCGGAGGTCCCGCGCAAGACGGGGGGTCGCGCGGTCACATAGCTCGCGCCGAAGACTTATGATAGGGCAAGGCCCGGGACGGGTGGCCGGGCCGGTCAAAGGAGGCTCATCGGCATGGCCAAGACGCTTTCCAAGCTGAACCAGCGGTCCGCCGCGGTGACGGAGGGGCCGAACCGCGCCCCGGCGCGCGCGATGCTGCGGGCGACCGGCCTCGACGACGAGGCGCTGCGGAAGCCGCTGATCGGCGTCGTCTCCTCGTGGAACGAGGTCACGCCGTGCAACCTCCACCTCAACGTGCTGGCGCGCCACGTCAAGGACGGCGTCCGCGCGGCCGGCGGGACGCCGATCGAGTTCACCACGATCGCGGTCAGCGACGGGATCTCGATGGGCTACGAAGGCATGAAGGCCTCGCTGGTCAGCCGCGACCTGATCGCGGACTCCGTCGAGCTCGAGACGCTCGCGGAGGGGTTTGACGGCCTGGTCACGATCGCGGGCTGCGACAAGAGCCTGCCCGGGATGATGATGGCGATGGCGCGCCTCAACGTGCCGTCGGTGTTTCTCTACGGCGGGACGATCATGCCGGGCAAGTTCGAAGGCCGCGACGTGTCGATCGTCGACGTGTTCGAAGCGGTCGGCAAGGTCGCCGCGGGGACGATGACCCAGGAACAGCTCTACCAGCTCGAGTGCGCCGCCTGCCCGGGGGCGGGCTCGTGCGGCGGCATGTATACCGCCAACACGATGGCGTCGTGCTCGGTCGCGCTCGGCCTCGCGCTGCCGGGCAGCGAGTCGATCCCGGCGCTCGACCCGCGCCGCGCCGAGATCTGCCGGCGGAGCGGCGAAGCCGTCATGCACATGCTGCGGGAGGGCATCCGGCCGCGGGACATCCTGACGCGGCAGGCGTTCGAAAACGCGATCACCTCCGAGGTGGCGACCGGCGGCTCGACCAACGCGGTGCTGCACCTGCTCGCGCTGGCGCAGGAGGCCGGCGTCCCGCTCGTGCTCGGCGACTTCGACGCATTCGCGCGGCGGACGCCCCACATCGCGGACATGCACCCCGGCGGCAGGTACATGATGGTGGACCTCGACCGCGTCGGCGGCATCAGCGTCGTGCTGCGGGAGCTGCTCGACGGCGGGCTCATCCACGGCGGCGCCATGACGGTGACGGGCAAGACGATGGCGGAGAACCTGGCCGGGGTGAAACGGCCGGCCGGGCAGGACGTCGTGCGCGCGCTCGCCTCGCCGATCGCGCCGCGAGGTACGCTCGCGGTGCTCAGCGGGACGCTGGCGCCCGAAGGAGCCGTCATCAAGACGGCCGGTGTGAAGCGGGAGACCTTCCGCGGACCGGCGCGCGTCTTCGAGCGCGAAGAAGACGCCCTGGAGGCGATCACCAAGCGGCGGGTCACAGCCGGCGAGGTGCTCGTGATCCGGTACGAGGGGCCGAAGGGCGGACCGGGCATGCGCGAGATGCTGGCCGTCACGGGCGCGCTCGGCGGCGCGGGCCTCGGCGAAGAGGTCGCGCTGATCACCGACGGACGTTTCTCCGGCGGGACCCGGGGGTTTGCGATCGGGCACGTGGCGCCGGAGGCGGCGCACGGCGGTCCGATGGCCGTCGTGCGCGACGGCGATACGATCGTGATCGACCTGCCGCGGCGGCGGCTCGACCTCGAGGTGCCGGCCGAGGAGGTCAAGAAGCGGCTGGCGGCCTGGAAGGCGCCGGAGCCCCGGTACAAGACCGGCGCGCTGGCCAAATACGCCCGCCTCGTGCGGTCGGCGGCGCAGGGGGCGGTCGTCCTGCCCTAGGGGCTTCGAAAGCCGTCCCGCCGGGGTAGAACCCTAGTAAGGTGACCCGGCGATGATCCGACGTCTTACGATCGCTTGCGGACTGCTCACGCTGGCTGTGGCTATGGCGCTGGCGCTGCAGGGCCATTCGATTTTCGGCGCGCGCACCGTGCATCGCGGCGCGACGTCGGTGACCGCGATCCCGGACAAGACGTCGTTTAGGCCGCCCGCCAAGCCCACGCCGCCGCTTCGAGGGCTGCCCCCGACGCGGCAGCCCCGGCCGCTCCATCAGGCGGCCCACCCGCAGGCCGCGCACCCCCGGGTCGCCGCATCCCGTCCCGCCGGCGCCGCGCCCGCGCACCAAACGGTCGGGTCCGTCGTCGTCGGGATCGCCCGCACGCTGCTGAACCTTCCGAAGCTCATCAGCGACCAGATCCAGGTCAATCAAGGCCGCTAAGAGGACCCCGGCCTAGCCGCCGTGCAAGTGTAACCTCCACCAAGTGCGGAGTTGGGGGGGGTGCGGCATGCCTTCGCGTTCACCGAAGGTCGCGATCGTCACGGGGGCCGGCACCGGGGTCGGAAGAGCGGTGGCGCTGGCGTTATTAGATGAAGGATACGCGGTCGCGCTGGCCGGGCGCCGCAAGGCGCTGCTCGAGGCGACCGCGCGCGCGTCGAAGGCGCCGGCGTCCCGCAAGTTGATCGTGCCGGCCGACATCGGCGATCACGCGTCGGTGCGCAGCCTGTTCGCGAAGACGAAGAAGCAGTTCGGCCGGCTCGACGTGCTCTTCAACAACGCCGGGCTCAACGCGCCGGGCATCCCGCTCGAAGACCTCAGCTACGAGCAGTGGACGTCGGTCGTGAACGTGAACCTTACCGGTACCTTCCTGTGCACGCAGGAGGCGTTTCGGATCATGAAGAGCCAGACCCCGCGCGGCGGGCGGATCATCAACAACGGCTCCATCTCCGCGCACGCTCCGCGGCCCAACTCTGCGCCCTACACGTCGACGAAGCACGCCGTCACCGGGCTCACGAAGTCGACCGCGCTCGACGGGCGCAAATACGACATCGCCTGCGGGCAGGTCGACATCGGCAACGCGATCACGCCGATGACCGAGCGCATGGCGCAGGGCGTGACGCAGGCCGACGGGTCGGTAAAGCCCGAGCCCCGCATCGATCCGAAATACGTGGCCGACGCGGTCGTGTACATGGCCCGCCTCCCGCTCGACACGAACGTGCTGTTTCTGACCGTGATGGCGACGAAGATGCCGTTTGTGGGGCGGGGCTGAGCGGGCGCCAACAGCCCGGCATTACCACGGGATCGGCTTCCCATCGCGGAACGAGCCGCCGGTCGGGCCGTCGTCCGGCAGCGTCGCGGCCCAGACGATCCCGGCCGCGCCGTCGGCGACCGGGCGCCCGCCCGTTCCGCCCATGTCGGTGGCGACCCAACCCGGGCACACCGCGTTGACGAGAATGCCCGACGGCTTGAGCTCCGCGGCCAGCATCACGGTCAGCGCGTTCAGCGCGGCTTTGGACAGCGCGTAGGCCGGCGTGTCGCCGTCGAGCGAGCCGAGCTGCCCGGCGCCGCTCGAGACGTTGACGATCCGGCCGTGTTTGCTCTTGCGGAGGAGAGGTAGGAACGCTTGGATCACGCGCCACGGCCCGAGCGTGTTCGTCTCGAAGGCCTCCCGCACCACGTTCAAGTCCGCGCTCACGGCATGTTGCCAGGTGTCGTAGAGGATGCCGGCGTTGTTCACGAGGACGTCGAGCCCCCCAACGGTACGCTCGACGCCGGCGGCTGCCTCCCGCACGCTCCGATCATCCATGACGTCCAGTCGCTGCACGTGTACGTCGATGCCGGCGCGGCGGAGCGGTTCGGCCGCGGCGCGGCCCTTCTGTTCGTCGCGCGCGGCCAAGATTACAACGTAGCTGCGCCCGCCGAGCTGCCGGCACACCTCGAGGCCGAGTCCCCGATTCGCGCCGGTGACGAGTGCGACTCGGCTCAGCGGGCGATCCGCCGCTTGCGGTAGGAATCCCGCCGGTGAATCTTGCCGTCGCGAAACTCGAACAGGTCGCAGCCGCGCGAATCGATCCGGGTGCCGTCAGGGCGGGTGGCGAGCATCGTCCACTCGGAGACGCCGCGGTCGCCCGCGACGAAGTGCCGGGCGTTCTGGAACCGGATGTCGGGCAGCAGTTCGAGGAGGTCGGCGTACGCTTCCCGGACCTGGGCCGCGCCGGTGTACCGGCGTCCCCACGGGTCCTCGCCGCCGGACGATTCGTACACGCACTCCGCGGTCATCATGTCCATGATCGCATCGAGGTCGTGGCGGCTCCACGCGGCGATGTGCGCCACCAGAAGATCGTGATGCGCGTTGCCCCCCGGCGCCGGGGTCATGCCGTATGTCTCCTGGGGACGCCCGTCCCCCGAACTCGGTTTGTGCGGCACTATTTAGGTATGCGGCGGGCGCGCCTTGTCCCTCCATGGGACCGGGCAGGGCGGGTCCGGCGCGGACGCGAAGGGGAAGAGCACCATGGCCGCACCGGCGACGCTCCACCTGTGGACGGGGTGGCCGCACGTGTTGCGGGCCCAGCAGTTCGATCCCCCCGCGCTCGACTGCGTCTTCCGCGAAGCGAAGCTCGCAGAGGAGATCGTCAACAGCGGCGGCAGCAACCTCTTCAAGGGCAAGATCGTGCTCACGCTGTTCTACGAGCCCAGCACGCGCACCCGGCTGTCCTTTGAATTCGCGACCTACCATCTCGGCGGCCGCGTGCTGTCCTCCGAGGCGGCGCGCGAATTCTCGTCCGCGGCGAAAGGCGAATCGATCGAGGACACGATCCGGGTCGTGAGCCGCTACCGGCCGTCCGCGATCGTCATGCGCCACTACGAGGAAGGCGCCGCGGAGCGCGCGGCGGCGGTGGCGGTCGAGTCCCAGAAGGGCCGGCCGATCCCGGTGTTCAACGCCGGCGACGGCCCGGGACAGCACCCCACGCAGGCGCTGCTCGACGCCTATACGATCTGGCGCACGCGCGGGACGCTCGAGGGCGTCACGATCGCGGTCGCCGGCGACCTGCTCTACGGCCGGACCGCCCGCTCGCTCTGCTACCTGCTGGCCAAGTATCCCGGCGTCTCGATCCGCATGATCGCGCCGAAGCCGGTCCAAATGAAGGACGATCTGCTGGCGTACCTGCGCCGGCACAAGGTGCCGTTCACGCAAACCGAAGATCTCCGCGGCGGCGTGCGCGGGGCGGACGTCCTGTACGTCACGCGCATTCAGAAGGAGCGGTTCGGCGACGCCGCGGCGTACGAGCGGATCCGCAACGAGTTCGCGGTGACGCCGGAGATCCTCGCGGAGCTGCCGCCGCACGCGATCGTGATGCACCCCCTCCCGCGCGTCGAGGGCGAGCACTCCGAGCTGCCGGTCTCGGTCGACGCGGATCCGCGCGTCGTGATCTTCGACCAGACCGAAGCCGGCATGTACGTCCGGATGGCGCTGCTCAAGCTCGCCTGCGCGGTGGACCGCTCGCGCGGCTGGTCCGGCCGCTAGCCCGGCCCGGGGCTCCGCCCGCCGTGCCGTCAGCCACCCTTCACTGGACCGACTGGTCCACGGATCCCTGGATCATCGCATCGCTCGTCGCGTCGTGCGCCGCGTACCTCGCGATCGCGCGGCGGTTCCCTCCGCGGGGCCGGCAGCCGCTGGCGTTTTGGGCGGGAGAGCTGACGCTGATCGCGGCCCTGCTGTCGCCGCTCGATGCGGGGGCGGCGTACCTGTTCACGCTGCACATGCTGCAGCACATGCTGTTGATGCTCGTCGCGGCGGCGCTCTTCGCGCTCGCGGTGCCGCCCGGCCTGATCGGGTGGGCCTACGGCCGTCCGGCGCGCCGCCGGGTGCTGCGGGCGATCTGGAGTCCCGCGCCGGCGTTCGTGCTCTTTAATGGAACGCTGCTGGCCTGGCACATCCCCGCCGCGTACGACGCGACGCTCCGGATTCCGTGGGTCCACGCCGTCGAGCACGTCAGCTTTCTGCTCAGCGGTCTGATCTTTTGGGGGGTGATCGTCTCGCCGGCGCCGGCGCTCGTGCGCGCGCCGCTCGGCATGCGCTTCGCGCTGCTCATCGGCGCCGACATCGTGAACTTCATCCTCGGGTTCCTGCTGACGTTTGCCGGCCACCCCTTCTACGCCGCGTACACGGCGGTGCCGCGCCTGTGGGGCCTCTCGGCGCTCGACGACCTGCGCCTCGGCGGCGTGCTGATGTGGGTGATGGGCCAGATGATGTACCTGATCCCGGTGCTCATTCTCTTGAACGTCATCCTGTGGCGGGATCCGGGCCGCGGCAGTGTGCGGCCCGCGGCCCGGATGTTATGATGGGTGCCATTCCCACGGCGATCTGGAGGTGCGGAGCGTGAGCGTGCCGGGCGCGAGACTGACGGCGGCGACGACGCTGACGGGCGGGCAGGCCCTCGTGCGGGGCCTCCGGACGCAGGGCGTCGACGTGGTCTTCGGGCTGCCCGGCGTGCAGATGGACTGGGCGTTCGACGCGCTCTACGAAGCGCGCGACGCGATCCGGCTCATCCACGCGCGCCACGAGCAGGCGCTCTCGTACATGGCGGACGGCTACGCCCGCGTCACCGGCCGGCCCGGCACCTGCCTCATGGTGCCCGGACCGGGGCTCCTCAACGCGCTGGCCGGCCTCGCGACCGCGTACGCGTGCTCCTCGCCGGTGCTGTGCATCACGGGTCAGATCCCGGCCGCGCAGATCGGCAAAGAACGCGGGCTGCTTCACGAGATCAAGCAGCAGCTCCGCGCGGCGGACTGTGTGACCAAGTGGACCGGCAGCGCGCTGCGGCCCGAGGCCGTCCCGGGCGTCGTGCGCGAGGCGTTTTGCCAGATGCTGAGCGGTCACCAGCGGCCGGTCGCGATCGAGATTCCGCCCGACGTGCTGCGGGAGACGGCGGAGATGCCGGCCGCGGACGCGCCGGTGTCGCGGACTGTGCCGTCGCCCGATCCCGAGGCGGTCGACCGCGCGGCGCGCCTCCTGGGCGCGGCGAAGCGGCCGTTGATCTTTGCCGGCGGCGGCGTCGTCGCGTCGGACGCGACCGACGCCCTCGTCCGGGTCGCGGAGATGCTCGAGGCTCCGGTTCTCGTCTCGTCCAACGGCAAGGGCGCGATCTCGGACCGCCACTATCTCGCCGAGCCGCTCGCGGCCGGGCCGGACCTGGCGCCGTCGGCGGACGCGATCCTGATCGTGGGCACGCGGTTCTATCAGCCGTCGGTCTCCGACTGGGCGCCGCGAGAGCAGCCGTGCGTGCAGATCGACATCGAGCCGGACGAGATCGGCCGCAACCGGCCGGCGACGGTCGGCATCGTGGCGGATGCGGTCGCGGCGCTCACGGCGCTCGCGGAGCGCCTCGAGAAGCACAACCGGTCGCGTCCCTCGCGCAAGGACGAGCTGACGGCGTTCCAGCGGCGCATGCGCGAGCGGGTCAATTCCGTGGCGCCGCAGGCGGCCTACGGCAACGCCATTCGCGACGCGCTGCCGGACGACGGCGTGGTCGTGAGCGAGATGACCCAGGTCGGCTATTGGGCGAACGTCGGCTTTCCGGTCTACGGGCCGCGCACGTATCTCACGATGGGATACCAGGGCGCGCTCGGCGCGGGCTACGGTGTCGCGCTCGGCGCCTACGCCGGCGCGGGCGGCCGCCCCGTCGTCCTGATCAGCGGCGACGGGGGCTTCATGTACCAGGCCCCCGAACTCTCCACCGCGGTCCGCCACGGCCTGACACCCGTCGCGGTCGTCTTCAACGACGGCGCCTACGGCAACGTCAAGCGGATGCAGAAGGAGCTGTTCGGCGGGCGCTACATCGCCTCCGACCTGCTCAACCCGGACTTCGTCAGGCTGGCCGAGTCGTTCGGCGCGGCCGGCCGGCGCGCGGAGAGCCCGGAGCGGCTGCGCGAGGCGGTCGGCTGGGCGCTCCGGCAGCAGGTACCGGTGGTGATCGAGGTGCCGGTCCCCGCGATGCCGGACATGCGGCCGGTGCTCCGTCCCGGCTATCGCGGCTAGAGCAATCGCGGCCCGGGCCGCCGGAGGCGTGGCCGCGTCCGCGACGAATAGCGGTGTCACAGCAGCAGGCCAGGAGGACCTCTGATGCATCTTTCCGAGGCAGTGCGCGGCATTACCCCGTCGATGACCATCGCGATGGACGATCGGGCCCGGCAGCTGCGGCGCCAGGGTGTGGACGTGCTCAGCTTCGCCGCGGGGGAGCCGGACTTCGACACGCCGGACTCCGTGAAGAACGCGGCGATCACCGCGATCCGTGAGGGCTTCACGAAGTACACCGGCCCCGCGGGCATCCCCGAGCTGCGCGCCGCGGTCGCCGCGCACCTGAAAGAGACCTACGGCGCGTCCTACGCTGCCGAGGAGATCGTCATCACGGCCGGCGGGAAGCCGGCGCTGTACTATACGCTGCAGGCGATCTGCGAGCCCGGCGACGAGGTGTTGATTCCGATCCCGGCATGGGTATCGTACGCCGAGCAGGTGCGCCTGGTGGGCGCGAAGCCGGTGTTCGTGCCGACCGACGCGGCCGCCGGCTGGCAGCCGCTGCCCGACCGCGTCGCGGCGCTGGTGTCGCCGCGCACCCGCGCGATCATCCTGACCTCGCCGCACAATCCGACCGGCGCGGTCTACGATCGCGAGACGCTCGACAGTATCGTGGGCCTCTCGGAGCGGCACGGCTTCTACCTGCTGAGCGACGAGATCTACGAGAGCATGGTGTACGACGGCGCGCATCACATCTGCGTGCCGGGCGCCTGGCCCGGCGCGCGGGACCGCATCGTGCTGCTCAATTCGATGTCCAAGACCTACGCGATGACGGGGTGGCGGATCGGCTTCGCGGCCGCGCCCCGGCCGATCGCCGACGGGATCACCAATCTCCAGGGTCATCTCGCCGGCAACCCGAGTTCGATCTCGCAAAAGGCCGCGCTCCACGCGCTCGTGGCGCACGTCGATCTCAAAGAGATGGTGGCGGAGTACGACCGCCGCCGCCGCTACATCGTCGGCCGCCTCAACGAGATCGCGGGCGTCCGCTGCGGAATGCCGCGGGGCGCCTTCTACGCCTTCCCCGACGTCCAGGAGCTGCTCGGCCGCGCCGGGACGCCGGCGACGTCGCTCGCGCTCGCCGAGCGGCTGCTCGACGAGGCGCACGTCGCGCTGGTGCCCGGGGAGGCCTTCGAGGCGCCGGGATTTCTCCGCGTCTCCTACGCCACCTCGATGGAACGGATCAAACAAGGCGTCGATCGCATCACGAAGGCGCTGTCGCCGTACGCGGCGCGGGTCTAGCGCGGCCGGCACGGATCACCCGGGGGTGCCGCGATGATGACCGTCACGCCGTTTCAAACCGAACCGCTGACCGATTTCACCCAGCCGGCCGCGCGCCAGGCGATGGAACAGGCTATTCGCGGCGTCGCCTCGCAGCTCGGCCGTGAGTTTCCCCTGATCATCGACGGACGCGAGGTCCGGCCGGGCGCCACGTTCCGGTCGATCAATCCCTCGCAGGCGGACCAGACCGTCGCCGTCGTGCAGCAGGCGTCGGGGGACCACGTCGAGCAGGCGGTGCAGGCGGCCCTGCGCGCGTACGAGTCGTGGCGCCGGGTGCCGGCGGAGGAGCGGTGCGCGCTCTTCCTCCGCGCCGCGGCGATTTTGCGGCGCCGGCGGCTCACGGCCGCGGCGTGGATGTCCTACGAGGTCGGGAAGAACTGGGCCGAGGCGGACGGCGACGTGGCCGAGGCCATCGACTTCACGGAGTACTACGCGCGCGAGATTCTCCGGTACGCGCAGGGCCCCGCGCTCCCGCCGCTCGCCGGCGAGATGAGCGAATACCAGTACATCCCGCTCGGCGTCGTCGCCGTGATCTCGCCCTGGAACTTTCCGCTGGCGATCCCGACGGGGATGACGCTCGGCGCGATCGTCTCCGGCAACACCGTTGTCATGAAGCCGGCGAGCGACTCCGCGGCCACCGCGTACCAGATCGCAGACGCGCTGCGGGACGCCGGGCTGCCGCCCGGGGTGCTCAACATGATTCCGGGCTCCGGCGGCGTGGTCGGCGAGGCCCTCGCCAACCACCCGAAGGTCCGGATGATCGCCTTCACCGGCTCCAAGGAAGTGGGAACGCGTCTCTTCGAGCAGGCGGCGAAGACGCCGCCGGGCCAGATCTGGCTCAAGCGCATCATCGCCGAAATGGGCGGCAAGAACGCGATCATCGTGGACGACGAGGCGGATCTCGACGCCGCGGTCGCGGGGATCATCGCGTCGGGCTACGGCTACCAGGGACAGAAGTGCTCGGCCGCGTCGCGCGTCATCGCCACGCCCGGCGCGTACGGCCGCGTGACGGAGATGATCGTCGAGCGCGCCCGCGCGCTCGAGGTCGGCCCGGGGCCGGAGAACTTCCCGGTCGGTCCGGTCATCAACGCGGCGGCGGAGCGCAAGATCCTCGAGTACGTTGAGGTCGGACGGCGCGAAGGCAAGCTCGCCGCCGGCGGCGGCCGGGCGCGCGACGGCGGCTTCTACATCGCGCCGACCGTGTTCGTCGACGTCGCGCCGGAGGCGCGCGTCGCCCAGGAGGAGATCTTCGGGCCCGTCGTCGCCGCGATCCCCGCCCGCGATTTCGACGATGCGCTGCGGATCGCGAACGGCACCGCCTTCGGCCTCACCGGCTCCGTGTACTCGCTCAACCCGGCGAAGCTCGCGAAGGCCCGCCGCGAGTTCATGTGCGGCAACCTCTATCTCAACCGCAAGTCGACCGGCGCCATGGTGGGGTCGCACCCGTTCGGCGGCTTCAACATGTCGGGCACGGACAGCAAGGCCGGCGGCCCCGACTACCTGCTCAACTTCCTGCAGCCCAAAGTCGTCGCGCACCGGTACGTCTAGCGGCTCGGCGCTCCAGGCGGGACAAAGGGGGGATGGTCGTGCGTGGGATGGGGAAAGTCTGTGCGCTGCTCGCCGCCGTCGCGCTGCTCGGCGGCCTGCTCACCATGGCATCGGCGCAGGGCGGGCGGCGCGGGGGTACTTTGCGGGCGGGCCTCGACGCCGATCCGCCGACGATGGATCCGCACCTGTCGGGCTCCGCCGTCGACCGCCAGGTCTATCAGAACCTGTACGATAAGCTGGTCGACACCGACGCGAACCTCGCGATCGTCCCGATGCTCGCGACCTCGTGGACGATCTCCCCCGACGGCAAGACGGTCACGTTCAAGCTCCGGCAGGGCGTCAAGTTCCACGACGGGACGCCGTTCAACGCGGAGGCGGTGAAGTACAACTTCGAGCGGATGCTCGACCCGAAGTTCCCGTCGGTGCGCCGCAGCGAGATCCGCCCGGTCACCGGCGTGACCGCGACCGATCCGTACACGGTCGCGATCGCGCTCGAGCGGCCCTACAGCCCGCTGCTCTACGTGCTGACCGACCGCGCCGGGATGATGGTGTCGCCGGCCGCCGCGCGGGCCGCGGGGACGAACTTCGCGCAGCATCCTGTGGGCACGGGGCCGTTCGAGTGGGTGGAGCGTGTCCCTCAAGATCACATCACGCTGCGCCGCAATCCCAACTATTGGGTGAAGGGTGAGCCCTACGTCGACGAGGTCGTTTTCCGGCCGATCACCGACGACAACGCCCGCGTGGCCAACCTCAAGTCAGGCGACGTGGACATCATCAATCTGGTGCCGCTCCCGCAGGTGAAGACGCTCATGCAGGAGGCCGCCGCGCCCGGCGCCCGGTTCAAGATCCTCGAGCACGGCGCGATGGCCTGGACGGCGCTCTCGCTCAACGTCACCAAGCCGCCGTTCGACAACAAGCTGCTGCGGCAGGCGTTCGCGGCGACGGTCGATCGCAACGCGATCGCCAACGTCGTGCTGCAGGGCGCCGCGTATCCCGCCTATTCGCTGTTCCCGAACGGCACCGCGGCGTACGATCCCGCGTTCAAGCTGCCGCCCCGCAGCATCGCCACGGCGAAGGAGCGGCTCGCGGCCGCGGGCCACCCGGGCGGGTTCGAGTTCACCTTGATCATTCTTCCGGGCCAGCAGCGCGTAGCGCTGGCGCAGGCGATCCAGGCGATGGCCGCGGACGCGGGCATCCACGTCAAGATCCAGGTCGAGGAGCAGGGCACGTTCGTCAGCGACGTGACGAAGATGCAGGCGCAGTCCGGCGTCATCGAGTGGAGCGGGCGGCCGGACCCGGACTTCGACATCTACCCGTTTGTGACGCAGTCCGGCATCGGCGCCTTCAACTACGTCGGCTACACCAGCGACAAGATGCAGACGATTCTCGACGCGGCACGGTACCTCAACGACATGGGCCAGCGGCGCCGCGCATACCGGCAGGCGAGCGAGATCCTCGCCGACGATGACCCGTACGTACCGCTGTTCTTCCCGAAAGAATACAAGCTCGTGTCGGCGCGTCTGCGCGGCTTCATCCAGGTGCCGGACGGGATGATGCGTCTCCGGACGGTGTGGCTGGCCCCATAGGCCGGGGAGGCGCCGGCATGCGGTCGCTCGGCGTCGATCCCCGCCGGGAGGCCTACGGGTTCGTGGGCTGACGCCGCCGGCCCGGCATCGCGCCGGTGTTAGCCGATCTCGACGTCCTCCCAAAACCCGATCCAGTGATCGACCTTCGTCATCGACTCCCGCGGCGCTTCGTACGACCACGCGGCCCGCGGGCTTGACGCCGAACCGGCGACGACGTCGTAGAACTGCACGCCGTGCGGGCATTCGAGATCGTGCGGGGTCTTCGGCGCCTCACGCAGCATGTCCATGCGGACCGCGTCCCGGGGAAAGTACCAGTACCCGCCCACTTCGAGCGTGTGATCGCTCTGCGCGATCACCTGCCCCTGCCACGTCGCTTTCATCGTGCCGCTCCTCGTTAGCGCCTCATCGCCTCCGGGATCGGCGGGAGGTCCTAACCGCGCTCCAGCATGGAGATGAATATCTCAATGAGGTGCGGGTCGAACTGGCTGCCGGCCTCGCGCCGGAGCTCCAGCACGGCTTCCTCGCGCGTCCGTATTCTATGGTAGACGCGCGGGCTTGTCATGGCGTCGAAGGCGTCGGCGATGACGAGAATCCGCGCTTCGAACGGGATCGCCTCTCCCGCCAATCCCTGCGGGTAGCCGGCGCCGTCCCACCGTTCGTGGTGCGCCGCGACGATCTCCACGACCGCCTCGTCGACGTCGAGCGTGCGAAGCAGGATCACGCCCTTGTTGACGTGCTGCACGAGGAGCGCGCGTTCTTCCGAGGACAGGGCGCCCGGCTTCCGCAGCAGCGCCCGGGAGAGCCCGAGCTTGCCGATGTCGTGCACGAGCGCCGCCTGCGCGAGGAGGTCCTGCCGCTCCGGCGGCACGCCGGCGGCGCCGGCGAGATGGAGGCTCCAATGGCCGACCCCGGCCAGGTGCTCCTCCACTTCCACCTCCAGCTCCTCGATGTCCACGGTGTGCACGAGCTGGCGCGCCCCGTCCGGCAGGGCGCGCAGGGCGCCGAGCAGCCGCTTGTCGAGAGCGGGGTGCGCGGGGTTGGCGGCCGGAGCCGCGGCGCCCAGGGGGAGCAGGTGGTCCGCCGACGCCCAGACGGACGCGGGCTGGCCGGGCTCGGGGCCGTCGCCCTCCAGGACCGCGCAAAACGCATCGACGACTTTGGGGTCAAACTGCGTCCCCGCCCGCCGGCGCAGTTCGCCGACGATGTCCTCGCTCCGCCGGGCGGGCCGGTACGGCCGCGGCTGGGTCATCGCCGCGTAGGCTTCCAGCACCGCGAGCGTGCGCGAGCCGAGCGGAATCTGCTCGCCGCGCAGCCCGTCAGGGTAGCCGCCGCCGTCCCACCGCTCCTGATGGTGACGGACGAGTTCGGCGGCGCGATGGAGCTGCTCGATGGATCGCAGGACCTCTTCGCCGATGACGGGGTGCTGCCGGACGATGGCCCACTCCTGCGCCGTGAGACGGTCGGGTTTCATGGAAATCTCGTCGGGCACGGCCGCCATGCCGATGTCGTACAGCCGCGCTCCCCAGCGCACGTCCTCGACGTCGTCCCCGGAGTAGCCGAGCGCGCCGGCGGTGGCCGCGGCGAGGCCGACGAGGCGGGCCGCGCGGCTGCCCGGCTCTCCCCCGTGGGCGTCGACGGCCCGCGCGAGGGCGATCGCCGTTCGCGCGTAGCCGTGCCGCAGGCGCTGAAGCAATTCGGCCGTCTGCAGCACGACGGCCGCCTGGCGGGCGAAGGCCGAGAACGCGTCTTCCTCTTCATGCGACCAGGTCCGCGGCTGATCGTAATGGCAGCTGATGACGGCTCTGACCTGCCCATCGTACGCGAGGGGCCAGATCCCCACCGCGCGGTAGCCTTCGTGGACGGCGCGCTGCCGGATGATCGAATCCGACGGCAGCGTCTCGACGTCGGCGCACAGAAACGGCTTCCGGCCGTTGACGAGACGGCCGTCCGGAAGCGCGAGAAAACCCGCCGCCGCCGCCGCCCCGAGGACCATCCCCGGGAGGTCGCGCGGGTCGTCGATGATGCGCGCGCGGAACGTGTCCGAGAGACCGCTCGACCAATGGCAGACCATGGCGCCTACGTCGTCGCGAACATAGATCGCGGCGCGGCCCGCGCGGCTCGATTCAAGCGCGGCTTTCCCGATGGCCGGCATCACATCCGCGACCTTGAGGGGGCGGCCGAGCGATTCGGTGAGGTCGGCCAGAGTATCCAGCAGCGCTGCCCGGGCTTCCGGCCCGGAATCGGATACGCCGGCGCTGGACGAATGACGACAGGGTGAAAGTTCAGGGCCAACCATGTAGGATCAGTCCCTCCCGAGACACTGACCGCGGAAATCCCATGGATACGCCGGAGAAGTCCGAGCATAGTCATCATGCACCATTACGAGGTTTTGTAGACCTTGGACAGACCTGTTGTGCTACTTGACCGTGGAATCCACGAGAGAGCGGGTCAGCCCGTCCTGTCCTTGAGGCCGTAATAGGCTCCGACGAACGGCAGAAACCAGGCGGTGCCGGAATAGGTCGGAAACGCCCGGGCCTTCAGTTCGCGCCACGGATTGGCCTCGGGATGCCCGTCCATGATCTCGGCCATGCGCGCGCCCATGAGCGACGCCATCTGCACCCCGTGGCCGGAATACCCCATCGAGTAATACAGGCCGTCCATCTGCCCGGCGTGCGGCATCCGGTCGGCGGGAAAGCCGACGTGGCCGCCCCAGACGTAGTCGAGGCGGGTGCGGGCGAGCCGCGGAAAGACGTGCAGCATGTCGCGCCGCAGAATCGTCCCGCTCCTGCGGTCCGACGCCGGGTTGGAGAGCGCGAACCGGGCCCGGCCGCCGAACAGCAGCCGGTTGTCCGGGGTCAGCCGGAAGTAGTGGCCGATGTTCTTCGTGTCCACGACCATCCGCCCGCGCGGAATGATCTCCCGCGCGAGCGCGTCGCCGAGAGGCTCCGTCACGACGATGAAGCTGCCGACCACGACCATGCGGCGCTGCAGCTTCGGAAAGACGCCGGTGGTGTAGGCGTCCGTCGCCAGTAAGACCTGCCGGGCGGAAAACCGGCCGCGCGGCGTGCCGATGCGGAACCGGCCGCCCGGCCCTCGCCGCACGCCGGTGACTCTTGTCTGCTCGTGCAGCTGCGCGCCCGACCGCTCCGCGGTCTCAGCCAGCCCTCGCACGTACTTGCCGGGGTGCAGTCCGGCGCTCAGCGGATCGAGCAGGGCGCCGTGGTAGTACGCGGAGCCGAGCTCCGCTCGAAGCTCGGCCGGGCCGATAAGGATTGTCTCGTGACCGAATTGCTCGGCCAGCAGCTTCTGCGTCGCCCGTTGATGCGCGTGGTGCGACGGCCGGAATGCGACGCCCAGCCGGCCGGCGCGCCGGAAATCGCACTCGATCCCTTCGGTCCGCACGAGCGATTCGACGAAGTCGACGGCGTCCCGATAGGCGTCGTGATAGGCCCGGGCGGCGGCGAGCCCGTACCGCTTCAGCGCCGTCGCCGGTCCGACCGATACGCCGGTGGTGCACATGCCGCCGTTGCGTCCCGAGGCGCCCGAGCCAAACCGGCCCTGCTCCAGCACGACGGCCGAGGCGCCCTTCCGCGCCAGCGCGATCGCGGCGTTCAGGCCGGTGATGCCGCCCCCGACGATGGCGACGTCGACGTCGTCCGGGAGCGGCCGCTCCGCGCGGTCGGGGAACGCCGGCGCGGTGTCCATCCAGTACGGAATGTCGGTCACGCCGGGGGGAGGCCAAGCAGCGCGGGGAGCGGCGACATGTCGGGGAGTTCTTCGTACGGCATGAAGGCGCTGTTGCCGCGCCGGCCGCTGCGATTGATCCAGACGCGGCGCATGCCGAGCCCGTGCGTCGGCATGATGTCGTACTCGAAGCCCTGCGCGACGTGGATGACCTGGCCGGCCGTCCGGCCCACCGTGCGCAGGGCAAACTCGAAGGCCTCGTGCTGCGGCTTGTAGGCCCGGGCCTGCTCGGCGGTGATGACGAAATCGAAGTCGACGCCGATGCGTTCGACGTTGCCGCGGATCAGGTCGTCGCCGGTGTTCGAGATAATGGCGATGTCATATCGTTCCTTGAGCCTGGCGAGCACGGCCGGCACCTCGCGGAACGGACCAAACGCCGGCACCGCGGCCACGAGCGCGTCGCCGTCTTCCGTCCGGTACGGCATGCCGTGCAGCCGCATCGCGTGCTCGAGCGTCTCGCGGAGGAGCTGTGTGTAAGGCCGGTACGGTTCCAGGACTGCCTGAAACCGCATCACCCGGAAGTCGCGCAGAAACTCTTCTTCATCCACGCCGTCGATACGGAGACGGTCCGTGAGGATGTCGCGCGTCACGCGATTCAGGTCGAAATCGACCAAGGTACCGTAGCAATCGAAGGTCACGACGTGGCGCACGAGGTGGCCGGCCTCCTCACTGATTTTCTCGGCGGGTGATCTTACGGGCAGGCCGCCACCGCCTCGATCTCGAGCAGGTACTCCGGCGTGGCCAGGCTCGCCACGACGAGGAAGGTGTTCGGCGGAAAGTAGTTGCCGAAGTAGTGCGCGCGGACCTCCGCGATCTTCTGCCGGTAGACCACGTTGGTCGTGAAGGTGGTGAGCTTCACGACCTGATCCAGCGTCGTGCCGGCGGAGGCGAGCACCGTCTTGAGGTTCTCGAAGATCTGCACCGCCTGCGCCTCGATGTCGCCGCGGCCGACCAGGTTGCCCTCGACGTCCTGCGCGATCTGCCCCGCGACGTAGACGAGGCCCCCGGCCTTCGCGGCGTGCGAATATCCGGTGGTCTTGTGCATTCCTCGAACCGCAACGTCCTCACGCTTCATCGTCCGTTCCTCCCGTTCGTCGCTCTACCCGCGTGAGAAGGCTTCGCCTCGCGCCTGCTGAATTGCCTGCGCTGATGTCTCTGGCCAACCTGCTTCTTGGGAGAGCCCTCGCGTCGTCCGAAGAACGCGCCGAGCGGGTCGGCTCTGGCAGCGGCATCGGCATTTTCGGGCTCGACGCCCTCAGTTCGGCGGCCTACGGTCCGGAGGCCGCGCTCACCCTGCTCATTCCGCTCGGCGCCGCCGGCCTGGTCTACATGGGGCCGATCAGCGCCAGCATCATCGTGCTGCTCGCGATCGTCTATTTCTCATACCGTCAGACGATCGCGGCGTACCCGGGCGGGGGCGGCTCCTATACCGTCGCCCGTGCGAACCTGGGCGCGCGGGCCGGGCTGCTCGCGGCCGCCGCGCTGCTGATCGACTACGTGCTGACAGCCGCGGTCGGCATCTCGGCCGGCGTGGGGGCGCTGGTGTCGGCGGCCCCGATGCTCCAGCGGCACACGCTAAGTCTGTGCCTCGTGATTCTGGCCGGCATCACGGTCGTCAACCTGCGCGGCGTGCGCCAGGCCGGGTCGGCCTTCATGCTGCCGACGTACGTCTTCATCGCGAGCCTGCTCGGCGCCATCGGCTTCGGTGTTCTCAAGGCGGTCGCGGGCGGCGGCCATCCCGTCGCGGTCGTGGCGCCGCCGCCGCTGCGGCCGCCCGTGGCGGTGTTGAGCGCATGGCTGCTGCTGCAGGCGTTTGCCAACGGTTGCACGGCCATGACCGGCGTGGAAGCCGTCAGCAACGGCGTGCGGGCTTTCCGCAATCCGGTGGCGCAGACCGCCCAGCGCACGCTGACCGCGATCATCATCCTCCTGATCGTGATGCTGGCCGGCATCGCGTATCTCGTGCGGGTCTATCACATCGGCGCGACCCCGCCGGGCGAGGCGGGGTACCAGAGCGTGTTGTCGCTGCTCCTGGCGGCGGTCGCCGGGAAGGGCGTCTTCTACTACGTCGCGATGGCGTCGATCCTGGCGGTGCTGGTGCTCTCGGCCAACACCGCGTTTGCGGACTTCCCGCGCGTCTGCCGCGTCGTCGCGTTGGACGGCTATCTCCCGCAGGTCGCGGCGCTGCGCGGACGCCGGCTCGTCTATTCTTACGGGGTGTACGCGCTCACGGCGCTGTGCGCGCTGCTGTTGATCGTGTTCGGCGGCGTGACCGACCGGCTGATCCCGCTCTACGCCGTGGGCGCGTTTCTGGCGTTCACCCTGTCACAGGCCGGCATGGTGATGCACTGGCGCCGGACCGGCGGTCCGCACGCGAAGGTCAGCATGGTCGTGAACGGGTTGGGCGCGGCGGCGACCGCGGTGACCGTGGTCGTCGTGATGGTCGCCAAGTTCGCGTCCGGCGCGTGGGTCACGGTCCTGCTGATTCCGGCGATCGTCGCGCTCATGCTGGCCATCCATCGTCACTACCGCCGCGTCGGGGCGGAAGTCGATACGTCGGCGCCCTTGAATGTCGAGAAGCTCCAGCCGCCGATCGTCGTGCTGCCGATCGCGGGCTGGGACAAAGTCGCGCGGAAGGCGCTGCGCTTCGCGATGAACATGTCCCCCGACGTGCACGTTGTGCACGTGGACGCCGGCGAGACGGCGGAGACGCTCCAGCGGAAATGGCCCCGGCTCGTCGAGGAACCGGCGGCGGCGGCGGGCCGCCCGGCGCCCCGGCTCGTGGTGCTGCCGTCGCCGTACCGGTACGTTATACTGCCGATTCTCGAGTACGTCGCAAAAGTGGAGGCGGTGCAGTCGGACCGGCAAATCGTCGTGCTGATACCGGAGATGGTCGAGCCGCACTGGTACCATTACCCGCTGCATAACCAACGCGCGGAATTGCTCCGGGCGCTGCTGCTGCTGACGCCGAACGACCGGATCAGCGTCGTCAGCGTCCCGTGGCATCTCAAGGTGTAGGAAGGCGAAGGTCCCGCCGGTCATGGACGAACGCACCCTCGGCACGACGAGGTTTCGGGTTCCGGTGGTCGGCATGGGGACGTGGCGCACCTTCGACGTGCGGGGCGCCGGTCCCGAGCGCAACGCGCACCGGGTGGTCGACGCGGCGGTCCGCGCCGGCACCCGCGTCTTCGACTCCTCGCCGATGTACGGAGAGGCCGAGCGGGTTCTGGGGGCGGCGCTCCGGCCGCGGCGGGCCGAGGTTGTGGTGTTGACGAAAGTCTGGGCTCCCGACCCGGCCGGAGGCCGCCGGCAGATCGAGCGCGCCCTCGAGTGGTTCGGCGGGCGCGTCGATGTCTATCAGATCCACAACCTGGTGGCGTGGCAGGGTTATCTGCCGATGCTCGAGCGCTTTCGCGACGAGGGCCGGGTGGGCGCGATCGGCGCCACACATTACAGTCCGTCGTCGTTTGGCGAGCTGCGGCGCGTGATGGATACTGGGCGCATCACGGCGATCCAGATTCCCTATAACCCGCTCGAGCGGGATGTCGAGCGCGACATCCTGCCGCGGGCCGCCGAATTGGGGCTCGGCGTGGTCGTGATGCGGCCGTTCGGCGAGCGCACGCTCATGCGCCGGCCGCCGGACGCGGCGGCGCTCGCGCCGCTTCGCGGCTTTGGGGTTACGACGTGGGCGCAGGCCCTCTTGAAGTGGATCTTAAGCGATCACCGCTGCCACATCGCGATCCCGGCGACGTCGAACGAGGCCCACGCGGTCGAAAATGCCGAGGCGGGGTCGCCGCCCTGGTTCGGGCCGGAGGAGCGGGCGCTGGTGGCGCGGCTCGCGGGCGCCGGCTGAGGCTGCTCAGGCACGCGGGGCGCCGCGGCGGCGGTCCCGGCCGGCGACCAGCACGTAGAGCACCGGAATGAAGAACACGCCCAGGGCGGTCGCCATCGTCATCCCGCCCACCACGCCCGTGCCGAGGGAGTGGCGTGAGTTCGCCCCCGCTCCGCCGGCGAACATGAGCGGCAGCGCGCCGAAGATGAACGCGAGCGAGGTCATGAGGATCGGGCGGAAGCGCAGCCTCGCTCCGGCGACGGCGGCGTCTTGGATCGGCAGCCCGTCCTTCTCGTGCTTTTCTTTGGCGAACTCGACGATCAGGATCGCGTTCTTCGCCGCCAGCCCGACCAGCATGACCAGCCCGATCTGGACGTAGACGTCGCTCTGCACGTCGCGGAAGAAGATGCCGCGGAGCAGAACGGCGAGCAGCGAGCCAAACGCCGCGAGCGGCACGCCGAGGATGACGCTGAGGGGTATGTTCCAGCTCTCGTACAGCGCGGCGAGGAGCAAGAACACCAGCACGAGGGCCAGCGCAAAGATCAAGGTCTGCGCGCCCGAGGCCTGCTTCTCCTGAAGCGCGAGCCCGGTCCACTCATACCCGTAGCCGGCGGGGAGGGCGTGGCTTCCGACGGCTTCCATCGCGGTGATGGCGCGCGCCGAGCTTGCCCCGAACGGCGCCTGCCCGTCGACCTCCGCCGTGAAGTAGGCGTTGTAGCGCGTGACCAGGTTGGGGCCGGTGCCGGGCGTGACGGTGGCCAGCGTGCTCAGCGGCACCATATCTCCGGCGCTGTTCCGGACGTAGATCCCGCGGATGCTGTCCGGTGTCATCCGGTATGCCGGTTCGGCCTGTACCATGACCTTGTAGACGCGGCCGAAGAGGTTCACGTTGTTGACCGGCAGCCCGCCGAGGAACGCGCCGACGCTCTGGAAGACGCTGTCGACCGGCACGCCGAGCGTGCCGGCCTTGTCCCGGTTCACCTCGACGTTGTACTGCGGGACGGCCGTGCTGAACCCGGTCGACAGCGAGGTGACCTCGGGACGCCGGGCCGCCGCGGCGAGGACGCCCTGCGTCACCTGGGAGAGCCGGTTGAGGTCTCCGGTTCCGTTCAGGTCCTCCACCATGAACTGGAAGCCGTTGGTGTTCCCGACCCCCGGCAGCGGCGGCAGCGGAAAGGCGAAGCCGATCGCCTCGGGAAAACTGGAGAACACGCGGTTCGCGCGGATCAAAATCGGAAAGAGCTGCGTGTCCCGCGTCCGCCGCTGGTCCCACGGCTTCAGCAGGACGAACATGGCGAAGGTGTTCGAGTTGATCGACTGGGTCAGCACGTCGTATCCGCCGACCGTCGCGACGCCCGTCACGCCCGGGATCTGGAGGACGGCCTGGATCGCTTTGCGTGCGACCGCTTCCGCGCGAGCCTGCGACGCGCCGTCCGGCAACCGGAACGCCGACACGAAGAATCCCTGGTCCTCGATGGGCACGAACGTCGACGGGATCAGCCGCAGCAGCTGCATCGTGAGGAACGCGATCAGCACGAGCAGGCCGAGCATCGCCCATCGGATCCTAAGCGCGCGCCGCACGCCGCCGGCGTAAGCGTCCGTCATCCGCCGGAAGCCCCGGTTGAAGGAAGCGAGCGCCCGTCCGGGCAGGGTGTGCGCCGGGCCGCGGCCGCGCAGCAGCAGCGCGCACAGCGCCGGGGTGAGGGTGAGCGCGACGAAGGCCGAGAGCGTCACCGACGTGGCGAGGGTCAGCGCGAACTGCCGGTACAGCTGCCCGGTGATGCCGGCGGTGAAGGCGGTCGGCACGAACACCGCGTCGAGCACCAGCGCGATCGCGATCACCGGGCCCGAGACTTCGCGCATCGCCTGTTCGGCCGCCTCAACGGGCGTGCGGCCTTCCTCGATGTGGCGCTCGACCGCCTCGACCACGACGATCGCGTCGTCCACCACGAGCCCGATCGCCAAAATCAGCGCGAACATCGTCAGGATGTTGATGGTGAAGCCGAGCGCGTTGAAGGCGGCGAACGTGCCGATCAGGGACACGGGGATCGCGAGCATCGGAATGAGCGACGCCCGGGCGGTGCCCAGGAACACGAAGACGACGAGGAGCACGAGCATAAACGCCAGGAACAGCGTGCGTTGTACGTCGGTGAGCGCCGCCGTGATAAAGCTCGTCGTGTCGAAGATGACGTCGTAGGTCATGCCGGGCGGAAAGTTCTTGGCGAGCCCGGTCATCGTGGCCCGGGCCGCCTCGGATGCCTGCAGGGCGTTGGACCCGGGACTTTGCAGCAGCAGGACCAGCGCCGCGGGATGGGCCTTCCAGTAGCCGTAGGTGACGTAGTCCTGCGCGCCCAGCTCCATGCGCCCCACGTCGCTGAGGCGCACCACGCTTCCGTCGGCGAGCGTCTTGAGGACAACCCGCCCGAACTGGCCGGGATCGGCGAGCTGGCTGTTGGTGTTCACCGTGTACTGAAACTGGGTGTTCGCGTTGGGCCTCGGCGGCAGCCCGAGCACGCCGCCGGGTGAGACCGTGTTCTGCGCCGTGAGGGCGGAGGTGACGTCGCCGACGGTCAGGCCGAGCGCCGCCAGCGCGTCCGGCCGCAGCCACGCCCGGATCGCGTAGCTGCGCGCGGGAAAGACGAGATTGTTGCCGATGCCCGGCAGCCGCAGCAGCGGATCGACCACGTGGATCAGCGCGTAGTTGGCTAGAAACGCGGGATCGTAGCTGTCCTGCGGCGAGTACAGGGCGAAGCCCATCAGGAAGTTGGCCGACGCCTTCCGGACGGTGACTCCGAAATTGTTGACGGCGGCCGGAAGGTTGGGCGCGGCCTGACCCACCCGGGTCTGCACCGCGACCGCGTCGATGTCCGGGTCGGTGCCCAGCTTGAACGTGACCGTGAGGGTATATTGGCCCGACGCGGTGCTCTGCGACTGCATGTACAGCGCGTTGGTGACGCCGTTGACGGCTTCTTCGATCGGCACCGCGACGTTCTGCGCGACGACCGCCGCGCTCGCCCCGACGTACGTCGTCTGCACCGTGACGGTGGGCGGGCTGATGTTGGGGTACTGCTCGCGGGGCAGGCCCGCGTACGACAGCGCGCCCACCAGCACGATCAACAGCGATATCGACATCGCGAAGATCGGGCGGTGGATGAAGAACTGGCTCAGCATCTAGGGCCCGGCCGGAAGCGGCGGCGCCGGCCGCAGGGTCGGCGATACCTTCGCGCCCGGCCGCACTTTCTGGATGCCCTCCACGATCACGCGCTCACCGGCGCGAACGCCGTCGAGCACGACGAAGAAGGGGCCGTACGGCCCGCCGTCGGTGATCGTGCGCAGCGCGACCGAGTTGTCGGAGCCGACCACGAAGACCGTTCGGGCGCCCTGCGCTTCCTGGACGGCCGTCTGGGGCACGAGCACGGTGTTGGGCCGGTCCTGCGTCCGCACGCGCACGCGCGCGTACATGCCGGCCCGCAGGAGATGCTCCGGGTTCGGGAACGCGGCCTGGGCCAGGATGGTCCCCGACTGCGGGTTCGCGGCGTTGTTGACCGCGCGGAACACGCCCGGGTGTTGATAGACCGTGCCGTCGGGCAGGATCAGCTGAAACGTGAGCGCGGATGGGGCCGCCGCGCGCCGGCTGAGATCGAGGAACGTGACCTCGCTGAGGGACATCTGCGCGATGATCGGGTCCACGGCGGTCAGAGTGGCAAGCTGCTGGTTCGCCGCCACGAGGTTGCCCTGATCGACGTTGAGGAGGCCGATGATCCCGTCGACGGGCGCCTGCACGGTCGTGTAGCCAAGGTTGAGCTGCGCCTGCGTCACCGCGGCGTCGGCCTGCTGGACGCCGGCCCGGGCCTGCTCGATCCCGGTTTGGGTGGACAGGGCGGTGTTCTTGACCACCGCCTCCTGGGCGTCCACGTTCGCGGCGGCGGCCTTCATCGCGGTTTCGTCGTTGTCCAGCTGCTGCTGCGCGATGGCTTGTTGCGCCACCAGGTACTGGTCGCGCTTGACCTGGACCTGCGCGTTGGCCAGCGTCGCTTTGAGCGCCGTGAGCTGCGCCTGCGCCTGCCGCAGGGCGACCTGCTCGAGGGCCTGATTCAGGTTGGCGCGGGCGGTCGCGAGCTGCGCCTGCGCGGACTGCAGCGCCGCGATGAACGGGCGCTGATCGATGATGAAGACCGTCTGTCCGCGCCGGACCGCGGTGCCTTCCTTGAACAGGACCTGCTCCAGGGTTCCGGCGATCTGCGCCCGCAGCGCGACCGTCTGCACCGCGACGGTCTGCGCGACGGCTTCTTCGTAGACGGGGACGGTGGCCCGGATCGCCTCGGTGACAACGACGGCCGGCGGCGGGAACGCCGCGGCGCCGGGGTTTTGGGCGCGGGGCCCGCAGCCGGCCAGCGCCCCGGCTATCAGCACGAAGGCGGCCCGGACCGCCCACAGGCCTATGTCATGCGTGCCGATGCGAAGCCGCACAGGCCTGCCTCCCCCGCGTATTTGTCACCAGTCTAACAAGGCATCGAACGGAGCATTGAAAATATTCCAGATCCGGCGCGGGCTACCGGTGGTCGGCGGCGCGCAGCTCGACCGGTTTGCCGTGCGGGGTGCGGCGGTACGCCTCGGCCCAGGCGTCTTTCCGCGCGAGCATCGCCCGCGGGTCGGCCAGCCCCTTGGCCGTGACGAGACGCTCGAGCGCGGTAAGCCAGTGGTGGTAGTACTGCGACCCGTCGTCCGGCTCGCCGCGGTCCGCGGCGGCCTTGAGCTCGGCGGCGAGGGCGGCGGACCACTCTTTCCAGGTGAAGTAGCCTCGTTCCGAGAGGTTGACCGCGAGCGCGAAGGCCTGCGCCTGCCACGGCTCGACGAATACCGGGCCTCCGGCATCGCGAGGGAGGGAGGGCAGCGCGGCGAGGCGGTCGGCGTCCGCGTCAGGCCGGCTCAAGGTAGTCGTCCCAGAGATCGAGATAGACGGCATCGCGCGGCGGCGCCTGTTCTCCCCACAACTCGCGCGCCGCGAACCGCACCGAGTACACGTGCTGAGGCTTCTCGCCGAGAAAGAGCGCGTTCGTGTCGGGGAAGACGTAGACACCGTGGTCGCGTTCGATCGTGCCGGTCCGTCCGCGGACGTAGCGCGGCAGGCGCGTGTGTCCGGCCGGATTGATCGTCCGCGCGCGGACACGCTGGCGCACCGCGAAGCGGGGGGCCACCGCCACGTCGCGGCTCGCGATGGCGCCGTTGCGGACCATCGATGCCACGCGCTCCGCGGCGAGGGCCGGTTTCTCCTTGCGGGCGCCCGGCGCCGGCCTGCCGGTGTCGATCTCCTCCCGCGCCACCAGGTCTCGTTTGACCAGCAGTTCCACGAGCCTGACAAACCACCGTTCGTAATACGTCATGCGCAGATACTCCGCCGGCGGGATCAGCTCGATCTCGTAGCGGCCGGCGTCGATGTTCCACCTGCGCCAGGCGCGCATGGCGATGTTGAGCGCGAACACCCGGGCTTCCCAGCGCTCGTGGAACACGGGCTCGTTCCGCTCGTAGCGGATCGGGCCCATGCCGTGCATGCCGCCCATGTCGTGGACGCCGTTCATGCCTTGCGCGCCCCGGCCGGCGGCACCGCGACCTTCGCGACGCCGACCATCGCGTCGCGGGTCACCAGCGCGGCGAGTTCTTCCTCGTCCAGGCCGTCGCTTCCGGCCGGGCGCTCCGGCAGCACGAGATAGCGCAGCTCGGCCGTGCTGTCCCATACCCGGACCTCGACGTGCTCCGGCAGGTCGAGGCCGAACTCCCGCAGCACGCCGCGCGGATCGATCACCGCGCGCGAACGGTAGGCCGAGGACTTGTACCAGACCGGCGGAAGGCCGAGCACCGACCACGGATAGCATGAGCAGAGCGTGCAGACGACCAGGTTGTGCACGTCGGGCGTATTCTCGACGACCAGCATGTGCTCGCCCTGGGCCCCGCCGTATCCGAACTCCGCCATCGCCGCGGTGCTGTCGGCGAGCAGGCGGTGTTTGAAGGCGGGATCGACCCACGCACGCGCGACGACGCGCGCCCCGTTGCGCGGGCCGATCTTGCGCTCGTACGTATCGACGACGGTGTCGAGCGCGGCCGGATCCACCAGCCCCTTTTCGACCAACAAAGACTCGAGCGCCTTGACGCGCAGCGCGAGGTCCGACGGTACGACCTGGTGGGCGTGGCCGTGGCCGTGCTCGTGGTGGTCGTGGTCCATCCCGGGCGCCTCCCGCTTCCGGCCGACGCTGCGGCCGTTACTCTTCGTCCGCCGGCGCCCCGCCCAAGCCGCCCTCGCCCGCGGTCAGACCGCGGCCCGGCTCGCGGCGATCGTTCTGGGCGGCGCCCGCAATCGGCTGCGGTGTCAGCCGGGTCACGGCGCGCCAGCGCCATACCATCAATACCGACAGGATCCCGACGAGCCCTCCCGTGGCGAAGGCGCCGGGGGCCCCCCAAAATTGGGCGAGGGAGCCGGCGACGAGCGCGCCGGCCGGCGTCATCCCGCCCATGACGATCGCGTACACCGACATGACGCGGCCGCGCAGGTGATCGGGCGCCGTCAGCTGCAGGCTGGTGTTGGCCATCGCCGTAAACGTCACCATGCTGCCGCCGGCGGCGGCAAGCAGCACCGCGGCGACCGCGAAGTGCCGCGCGTCGGCGAGCAGCAGGGTGGAGAGGGTCAGCACGGCCGCGCCGCCGAGCAGCAGCGAGGGGCGCGGCCCGAGGTGGCTGATCGACGCGACCCACAGCGCCCCGACGAGCGCGCCGATGCCCTGGGCCGACGTGAGGAAGCCGAACCCCGCCGCCTCCTCGTGGAGCACGTCCTTGGCCAGCACCGGCACGAGAATGTTGAAGTTCATCACGAAAACGCTCAACAGAGCGACCAGCACGAGCACCTGAAGCGCGGCGGGCGTTCGCCACACGTACGCGACGCCTTCTTGCAGGTGGTCGACCAGGCCGCCGCTCCTGACGGGTTCAACCGGCCGCACGTTCATCATCAAGAGCGCGATGATGACCGCGATGAAGCTCACGCCGTTGGCGATGAACGCCCATCCCATGCCGAGCGTGCCGATGGCCACGCCGGCGACCGCCGGCCCGAACAGCCGCGCTCCGTTGAAGATGGTCGAGTTCATCGCGACGGCGTTCATCGTGTCCTCGCCCTCGACCATCTCGAACACGAACGCCTGGCGCGTCGGGATGTCGAACGCCGAGGTGAACCCGAGCGCGCAGGCCAGCACGACCACGTGCCAGTACTGGACCGTGCCGGTCAGGACCAGCGCGCCCAGGATGAACGCCTGGATCATCTGGGCGCTCTGCGTGACGACGAGCACCGAGCGCTTGCTGACGCGGTCGGCGAGGACGCCGCCCACCAGCGACAGGAACAGCACGGGCAGCCACTGCAGCGCGCCGACCAGGCCGAGCAGGAACGGGGAGTGGGTGATGTTCAAGACCAGCCACGCCTGCGCGATCCGCTGCATCCAGGTGCCGACGAGCGAAATGAACTGGCCGATGAAGAACAGCCGGAAGTTGCGGTGCCGGAGAGCGGCAAAGACGTTGCGCCGCCCGCCGGGCGGGGGCATCGAGCCGTAACGGGAAGGGACGAACGAACCGCCTCTCACCCTTTTATAATAGCATCGGATGCGAGATCGTTGACCGAGACTGCGAGGCGACCTATGACCGAACCGTTCGAGACCGGCCTGACCTTTGACGACGTGCTGCTGGTGCCGCGCCGCTCCGCGGTGAGCACCCGGCGGCAGGTCAGCACGCGCACGCAGCTGTGCCGCGGTATCGACCTCGCGATTCCCGTCGTCAGCGCCAGTATGGACACGGTGACCGAGGGCGCGATGGCGATCGCGATAGCGCGCGAGGGCGGCATCGGGATCATCCACCGCTTCCTGCCGATCGAGGAGCACGTGGCCGAGGTGCGGCGCGTCAAGCGCGCGGAGAGCGTCGTGATCGACGCGCCGTACACGCTGCCGCCGGACGCGACGGTGGGCCAGGCGGCCGCGTTCATGGACGAGCACGGCTCGGCCGGCATCCTCGTGATCGACCGCGAGCGGCGCGTGCTCGGCATCGTGACCGCGCGCGACGTGCTGTTCGAAGACGGCGTCGCCGGCCGTCCGATCACGACGGTGATGACGCCCCGCGAGCGGCTGATCACGGCGCCCGCCGGCACGCCGGTGGAGGAGGCCAAGCAGATCCTCCACCGCCACCGGATCGAGAAACTGCCGCTCGTCGACCAGGCCGGGCGCCTCGTCGGCCTCATCTCGAGCCGCGACATTCAGAGCCGGATGCGCTATCCGCAGGCCACCAAGGACGCGCGGGGCCGCCTTCGCGTCGGCGCCGCGATCGGCGTGCGCGGGGACTACCTCGAGCGGGCGGAGGCGCTCGTCGCCGCCGAGGTCGACGCCCTTGTCATCGACATCGCGCACGGGCACTCGGACCTGTCCTTTGCGACGATCGAGGCGGTGCGCAGGCAATGCGGCAACGTGCCCCTGATCGCGGGTAACGTCGCGACCGCGGACGGCACGCGCGACCTCATCGCCCGGGGCGTGGACGGGGTGAAGGTAGGCGTCGGTCCCGGATCGACCTGCACGACGCGGATCGTCACGGGCTCGGGCGTGCCGCAGCTGACCGCGATCCTCGAATGCGCGAAGGCCGCGGACGGCTCCGGCGTGCCGGTGATCGGCGACGGCGGGATCCGCGGCTCAGGCGATCTCGTCAAGGCGCTGGCCGCGGGCGCCGCGACGGTGATGCTCGGCAACCTGCTCGCCGGCACCGAGGAGAGCCCGGGCGCGAGCGTCAACCGCAACGGGCGCCAGTTCAAGCTGTACCGCGGCATGGCCAGCCTATGGGCGTCGGCGGAGCGGCGCGACATGCCGCAGGAGGACGACCTGCTCTCGGAGATCGTGCCCGAAGGCGTCGAAGCGCTCGTTCCGTACCGCGGCAAGGTGGCGAGCGTGCTCGGGCAGCTCGTGGGCGGGCTGCGGTCCGGGATGAGCTACTGCGGCGCCACGACCGTGCCGGAACTGCGGACCAACGCGCGGTTCATCCGCATGACCGACGCCGGCGTGCGGGAGAGCAACCCGCACGACGTCGACACGTTGTCGTAGAGCGTCGAGTGGCAACAACGATTCGTAATGCGCAGGTCATCGGTTCAATTAGACGGGATGATTCGTTTCAAGGAGGCGCCAATCGTGGCCACGACCACGTCCAACGACCAGGAGCAAGCGCTCTGCGACGCCGTCTCCCCGTCCAAGCTGATGCAGTTTACGCGCGGCGTCTCGAAGTGGGTGAGGCTGTCCGGGAGCGAGGACGAGGCGAAGGCGTTCGACTACGTCGAGGAGACGCTGCGCGGCTTCGGCCTCGACGTGCGCCGCGAGACGCACGACGCGCTGGTCTCCTGGCCCGGGCCGGCCTCGCTGGAGACGCTCGGGCCGGCCGCCGCCCAAGGCGCGGCGGCCGGCCGGGTCGAGTGCATCACGCACGCGTTCGCGGCGTCCACCCCGCCCGGAGGCATCGAAGGCGAAGTGGTCGACGCGGCCGGCGGCGGCAATCTCCGCGGGAAGATCGCGCTGGTCGACGGCCTCGCGATGCCGGCGAAGGCGCGCGCCATCGAGGACGCCGGGGCCATCGGCGCCATCTTCATCAACCCCGCCCACCTGCACGAGATGATCATCTCGAGCGTGTGGGGCGCGCCCACCCCGGAGACGCTCGGCGCGCTGCCCCGCCTCGTCGCCGTTTCCGTCCGGGAATCCGACGGCGCCGTGCTCCGCGCCCGCGCCCGCGAGGGCGGCCTGCGCGTCCGCGTCCGCGCGGAGGTGGACACGCGGTGGCGGAAGACGCCGGTGCTGACCGCCGACCTGCCGGGCCAGGAGGACCGCTTCGTCCTCTTCAGCGGCCACATCGACTCCTGGCATTACGGCGCGATGGACAACGGCAGCGCGAACGCCGTCATGATCGAGATGGCGCGCCTGATGAGCAAGCGCCGCCGGCGCCTGCGCCGCGGCATCCGTTTCGCCTTCTGGTCGGGCCACTCGCACGGCCGCTACTCCGGCTCCGCGTGGTACGCGGACTCGCACTGGCACGACCTCTACCGCCGCGCGGTCCTCCACCTCAACGTCGACTCCTCGGGGGCCAAGGGCGCGACGGTCCTGAACGGCGGACTGACGATGGCGGAGACGTGGCCCCTCGCCGCCGACTGCGTCCGGACGGTCACCGGGCAGGACCTCGAGCGCCGGCGCGTCACCCGCATGGGCGACCAGTCGTTCTGGGGCATCGGCGTCCCGTCGCTGTTCGTCGGTGTCTCCGAACAGCCGGCCGGGGACTCCGCGGCGGGCGCCGCGCTCGCGGCGTTGAGCGGCGGCCCCGCGTCCGGCGGCCTCGGCTGGTGGTGGCACACGACGGAGGACACGATGGACAAGATCGATCGGGACAACCTCGCGCGCGACGCGCAGATCTACGCCCGGGCGCTGTGGCGGTGGTGCACGGCGCCGGTCCTGCCGCTGGACTATCGCGCGACGGCGGCGGAGTTCCAGGAAACGCTGCGGCAGCTCCAGCGCGCGGCGGGCGGCGCGTTCGACGTGGGTCCGGCCCTCGCGGCCGCGGACCGGCTGGCCGCTGCGGCGGAGGGGCTCGCGGCCAAGGCGGCGGCGCTCTCCGAGGCCCTCGCCCACGCGCGCGGCACGCGCCGCCAGCGCGACGCGGCGGAGACGGTCAACACCGCGCTGATGCGCGCGGGGCGCGCGCTCATCCCGGTAAACTACACCGCGACAGGGCCGTTCGACCACGACCGCGCGCTGCCGGTCGCGCCGATCCCGTCACTGCAGCCCGCCGCCCGGCTCGGGGCGCTGCCAGACGGCAGCATGGAGCGCTACGCGCTCGCGACGCGTCTGCTGCGGGAGCGGAACAAGGTCACGCACGCGCTCGAGACCGCCGCCGAGGTGTTCCACGAGACGCTGAGCCGCATCAACGGAGTTGCTGAGCGGTCCCACCCGTAAAAGATCCTAAGATCTGTGAGTCAGCACCGGTGCCTCTGGATGCAAAGCTGCCACACGATTCAGCAGGGTCGGAGATCGTCGCGCACGCCGGGCCATCGAAAACCGCGGAGAAATATGGCGCCGGCGATCGGATACGCGGGCGGCCTCCTAGGGGACGGGTCCGGTGCCCCCTTGCGGAGAAAGTCCGGGCCCGCTCTGCGGCGACAGCCCGGCCTGAGCCGGCGACGTGCGACCGGCCGTCGTGCCGCGGACGACCAGCGGCTCGAGCGTGCCGACGATGCCGCGCCGGAAGATCAGGATGACGGCGATAAAGATCAGCCCCGTGACGACGCCCCACGCGTCCGTCCACGTCGACAGGAAATCTCTCAAATAGAGCACGAGCGCCGCGCCCGCGAGCGGGCCGAGCCGCGTGCCGATGCCGCCGAGCAGCACCATCGTGAGGACGAGGCCGGACGTGCTCCAGTGTACCGCGTCGAGCGCGACGAAGCCGTGGTTGATGACCCACAGCCCGCCGGCAAAACCGGAGATCGCGCACGAGAGCACCGCGGCGATCAGCTTGTACCGCGTCACCGGATAGCCGAGCATTTCGGTCCGCACTTCGTTTTCGCGGATCGCGAGCAGCACGCGCCCGAAGGGGGACCGGACGATGCGCCAGCACAGCAGCAGGCCGAGCACGGCGAGCGGCAGAGCCGTGTAGTAGTAGACGAGGGGCGACGCGAGGGAGAAGCCCCCGGGAGCGGCGCGCGGGATGCCCTGGACGCCGTTCTCCCCGCCGGTGAGACTGCGCCATTCGTTGATAACGTAGAAGACCATCTCCGCGAACGCGAGCGTGATCATGGCGAAGTAGATGCCGCGCCGGCGGATGGCGAGCCCCATCAGCGGCACGGCCATCGCCCCGGCGATCAGCCCGGCCGCGAGCGCGTTCAGCGGAAAGGGCACGCCCGCCCGCTGCGCGAGCAGCGCCGCGGTGTAGGCGCCGCCGCCGAAGTACGCGGCCTGCCCGAACGAGAGCAGCCCGGTGTACCCGAGCAGGATGTCGAAGGCCGCGGCAAATAGCCCCCACGTCACGATGTCGGTGGCCAGCACAGGGTACATCAGCCACGGCAGCGCCAGGGCTGCGGCGGCGAGCGCGGTCCAGCCGAGCGCGCGTCGTATCATGCCGCTTCCGCGATTCCGAACAGTCCGGCCGGCCGGACGAGCAGGACGACGGCCATGATCACGAAGACCAGCACGTTGGCCGCCGCCGGATAGTAGACCGCGGCGACCGCCGACAGCGCCCCGACGACGAACCCGGTGACCACGGAGCCCAGGATCGAGCCCATCCCGCCGATCACGACGATCGCGAACGTCGTGATGATAAGGTCGGCGCCCATGAGCGGCGAGACCGCCCGCATCGGCGCCGCCAGCACGCCGGCGAGGCCGGCCAGCGCCACGCCGAAGGCAAACACGAGCGGGATCCAGCGGTCGACGTCGACGCCGAGCGCCCGCGTCAGCATCGGGTTCTCGGTCGACGCCCGGATGATCATGCCGGCCCGGGTGCGCTCGATCAGCCACCACGTGCCGAGACAGACCGCGAGCGAGAACACGAGCACGAAGAGGCGGTACGCCGGGAAGAACATGAACCCGACGACGACGACGCCCTGCAGCTGCGGCGGCGCGGGATACGGCACGCCCTGGATGCCGAACCGCAGCCGCATCACGTCCTGGATCAGCAGCGTCAGGCCGAACGTGAGGAGCAGGTTGTAGAGCACGTCGAGATCGTAGAGGCGCCGCAGCAGCGTCCGCTCGAGCGCGTACCCGATCGCGGCGACGGCGAGCGGCGAGATCACGAGCGCCCACCAGAACGAGACGCCGAGCGTCGTCCCCAGCAGGAAGGCCCCGAAGGCCCCCAGCATGTACAGCGCCCCGTGCATGAAATTGACGACCCGCAGCATGCCGAAGATCACGGCGAGTCCGAGGCTCAGCAGGGCGTAGAACGCCCCGTTGATGAGGCCGTTGAAGAGCTGAATGAGGATCGTTTCCATGCCGGGTGGGCGGCCGGGGGATGCGGGGCGTCTACGGTCCGGCCCCGCATCCCGCCGGCAGAGGACGAGGCGCTACGGCGCCATGTTGCAGTGGACTTCCCTGAGCGGCTGGAACGCCTGCGCCGCCGGGATGGTCCGCACGATCTTCACGAAATCGTACGGCTCCTTGATGTCGGCCGGGGCCTTGACCTCCGCGAGATAGGCGTCATGCACCAGCACGTGGTCCTGCTTGCGGATCTGCGCGTGGCGCGCGAAGAAATCGTTGAACCGGTACCCCTCGAGCTGGGCCACGACCTTGTCGGCATCGTCGGTGCCGGCCCGCCGGACCGCCTCGAGGTACTGCCACGTGCCGTCGTAGTCGGCGGCCATCGGGAACGTCGGCCGGACCTTCGTGCGCGCGTAGAACCGGTCGGCCCATTCGCGGGCCTGTTTGTCCATGTTCCAATACCACGCGGTGGTGAACACCGTGCCCTGGATCGCGGCCGGGGTGAGCGAGTTGATGTCGCTGTCGAACAGCAGGCCGATCGCGAGCTTCACGCCCTGCTGCCGCAGGCCGAACTCGTTGTACTGCTTGACGAGGTTCACGAGGTCCTGGCCGGCCTGCATCGCGCCGAGGATCTGGAGCCGCGGCCGCAGCGTGCGCGCCTTGATCAGGAACGTCGAGAAGTCCTCGGTCGGGTTGGGGAACGGCGTCGGGTCGCTCAGCAGGACCTTGCCGCCGGCGTGGTCCACCGCCGCGGAGAACTTCGCGTTCATGTCCTGGCCGAACGCGTAGTTCGGGTAGACGATGTACCACTGCGTGCCGCCTTGTTTGACGACCGCGATCGCGGTGCCGTTGGCGAGCATGTACACGTCGTACCCGTAGTGGAAGGTGTACTTGTTGCAGTCTTCGTTGGACAGCGCCGTCGTGGCCGCGCCCACCGCGAAGAAGAGCCGGTGCTTCTGCGCCGCGACGTGAGCGATCGCGATGCCGACCGACGAGGTCGGCACGTCGATCACCAGGTCGGCGTTGTCGCGGTCGTAGAACTCCGCGGCCTTCGACGCGCCGACATCCGGCTTGTTCTGGTGATCGGCCGAGAGGACCTCGACGGTGCCGAGGCCGCCCCCGCCGTACTTCTTTTGAAAGTCTTCCACGGCCATCTTGACGGCCTCGACGCCGTTCTTGCCGCTGATGTCGGCGTAGACGCCCGATTGGTCGTTGATGACCGCGAGGACCATCTTCCCATGCGTGAGACGCACCGTGCCCTGGCCGGCGGCCGGGTATCCCGACACGCCCAGGACGAGGAGCGCCGCGCACAGAAACGCCGCCCATCTGATCATTCCGCACCCCCTTTGTTGTCGCCGGCGCCCCCAGGCGCCGGGGCTTGCCTGTTTAAACACCGAGATACGCCAGCAGTTCCTGTTCCTGGCGCGCGGCCTCTTGGTTGCTCAGCGTGTTGACCGTCCGCCCGTTCACGATGAGGTAGTGCCGGTCCGCCACCATGGTCGCGAACCGGAGGTTCTGTTCGACGAGCAGCACGGTGAGGCCGTGCGCCTTGATGTCGCCGAGGATTTCGCCGACGCGGCGCACGATGATCGGCGCGAGTCCCTCCGTCGGCTCGTCCATCAGCAGCAGGCGCGCGCCCATGCGCAGCACCCGTGCCACGGCGAGGATCTGCTGCTCGCCGCCGGACAGCTTGCTGCCGGGCGTCCCCGCGCGCTCCCGCAAGATCGGAAACGCGTCGAAGATCCGGTCGAGGCTCCACGTCTGGTCGCCGACGACGGGCGGGAGCCGCAGGTGTTCGAGCACAGTGAGGCGGCTGTAGATCCCCCGGTCGTCCTGCACCCAGCCGACGCCGAGCCGGGCGATCTGCTGCGGGGCGAGGCGGGTGATGTCGCGGCCGTCCATCGTGATCCGGCCCTGCTTGGCCCGATGGAGACCCATGATGCACCGCAGGGCCGTGGTCTTGCCCATGCCGTTGCGCCCGACGAGCGTCACGATCTCGCCCGCGGGCACCTCGAGATCCACGCCGTGGAGCACGTGGCTCTCCCCGTACCACGCATGGAGGCCCTCGACGCGCAGCATCTACGCCGCGCCCCCGAGATACGCTTCGATCACCGCGGGGTTGGCGCGCAGCGCTTCGTACGTGCCTTCCGCCAGGACGCGGCCGCGCGCCAGCACCGTGATCCGCTGCGACAGCTGCGCGACGACGCCCATGTTGTGCTCGACGAGGACGATCGTGCGGCCCGGCGCGACCCGCCGCACCACGTCGACGATCCGCGCCGCGTCCTCGACGCTCAGTCCCGCGGTTGGCTCGTCGAGCAGCAGCAGGGTGGGCTCGAGCGCGATCGCGAGCCCGATCTCCAGCACGCGCTTGTGCCCGTACGGCAGCGTCGCGGCCTCCCGGCCCGCCAGATCGCTCAAGCCGATCGCCGCGAGGATCTCCCGCGCCCGGCCGTCAAACCGCCGCAGCGACCGGTCGGAGCGCCACCACACGTACCCGAGCGGCGTGCGGGCCTGCAGCGCGAGCTCCACGTTGGCGAGGACCGTGAGGTGGGGGAAGACGCTGGTGATCTGGAACGACCGGGCGATCCCGCGGCGGGCCAGCTCGTGGGCGGGCAGCCCCGTGATCTCGCGCCCGTCGAACTCGATCCGCCCGGCCGTCGGCCGCAGCAGGCCGCTCAGCAGATTGAAGAGCGTCGTCTTGCCGGCGCCGTTCGGTCCGATGATCGCGTGCAGCGCGCCGGCCTCCACGCGCAGATCGACGCCGTCCAGAGCGCGAAAGCCCCGGAATTCCATTGTGAGGCCGTGCGTCTCGAGAATCGCCATGGCTGCGAGGTCCGAAGCACGGAACTATTGGCAGGGCCGTGCCGCAAACCCTGCTAGAGGCGCCCCGCGCCGGCCCGGGGCGGGATCGCGCGCCCCTAATGGTCGGCCTGGATCTCCGCGGCGATCTCGGCGACGATAACCTGCAGCGCTGCCGCCACGGGCACCGCCAAGAGGCCGCCGACGATGCCGAGCAGCTTGATGCCGACGAGCAGGGCGATAATCGTGAACAGCGGCGAGAGGCCGACCGCGCGGGACATGATCCGGGGCACGAGCCAGTGCGGTTCGATATTCATGATGACGACGTAAAAAGCGATCGTGGCGAAAAGCCTCCACCCCGGCTGCGCCAGCCCGACCAGCACCGCGACGGTCGCGCCGATCCACAGGCCGACCATCGGGACGAGCTCGCCGATCCCCGCGATGATGCCGAGCAGGAACGGGTAGGGCATGCCGATCACGAGCAGGGCGATCGACACCGTCACCGCGATCGTGAACGACAGCAGAAACTGGCCGCGGAACCAGCCGCCGAACTTCGTGCCGATCCGCGCGAGGACCAGGGCCCCGCGCGGCCGCTCTGCGGGCGGCGGCAGCGAGAGAAACGCGTCCTTGATGATCGCGTGTTCGAGCAGCATGTAGAACGTAAAGACGAGCACGGTGATCATCGACGCGATCCCGCCGAGGAACGAGAATGCCACCGTCGCCGCGCTGGCGCCGTACCGGCCGAGCCCCGTGATCTGCTGAGGCAGCCGGCTGATCTGGCCGGAGAAGTCCGGCAGCCATGGATACCGTGCCTCGAGCTCGCCGAGCCAGGCCTGGATCGCGCCGAGTGACTGGGGGAGGTGCTGGATGAACACGCGGCCCTCCGCCGCCGCCGGAACGAGGATCACCGACAGGATGACGCCGGTGGCCGCGAAGAGCCCGAGGTACAGGACGAAGATCGCGATGCCGCGGGAGAACCTGACGCCGCGCGGCAGCGGCCACCGTTCGATCCATTCGACGAGCGGCGCAAAACCCGACGCGAGGATCGCCGACACGAGCAGCAGGATGAGAATCTCGGTCGTCTGGCGGACGACCCAGAGGACCATCCACCCGATGCCGACGAGGACCAGCACCGTCACAATCCGGCCGACGAAGGCGCGCTGCGTCACGAGGCCGGCGGGTTAGAGCTTGCCGACGAACAGGGCCTGCGCGGCGAGGCCGGCGAGGCCCACGGCCAGGATGATCGCGGAGAGCACGGCCAGCTGCCGGGTGTCCTTGCGACCGAGGCCGGCCATCCTGGCCGTCGGGATGTGGAAGATGAGGCTGCTCATGGACGCGAGCACGACGCCGTAGCCGGCGAGCTGCGGGGCGAGCGTGCCCTTGGCGGCCAGGATGCCGGCCGCCGCCGACGTCGACGCGCTGCTCACGGCGCCGCCGACGATCGAGACGAGGAGAAACCCCGGCTGCCCCAGCCAGCGGTACGCGAGCTGCCCGGCGATAGTGATCGCGACGAAGACGATCCCGAACGTGAGCGCGTGGCGAAGCGAGATCGGCGACCGCATCTCGAGCGGGGCGGTCTCCGTGTCGGCCACGCGGATGCGCGCCGCGAGCAGCGCGCTCGCCACGAGCATGACCCCCACGGAAAGCCAGCCGTAGGAAAGCGCCTGCAGGTCGAACACGCCGAGGATGAAGCCGTTGCGCAGCAGCATGGCGGTGTCCGCGGTGAGCATGCCGAGGAGGGTGAAGACGGAGAGCCGCGCCGGGTCGCTCCGCGCGCGGCTCGCCAGCTCGGCGACCGTGGCCGTGCTGTTGACGAGCCCGCCGAGAAGCCCGGTCCAGCGAATGCCGCGCGTGCCGTACAGCCGGAGGAGCACGTAGTTCGTGAAGGCGATCGCGGAGATCACGAGGACGACGGTCCAGGCCGCGCGCAGGTCGATGATGTGCCACGGGTCCACCGGCCCGACCGGCAGGAGCGGGTAGACGACGATGGCGATCACGCCGAGCAGGAGCGCGCCGCGGATCTCGTCGATCGTGACTTCGCCGGCGAAGCGCACCATCTCCGCCTTCCACGCGAGCAGCATCGTGACGACGACGCCGCACGCCGCGGCCAGCAGCAAGAGGCCCTGCCCGACCAGCACGCCGAGCAGCGCGGTGGCCAGCACGGCGACCGACGTCGTCATTTCGAGCGATTTGTCGCGCGCGAACGAGCGCCAGTTCATCAGGGTGAGGAGCGGAATCAGCGCGATCAGCAGGATGTACGCGGTGGTCGGGGCGATGGTCCACGCGAGCGTGAACGACAGGGCGATCAAGGCGAAGGTCCGGACGCCGACGTCCTTGTGCGCCCATTCCCGCTCCATGCCGATCATGCCGCCGATCAGAAGCGAGACCGCGGCGCGCTCGATGAGGGGCAGGTACTCGAGACCTTGTCCCGCGGCCGGCGGCTGCATGGCTAGGCGCGGACCGCCACACGCCGGGCCGCGGCCGCGCCGGAAAGCGCCGCGGTGACGAGGAGGACCGCTGCCGCCGAGACGTAGGGCAGCGCGATGCCGAAATGATAGATCCAGCCGCCCCAGGCCGGCCCGAGGATGCGGCCGAGGCTGTCGAATGAATCCATGATGCCGATCGAGAGGCCCTGTCCCGCGGTCGTGCGCTTCGAAATGAGGGAGGCGATGCTCGGACGCATCAGCGAGTGTCCGGCCCCGGCGATCGCCGCGTAGAGGGCCAGCTCGCCGATCGTATGGGTCTGGGTGATGAGCACGTAGCCGGCCGCGGCGAGGATGAGCCCGCCGACGGTGAGGCGCTGCTCGCCCACCCGGTTGATCAGACGGCCGACCAGCCCGCCGAGGATCGCCGCCTGGACGAGCCCGACGACGACGAACACGACCCCGATCGCCCCCGCGCCGCCGCGGCTCGTGAGGTGCAGCCGGTCCTGCGCGAACAGCGCGTACGTCGCTTCGAGCGCGGCGAGCGCGAACGCCCCGGCGAGCGTGACGAGGAAGAAGTATGCGAGCGGACCGCCGAGCGCGAGGCGAAACGCGGCCGCGCGCGACGGACGTTCCGCGGACGAGTTGTGCCGGACCGGCTCGGGCAGCGCCCCCCAGCTCAGGGCGAGGGTCACGAGCGCGAGCGCCGCGCCGACGAAGAACGGCAGCGAGAGGTTGGCCCGTCCGAGCAGGCCGCCGATGCCGGGGCCGATCGTAAACCCGAGGCCCATCGCCGCCCCCATCATGCCCATGCCGCCGCCGCGGCGCTCCTCCGACGTCGTGTCGCCGATGTAGGCCATCGCGGTCGGCAGCGTGGCGGCGCTCAGCACGCCGCCGAGGATCCGCGCAAAGAACAGCTGCCAGACCTGGTGGGCCATGCCGAAGAGCACGAACGACACGGCGTATCCGAGCAGGCCGACCGAGAACACCGGCTTCCGTCCGATGCGGTCGCTCGTCGCGCCCCACAGCGGCGCGAAGATGAACTGCATCGCCGCGTAGCTCGCGGCCAGCAGGCCGATCTGGAGGGGTGTGGCCCCGACGGCGCGCGCGTAGAACTGCAGCACGGGCAGGACGATGCCGAACCCCATCATGACGATGAAGATGGCGAGGAACAAAACGAGCAGGCCGCGGCGGCCGATCCCTTCAGGCACGCGCCCATTATATACTGAATTGAAATACCCGGTTTACGCGTCCGTATTAGTACTACAACGAGACATTGGCGCGCTTGATCAGGTCCCGCCCTCCCGATACCAGGAATCTGGCCTCAACAGTGCCAGAAACCGCGCTCGGAATGGGCCAAGTACCGTACAATTGTATGGTGATCGGTGCCAGAATGTCCGCTGCCAGGAGCTCCCGCCTCAATGTCTCGTTGTAGTATTAGTAGGATAGGAATGGAGCAGCGCGGTCTTGTTGACACGCGCCGCGGCCGTTCCTACAATCACAGAGTCGGCGGTCCTCGGTAGCTCAATGGTAGAGCATCCGGCTGTTAACCGGAGGGTTGCAGGTTCGAGTCCTGCCCGAGGAGCCAGACAAGCCTTCCAGCGCGTTGCATCTCGTCTGCTACTCCACTGCTACTCCCTGCGAGAAAACAGGCCCCTCGACGATCGCTGGCCGTAGTCGGATAGCCGCTGAACGTGCCGACGCCACGGCGGCGCCATTCCGTGCGTCTGGTGAGGCTGGTGGCGTCTGACTCGACAGGCACCCGCTGATGCCCCGGACCTGCACGGTCTGCGCGCACCCGCAGCGCACCGGGATCGACCGCGCCCTTGTGGGCGGCGCCTCGAACCGTTCCATAGCGTTACACTTCGGCGTGTCGCACATGGCCGTGCAACGGCACCGGGCGCACCTCGCTCCGCTCGGGGCGGCCGTCGTATCGGAGCATAGCGAAACATTCCTCGAGCTGTGCGAGGCGGTGCTGGTGAGCTTGCAGACGCTGCGGGTGCGGCTTCCGCAACACCCGCCCGGCCGCGTCGTGGAGCCGCTGCAGCAGGCCGTGCAGGCCGTAGAGACGCTCAAGCGGGCCCTGGGCGCGCCGTAGACAGCCAACGATCGAGACCTGGAATCGCATCATAACGCGTCGCCGGGGGACCCATGGTCAGAGGGCGTTCCGACGCATAGCGACGCACCTGGCCTCGGGCCAAGAGCGATTCGGGCGACTCGATCGTCGGCGAAGCGTTTCGGCACATAGCGGCACATTCTCAACTCTTCCGCGCGGACCACTTCGGGATTCCGCGACATAACGTGACAGTTTGACATGGTGCGGCTAGGCAACGCTATCCTGATCGGCTGGACGGCGCGCTTCGAGCGGGCCGCGCTCGTCGACGACCTCCTGCGGGCCCTCCGCGCGGCCTACGGCCCGGCCCATGTCCACCAGGAGTATCCGTTCGCGGGGCTCACCGGGCGCCGGCGCTGGCGGTTTGACGTGGCGGTCCTCCCGGCGCGGATCGCGGTCGAGATCCAGGGCTTCTCGCCGCACGGCGCCCACGGCAAGGCATAGCGCGGCCTCGAGAATGACTGCCGGAAGTATGCCGAGGCCGCGGCGCTCGGGTGGTGCGTGCTACCGGTCTCCTATGCGATGCTGCGCGAGGGCATCGTCCCGGAGCTTGTCCGCCGCGCAGCGCACGCTCGGACCGGGACTGCGGGTGCGCTAGCTGCGCGATGAGCCGACTATTCGTCCGGCGGGGACGGGCCTTCTCTGATCGCGGCAAAAGGGGGGTCCCAACCGAGTCGTCGTTCTACAAGCGCGGCGGCGGCAGAGTGACGCATAAGGAAGTCCTTTTGCCTGCCTCGCCCTCAGACCACGAATCCCGCGGCCGTCAACGCTTCGAGTGCTTGGACAGCCTGGGCCGCCGCATCGCGGATCCGGCGCACGCGCTCCAGCGTCGATTCGATCGCCGGCGGTGCCGGTGGAAGAACCTTCGGGGCCGCGGGTGCCTTGGGCTTCTCGGACATGCGCACCGACTTCGAGCCGGATGCGCCAGACGCGCGCGTTCGGTGCTTCAACGCCACGTGGGCCCGGTATCCTCGTGGGCTCTTGGTCTGAAACGGACAGTGAGGACATTGAAGCAGCTCGGCCTCGCGCTCGACGGTGGCGCCGGCGGGGGCCGGTGCGGCCGCGGTGCGCGACCACTCCGCGCCGCGGTGGTCCGCGAGGCTCCGTATTTTCAGCGCGCCGAGGATCCGGGCGACCTCACCCTCAGACATCGCTGACAATTCATCGCAGAGATCGCGAAAACGCTTCGGCCCGCCGGCGAGCACGTCGAGCACGCGCTGTTCCGCCGGCGTGGTCGCTTCGCTCATCGACCCGCCCCGCGAGCCGCGCGCGGCTCGTCCTCTTCTCGGGCCCGGCCGGTCGAGTCAATGCCTTTGACCGCTTGGCCGCCGCCGCGCGGGAACGTGAGCGTGATGTTGACAGTGTCCTGCTGGGCCCGAAGGCGCTCGAAAGCATCACGTAACTGCGGCGTGGAGAACGGTACGAGTGCGAGCTGGCCCCGCGATTGGAAGGCACCGCCGGCGAGCGCGCGGGCGATGGCGAGCAGCGTATCCCGGTCCGGCTCGGCGAGCCGATCCCAGAGACCCGTCAGGTCAGCGATCACTGCGGCGATTCGGCATCTCCCCCGGACGTGCCGTGTGA
>Ga0207416_1000678_pt1 | contig 54176 bp, 46 predicted proteins | sample PaiPotPPM11metaG_FD_184107 | JGI IMG/M metagenome (GOLD analysis project Ga0207416, IMG submission 184107) | Iron sulfur acid spring bacterial and archeal communities from Banff, Canada, to study Microbial Dark Matter (Phase II) - Paint Pots PPM... ... | reverse complement strand
CTTATCATTACCCACATCTTTTGGGACACTTTTACGAGCCATGGTGACAAGCCAAGTTGTATTGAAGAGACCACGTATAATCTCTGCTTTGGCGATCCTCTCTGCAGGCGGCTCCAAAAACTTGTGGGTAATGATAAGCTCCAGAGCCAGCTTCTGGCTACGAAATTCTTGGTAGTGGTAAACGTGGGAAGGTTCTGGTAGACTTAGACGTAGAAATTCGTTGAAAGGTGAAATTCATATGGTAACAATAACAGTGTATTGTCCGTATTGTGGTAGTGACGAAATAATACGCAATGGGCATGCTCCCAATGGAAAGCAGAAATACCTGTGTCACAATTGCAATAGACAAAGTCGAGAAAATCCTACACCGAATGTGTATTCTGAAGAAAAAAAAGAAGAAATAGTGAGAGTCTATGAGGAGCGGAGCAGTTTACGAGGGTTGGGGAGAGTATTCGGAGTTTCTCGTCCCACAGTGATCAAATGGTTAAAAAAAAGCGGAACATCTGCCCGAATTGAGTGAAACGTTGATAGAACCCGACCCAAATGATGCAAATGCAACAGTATTAGAGTTAGATGAGTTATGGTCTTTTGTCTTAAAGAAGGTGAATAAATTCTGGATTTGGATTGCTCTGTGTAGAAAAACACGACAAGTGGTTTCCTATGAACTACCTCTCCAACAGGGAGTGAGCCTTTTTCGCAAAATAGGAGGTAATTCTAAAGAATGCCCAACGAAGACGCCAACCAGGGCTTTAAGCAGAGGACATGCTTGCTTGTGCAGAGTAGAAAGGTAGCTGTGGATGCGACACAAGGGGGTAGCGCCACATCACTTCCTTCGAAAATAGTTACTGCCCTGCTTAATAGCTAGCAGTTTTTATCCTCTTTTCTGCCTCGCAGAGGCATCGTGCTGAGGCTCATTTCGCCTGGATCGCCCTGGGAGGACATTTGAGCCCCATGCTCAAAAAAGGTGTGTGAACTCCTTCTACAGGGCGATCGAGACACAAATGAGCCTGATTAACCTAAACGAAGGGGCTCTCTCCATCTGGTTTGATCATCCCATCGCTCTCGAGGAAGAAAACAATGCGCTCACACACGTTGGTACAATGATCTCCTACTCGCTCTAAATTATGCGCTATCCACAGCCAATAGGTCATCCGTTGCAGGACAAGAGAATCCTGTTGCAAAGCCGGGATAGCGTGCATGGCTGTCAACATCGTCATCAAATCATGGCGCACCATATGGTAACGGACATCAACGACATCATCCTCCTGCCAAATGGTACGTGCTGCTTGTGTATCACTTTGGGCAAATGCTCGCATGGTTTCTTGCAGCAGGTGGCGTGCTTCAGATCCAAGAGCCAGTATTGCTGTGACAATAGTTGCCTCTGTCATGGGATCAGCTGGCGCTTCCTTCTGTGGTCTGGAAGGTGAAGCAACAGAAGGAGTTATCTGGGTCTGGCTCATGCTTCTTGCCTGCAGTGGAGCCATACGCTCAAGCAGTTTGGCTATTCCTGCTGCGTTATCCCCAATCCGTTCCAGGTCGGAGACAATCGATGGAATAGAGGACAGAAACCGAAGGTCGTGTCCTGCGAGGGGTTGCTGGAGCGTGAGCGACTGAAAGGCCTTTTGTTCCACTTCGGCACGCAGCTTATCAATCTCCACATCAGCAGTGATGACCAGCCCACAGAGGGCTTGATTGCCACTTTGCACCCCTTGAAGAGCCTGTTCAAGTGCCTTGTCTACCAGCGTTCCCAAGCGGATGGTCCTCGTCGTTATTTCGTGCAGTTGTTGATCTAAAACAGCTCTTGCCATCACCCATCCTCTCGCTCTTAGCAGTCACGTCCATTATAGCATAGACACGTTCAGGCTGCTCTTTGCACGAAGAGGAAGTATGTTTCTTGGAGGAGAGAAAAAACTAACAGAGAGGGGACATTCTAAGAGTCTTCACAGTATGCTTGAGGCATGGTTCATAAGAGTGGGAAAAGAACGTGACAGTTTGGGAAGAACGAGACGTAAACGTTATTTATTTAATTTTAACCCATAACTGAAAAGTTGTGTTTAGCTAAGTACTGAGGTAACTGCTCAGATCTTTGAACAGTTACCTCATCTGCTTTATATCCTCTGATTTCCTATAACACTTCAGGTACCCTCGTCAAGCTGCTTCCCGAAGCAAGCACATCTAAGGGAATAGACATGGGAATATCTCAGCTATAGGAAGGTCCCACACCACGGTCATCCTCGTTATCATCCCCCCTAAATTGAACCCCGGTTTGGGTCATTAACTTGGTTACTATTTGTTTAAATGGTGTGTAGGTTGCTCTTAAATCGTCCTCTTCCTGTACGCCATTACTGTTGAAAGTGGATCTAACCTCCTCGACCTTTTTACTAAGTTGAGCGAGATAATCCTATTCTTGTCGCGATAGCCCTAAATTCGTTCCTAGCACTTCTTGGTCTTCTGGTGACATCTCATCGATACCTTTAACCAGCTTCGGAAATTCAGTGTTACTGAGTGTCTGCGAAACCCACTTCTGCAGGTCGTCAAACTTTTCCGGTTGCCGCTGACGATCAGAGAGAAAGGTATATGGCTTTACCTCTTGATCTATAATCCCTCGCTTTTCCTTACACTCCTGAGTGCCCGTCACTAAGGCCTCATGAGCTTCGGCAAACTCGTTTTTAAAATCCTCTGCCTTACGAGCCATAGTAGAATCTGCTGACCAATTGAGGTATACGTCGGTCTTGTCAGTGTACCGTTTAACCTTGAGATAGTTCTTAAGGAGTTGTACCTCCTCATCAGTCACAGCATCAGGATCTTGTCGTCCTTGCCTGACAATCTCGCCGACAACCCTATTAGTATCTTTCATAGCTTGAGTACCTTCCCGCTTTTGCTTAAGCAAGTCATCCCAATTCTTTGAAATTGACGATCTTTTCCAGAACTGCTATTTTTTCTGTTTATTTTCCTCTAGACCAGTCCCTGATAGGTCTTCGCCTTTATTCTGAAGAAGATCCACTATCTGGGTTTGAGCATCAGCAGTTCCATCATCCTCATTTTGTTGTTTTGTTTCAATAGTACTTAACGGAGAGATTTGTTGCAGTGGTGTTTTATCTGGCATCAATGCATTACGCGCATCTAAGAGCTTTTGATATAGTGTTTCGAATTTCTTATAATTGTTTTGAAATTGCCGAACCAACCTGCCTGCATCACCATGCGTTCCCGATTTTTCACTAGCCTGCTTAGTAGCTAGTAAACTGTCTTTGTGGACCCTGACATAGGCTTTTGCAAACTCTTCCAGGTCTATTCCTGTACCCTTCAGGTGATCCATAAGCTGAGCATTCTGACGCACATCAGCCCCCTTCTGACCACCAAAATGCTCATGAAGATCCGTAATAGCCTCACAGGCATTTGCCAAGTCACGTTGAGTCGCTATAGACGGTGTAAATTGTTGCTTTTCAGGTGTCTGAATGGAATGCCGGTCTTCTGTGGTATAAGAGGATATTCCTGCTTTAGGCTAACCTTAGATGATAAGTCTTGGCCTGAAAAAAGCTGTTTGTGGAATGCCAAAAGTCTTTGTTGCTTTTCCTGATCTCTATCTTGCAGTGCATTCGCACTCAAGATTTCTAGTTTATTCGGCTTTGTCATTGTCTAATTTACTAACCTTTCTTATGCTTTTTTATAGTTATACATATTCCTAAACGGAGTGGCTCCTCATAACGGAAATTACCCATATATGAAAGTTTATCGCGGTTTCATAGAAATTGTTTAGCGCTCTCGTACTGAGGTTTTCGCAAAGATTGGCACTCGATAGAGTAACCCTGATGAGGTTCTATCTCATGCTTGGCCCTCAAGACCACTCTTCGCCCCCGCATGGAAACAATCGATTCAGGTCAAAAGATTGCCAATGGTATCGAAACCTTATCCTCTCAAAGAATAGCCAAAAGCAGGGCTTTTTTCAATGCCAAATCGCTGACATCTAGCAGACATCTTGGTAGTGGGTTATGTGGGGAGGATAGCCAGTAATTGTTAGCAGGATGATATCTCCAGTCTTTAGCATTCAGGAATGCTTTCATTTTACTACACCATCCTCCTTGTAGAACCCACTACTCAAGAGCATATGTTCGCACGCTAGAATTGAAAAATTATGAAGAATGGGAGGAATATCCTAGTGTGAACTCACTACCTAACTAGACATACTCGTCCAGCCAGTACTAGATTTCTTTTGCCCGGCCTTTGATTTGTCATATATACCCTCAGTCGTGTAGCCTTGAGCTTGGAACGCAGACTTGGCAAATTCAAAGATGCCTCTTTGTCGAGGACCGATGCCATAAGTTCTAAAGTGGCCAGAGTCGCCTCTCATCTCGCTTAATATTGCATTTTTTATATCCACTTCGCCAGCCCACACACAAGGATTGCCACTAGCAGAAATGGAGTGCTGGGTCATTTCTTTCTTTCCCTTTGCATTCTCTGATAAGCGATAGGGGAGTGCCCAGATGTCTTTGTTCGGCATGATAGCGACTTTAAGTGTGCTCTCTGCTCCTCCCTCTTCTGCGCGATTTTCTAGAAATGTCATCAGTACTGTCCAGTCATCAGTTCCTACTAGCACTGGTTCCTTCACGAAAAGGGTTGCGCCGTCGTCTCGGATTTCGACAGATTTTAGGTTCGTTGATGTTGATTTGAGTTTAAGAGGTTTATTGAGCTTAATTTTTCTTTCCATCTCCTGGAATCTTATGTACTCCTCAAAGTAACTACCGGGCAGTGTAGAAAGAAAAACGTCAGGTACACCATCTCCAGGCGCATTCCTTTCGAGGAGCATTTGATAGGCGTATTCATCACCTATTCGTATGAGCTCGTCTTTCGATGTATCCATGTTTATCGATTTGTTTGCAATGGCTTGGCGTATGCCATCGTAGTAATCTTTCTAATACTGCTCAGCTAGCGGATAGTTTTCGATCTTCCATCCATATGTTTTCCCAAGCTTCATATTTGTCAGGAAAGCTCTAGCCATAATCCTGGCCCGTTTGTTAGGTTCTGAAGTGATATTTTCTGCATTTTTCAGATCAATGGTCAAAACTCCATCAATACTACGTAATATCGTACTACCTGCCGGATAAGCAGAATTGGTAGGCACGTTAAACTCCCATGCGCCGTTTTTAAACTGGGCTTTTGAATAGTCTAAGCTCTCGTCAATAGCAAACTTTACTTTACGGTCTTGATATTCTTTCCAAGTCTCTAGACTCAGTATTCTAACTGCTTCCTCGACTGAGTGTATGTAATCAGCATCCGACGGTTTGTTTCTGCCATTTCTTAGAGAGTGTGTGAGCCGGGAGACTCAGGCGACGGCAAGAGCCAGATGGGAGAGCATGCGACGGGAAGCCGAGATTTTGATGAAAGCCTCCGAGGTTTCAGGCAAGCCCTCATGGTCGCGAGCGAGCCGACGCCAGCGCGTGATCCAGCCAAAGGTGCGTTCGATGACCCAGCGCCTGGGCTGGACGTGGAAGCCCCCCTTGGACGGCTTGGTCTTTGGCTTAGGCTCCATCGTGGTGGCACCCGGAGCCGTCCCCAACCCTTGCACGGTTTGCACGTTCCAACCAAATTGCTCTTTGACCCACTCAAGAAACTGGCCCCCGTAATGACTATCGCCCCAAATCAGCTGCAGTCTGGGAAAGCGCCCGTGCAGGGGCTCAAGTAACCGCTTGCCTCCGGCCAAGTCCGAGGCATCAGCTCCCGTCACTTTGACTTCCATCAGGTTGCCTTCGGTATCCACGAGGGCGTGCCGCTTGCGCCCCCAGATCTGTTTTCCCATATCGAAGCCTTTCTCCGGTCCTCCCACGGCACTGGTTTTGATGGATTGGCTATCAATCACAGCCGCACTGGGCTCTTCGTCTCGCCCTTGCTTGTGTCGCATCTGTTTACGCAGGGCTTGCATGGCCTTGTCCCAGATCCCAGCGATCCGCCACGTCCGGAAGTAATAATACACCGTGCCCCAGGCAGGCAAATCGTGGGGCATCAACCTCCACGGACAGCCGCTACGCAAGACGTAGAGAATGCCGTTGACTATTTCGCGCCGCGAGATCGTCGGCACCGTTGCCTCCTCTGATACCTCTGGAATAAAAGGTTCCAAGATTTCCCACTCCGCGTCGGTCAGGTCCGATGGATAGGCTCTCCGCTCGCTCATCTCTTCTTCTCCATTGCTTCTGCTTTTTACATATTCTTCTCCTTTCCTTTATCGGCTTCGGGATCTGGTTCTTACACTCTCTTAGACGAAGGAGCTCCAATGGAGGTTCTCCTTTATCGTCTGCGCAAGCGAGACCGCAATCATGGATCAACTCCTTATCTAGACACGCTGCTTGCCGCATTTCAAAAGGAGAGTATAGCACGTGTATCAGTGGGAGAGGCTGCAAAGGTTCAGTTGCTGCCGGAGCCCTTGAGTGAGCGAGAGCTGGAAGTTCTGCAGTTACTGGTACATGGTGCTTCCAACCAAGAGATTGCGCAAGAACTGGTCATCGTCCTCGATACTGTGAAACGCCATGTCAGCCACATCTTCTCTAAACTGGGCGTGAAGAACCGGGTACAAGCGGTAAAACAAGCAAGAATGCTGGGTCTACTGAGTTGGGATGAAGGTCATTCCAGAAACACATGACCTCTCCCCGTTTAGAAACGACCAAACCCGGTCAATTTCAAATGTGCTCTGCTCGCTGGTTTTCACAAGATGTCCTATCTCTTGCTTGAATGCCTGAATATAAACGTGGTTGGTGTTTTGCTCCGAATCCTTCTTATAGCCATAAGGCTATACCATGAGCGCAGCATATGTTAGAATGCTATAGCTATCCCTTTAGAAGGGCATTAAAGAACCTCAGAGCCTGTTTGAAAAGCACTTATTTGGGGGAAACGTCATCTGGCCTCTCAGGGCGATTGGATAGACCTTTTCAAATAAGCTCTCATGGAAAGCTATAGAATGTACTTAGACAAATCCCTACAAGAATATCTGGACGACCTTGCCTCAGACAGGCCAACCCCTGGTGGTGGCTCTACCGCTGCACTCAGTGGAGCGATGGGAGCTGCCCTGGTCTGTATGGTCGCACGTCTGACGCTGGGCAAGGCGGATTATGCTGCGGTGCAGCCAGAAATAGAGACCATCGTTGAGCGCGTGGAGCGGTTGCGCACGCGTTTTCAGCAGCTTATTCAGGCGGATATAGAGGCATACGGGCAACTTGCCGCCTGCTTCAAGATGCCTCGTACAACTAGTGAAGAGAAGGCAGCACGTACAAAAGCCATCCAGGAACAACTGGTAGAGGCTGCGCTGGTCCCGCTAGAGATGGCAGAGCGTGCTGTTGAACTTGTGCAAGATTGCCAGCGCATTGCCGAGATTGGCAATAAAAATGTTTTAAGTGATATTGCCGTTGCTGCGACTCTTGCTTACACTGCTGGCTCTGGAGCGTCGTGGATGGTGGGAACGAACGTTCAACTCCTGAAAGATCGGGCACGCGCTGATGCATTAGATACACGTTTGCAAACTGCACTGGAGGCTATTTCAGCGGGGAGGCAATGGGTGAGTAGTATAGTAGGAGAGAAAACATGACGGCAACTATTTTGGATGGACGTGCTATGAGTGCGGATCTGCGTGCCGAACTCCGCACGGATGTTGCATGCTATGTGCAAGAGTGTGGGCAGGCTCCCTGTCTGGTGATCGTACGAGTAGAAGGCGACGTGGCCTCTGGCGTGTATAGCAAGGCAATTTTGCGTATTGCCAACGAGATTGGTGTCCAGGCTCGGCTAGAGTTATTGCCTGTTCAGACCTCACCGGATGAGTTGCGCTCTACGCTCATACGCCTGAATAATGATAATGCTGTTCAAGGTATTATTGTGCAGATGCCTCTTCCTGCGCATCTTCCCCAGGAAATTGTCACTGAGACAATAGCAGCAGAAAAAGATATTGATGGTATTAGTGTTCAAAGTGCCGGGCGTCTGTTTCTTGGCCTTCCCGGCTTGCTTCCCTCGACGGTGGCTGCTGTGATGGAGATCCTGGAGCGCAGCAAAACGCCGTTGGAGGGAAAACATGTGGTTGTGCTGGGACGTAGCAACGTCGTTGGCAAGCCTCTGGCGTTGCTATTGCTACAGAAACATGCGACAGTAACAATCTGCCACTCTCGCACTGTCGATCTGTTGTCTGTGACCAGACAGGCAGACATTCTTATTGCCGCCGTTGGTCGCCCTAAGATGGTTACCGCTGAGATGGTGCGTCCCGGTGCGACGGTTATAGACGTCGGTATTAATGCCTTGCCCGAAGGTGGCATTGTCGGTGATGTCGATTATGCTTCGGTAAGTGAAGTTGCGGGCGCACTTACCCCGACACCGGGCGGTGTTGGTCCGCTTACCAACGTTTTGCTATTAAAACAATGTGTGCAAACTGCGTGGCACCAGCTCCACCCCACCCGACGTCGGAGGCTATGAATATAAGGTACTAGCCTGATCAGATATAGGGCATATAAACCTTGACTAATATGAGAAAAACGCTAAAATCTCTAGTAGATTAGAAATAATTTGTAGTTTTCTGAGGTTTGTATGCCTATCATCGTCGTTGGCGTTGATCATACTACTGCTCCTATTGAATTGCGTGAGCGTCTGGCGTGTTCAAGCCGCCAAATTCCGCAAATTCTTCAAGCAACCCAACAGCTAACGCAAGGTTGTGTGTTACTTTCTACCTGTAATCGAGTAGAATTGTATGCTGTTTGCTCGAATGTAAGCCAGGGATGTGCTGACTTGCTTCATGTGTTAAGCGAGACACGTCAGGTTACGTACGATGAACTGGAAGCCCATTGTTATAGCTTTGTAGATGAGCAAGCCGTCTCGCACATCTTTGGAGTTGCCTGTGGACTCTATTCGCTAGTTCCAGGTGAGCCACAAATTCAGGGGCAGGTTACAACCGCTCTGGAGATTGCTCAGGGTGGTGGATATGCTGGTCCTATTCTCTCGGCTCTATTTCGTGCTGCCCTGGTTACTGGCAAACGTGCGCGTAGCGAAACTGGAATCAGCCGCAATGCAGCCTCTATCAGCCATGTCGCGGTTCAACGAGCACGCCATCTCTTGCCTAATTTTCATGAGGCCAGTATTTTACTCGTCGGATCTGGCAAAATGAGCGAGCTGGCTGCTCGTAATTTGTGCGACAATGGTGCTCAACGGCTTGTAATTGTCAACCGCACGCAGGCGAACGCGATTGAACTGGCGCAGTCTCTCCAGGCCATCTTACGTCCCTTTGCTGAATTGCGTGAAGCTTTGGTCGATGCTGATGTAGTCATCAGTTCGACGACAGCTCCCCATACTGTTATCACGACCGAACTGATGCAACTAGTCATAGAGCAACGAAATGGACGCCCTTTACTGTTGATAGATATTGCGCTGCCACGCGATGTTGACCCTGCAGTTGGCACATTGCCGGGAGTACATCTATCTAATTTGGACGATTTGCAGGCTGAAGTGGAAAGAGGCATCCATCTACGCTTGCGAGAAGCAGAGCGTGTCCAGACAATTATTGCCGAAGAGGTCAATGCGTTTGAACACTGGCTCTCATCCCTGAGCGTCGTTGATACCATCAGCGATTTGCGTCAACATGTCGATGTTCTCCGGCAACAGGAACTTGCTCGTACTTTACGGCAGCTTACGCCAACGCTTTCTGAGCGTGATATCGCAGCTGTCCAAGAACTCACAACACGATTGATGAATAAAGTATTGCACACACCTATGTTACGTTTGAAAGACGCAGCAGCAGCAGGTCAGGGATATATCTATGCAGAAGCAACGCGCTATTTGTTTAATCTAGAAGAGAAATCTCATGCATGTTACGATAGGAACGCGAGCCAGCAAGCTTGCTATGATTCAAACGCAATGGGTAGTCCAGCAACTGCGTCAGCAGTGGACTAATCTTGAGATCACGATTGAGCAAATTCATACTAAGGGTGACCGTGTTACGGATGTGCCGCTAACACGCCTCGGTAGCGATGGAGTCTTTGTGACAGAGATAGAATATGCTCTGCGCGAGCGGTGTATTGATCTAGCCGTACATAGCTTAAAGGATTTACCCACAGCGCAGTCAGAAGGGCTCTGTATCATCGTTGCTGGCCCGCGAGAGGATGTGCGTGACGTTTTTATTTCACGCATGCCATTTCATATAGCCAAAGGCTACTTGCACCCAGTATCTCCCAACGCTCAATGTGGATCTCCTTTACACATCGGTACCTGCAGTCTCCGTCGAACTGCACAGATCCATACCCTCTGTCCTGATGCCTCTATCCTGCCCCTGCGGGGCAACGTAGATACTCGCTTGCGCAAACTGAGTACAGGAGATTATGATGGTATTATCCTAGCGTCTGCGGGATTGCATAGAATGAATCTAGAAGAAAGACTTTCCGAATGTCTGACCTACTTTCCCGTTGACCTCATGATGCCAGCACCCGGACAGGGAGCATTGGCGCTGGAGTGCCGCGATGAGCCAGAACTGCTTGCCCTACTCGCACCTCTACAGGATTTTGCTGTCCAGGCCGCTACCACTGCTGAGCGGATGTTTATGCGCCGCCTAGGGGCTGGTTGCTATCTGCCTGTTGCTGCTTACGGTGAGATCATCGAAGGGGTATTGGCATTGTGCGGCCTCGTCATTAGTTTAGATGGGCAGCAACGTATACATGTCCAGCAAAGTATACCCTGGCTGGCAGCCTCCTCGCTTGCCGATGCAGAGCGTCTGGGAGTGCAGTTGGCAGAGCAGGCTCTGAAAGAGGGCGCTGATGAGATCATTCGTGTGCTAAAATCCACACAGGAGCGGCCCCATGTCTAAGTCAACTGCTATGCCACTTGAAGGCAAACGTATTTTAGTGACACGCACGCGTGAGCAGGCTAGCGTGCTCAGCGAGCGCTTACGTGCCCTGGGGGCCATTCCAGTAGAGTTCCCGACAATTCGTATCGTACCACCCAAGGATTGGAGTGCTCTTGACTCAGCTTTGCGTCAGCTATTTCGCAACGAAGGCTCAGCATACGACTGGCTGGTGTTAACCAGCGCCAATGGTGTCACTATCTGTTGTGATCGCCTACGTAACCTTGGTTACAAAGCGCATGATCTGCAGGCGAAACAGCATGTTCGTGTTGCTACTATTGGCCCAGCCACGGCTGCCGCCTTGACCCACTACGGTATAGCCGCTGACCTTGTGCCAGACGAATATATCGCAGAAAGTGTAGTTGCTGCATTGATTGCAGATGCTCGTAAGCGTGGATCTTCAATTGCAAGACAACGTATTCTCCTGGCACGTGCATCGGAGGCACGCAAAGTGCTTGTCTCCGAGTTACAACAAGCTGGTGCACTGGTGCATGAGGTGACCGCCTATGACACCTTTCCTGTCGCATGTGACGATAGCCGTGGGCGCGAAATCTTGAGCTTGCTACTCAATCACCAGCTTGCTATTTTAACCTTTACCAGTTCGTCTACCGTTCGTAATTTTGTTACATGGTTGAAGAGTTGTGAGCAAGGTGCTACAACATCGCTCATCGATCTTGTAACGCGGCATACACAACTCGCTAGTATCGGCCCGATCACTTCGCAGACCGCTCGTGAACTTGGTTTGCACGTGGATATTGAGGCCAAAGAATTCACAATTGATGGTCTTGTAAATGCTATTATTCAACACAAGGAAAATATACTATGGTAAATGAAACAAGGACGTCGGAAACGATTGCTACACAGTATGACGTAGCGCAGCCCCAGACCGAGCAGAAGCCCGCTGAGTCCAAGCCAAAGCAGCCCCGCCAGCTAGTACGCTTCACATTTTACAAGTTGGATCAGCAGTGGCAATTGCTGCCCGCCGAAACCCGTGAAGAGGGCAAGCAACAACTGCTGAGCATCTTCCGCGCCTATGAGGAGCACTCACTGATCCGCAGTTTTGGCCTTTATGGTGTGCGTACGAACTGTGACTTTATGCTCTGGCAAGCTACCTATCAGATGGAAGCCTTACAGGATTTGAGTAGTCAGATCCGCCGCAGCGCGATGGGGCCATATTTGCATGAGGTACAGTCGATGCTTGCGATGACCAAGCGCTCGGTCTATGTTGGGAAGAATGCGCGTGGCGCCCATGATCCACGTCTAGTCATTACGCCTAGCGACAAGAAGTACCTCTTCGTTTATCCCTTCGTGAAGACCCGTGCCTGGTATGCCCTACCAATGGAGGATCGTAAGCGCATGATGCAAGAGCACATCCGCGTCGGTCTGAAATATCCCAGCGTCTTGCTGAATACTACCTACTCGTATGGTATCGACGATCAAGAATTCGTTGTTGCCTTTGAGACGGATAAAATTGATGACTTCCTTGACCTTGTCCAGGAGTTACGTGAGACCGAGGCAAGTCAGTATACATTGCGCGATACTCCCATGTATAGCTGTATAGCGCAACCACTGGACACAATCTTAGAGGCAATTGACACTTAAAGAAACCAATGGTATGGCTACTGAGAAAGCCATACCATTTTTGCTTTTATTGCCATGATCGCTTTATTCAAATTCCGACCCAGATTTATAAAAGAGAACTCCTGTTGATAGGAAAAAGATGCATTTCGGGACAAATCCAAAGCCTTGGATGAATAGCACGTTTTATTGCTCCCTTTCCTCAAGTGTGCTAGAATAGGAATTGTGTAAGCTCACATGGTACACGTTGGAATATAGCAGAAAGGCAGGTCAAGAGAATGACAAGTTTAAGCTACACTTCTGAGGGAAGGATACAAATGGAACTAAAGCAAGAGCAGCAAATGAGAGAACTTGTTGAGGAGACATGGAAAATCGCTGGCCCCTTGCCGGAAAATTTCTGGGATGGTGCAATTATTTACAAGGTAGATAGCGATTGGCAAAAGCCACTCGTGTCAAGTTGGGAACTCTGGGAAGTACTCACGTGCAAAGATGACCATACCGTAGCTGTCACCAATCTTGAGTGGGATCCACACAGCCGACAATGGCAGCAAGATCAAACAGGAACCCATGTCATCAATCTGGATTCTGTGAAACTGGACAAGTTCGACGACTACCGTGAATTACCCGGCTGGGCTATTGCTTATTTGGAGGAGCGGATACGTAGCAGAGACCTGCAGGCGAAAGAGATCACCAGGCGAACCCTCGAGGAAATCATGCAAGATTCAAGCATTGATCAGCGTGGAGTACAGTTCGGTAGAGAGACACAACGCCTAGCCGATCTGATTGTCGAAGGATCCACCGTCACCCAGGCACTCGATACCGTGGAGGATGACAGACTGTCTGAGGGATTACGCACCTTCATGTACGCAGTATTGCTGAGGATGTGCGTGATTGCTGCACACGGACTAGGCGGAGGACTCACTGACGAGCAAGCGGCAGACCTGCATGAGTATTTGACAGAGGTCCTACATAATGACTAACCAATCGCAAGCGGGCAGTGACCTCACCCTGACCCGTTCTCAGTCCCTCTACGAGGAGGCCCAGACGTTACTGCCTGGCGGTGTCAATAGCCCTGCACGTGCCTTCCGAGGCGTTGGAGGCAATCCCGTCTTTATGGATCATGCCAACGGTCCTTATTTATATGATGTCGATGGCAATCGCTATCTGGACTATGTACAGTCGTGGGGACCAATGATCCTCGGCTATGGCTACCCATCGGTGGTTGAGGCTGTGATCGAAGCCTGTAAGCGCGGTTTCAGCTTTGGAGCTTCCACACAGCCTGAAAATGAGCTGGCAAAGCTGGTGATAGCATGTGTTCCCTCGGTGGAGATGGTTCGTTTTGTAAACTCGGGCACCGAGGCAACGATGAGTGCGCTACGTCTGGCGCGTGCCTACACTGGCCGCGACAAAATTATCAAGTTCAGTGGAGGCTACCACGGTCATGCCGATATGTTGCTGGTCCAGGCTGGCTCCGGTGTAGCAACGCTAGGCCTTCCTGACAGTCCTGGTGTTCCTGCCGGAGCAACTGTGCATACACTGACTGCAGCCTATAACGACAGTGCTGCAGTAGAGGAAATGTTTCGCCTCTATCCAGATGACATCGCAGCGGTCATCGTTGAGCCCGTTGCAGCCAATATGGGAGTAGTCCTGCCGGAGCCTGGTTTCCTGGAGAAGCTACGTGAGTTGACCCAACGCTATGGTGCAGTCCTCATATTTGATGAAGTGATCACTGGGTTTCGCGTTGCTCTGGGAGGTATGCAGGAACGAGTGGACATTGCCCCAGACCTGACGTGCTTTGGCAAAATCATTGGCGGCGGTTTCCCCGTTGGAGCTTATGGCGGTCGCCATGAAATTATGCAACATGTCGCTCCTGTCGGACAGATGTACCAGGCGGGTACCCTGTCAGGTAATCCCGTGGCAATGGCTGCTGGTATTGCAATGCTGACAGAACTGCACAAGCCGGGTCTATATGAGGTCCTTGAGCGCAAGACTCAAATCTTGAGCCAGGGTTTGCAGAAAGCTATTCACGATAGCGGCATTCCTGGTCAGATACAGAGTATTACAGGACTGCTGTGTCTATTCTTTACCAAAGACCCTGTCAGAGACTATGCAACCGCTAAGCAGTCGGATACGGCTCGTTTCGCTCGCTACTTCTGGTCTATGTTAGCACGGGGCGTCTATCTGCCGCCATCACAGTTTGAAGCATATTTCGTCTCATTTGCTCTTGAGGATGCTATGATCGAGGAAACAGTGCAGGCTGCAACTGCTGTCTTACAACAAGAAAAGAAGGGATAGGATATATGAGCGGTTTCCCGATTGTGCGTCTACGGCGTATGCGTCAGAATGAAAGATTACGTGGACTTGTGCACGAGACCCATCTGCGCATAGACCAACTTGTCTATCCATTGTTTATCGCTGAAGGCATTGACCTGCCCCGTGAAATCGCTGCCATGCCTGGAATCATGCAATGGCCACTGGAGCATCTTGGACGTGAGGTAGAACGTATCGCGAAGCTGGACATTCCAGCTGTCCTGCTCTTTGGCATTCCTAATGAGAAGGACGACATTGGTTCACAGGCCTATGCCCAACAGGGTATTATCCAGCAGGCCATTCGCCATATCAAAGCTGAAATACCTGAAATGCTGGTGATCACTGATGTCTGCCTCTGCGAGTATACCAGCCATGGGCATTGCGGTGTTATCGCTAACGGCAATGTTCAAAATGACGCATCGCTGGACCTTCTCGCGCGCATGGCTCTCTCTCATGCCGGGGCAGGAGCTGACATTGTGGCACCTTCCGATATGATGGATGGCCGGGTCGGCGCTATTCGACGCACACTGGACGAACATGGCTTTAGTCAGACCCCCATTATGTCCTATGCAGCTAAATTTGCTTCTGGCTTTTACGGACCATTCCGTGAAGCAGCTGGGTCAGTTCCACAGTTTGGAGATCGTCGCTCTTATCAGATGGATCCAGCTAACGGACGTGAAGCACTGCGCGAGATAGATCAAGATATCGCGGAAGGTGCCGATATTATAATGGTGAAGCCTGCCCTTGCGTATATGGATGTGATTCGCCAGGTACGTGATCACTGCAACTTACCTATTGCAGCTTATAACGTCAGTGGCGAGTATTCCATGGTCAAAGCCGCTGCTCAGAAAGGCTGGATCGATGAGAAGCGCATTGTTTTGGAGATATTGACTGGCATCGGGCGTGCAGGAGCAGACATCATTATTACCTACTTTGCTCCAGACATAGCCCACTGGCTGCATAAATAAATCTTAATGTTCCCGGAACTTAAGAAAATTAGTAGCGTAACCAATGTACATTCGACTGTGAATGTGGTATACTACTAGAAAATGGTTAGATGGTTTTTCGGACGGACCTGTGAAGCGACCTAGCAATGTCATATAGCTAGGTCGCTTAACTCTTATACATCTATACAAGAACATGGCTAAGAGTGGAGATGTGGAGTGCGAAAAGGCCAAAATAATGTATTTGACCTTTTCCTGTTACCCTGAATGAGACTTGTGCGTTGTATTCTTTTATATACGGGAACTTTTTTTTATACCTGGGAAGCTAAGCAAATTCTAATGATCTTAATGGTGCTTTAAGCAAAGAAACAAAGAGGTTTTGAAGGTCAAGGTTTTGACACCTGGGTAAATATGGGCTTTCTCCTGTCACTAGGTAAGGCGGCATTTTGGGGAAAATGCTCTCTTCCAGGACCGTTCAATTATGCATAGGTCCTGCGTCACCTTATTTAGTCAGGAGTCTTGAACGTTAGCATAAGGCTCCATATTAGAGAAATCGTAAGAGGTCTTAGGAGTTTTCTAAATGTCGTAGCGCTAAATTTCTGAAGAGAGAAGTTTACAATGGTCGGGATCAACGAACTTAGTCGGACATACCTGCCGATCGATTCGTATGGCATCATTGGTGATTGTCATTCCGTAGTTTTAATAGCACCGGATGGGTCCGTAGACTGGGGATGTCTACCGGACTTTGATAGCCCCGCCATATTCTGTCGCTTGCTGGATGCAGAACGTGGAGGTTACTTCCAAATCGCGCCCACAGATGGTGCGATTCCTGGCTCTCAGTCCTATCTGGAGGGAAGTAATATTCTGCGAACAACCTTCAGCAGCCTCATAGGCGAGGCCTCAGTGACCGATTTTATGCCCGTAGAGACATTAAGCGCTTGGCCGTATAAAGGGCTGGGTACTAACACATGGGCATCTGAGGATGGTTCCTGTCATTGCTTGGTGCGTCTGGTGGAATGTATACACGGTGAGATGCCGCTCACGATGAAACTCAAGGTGAGTCCCAATTACGCAGCATCGCTTAGTAAAGTATCCTTGTTTCCCAATAACGTGGGGGCACTGATCTCAGGTGGGCAGCAGCATGTTGCCCTGGGGATCGTTGGGGCTGAGTTCATTCCCTCGTTTTCAATAGATGTGACGCAAGAGCATGAAGAACAGTATGCAACGATTCAGGCACAATTCACGCTTCGTGAGGGTGAGCGTCTGTTCTTTGCCGTTGGAATGGGACGTAGTGCTCGGGCTGCACGCCATCTTGTGGAGAAGAAACTGCATCAACACGATTTTGATGCAGAGCTAGCGCATACATTGCAGTGCTGGCGCGAATGGGTTGCAGGTTGCACCTACCATGGACCCTATACAGAATGGGTGGAGCGTAGCGCCCTGGCACTCAAGCTGATGACCTATGCTCCAACTGGCGCAATTGTGGCTGCTCCAACGACGTCACTACCTGAAGCTATAAGCGGTGTGCGTAACTGGGACTATCGTTTTACCTGGTTGCGTGATGCCACCTTTACCCTCTATGCGCTCAATGTGCTCGGTTTTACGGAAGAAGCGCGTGCTTTTACCTATTGGCTACGCCGCCTCTCGTTTGCCGATGGCGAAGATCTGCAGATTATGTATGGAATCCGTGGCGAACGTAATCTGACCGAGCAGGAGTTGCCTCATCTGAGTGGCTATCATAACTCTGGTCCTGTGCGCATTGGCAACGGTGCAGCAGAGCAGAAGCAGTTGGATGTCTTCGGGGAAGTGTTGGATTGCATTCATCTCTATCGCCGCCAGGGCTGTTTCGAACGGTATGGCGAATCCCTGCAAGGCCCACTGTGGGCCATGATGCGGTCATTGGTTGACCATGTATGTGCTCACTGGCAGGAGACTGACAACGGAATCTGGGAGGTCCGTGGCGGCCCTCGTCATTTTGTCTATTCAAAAGTGATGTGCTGGGTAGCTCTAGATCGTGGTATTCGTACCGCTGAGCAGCTTCATCTGGAGGCTGATCTTCCTCGCTGGAAGGTTGTGCGTGACCAGATTCGTGTTGATATTCTCACGCGTGGCTATAATACGATGATTGGAGCCTTTACACAGTCGTACGACAGTACTGCATTGGATGCAGCTAATCTGTTGCTACCGTTGGTCGGCTTTATTCCACCTGACGATCCTCGTATGCGTTCAACGGTTGACCGCACGATCGAAAAGCTAACTGATGAGCATGGCTTTGTCTATCGGTACCTTTCAGATGATGGTCTGGAGGGTGAAGAAGGCACATTTACGATCTGTACATTCTGGCTTGTTGATAATCTGGCGATGCAAGGGCGTGTTGGTGAGGCTCGTTCGCTCTTCGAACGTCTGCTCAAGTATGCTGGGCATCTCAAACTTTTCTCCGAAGAGATTGATTCAGAGACTGGGATGGCTCTGGGCAATTACCCACAGGCATTTACCCATATCGCCTTAATCAATAGTGCCAACAACCTCCGTAAAGCGGAATTGCGTATGTCTGAGCACCACACTGATCCTGTTGTTGCAGCTATTCGACTGCGTAAACAATAAAAAGCCACTTCTATTATAGGTAGCATAGGGTATTAGGTAGTATAGGGTTTTATGGAAAGTATAGAGGGTACTGAACACAGTGGTAGCAGTACACACACGACTCGCCTTGCAAGGGCGAGTCGTGTGTTTTAAGGCGATGACGCCTCTCATGATGTGTGACCATCATAAAGAATTCTGGTCTCATCAAACACATTCTACAGGTAGCCTTCTTCCCACTGGTTAGAGTTGGCTCTAAGTAATACAATACGGAATCAGAGTTACTGTGCATTTCAATCATCTTTGCATCCGAGGAGAAACTATAGTGAAGGATCAAATATCAAAGGGGACACTGCTCTCAACAGACGAAAACCAGCAGAAAGAACCAATCAAACTGGATATCAGGGAAGACAAAGAACAGATCAGCACCACTCCCCTGGCGCTCAAGTGTGGAGATACCTTTCTTGCAGCAGATGCATGCGGGGATTTGTTCTCGTCAAGACCGGAAGTAGGCCTCTTCCGGCACGGAACACGCTTCCTGCGCACTTGCAATCTCTACCTGGAAGGTCATCGACTCGTGCCACTTTCCCACCAAGTTGCTCCATTAGGGGATGCCTGTTACATCGATCTCACCAATGTGGCATTTTCAACCGAGCATCAAGATCCCATTGGGCAGGAGGCTATTCACATTCACCGCTTTATCAAACTCGAGCAAGACACTCTCACGCAAACCTTCAGCGCGACCAATTTCCATTCGGATGCCCTGGCATTCACCTTAACCCTGACGATCGGAGCTGATTTCTGCGATCTCTTTGAGACTCGTGGGTTCTCTCGCAAGCAGCATGGTGAACATCTGCCAGACCAGCAAGAGGGCACAAGCATTGTTTTGCGCTATCATGGGCTGGACGAGGTTGAACGCACCACGCATATTCAATTTCACCCACCAACTGATGATGTGCAAGCTGATAGAATCGATTGGGTGCTCACTCTTGAGCAAGGCGCTTCTCTAGAGGTAGGTGTCACGATCAACATGAGCGAGTCAAGCACTAAAGAACTTCCAGCAGAACCCGTCGCGACGCTGTGGCATAGTCAGCGGATACCGATAATCCAGACAGATGATCCCTTCTTTAACCGCTTATTGACACGTGGCATGCAGGATCTGACGATGTTGAGCACTCTGACACCACACGGTTTCTACCCGTATGCTGGCATACCCCGGTTTTGTTGCCCTTTTGGTCGTGACGGCTTGATAACGGCCCTGGAATTTCTGCCCTGGTTTCCCCAGATCGCACGTGGTACACTCGAGTTTCTGGCCGCGTACCAGGGGAAAAAGGTCGAGCCGTTCACTGGTGAAGAGCCTGGGAAGATCATGCATGAATTCAGGACAGGCGAGATGGCCAACTGTCATGAAATTCCCTTCATTCCTTCTTACACGACAATAGACACAACTCCGCTCTTTTTAATGACCCTGGAAGCCTATGTACGCTGGACAAACGATCTGCCACTACTGGAGAAACTCTGGCCCAACGCGGAAGCTGCGGCAAGCTGGCTGACCGATTATGGTGATAAAGATGGGGATACCTTTATCGAATACCACGAGACCACGGAAAAGAAGCTCGTAAACCAGGGCTGGAAGGACTCCTGGAATTTAGTGACACACAGTGATGGCAGGCTTGCTCGTCCACCAATAGCGCTCTGCGAAGTGCAAGGATATGTCTATGCTGCCTATCGTGCAATGAGCTATCTTGCCAAGAGGTTAAGCAAGAACGATGGGGCCACCCGCTGGGACTGTGCGGCCGATACCTTGCAGGCAAACTTCTTACGTGACTTCTGGTGGGAGCAAGAACAGATCCTCTATATGGGGCTAGAGTGCAAAGAACCCTGCGATCTTGTCACCTCTAATGCAGGACAATGCCTCTGGACAGGAATCGTCCCTGAAGATCTGGCGCACAAGATCGTCCATCGCTTAATGCGCGAAGACATGTTTAGCGGATGGGGCATTCGCACGCTTTCAGCACAGACGAAGCATTATAACCCAATGAGCTACCACAATGGCTCAGTCTGGCCACATGATAACGCCCTGGTAGGAGCTGGCTTTGCGCTCTACGGAGCAAAGGAGGAGGCAGGACACATCTTAAAGAGTTTGTTTGATGCGAGCCAGTATTACGAAGGTAGCCGTCTGCCAGAACTCTACTGTGGCTTTACACGTCACGAAGGTCACAGACCAACATCCTATCCTGCATCTTGCTCGCCTCAAGCTTGGACTACGGGTGCACCGTTCCTCCTGCTTAGCGCTCTGCTTGGTCTACGCCCTGACGCTGAGCAACACCGCCTAACGTTAGATCACCCGAAGCTGCCAGATTGGCTCAATATGCTGGAGATCAATGGCATACAGGTAGGAACCCACCGTGCGCACCTGCACTTCACTCGCGGTAGAGATCGCACAGAGATAATGCTCGGTAGCGAGAACGAAGTCGACATACGTGTGCTCTATAAGATCGAGCAGGCAGAGCCAATCAAACTGGATATCAGGAAAAAGAAGGACATGCTCCACCCGCGTCCACAACTTACACGTCCTCGTTGGATAGATCTGGGAGGCACCTGGGACTTTGCCTATGACGACTCTGCATGTGGACTTGATGAAGGTTGGCAGCAACGTGCAGATGTCTATACACGTACTATCCAAGTACCTTTTCCTCCTGAGTCCCTCGCAAGTGGCATTAACGACAACAATTTTCATGCAATCGTGTGGTATCGGCGCACTTTTGAGGTGCCTCGCGAGGATGCTGGCAAGCGGCTACTGCTACACTGTGGTGCAGTGGACTACTATGCTCATGTATGGGTGAATGGTTGCTTGGTTGCCACACACGAAGGTGGACAGACACCTTTCACTGCCGATATCACGGCAGCGCTCAGACAAGATGGAGAACAGGTCATTGTCATTCGCGCAAAAGATGCACCAAAGGACCTAGCGCAACCTCGTGGCAAACAGGACTGGCAAGAGCCACCTCATGAACTCTGGTATCATCGTACAACAGGTATATGGCAACCAGTTTGGCTGGAGCCAGTTTCCTCTACGTACATCTCACAAGTGCGCTGGACACCAGACCTCGATCGTGGCTTGCTCTTGTTCATGGTGACGCTCGAACGAGGGGATGACACCCCCTTGCAGATCCGCGTGCGGCTAAGCCTGCAGGGGACGGAGTTAGCCGACGACGTATATACGATGCAGGGAACAGAATTAAGGCGGCAAATTCCATTTGATCCTGCGGTCATGGTTGCTACTGGCGGCTCTAGTCATCAACTGCTATGGACGCCTGATAGCCCCAATCTTATTGATGCGACACTCACTGTCCTCCTAGGTAATGAGGTAGTAGACGAAGTGCAGAGTTATATTGGCCTACGTAGTGTGAGCGTTGCACACGGACGTTTCCTGCTTAATGGTCTCCCCTACTACCTGCGTCTTGTACTGGATCAAGGCTATTGGCCACAATCGCACTTGGCCACCCCTAGTGTTGAAGCACTGCGCAGGGAAGTGGAATTGATCAAAGAGTTAGGTTTCAATGGAGTTCGTATTCACCAGAGAGCTGCAGACCCCCGCTTTCTCTACTGGTGTGATCGCCTTGGCCTTCTAGTCTGGGGTGAAATGGCTAGTACTTATGTTTTTTCCCCTTTAGCAGTCCAGCGGCTGACACGCGAATGGATGGAGGTGATTACACGTGACTACAACCATCCCTGTGTTGTTGTCTGGGCCCCTTTCAATGAGAGCTGGGGAGTACCGAATGTAGCACGTGATCCAGCGCAGCGTCACTGTGTACAGGCACTTTATCACCTGACTAAAGCTCTTGATCCTACTCGTCCCACTGTCGGCAACGATGGCTTCGATAACTTTGTCAGCGATATATATGGCGTCCACGATTATTCCTTTGATGGTTCCACACTGCGTGATCGCTATGGTACTCCCCAAGCAGTTGAGCAGACGATGCGGGAAGTACAACCTGGCTACCATTCTTTATTGCTGCCAGGCTATCGTCGTGAGGGCGAGCCGATTATGCTAACCGAATTTGGGGGAATAAGTTACCGCACGAATGGCGATAGGCCTTGGTACGGTTACGGTAGCGTGGGTAACAGTGAAACCTTCCTGGCCAAGTACCGAGAGTTGCTCGATGCCATCCTGGATAGCCCGACTATCGCAGGTTTCTGCTATACGCAATTGACTGACGTCGAGCAGGAGACGAATGGATTGCTGACGGAAAACCGCGAGCCAAAGCTCAATTCGGCAATCGTTCGTGCAATCACAAGTCGAGCCTCTGCAGCAGTACCTGGGGAGGTAATCTCCCAAATGCAGAAAGAGCACAGTGTCCCTTCCCTTACAGGTACTGGCTCGCAGTCCAATTCCGACAAGCACTCGAGGAAGCGGAAGGCAAGGCAAGGTAGCAGAACAGGGTCAGGAATGTCGCAAGCCTCTACGCTTAATCGCTTGTCGGAAAAAATCGATTAAGGAATCAGCATAGTAATCGAAGGTGAATTTCTCACGTTGATGCCATACGTTGTTCTGTAGGCGTGCCATCCTTTCTTTGTTATGCAGCTGCTCGCCCAACTGCTCTATATCCTTATAGAAGATCCCAATGTCGAGCTTACGGGCCAGAGACTGTATAGCGACGATAGTCCCTGCATTATCAAATTGTATCAATGGCACACCTGCAGAGACCAGCGTTGGCATACGTGCAGGATAGTTCAAGTCTCTCCAATTTGCTTGGTGCAGGTCACCTGCGTTCTCGCTCTTGAAGATGTGAAGCCAACCAGCATCGTATTTCGAGAGTTCGGAGACCCAATGCAGATGACCAACGCGTGGATGGAGGTGCAGATGATTGGGGGCAACTTGCTGCACTTCCTTAACCCATGACCCAAAATAACCTCGATGGAAGTCGCCGTAAGAGTGGAGATGGATATCCAGTTGGGCCAGTTGGGCCACTGTCGAAGGATGAAGACCTTCAGGGCCACCAGGCAGGACGGTATGGATCTTCCCATCAATCTCAGATAGCCGGGGTGACCGCTCCAAAGTGAACCAATCACGCTTCGGCAGGTCGCCGTCAAGTACGAACGAGTGGCCATTATCGATGATATTTGGGGAAACACTACGGAACCAGTCTCGCGTTTCAGGATTGCCATAGATTTGCCCATCGGAGAGCGTGTAGAGATCAAGCAGTTGTGACCACGTTCCGTTTACGATACAATCGAATGGTCCCTCTTTAAAGTGCCAGACAAAAGGGATACCAGGGTTGTTGGTCAGCACCTGATGTGCAAATGGCACTGTATTCCAGTTGAGCAGTGCGTAAATCACATCGGGCTTCAGCCGTTGCACAGCCTCGCGCCATCCCTCTTGAGGGAGATCTTCGACATGCCCAAATGGCAGCGGTCCAATCGTGTTGAGCCATTGCACATTGGATGACCAGAGACCGTAGAGCTTATGCCCTCGCTCTTCCAATGCCAATACCCGCTCTGGATTGAACGATAGCTCTCCAACAAACAGAATCTTGAGCCCGTCTGCAGCAAGGGGTGTATCCTCTCGCTCACGAAAACGCCGATAGTGCTCGACCTCGTCTATGGGATCACCCGTGCTTGCGTGGAAGCGGAGCGGGTGTTTGGCATGGTAACGCGATCGATAGGGATTGATACCACCTGCTGGTTCCTGTATCACTTTATGCCGTTGCTCTGGGTGGCTGACCCACTGACACGATATTTGATTAGTTCCTACAAATTCTCCTCTGTCGCGAAGCTTAGCCCAGAACATACGGTCCAGATCGTCAGTAACCAATTCGTCACGCTCGATCCAACGATCGTCAGTATGACGATGCATCACCTGGACAAGTTGGAGCGGATGACCCTCAACTAGCCCCAATGAGGATTTATTCGCATACTGCCTCGTTCCTGGTACCCACCACTCATGCCGGACGCCAGAATATGCCAACACTGCCTCAGTATGAGTATCGAGTAAATCGATTAAAGATGCCAGATGACCACGATAGTAAATATCGTCGGAGGGCAAGTAGGCGATCAGTGGAACTGCTGTCCAGGTCAGTGCATGATTGAGTGCGGCCCCAAGGCCTTGGTTAGATGCCAGCCTGTGGTAGTGGATCCGCGAGTCAGCCAGATATGGTTCTACCAATTGACGTGTGTTATCAGGCGAGCCATCGTCAACTATCACTAGCTCCCATTGGGTCATGGTTTGGTTAATTAAACTTTCGAGAGCGCGACAGATGAACTGTGCCTGATTGAAGGTGGGCATGAGGACGGAGACACGTGGTCCCCTTTCTCTTGTCTCAATTATTTGCAATGATCTTTCTCCTTTAATGAGCAAATGAGTGCTCCTGACTTGCCTCTTCTCCCTTTACAGCATCTGTGGCTGCGATCCGCTTGAAGAGTGTCAGAGCCTGAGCTACAACTTGATCCATATTGTAGTATTTATAGGTCGCAAGCCGTCCCACAAAATGGACATTTGGCGTGGTGTCAGCCAGCGATTTGTATTGCTTGTAGTGTTCGGCATTTTCTGGACGGGGTACGGGATAATAGGGGTCCCCTACCGCACGAGGATATTCATATACGACATTCGTCTTCGGGTGCTCTTGTCCTGTCAGGTACTTGAACTCAGTGACACGTGTGTAGTCGTAGTCATTTGGGTAATTCACAACAGCAGCTGGTTGGTAGACAGGCATGTTAAACGTCTTGAATACGAACTCCAGCGAACGATAGGGCAGCTTACCATAGCGAAAGTCGAAAAACTCATCGATTGGTCCGGTATAGATGAGATCATGATAAGGGAGCCACTCCACTATCTCATGATAATCGGTATTCAGTAGTATCCTGATGTTAGGATGAGATAGCATTCTCTCAAACATCTGTGTGTAGCCGTGTAAGGGCATTACCTGATACTTATCAGTGAAGTAGCGATCATCTCGATTCGTCCTGGTGGGAATACGGGCGGTCACTGTCGCATCCAATTCTGACGGATCAAGTCCCCATTGCTTACGGGTGTAATTGCGAAAGAACTTCTCGTACAGTTCACGTCCGACCTTGCTCACGATGACATCCTCGGAAGTACGAATGCTGTCCTTCGGCTCAGCAACTGACATGAAAAACTCCTCGAGCTGAGAAGATGTCAGGTTCATTCCATAGAGTTTGTTGATCGTATCGAGGTTAATGGGAAAGGGAACAAGCTGTCCGTCCACGCTGGCAACCACTCTATGCTGGTAGGGTCGCCACTCGGTAAATCGAGAAAGATACTCGAAGACTTCGGGTGAATTTGCATGGAAGATGTGTGGACCATACTTATGAATCAGAATGCCGTCATCATTGTAATGGTCATAGGCGTTTCCGCCGATATGGTTCCGCTTGTCAACAAGAAGTACCTTCTTGTTCAATTGACTTGCTAGCCGCTCGGCTAACACACTCCCGGCAAAACCTGCCCCAATGATTAGATAGTCGAATATCATATGAGACCTGAATCCTTTGTTGTGAACCCTGGAACAGAGATCTTCAATGGTGTGGATAGAGCTGAAACGGAAGGCGCCTTGACAGCCACTTTCGGAAGTGAAGGCTCCAGCGAGGCAATGACTCGTTTATAGACCTTTATATATTTCTCTGCCATTATACGGGTAGAGAAGTTCCGCTCAGCATGAGCACGCACCTTCCGACGATTAAGTTCGCCGACGTGTGGAATGTACTCTATCATCTCCTGCATGTCTTGAACAAGGAAACCACTTGTTCCATGAGAGATAATTTCTGATGCTGCTCCACGCGCAATGGCAATTACAGGACAGCCCACTGACATGGCCTCAAGCATAACCATCCCAAAGGGTTCCTCCCATTGTAGAGGATTGAGCAAGCCTCTGGCCCTGCTCAGCAGATCAATCTTCTGCTGTGTATTGACAGGACCAATGTACTTGATCTGCTGCTGGTCTATGTGCGGTTTGACCCTCTCCTCAAAGTAGGCGACCCGCTCTGCTGTATAGTGATCAATGGTCCCGGCCAGCACAAGAGGCATATTGGCAGCCTTAGCAGCTTGAATAGCAAGATGCACTCCTTTCTCGGGAGCCATACGCCCGAGCCAGACCAAGAAGTTCTCCGGTTGCTCAACCACAGGTTTGAATAGATCCATAGGCAAGCCATGATGCACAACATCAGCAAAATGCAGTGGATAGGAAGCCTGGGCACGAGCACTCTGGCTAATTGCCACCATGGGTATGCGAGATAACCATTCCGTGTAGTACTCGTCCGCATCACCTGTCCATGTGTGTACCCGATCGAAAGGAAAAGGACTGTGGAGGGTTGCTATGACGGGAGTTGTCAGGGAAGTTGCCAATGGGAAGATGTGCATATCTGTACTAGAGGAGACGTGCACATGTACTATATCAAACTGATGCTTTTTGACATACTCTATAGCTTTATAGAGATGGTAACAGGCTTTGAGATGTGCTTGCCAGGGAACACCCTCCTCTCTAAGAGAGAGCGGATAAAAAGAGACAAGCTTAGCGGATGTCTTGGCATCAGCAGGAGCTAATAGTGTGATATCGTGTCCTAGGGTAACTAGCTCCTCGATAAGGTAATGGATAACCCACTCTGTCCCACCATAGTCTTTTGGTGGAACGGCAATCCAGGGGGCGGCAATCTGAGCAATTTTCATCGGTCGTTCAATCTCCTCTTAAACATATGCCACGAAAGTTAGTTACTAAGGAGGGCAACGAAGAGGCAGAAACGACAGTACATGAGAGATGGAAGAACGCTAAAGAAAAGCATAGTTGCTTATCCTTAAGCTAACCTGTCATTAGTTCCTCTAGTGTCTCCAGAGACTCTAGTGTCTTCGAATCCCCTCAAAGGCAATAAGCTTACTTAGAAAGATGATATATAGTATCATAAAATTTGTCAAGGTGATTAGCAGAAATTTTAAATAAGTAAGTGATATACTAAATAATATGAGTAAAATGTATCTTGGAATAAAGCATCTATTATTAGACTTAGAATATATTCCCAATATAGATTATGATAGATTATATCGGCACTGGGCGAAGGCTCTATGGAGATAGATGGCCTGCATGGGTTGGCATCGAACTCTATCTCGAATGGCACACTTTCTGAAGTGAAGGAAGAAAAATCAAGCAAATCCAACATTCGTTGTAGAATAACTTGAAATGTAAAAAATTGCGGTGCAAGATCTGCAAGTATCAGGGGAGTTTGTATCGTATTCTCAATGGGTTCATAAACAATGCAATCTGTCTCAAGGTCAGTTTCGTCCACAAGAGTTCTTCTTCCAGAACGTTCCAATAGCTTCTTCTGGACATGCATTACGCTTTCGACCCCAGCGAGGCGTTTCTGATTAAACCGGAAATGTACTAAAGCGATCGTTTCAAGATCAGGTATGGAATACAAAAAAGGCCTCATTGCATTATTTGAGTTAAACATGCATCTAGTCCTCTCCTGTGAGAATAACAGTCTCTGCCATTTTCATTGAAAGAATAGTTGCTTATCCTTATACTAACCGCAATTGGTTTCTCTAGCGTCTACAGCGGCCCTAGAGTCTTCAAATCTTCTCTGAGATGAGCTTGCTTGTTAAGATAATACATAGTATTACAAAATTTGTCAAGGTGATTAACAGAAGATTTAGATGGACAAATAGTATACTAAATAGTATGAATAAATTACACTTTGGAATAGAATGTTTTATTATCACATTTATGAGATTGTAAAGAGCGGAGCAGCAATCCACGGCGAAGTGATATACACTGTCTTCATTTTTGTCCTTCCCTCAACTTCCATATATCTACACTAATCTGTACATAACGTCCATGAATACAGAATGCATATCATACAATTACAGTCAGTACTTTGACACTCGCATCAGGATCTACATCATACACGATTGAGATCTTCCAAAGGATGCAAATTATAGAACTGTTGCTTAATAAAAAATATATTATAAACTATAGCACTATTTCCTATTTTATATCTCTTTTCTGATGACTAACTGCTATGGGTTAAATTCTGCCGAGTGAGATAATTTTCTCGATTGTAGGGTCTTTGCTGATAAAAATATCTAAAGCTAGAATGAAATGTAGTTAAAGATGTGCTAAGATATTATAGAGGTCGAGCAGAGATCAATTTGGCATGCGATGTCTCGAGTTGAGAATCCTCATGAACCTGGGTACAAGGTCTTCCATGTACTGAGCAAGGTATTAATCACATTGCCAGTCGGTGGCTGAGCCACAGGCTGGATAGGCGAGTCAATGGGATGGTTTGGGGACAGTGTAGCCAACTGAGCAAAGGAAAGATTGTTTATAGTGGCGAGCAATGTAATCGTCAGCAAGCCACTATTTGAGAGGGTAGGATTGGTCTGCCCAAACTTCACGATACCCCACTCACGGCGTCCACCAATGTTAGCCCAGTTTTTTTGTTGTAGAGCGTCATGGATGTTAGCCCAGTTGATGCTATTTTGATAGTGCTTTAACAGTATACTAGCCCGCTCGCTCCATATAGCGAAGACCAGAGGACTGGAGACAAGCGAGATAGGCACATAGTTGCCGCTCGTCGCAATAATTTTCGGTCCTTTCCACCTTGCACTTAGTCGGTTCAGCTCAAGAGAACTTGCAGGACTCCATACGACAGGTTTCTCCTGACCACTGGCAATCTGGTCCTGCATCGCTATGGAGCCATTCGGGACTCGATTGATTGTGATCCGTCTGTTACCTACTCTGCCTTGCTTATTAAACTTGTCAATAAGCGGCGTTATCCATTCATCTTTCTCGGTGCTGTAAGCAAAGTCGAAGGTGATAGGTCCTTGCGCAACAGGCCTAGGCGAACTGGAGCGAGTCCCGTGTGTAAGCATCTCATAAGCCCCAAAGCTCACTCCAATGGTGGCAATTGCACCAGCAGCAACAGCCCAGCGAAGCACATGGCGACGTGATTGTCTGGTATTAGGATCTGAGCCATCATTCCCTCCACCACTTCCACCACTTCCAGTGCTTCCACCGCCACTGCCGCCGTCAGGTCTTGTCTCCATTGGTCGTATAGATTCTGTGGTTGGCATCCCTATCGAGTACATCGTAGCTCTAATGGCCTGAGTCATCTCATAGGCGCTCTGGAAGCGCTGGTTTGGGTCCATCGCCAATGCTTTGAAAAGAAGTGCTTCGGTACCCTGTGAGATCTGCGGGTTGAAGATGTTTGGCCTTATCAAGGCTACCGGGTTACCCAGGCGTCCAAGGGCATCCACCGGAAGTCTGTTTGTGAGCAGGAGATAGAGCGTAGCCCCAAGTGCATACATATCGGAACGGGCGTCAGTCTGTTGACCAGCAATGCCGAACTGCTCTGGCGGGGCGAAGTTACGTGATAGGACCATACGCGTATCACTGATTGCGCTTGAGCCACTGGAGGAATTGACACTCATTCCGTATGGCTCAACGAATTTGCGTGTGACTGAGTTTCCAGTTACCAAATAGTGCTTAAACGTGAGAAGCTTCAAGGGCCTTGCCTAGATTCTTAAAGAAACTGTTGAGTGAATTCTTAACAATTGGTCGGACGATCGGATTATTTGCGACAGCAACCACACCTTCGAGTTCGGCATTCGCCTCATAGGTGAGTAATGCACCATCAGCCTCATCAGCAATATTGATCTTGCTAACCGCGTTGATCGAACCACCCTTGTCTTTGCGCTGAACCTGTAACTCGAGAGAGTTGGGAGCTTGTTGATTGACGATATCGAGAGTTACAGCGAATGGTCCTCGCAGACCGGGCAGTGGGGTTGTAACCTCGATGGCAATCTGGTTGGGAGAGACATATGTAGCCGAGTTGCAGCCAGGGAGGGCGGATTTCAAGATTTCTGGATTGAGAATAGCATTAAATACTTGTGTGCTAGATGCTTTATACTTGTATGTGCCGTTAAGCTTCATTTATAGCAAGCCATTCCTTTGCACTTCTTTAAATACAAGATGTTCTATTATATTTGTTCTGTCTGATCTTGCAATGATCTACGAGAATAGGGACATGATAGCAGAGTTGACAAAGAAAGGCAAGGGTATGGCAATAACTAGCTGAAATTTTCAAAAGTTGTGCTATAATGACTTTGTGTGTTTCAACATGTACTGTACTGCTAAAAAGTTGTGCTATAATGACTTTGCGCCTTTCAACATGTACCGTACTACAAAAAAGAGTTATATGGTGGGTGATGTGATGGTTTGGAATGAAGAGCATAATGTGCAAACACAACGCAATTGGTTTTCTTGTTTTACTCGGAGGCTAAGCTCGTTTCTTGTTGCTTTTGGCACTGCGAGGGTTTCTGAAAGCTCCTCTCCTCTATCTGCTTTGCCAGAGGAGCCCCGGCAATTGTCTAGCCCTCATAAGACTTTTGTGCCGCATTCTGCCTGGCCGGATAATGGTGAAGCTCCCCTCTCTGTCTATGGTAGGAATGAGCCCCATGTTAAAGATGTGCCTAGAATGCCATTCCCTGTGCTGCAAATGTCCCAAACGGGGTCTCTTGTGGGACAGGGCAAGCAACGTCTGGCAGGTCATACCACAAGGATCCGCTTGGAAACTCCTCCTGTTCCAGAGACACCAAGTCCTATGGTCAGGCGAAATATAGCAGAAACTCCCAGAGAGATACTGGATGTTTCTGCTCTATCATCGTTCCCGGTTGCTCCGGGCAGGACAGAGACAGATATTCGTCTCCCCATGGCGAGTCCTCAGGTTACGAATGAGAAGGTACAGTCTTCTCACCCGCTTACCACAAATGGCATAAACAAAGTGGGAGTTGGAACTCCGAGGCATTTGCCTACTGGACGTATGTTTAAAGGAAACATTAGAATAGTCACACGCAATCCTCTGTGTGGGTCCGGGGAGTTCAGTTGTGGCCAGAGCGACGTCGTTGTCAAGAATCCTGCTGTCAGGGCGTCGAGTGTGATACTGGTAACTCTGACGTCTAATCCAGGTCCTGTCGTGGTACAGTATGTGTCGTTATTGCCATATGAAGGCTTTACGGTTCACCTGACAGCCCCCACGACAATGTATACAAGGTTTAACTATATGATAGTATCGAGCGAGCTAGCATAGGAGGTACAGCCTCACAGGCTCTTTTTGGGCGGTTTTTTGAGCCGATCTCCACTGAGTGCTGCAGGAGCTGAACCACTAGACAAGCGGTTCAGTTTCTGCCATAGACCTCCGCTCAGCGAACTCTTTCTGGAGTCACCTCATCGGAAACAAGTTCTCTTTCTAAGAGAGGTAATGTAAAGATAAAACGACTTCCTTCGCCTACAATTCCGTTGCTTTCTACGTGAATGGAACCTCCGTGCAGACTCAGGAATTCGGCGACTAGATACAGACCCAGCCCGACTCCTCTTACCTGGCTTCCCCCAATATTGGGGGCGCGGTAGAAACGTTCGAACAGGTAGGGTTGTGCATCTTTGGGGACGCCAATGCCTTTATCTTCAATAGAGACTTTAATTGTCCCCTTGCCTTCGCTATTGGTGCATTGTGACATGGAGACGGTGATGGGGCCACCAAAGGGACTGTATTTTATCGCATTTTGGAGAAGGTTAGCGAAGATCTGCAAGAGGCGGGCCTTATCGCCCTTGAGAACATAGGGGTATTTGCTCGGCTCAATGTGATAGTGGATAGCATGATTGGTTAGTGTAGCACTGTGCTGAGCAATCGTCTCTTTTAACACTTCTTCGAGCTGAATCTCTTCCTCAGCGAGGGCAATCTGTCCGCGGTTGAGTCTGGTTACCTCTAGGAATGTATTGACGATGTTGGTCAAATGGTGTGTTTGCTCTTCTATGGAAGAGAGGCTTTCGTCCAGCCTTAGCTTTAATGCTGGGGCAATAGACGTAGCTTTTTGCAACTGGCGACTCGCCATCTGACTACTGGTGAGGATCACTGTCAGTGGAGTGCGAAATTCATGCGCGGTAATCGCCAGAAATTCATCTTTGAGTTCGTTAGATTCTCGCATGGAGGCCTCGTTGGTGCGGGCTATCTCAGCCTCTTGTTTCCAGCGCGTTTGCTCAATGGCCAATCCAGCGAATTGTCCGATGCCCTCTACGACCGCCATATCCCAAGCACTAAATCCAAATGTGGGCAAGGAATGGGTAGCTCCCTGCTCGTATCGCTCAACCTCTTTCTTCGTTCTGGCTGTGCGATCAAGTAGCATCACGCCTAACAAGCGATTATTATGCATAATTGGTGCCGCCAGAACCATCAGATATGGACTCATCTGCGTTTGATCGCGATTTGGCCGCACATGTATCATAGTGGCATGACCTTCTAAGAGCTGGATATGAAAGCTCGCATCCTGGTATTTCTCAGGGGAGGGCCAGCATTTTTGTTCAGCTAACCATTGATCAGCTTCCTCTAGAGAGAAGCCAATTGAGTGCAGAGGTTGAAAGATTTGTGTTGTCTGGTTGTAAAGTTGTACAACACCTCGCTCACAGTTAAGCACAGCCATCGTCATTGCCAGCACACGGTATAAGATTTCTCGAATATCGCTAATACCTGATATCTCTTCAGCTGCGTGAAGCATGGTATCTAGCACACGTCGTATGCGTTGCTCTGCACGCACTTGCTCTGTAATATCGCGAAATGCGCTGACAATGCCGATTTGTTTGTCTTGGCTATCGAGCAGGGAGGCGATATTGACTTCGATGGCATACTCGGACCCATCTTTGCGCTTACTGATAAAGCGTTCTCCACGAATACGCTCACCCTGCAATGCACGCATAAGAGGGAAATCTTCCGCTTGAATGGGTTGTCCATAGAAGGTATAGGCTGGATTGTGCTTGAGATAGGTGGCGAGATGCTGGACCATATTGGGGGATAAACTCACGAAATGTGAGGCCGTATTATTGTTGAGAATAACTTGTCCCTGCATGTCGATGACGAGGAGACCCTCGGTCATGGCGTTGAAAACGGCGTCCAATGTATTTGCTCGCTCGGTGGCTAGTGCGACCGCTTGCCGGGCTTCGTCCAGGATGTGTGCCTTTTCGATCTGAGCTTGCTGGTACAGCCGCGCATTATTGATGGCAGCAACGGCCTGTTGTCCAATTGCGAGGGCAAGCCGTTGCTGCTCTCGTGTAAAGATGGCGGTCTTGCTCGGATTGTCCAGCAACATTATGCCGACAGGCTGATCTTCACGTACCAGCGCTATAAGCAGGATCGAGCATGCTGAAAGCCTTTCTGCTATTGCCTGGATGCTTGGTTCTGCGGATGTATCTTCTAAAAAGAGCAAGCCATTGTTGTGCAGGAGACGAACAATGATCGGATCATCCAATGGCACTGAACTGTGGCGCCACATACACTCCATAGCCTGGGCAAATTTGTCCTGTAGAGATTGTGTAGAAAGGTGGTAGGCAGAGGGACGCAAGCAAGCCTGGGACTCATCTAGCAGCCAGACAGCACAACGTTCAACCTCACAAGCCTCGGCAGTTCGTCTAACAAGAACCTGTAAAATATGAGTGAGATCAAGCGAAGAACCCAATAATTCTGACAGTTCGCGTAGAAGCTCGCTTTCGCGCAAGGCTTTCAGCAGTTGTGAGTGTTCCTGGCTGCTCATCAGTAATTCACGATGCGAAGACCCATCCCAGACGGAATTGGCAGGAGTGCCGCATCTCCTCCTTATATTCCCTTTGCTTGCCGTTTCGACGCCCGATACCCCCTGTAGGGGAACATTGTTGAATTTGAACTTGGAAAAATAATTTGCCTCTTTAGGAGCTATTTTCCTACTTTTTTGACCGTTGGGAAATAAAACTCGCCCTAATTGAGTCAAAGTGTAGCAGATCTGCTGAGGTGCCGTCAAGGAAGTGCTAAATAACAGTTGATTGCTCTTGGGGGACCATTTGAGTGAACAGGACCTTGCAATAGTGTTGAGGTTGCTCTTGGCACAGTTGTTCTTGCTCAACGGCTGTACCATTCTGTAGCCTAGCAGCTGAAATAGCTCAGTGGCTTCCTCCCCAGTGGCGTTGTCGAAGTAGCTCAATTACCATCGTAAGAATTAATCCTATCACGACTCCCAGAGCCGTAGGAAGCTTTCCAAGCTGCTTTGTATGGCGCTTTCCGGCATTTGTCACATTTTTTATGCGCTTTTCGACTACTATCTGTTTTTGCTTGCTTATGTTGGCTCTCTGATTCTCCTCTTCACGCTCTCGTGTTGAGGCAATATGGGCTTTGTCTGCCAGATTAGTAGGCTGGGGGTTGACGTGTGATGGAGATTCGGACTCAGGAATGTCGCGGTTGAGCTTGCCTGCCATGGTACTAACGAATGTCGCAAGATCGTTAGGGAGAGGACGAACTTTCTCAAGGAAGAAGGCGTTGATCTCTGCACCGAGGATGAGGATGACCGCGAAGTAGTAGAAGAAAACCAGGAGAATAACGGCAAATCCAGCTTGTCCAGCATAGTTTCCCATAAATCGTGTGGTGTAAAATGGAAAAACAATGCTAATAAAAAGTTGTAGCGTAATTGCCGAGACAAGCGCACCTAGCCAACTATTACACAAGCTAATGCGTTGATTAGGTACGATGATATAAATAGTAATAAAAAAGATAAATGCAGCTAGCAATCCTCCCAGTGCACCAGTTAGATATGTAGTCACAGGATTATTTATGATTACAAAGATGAAAGGTAGCATTTTCAGTGTTGGAACTGTATATACAAACTGTAAAATGAATGATGGTAATGTTGCAGCAAAGAACATGATTGGAATGAGGATAATAAATAGTAGCATCATCATAATTGCCATAATATTCTGAGGGATGAAGGTGCGTGGACGGACACGATACACAATATCCAGGAATCCTTCAAGGCCGATAAAGAGTCGTGACCCGCCGAAGAGTGCGAGCAGAATGGCAATAAGGGCTAAGAAACTGGCCTGACTTGATAGTTGATTGAGATTACGTTGGATAATATCTTGTTGTGATGAAAGTGCTGGCAGTATTTTTATGGTTGTTTGCAGAATATCGTGGATCTGGCGTGGTCCCAAGGCAAATCCTAGAATGGAGATCATTGCTATGACGATAGGAACGATGGCTGTAAGCAAGCTGTAGGCCAATGCACCTCCAAATGTCATTGACCAGTCATTGCCAAATTTGGTGAAAAATTCCTGCATAGGAGCTAATTTCTCTTGCACTTTCTTCACTATTTGGACTTTTTTTACATGTTCAGCAGATTTTTCTGCTACTTGTAGATCTTTTGCCATAGGTACCTCTATTGCTAGCACTGCTTTGTACATCATGCGCTATCAGTACCAGGGATGCTATAGGGCATGATATCTTAATGCCTAGTGAGCCGTCGCATACTTGATTCACGGTTGAACTGATCGCTAGGTTTCATCTTAATATTAGGACAGGGAATAAGCTTGCGAAAAATAACGGTAAAGAATGTATTCAACTTTGCCTCTTTTATGATATACTTCTCCTAGCATTTGTTCAGGATTTCGAAGGGATGCAAACATGTCTGATGAGTATCCCTATGAAGGCGCTACATTTGGTGATTATCGGCTTGTTCGTGGTCTAGGTCGTGGAGGCTTTGCCGATGTGTACCTCGGAACAGATATCGCAGGATTTTGTGACGTACTATTCAGACTGCTATCTTAATAACTCCAGTCATGGTAGAATGGAAGCGGTTAGAAATATGTGCATTCTTCAAGATGGTCGCAAAGCCTGAGAATGCGCACAAAATTGCCCTTCGGGTCGGGAAAGATAGATGAGTGCGCCGCCACCAAGATCATTTATGTCGCTGTTGTGGGATATGCTGGGTGTCAGCATACGCACGTTTTGGCGGAGTAATGCTAATCCTGCACGTTCTATAGTGCAACGCCAGCAGGCGCTAGCTGTCCTAGGTCTTCCGCCGACAGCGACTCCGCAGCAAATCAAGCGCCGCTATCGTGCGCTGGCCAAGCTCTATCATCCTGACCGTGGTGGAGATCAGCGGCAGATGCAGAAGATCATCGCTGCATACGAATTTTTGGTGAAGGAGCAGCAGAAGTAGGCACTTATGCGAGGCGATTGCCACAATTGTTGCAGAAGCGCTTGCCAGGATGGCAGCGTGCTCCGCACTGATCGCAGTACAATACTGCTCCCGTTGGTGATGGCTGGGGGGTGAAACCTGAAGTAGATTGAGGTCCTGAGGTCACATTTTGTGGTGTAGGTGGGGGCGTAGGACTTTGCATTGGCTGGCTCTGCTGCATAGGAGAGGGCCCTTGTGGAGGGGTTTGTCCGGTTCCTGACTCCTCGGTTGGTTGTATCGTCCCCTGAATGGTTTTTGCTGCCTTTGCTGCCATACCACCAATTGTCCTGGCAATTTTTATACCTTTGGCAATGTCTTCCATATCCTGTTTGAGGCGATGAGTAGGAGGAAGCAAGGTCGAGTCTGAGACTTTGGTGAAGAAATTTGGCCCGATCTGCAGACCATCGTCATTCGATGAGATTTGGGCCTGTTCCAATCCTCCATTGTCGAACTGCAATGAAACAGTGCGGTCCTGAAGAACGTAATTGCCCTCAAGGCGCGTTTCTGGAGCAGCAGCTGTCACCTGTTCGCCGCCCATCAACGAGTGCGCGGCATGGGTTGCACGGCTGCGTTTTTGTACTGTTAAGATGAAGCGTCCATCAGGGTGCAATATAAGGCGGTCGATGCGCGACGTAAAGTAGTCAAGGCCGACGCCGGAGCTATGCACGCATTCATACTGGCCAGTAGTCGGTTGCATGAGTAGGAGGGCTCCCTTCTCTCTATGTCCTAGTCTTGCAGATACGTCTATACGCTCATGCGATCCTCAAAGAGTGGCTTTACATCAATGGTTGCCGCATCTTTTGAAATCTGTGCGAGGTCATACAACGCTTGAAGCGCGAGCCAGCTTTCAGGACTGCGCCCAAATGCTTTAGAGAGTCTAATAGCCATCTCTGGAGAAATCCCAGAACGTCTGTTTAGCACTTGTGAGAGGGTTTTACGGGTAACGCCCAGCCCTTGCGCTGCTTGTGTTATCGTCAAGCCTAACGGTTCAATGCACAAGTCCCTGATAATTTCCCCAGGATGTGGGGGGTTCTTCATAGCCATTTTTGTACTCCTACTCAATGATAGTCAACAAGGTTAACATCAAAAGCGTTGCCATCCACAAAGCGGAAGACCACTCGCCAGTTACCCGATATAGAAACACTAAAAAAGCCTTTCATGTCACCCTTAAGTGAGTGCAATTTCAGTCCGGGAAGGTTCATATCATCAATGGTTCGTGCAGTTTCTAACAAGGCTAAGATTTGCTTAAGACGCTTTACGAGGGACTGCATAACACCCTTGCTCTGGTCTTTCCAATGTAGATCAGCAAGTCCCTTATGCTCTATGCTAACAATCATACCATCATTGTAACCCGTTACGTGTCAAGTGGCAAGTGTTTTCTTGTAGTTGCACTGGTACAGAGAGGAGACATTTCCGCTTTTTGGCAAGAAAACAGGAATAGTCCCTTGCAGCCGTATGACTGTGGGTCATTTTCTCTCTCTGGTGAAACTGAGCTTTTGATTGGAACTTTTGGTCCAAACGCATCTTGACACTCGAGAATAAAGGCTGTATCCTGAAGAAGCAACCAGAGCATTCTGAAAGGGAGGTATGAAGAGTAGATGTCTCGTTCCCCCAAAGCACTTCCTACGCATAATGAGTCGAACGCAGTCGAGGAGCAGCTTTCACTCTTTGCTAAGAGGGAAACAGGTGAACATACGTATACAGAAGAAATACCCATAACTGGGATAGAGCAACCAGAGATAAGGCAAACTGCACGAGCTAAGAAAAATAGCTATTCTGCCGCAGATATTCAAGTGCTTGAGGGCATTGCGGCCATTCGGCATCGGCCAGGGATGTATATTGGTTCTACATCTACCTCTGGCCTGGTCCATCTCATCTGGGAGGCACTTGATAATGCCGTCGATGAGGCCGTAGCAGGGTATGGCAAGCATATCTGGGTTCATATCGATCAGGAAGGTTGGGTGACGGTTCGTGATGAGGGACGCGGCATGCCATTTGATCCCATGCTCTATCAAGGCGAGTTGCTTCCGGCAGCTACGGTTATCCTAACTGTACCGCATTCGGGCGGAAAGTTTTCTGAGGGAGCGTATAAAACGGCGGGTGGTTTGCACGGCGTCGGTTCGACGGTGATTAATGCGCTATCAGAACAACTGGAACTGACAATCTGGAAAGATGGGCAGCAGTTTACTCAGTCGTTCAGCCGTGGTGCCGCTCTTCCTCATCAGATTACACCGTGTGATCGCAAACTGCATGGGACACAGTTGCGCTGGTTACATGATCACTCGATCTTTGATCCAGATGTGTATTATCCGCTGGAAGTGTTAGAGAGCCGTCTGAAAGCGGCGAGCTATCTCAACCGAGGAGTAACTCTTCATCTGGATGCGTGGGACGATGCTGAGAATCAGCAGGTTCAGCGTGTCTTTTACTCACGAGATGGGCTCTCTGACTATGTGCGTGATCTGGCTATCGGTACCAGTGCGCCGTTGTTTAAGCATGTCATCGGTATTGTGAAGGAGAAAGATGATGTGCGTGTGGAAGTGGCACTCCAGCCAACCACGGGCTATAAGGTCTCTCTATATAGTTATGCCAATGCGGTTCGTACCCGCGATGGTGGGGTGCACGAGACTGGTTTTAAAGCTGCACTGACTAAAGTAGTCAATGATTATGCACTCAAGTGGAATATTATTAAAAATCGCGAAAAAGATGGCTTCAAGCCAGAGGTCATTCAGCAGGGACTGAATATTGTGGTCTCGGTCAAACTGACGAATCCACAATTTCAGGGACAGACCAAAGATCGCTTGAATAATGCTTCTGTCGAAGGTATCGTACGATCGGTGGTGGATGAAGGACTGAAAGACTGGTTTGAGAAAAATGGTAATGTCGGCAAAGAATGGCTGAAAAAAATTCAGCAGATGCAGAAGGCCCGCAACGAAGCCCAACTGGTGGAAGAACTTGCACGTGCTGGCAATAAGAAGAATGGTGAACTAATTGATACAACGCTCTCCAAAAAATTCTTGCGTTGCAATACCAATGATAACTCGCGGGCGGAACTGTTTATCGTCGAGGGCGACTCCGCTGGTGGAAGTGCTGGTCAAGGGCGTTTCTCTGAGTTCCAAGCGGTTCTCAAACTCAAAGGGAAGCCGCTCAATGTAGCTAAGGCAGACTTGAAAAGCATTGTTGAAAACGAAGAAATCCGTACGATCATTAATGTACTCGGCACCGGGACACGTGATACCTTTGATATCAGTCGTCTCAAGTTTGGTCGTGTCATCGTTGCCACCGATGCTGATGTCGATGGATTGCATATTCAATGTCTCTTGCTGACGCTATTCCATCAGGAATTTAGTTCGTTGATTGAGGAGGGGTATGTGTATATTGCTTGCCCACCTCTCTATTCAGTCAAGTATAAGGGTAAAGTTACTTGGCTGCTTGATGATGAGGCTCGTTTGCAGTTCCTGGCAACCCATCCTGATGCTCAGGGGCTCGAGTTCAAGCGCTTCAAAGGTCTCGGCGAAATGAATCCCAAGGAATTGCGTGATACGACATTTGATCCGGCACGTCGTATGCTCAAGCGTGTAACGATGGAAGATGGAGTGCTGGCTGCCAAGCTAGTTACAGAATTGATGGAAGACAAAAATGCCGAGCGCCGCCGGACATTCCTGGCTGAGCATTCCCGTAAGATTAAAGAATTGGATGTGTAAGAGAAGATGGCTCGTACAACAGTAGATACTACCATAGAAAATGGCATTGTACAGGAAGATTTTTCCGTTATTCTGTCCCGCGCCTTTGCCACTTATGGTCTCTCGGTTGTGACAGATCGTGCATTGCCCGATGCCCGCGATGGTTTGAAACCAGTGCATCGCCGTATCCTGGCTGGTATGCTTCAGGCACGCTATCTCTCTTCGCGCTCGACTGTGAAAAGTGCCGAGGTGGTGGGCCTGATCCTGGGCAATTATCATCCTCATGGAGATAGTTCGGTCTATGACGCGGCTGTGCGTATGTCCCAGCCTTTTACCATGCGCTATCCGCTGATCGAGGGGCAGGGGAATATGGGTAGTGAGGATGGGGATGCTCCTGCTGCTTACCGCTATACGGAGATGCGGCTCTCTCCTCTAGCTGAAGCACTCATGGCAGACATGGAACGTGATACCGTGCCGCTTCGTCCGACCTACAAGCAAGATCCAAAAGTTGTGGAGCCTGACTACTTACCTGGACGCATTCCACCTGTTGTCAATCCGTCGAGTGGTATTGCTGTGGGTCTCTCAACAAACATTCCTCCTCATAATCTGGGTGAGGTCCTGCGGGCCTGTATTGCTTTGCTGGATCGTCCAAACATGAGTGTCGAGCAGTTGATGACGTATATCCAGGGGCCGGACTTCAGTCAGGGAGGATGTATCATAGGCATCGATGGCATCAAAGACTACTTTACAACTGGCAAGGGTCGCATTATCGTGCGCGCCGAGGTGCGCCTGGAGGATACGCCGCGCAGCCGCTCACTTGTGGTTACCCAGATCCCACCGATTGGGCGCGATAAGGTCAAGACTTCGATTGTGAAGGCCATCAATGCACGCAAGCTTGAGGGGCTGATGCCCGATCTACGCGATGAGAGTGATACTGAAAAGGGTACGCGCATTGTGCTGGACCTGCGCAAGGATGCCGATGCCGCCGAAGTGCTCTCTCAGCTCTTCCGCGAAACGGACTTACAGGTTGCGCTCTCCTTCCAGATGGTCTTCCTGTTCGGTTCACCGATGCAGTCGGCTCGCCAGCCCAAGCAGGTGGGTATCCTTGAACTGCTCAACTACTGGAATACTCATCAGCTTGATGTCTTGACACGGCGTTCAGAGTTCGATCTGCGCAAGGCGCGTGAGCGTCTGCACGTTGTCGAGGGCTTGATTGTTGGTGCTGCTCATGCCGACCAGATCGTGAGGATTTTCCAGCGGGCGGAGGATCGTGCAGTCGCTCGCAAAGAGATTGAGGCCCGTTATAATCTGACGCCCATTCAATCTGATGTCATTGCCTCAATGACGCTGGCTCAGGTCACACGCCTCGATGCCGGAAAATATGCCAAGGAAAAAGAAGAACTACGAGCACGTATTAGCGAATTAGAGCGCCTCTTGTCCGATCGAAAAGAACTCATCTCGTTGTTGAAAAAAGAGATGCAGCAATTGATCAAACAGTTTGGTGATGAGCGGCGGACCACTATTGATCCTGAGGGGCAGATCCATGCGGCGATCGAAGAGGTAGCTAGCCTGCATGAGCGCGAGCCACTGGTAGTTGCCTTCACGCGCAATGGAACCCTTAAAGCTCTGTCGCCGGAGACTTTCAAGCCCAAAGGGAAGAATGGCAATACTGATTACATACCTGTGCGTGGGGATGAACAACTGCGTCAGTTGATTGCTACGACATCACAGGATTACCTGCTGTGCGTCTGTTCGACTGGCCGTGTCTGCCAGATTGCTGTCCATCGCGTTCCTGAGGGGAAGCGCTCGACAAAAGGGGAACCTCTGCGTAATCTGCTTGGGCTTGCTCCTGACGAGGAAGTGGTGACCATTTTACCTGTTGAAGCCTATGATGAGGATCGCTATCTGGTCACTTTTAGTGCCTATGGTAAGGTAAAGAAATCGCCACTGAGCGAGTATAAGACAATTGATGTCGATGGTGCACAGGATATGAAACTTGCCGATGGCGATAGGCTAGTGACGGCATTGATAAGCCATGGCCGTGGAGAATACTTTGTGACTGCCGATAATGCTCAGACGCTACGTTTCAGCGATGAGCAGCTGCGTGCTCAAGGTCGTGTTGGTCAGGGCGTGGCTGCGATGGCTCTGGGCAAGGGAGCGACTGTGGTGAGTGCCTCCTATCTGGACAGCGAGCAAGCTGAAGCTACGGACCTGACGAGCTTGCTGGTAGTGACCCGGAGCAGTCTGGGCAAGAAAGTTCTCATCAGCGAGTATCCCCAAAAGGGACGTGCTACGGCAGGTGTCGTCTCCAGCGATCTGCAAGAGAAGGATCACATTCTGCTGACGATGCTTATCCATGAGGATGATGCTCTGTTGTTGATCTGGTCTGGTGAGAATGGCGAGAAAGGTGAGCATGCGATGGTAATCAAGGCAACTGAGCTGAAGGCTTTTCCTCGTGCACGCAAGGGGGTGCCGATAATAAACGGGCGCATTATGAATGCTGTGCGACTGGTTTAGAAGAAAGTCAGATACACTCCAAATGTTCCCGAGGCTGGGCAGTACTGCCCAGCCTCATGTCATCTCATACTGACAGGCTTTTCTACTTGCCTACGTGCTGGCAGGACTACTCGGCTTTTTCTTAAGGAGAGGGCATTTCCTAATCGAAAAACCCTCCTGCTACTCTTCACGTATCCGTTTCAAGAATACAGGGCGGAAGCTTCCTTTGTCCAGCTAATCAGACGACACTTTGTGGACATTTTGAGAGAACCAGATGGTTCACTCCAGTCGCACTTGTGAGGAAGGGAAGGGAAGTATGCACAAGCCAGGCTCAAAAGAAACTTAGAGCGAAGCGATGTGAGAGTCAAGTGCGGCCGTCACCTGCTCCAGACGGTCGAGAGTTAGGTGGTCGGTGGTGCCCAGAGAGCGCCTGTGGTTGCGACCATGAAAGAAGCGAGAGGCAAACCAAGAGCGGCTGGGAGAGCGAGGGCTCCCTCCTCGGTAAGCGGGAAACTGTACCTGCCGCGCCATTGGGTGGAAGACCATGCCCGCTGCCAAGAGGCTGGTATTCCTGCAATCTCGGACCAGCTTCTAAAGTGTTTTCAGATGCCAATCTGGAAGCCTTTTGATACAGCCTCTTACCGGTACTTTGTTGATGTGGGATAGCCGTACCAAAAAGGCGCAACCAAAAGCGCAATAAAAAGCGCAACAAAGATATGGACTAAATGGCTTCCACCACTATACTTGAAAACGAGAGCCGTTCGCAGAAGTCTTGACCTGTGAGGGAAAATCAAGAACCACACAGCCTGAGTTTACGTGGCTTTGTTTATATTACAGATGATCCGCAATCTGATGAAAATAGAGATTTTGCTCAAAGAGTTGAATACGCTTTTGAGCAATCAGGGATGAATGACTTTATTAGGCAAATTGAAGATGAATCCCTCTTGTTTTCGGCAGCAATAGACACTACTACCTCCCCTTAAAACGGCACTGAAAAAAGGAGGCCACATTGCAAAAATGGTCTACTTTAGCACTGCTAAAGTAGACCACCTTGACCCTCACACGGGAAAAATGATACCGTATCTTCATACAATTGAGATCCAATACTGTGATTTAACCCAATTCCTGTGATGGTTTCGGCGGGTTGGACCTACTAAATCAATTTGGTAGTCCTGTTCGCTCTCCACGAGGAGCAATGCGTCTACGTAGCCTGTATCTACAAGATGTTCAGAGGGCAACAGTTGCTTCCGATCAAGCTCGGCAGGGACTTCTCCTTTGAGCGCTTAGGCTCTCCCGGAAAAAGTGCAAAGATAGAGTTCTTTTTGCCAAATCCCCTTGCCCAAAAAACCAGGCCCGTTGGTAGGGCCTGGTCACTGCTATGAATACCTACATTGGCAGCTAAATGTTTGATTTATCCGAGGTTTGATTTTAGCCCATCTTTGATGTCTTCGACCTTTTCCTTGGCCATTTCTACCGGGCTCTCAGACCGGATAACTTCGATGGAGCACTTTGCGAGCAATGCGCCCAGGACTCCGATAGCTGCCCATACGGGGGCAATCAAAACACCTGCCACCCCAACGACTAGTGGTATTTCCAGAATAGTATGGCCATCTTGTTTGATGATAATGCGGCGAACATTGCCTTCACGTACCAGTTCCTTCACTTTGCCGACCAGTTGTTCACCGACTACTTGTAATTCTTCGATGCCGTAAGTCTGTTTCGTTTCTACGTTGTTTGAAGTGTTGGGATCTGTTTGTGTCATGGCTTATCTTCTCCTTAATATGCTGCAGAAACTATTAACTATACTGATGACGCTACTCATGATTTTTTTTTGAACTATTCAGGAGAGGTGCAGACGGACCGGAGGTCCCAAATAGCCTTTTCTCTGCTGGCTGGGATGCGGATCACATCGCGACCAGACGAATTACATCGCGAACGAGCAAATTGGACTCGCTTGCTTCCCTCCTCTTCTTCGCCTGCTGTTGCAGGCACTATTAGCTAAGACACATGAATAGGTATGTATCTATTTGATTATGGGCACACAGTGTATACGGACCCATAGTTTACCGGGTTGAAAGAATCTATCACCATTTTGTCTCATTTTCTGGCATGAGATCTGATTGTTTATTGTTTCCTTTGGCGGTACAATAGAGCTGAAGCGTAAATCAAATAGGTAGGTAGCTTATGGCATATTTTCTGGCAAAGACTGATCCTGAAACATATTCGATCAAGCAACTGGAGCAGGATGGAGAGACTCCCTGGGATGGAGTTCGCAATGCTCAGGCTGTGCATGCTATCCGCGCTATGCGAACCGGTGATGATCTGCTGATTTATCATAGTGTGGACAAGGCGGCACTGGTCGGTCTGGCGCGTGTAATCTCCGAGCCACGTCCCGATCCGAATGATAGCAAAAGTTGGATGGTAGATGTAGCTTTTGTCCGACGATTGACCCGGCCTGTCACACTGCGTGAGATCAAAGAAAGCCATCTTTTTGATGATTGGAGCCTAGTGCGCCAGTCTCGCCTCTCAACGATGAGTGTGCCTGATAGCTTTGTCTTATGGCTCAAAGAGAAAAAGGTGCTGTAAGATGGGCCGGGATACTACTGCCTGGTAGTATGTCGATGGATGCTGGGTTCATCCTAACGAAGCTACTCTTTCTATCAACGATTTAGCTGTGTTGCGCTGTTATAGCGTCTTCGAGTCGTTGCGTACATACAATCGTCGTCCTTAAACCACAACAGTATGCTTTGAAGGTATACCGCCGCGACAGCTCCTGCAAAAGGTTGGCCCGTTCAGCCCGCGTCTTTTAAGCCTGATTCTTACCCACATCTTTTTGGGGCTACTTATGGGAAGGATTGATACCGTTGAGGCTGTGAAACAGTCCGCAACGATATCCCTTTCCCTGAGCCCTTTCACAAAATCCATTTGTAAAATGTGGGTAAAAGACAGGTCTTTTAAGCGAGGGCTGAACGGGCCAATGGCTGTAAGATGCAAATGCCTATGCGGCTCCACCGAGGGTAAGGGTTTTCTTGTCTTTGAGGAGGCGCTCTGCTGCCTCCTTCAGGCGAGCCTCGCTGCGTGCTCCAAAGCCTGGTAGATGGCGAATACGCCCCTGTTGGGCGGCCTGCCACAATTTCTGTGGGGAATCGATGCCTAACTCTTCATACAGGCGAATGGCGGTGTAAGGACCAATATGTTCAACTGCCATCAAGGCGCGTACACCTACTGGTAAGGTCGGTATGCAGAAGCCGTTGTTAATCGTGACTGAACCAAGTTCAATAAGTTCGGCGATATGTGAGCGCAGCCGTTCTCCTAATCCTGCTATGGGTAGCGCTTCTCCACGTGCTAAAATGTCGACAGCAGGTTCAGACAGGTCCAGTAGACCACGTGCACCATTACGATAGGCCTGAATGCGGTACTCATTGCCACGCTGTGCTGCCAGCATGTCTGCGATTCCTGCGAGCACCTCGGCAATCTGGCGATTGGATATCCTGGGAGTAGCAGTTGGCTCCGGTTCCATCCCCGGCAATGTTGGCTGCATAGGACGCTTGCGATATTTTAATTGTGCGGGTGGAATAATGTGTATGGTCTGGGTGAGTTGCATAATACTCATCTGTGTTGCCTCCTTTGTGCGAAGACATAGCACTGGCTAATGATAATCCTTTGTGGGAACTGCTTCTACTATACTATTCTGGCCCTACTGGAGATAGACGGAAGGTATCAGGAACGAGACTAAACATGCATCTATGATGCTATATAGAAACCGTGTTCTAATTATAGCATAACTGGCTTGTTATGTCAAACAAATGTTCCTGAGAAGACTCATGCAATGGCTTATCTGCATCAAATACGTGGAATTGCTATGAGCTAGATTAACGAGCCTAAGTTGTGGTTGAAGGAGGTCTTTTTAGGTGATTATGCATGCCAGTGAGTATAAACCAATAGTCACATTTACGCTGGCCCATTATGCGAAGCGGACCAGTATCTTTGGACTGGCTCGCCTGGGCCTAGATCGCAGGCCCCTGGCACGTACACCTGGACTGCGTTTCTGGCGTCTGCTGGGTGTTGGACGCTTTGATGGACGCGCTGACTTGCAGCGTTATGGTCTCTTTATCGTATGGAACTCTCTGAACGCCCTGCAACAGTTTGAAGCGCAATCTCCGGTCATGCGACGTATACATCAATATGCGGATGAAGTCTGGACTGTGCATATGCAACCCGTGCGCTGGCATGGTGCATGGGGTAAACGTGATCCCTTTGCCGAGATGGCACCGATCGCGCCGCCTGATCTAGGTCCCTGGGTCATCCTGACGCGTGCGACTATTCGTCCCTCCCGCTTACATGCCTTTCTTGGTGCTGTTCCAGCCGTGGCCGAGTGTCTCTTAGAGGAACCGGAGTTGATCAAATCCGTGGGTATAGGGGAAGTGCCCCTGCTATGTATAGGCACGCTCAGCCTGTGGCACTCTCTTCCAGCTATTATGGCTTTTGCCTATGGTCCGGCTCCTCACATCGAAGTGGTGCACAGGACTCGTCAGGAGCGGTGGTATAGTGAAGAGTTCTTTGCCCGATTGCGCCCGGTAGCTTCTATGGGAACCTGGGATGGTGTCAATCCGTTGCCTGGGCTGCAAGATCCCTATGTTATTCCCTGAGATCTCCCCTGCATGCAAACATCATCTGTAGTGTCACGAGACTCCCAGGCCCTATTGATCTGGGCAAGGGAAGTTATTGCATACTCATCAATTGGTATCTCCTTATTTTCCTATAGCCATAGACTACAAGCGGAAGAGTGTTAATGTGATTAAAAGGACTTCCGCAGTCTTGACGAACTTTCGTTTTGCCATCTCTACCGACGTCAAGGGATCGGAGTTAGTCCGATTCAACCAGTACTTCATCCACTCGAAAAGTGAAGAGCAACTTCTGCGAAATCATATCGAAGATCTGCGCACTCACTGCAGCAAGGTTCAAAGACATGCTGAAAAAATCAGTGGATCGGCGAACGCCACAGGATTCCGGAAGATTTTCGAACTTCTTGGTCTTCATTCCCCCAAAAGAGAAAAGATGCTTGGCATGCTACTCGGCGTGCTGACCAACAGGGAATATGGATTCGCAGATAGTGCGATAATAATGCTGAATTGCCTGGAGGAGGCATTGAAGGACATCCAGAATACGCTCGGTATTGCTGGCTCTATGCATCCAGAGAAAATTCCCGATGCTTGCACTTTGCTAGCTGAATACGGCCCACATTTCAGTGAGATGGAGGTGCGAGCGGCAGTCGCGCTGTATGACATCCAAAAGTTGATAGATGAGCTAGAGTAAAAGAAACATGGAGAAACCTTGCTAACGTTATGGGTGGGGCTGGCAGGGGCCTATTTGCAAAAAATGCTACGCCCGCCCGCATACTCTCTCCTACTTCCCCTCCACGCGGAATTACTGTATAATACCGTGCCAGGAAACCGAAAGTTCTATGCTAGACTGTCAGCTATTGGTGCATGATAAAGAGGGGTTGATATGACCACAATGAATATTCCGCGCGGAAAATACCACATCTGGACAGTTGGTTGTCAAATGAACCAGGCTGACTCTCAGCGCATCCAGACCTTGCTCGATGAGTTGGGGTGGGAAGAGACCGGTATGGAACAGGCCAATCTTGTAGTTCTCAACACTTGTAGTGTGCGCAAAGCACCAGAAGAGAAAGCACACAACCTACTTGCCCAGCTCAAACGAGCCAAAGAGCAGCGTGGCGATTTTTTGGTGGCTTTGATGGGATGCATGATCGGTAATCAAAAAACCATTGACGATCTGAGCAGGCGCTATCCGCATATCGACCTCTTTATGAAAGTGGAGCAGGCTGATATCTTGCCGCGCTTCCTACAGGAACGCTGGACGCCCATCTCAGGTGCTGGCTGCCTCGACATCGAGTTTATGCCTGATGACCCAACTGCCTCTAGTTTGGCTCCTGCTTTAGCCTCCAAAGATCCAGCTATGCCAACATTTGCAACATCGGTCAGCAGAGCTGGCAAGCACACAGTACTCCCAATGGCGATTACCCCCAAGCCCGGTGAGCGTGTTGCACATTATCCTACAAAGATTGAACCCGCTAAAGCTAGTCCAACCGCGTGGCTCCCTGTGATCCTAGGCTGTAACAAGATTTGCACCTATTGTATTGTACCCTACCGCCGGGGACGCGAACGGAGTCGTCCAACAGATGAATTGAGAGCAGAAGCCCACTCTCTGGTCGCCAAGGGAGCTAGAGAGTTGACATTGCTGGGTCAGACTATCGAAGCTTACGGGCTAGATTTGCCGGAGCAGCCAGACCTCGCGGATTTGATGAGCAGTTTGAGTGAAATCGAAGGCCTAGAGCGCATCCGTTTTATGACTTCCTATCCCCGTCATATGACCGATAGTATGATTGAACACATGGCTAACCTGCCCAAGGTCTGTGAACACCTGAATATCCCAGTACAGTCCGGTGATGATGCAACCTTGAAGCGTATGAAACGTGGTTACACAGTAGATCAATATTGTGAGCGCATTGTACGGGTGCGTGAGCTATGGCCGGATATTACCCTCTCCACTGATGTGATCGTCGGTTTTTGTGGCGAGACCGAGGAAGAATTCCAGCACACACTTGATCTGCTGAAAAATATTCGCTTTGATGTCGTACATGTGGCTGCATATTCCGTACGTCCTGGTACAGTCGCAGCCCACTGGGAGGACGATATTCCCCTGGCCGAGAAGAAGCGGCGTTTACACGCCGTGGAAGAAGTTCAGGCGCAAATTGCCCTCGAGCTGAATCAATCTTATATCGGTATGATCGAGGAAGTGATGATCGAGGAGATAAATGTATCGCATGGACGTCGGCAATGGAAGGGGCGCAATCGTTCGAACAAGTGGGTCTTCTTCCCTGAAGCAGATGTCAATCAGGCCACAAGCCTTGGCATCATCCAACCCGGTGATCTTGTGAACGTTCGTATTGAGCAGGCCACTGCCTGGTCTCTACAGGGTTGCGCTGTTGCGCTATAATAAGCAGACGAGAGAAACTTATTCCGCGATGCTGAAGGAGATTTTGATGACGCAAGCACTGTCAGCCGAAGAAAAGGCACGGCTGAAGAAGCAGTGGACAGAATTAGCTGTCAAGCAAGCCCAGGAGGGCCAGTGGGAAGAAGCGGTCAGCACAAACAAGAATATCCTGAACCTCTTTCCCCAGGAGTCTGATGCTTTGAATCGTCTGGGCAAGGCCTATACTGAGTTAGGTCAGTATAGCGAAGCCCGTCAGGCCTATTCGCAAACGTTGAAGTATAATCCACTCAACAGTATTGCGAAGAAAAATCTGGAACGTCTTGATTCATTGCAGACGGTTCCTATTGTTGCTGTTCCCGGTGGCCTAGATCGAATTGACCCTCGCGCTTTTATTGAGGAAACTGGCAAGACAGGTGTGACTGAATTGACCAACCTAGCACCAGCTTCCGTGCTTGCACGCGTGAGCTATGGCGATAAGGTCAATTTACAGGTCAATGGGCACAGGCTACTCGTGCAGAATGCCGCTGGAGAGCCTATTGGACAGGTTGACCCTCGTCTGGCTAATCGCTTGATTAGCTATATAGAGGGAGGCAACCGCTATGGAGCTGCGATACTGGCGGTAGAGCAAAATCGGATTCGTGTCATTATCCGCGAAGAGTATCAACATCCCAGCATGTTTGGTAAGGTCAGCTTCCTATCACAAGGAGGTGGCGAGACCGTGCGTGCCTATACCAAGGATTCGATGCTGCGCTACGATCGCGAAGATGAGGATGAACTGGGTAGCGAGGACGAATACTATGATGGCAGCGACGACACTGATGAGATGACCGAGATCGACTTCGAGGGCGGATCCGAGTCCGAAGAGTAACATTTCTGTTTGAAAGGCAGTCTAACACTATGAATAAAACAAAAAAAGTTGCGTGGCATAAGCAGCTTCAGAAAGCCAAGAAAGCCAAAGAAAGGCAGCGTCAGGCTCAGAAGTCAGGTGCTGCTGCAACGGCTACGCGGCGCTAATGCAAAAAAAAATGAACCACATGGCTAAAGCTGTGGGTCTCTAGCTACAAGAAGTGAGTTATGGGCAGTCTATCCCCTTCGCAATCGCAATCATCGGCCTCTGTCCGTAACGTTTTGACTCTGCTCGTCTCACGAGATGCACGACTGGTGGCTGGTGCGTCTGGACTAGAACGTCGGGTAACGTGGGCATGTCATATGCGTGCTCGCTTACCAGCGTTTGAAAGCGTGCAGGGAGGAGAACTGGCACTCCTCACACTAGTACAACTACGTAGACTTAACGAGACTCTTCCTCACTTGCTCAAAAGCCTCCATCAGGCTGGAGTTGCGGTCATTGCTGTTGCAGCTCAGTCAGAAGAGGCACTAGGAGATGAAGCAAAGGGGTTAGCTGATCAGCTACATCTCCCACTGATTTTGCTGCCTCCTCATGTGCTCTTGGAAGAGATTGAACGTGAGGTCATTACGTTCGTTGTCAGCTTTCGCGACGAGACAGAGCGCGAGGCAACGGAAATTGCACAACAACTGATGCAGTTGAGTGTGCATGGAGCTGGTATACAGGGTGTCTGTCAGCATCTTGCCAATCAGCGTGGTAAGTGGGTCGTTGTGCAGAATGCAGATTATCAGGTACGCTTGCAAGCTGCTCCTGCACAGACTGAACCCCTGCTCTTACCAAATACCCTGACTGACGAGCTGCTCAGGTTAAGAGGGTTGACACGGGTTGTCGAGCCAATCCCAAGCAGACACGAGATCGTTGGGTATCTCTCCCTCATCGGCAATGAGAGCGATTTTGATTACCTGGAACGCATCGTCCTAGGCAAAGTGACTCCGATCCTGGCCATCGAGTTTGCTCGCGAGCGTGAACGAAGCGAGGTGGAGAGCCGTTATCAGGTCGAGGCGTTCACTGATGTGCTCCAGGGTCATTACCAGCAGCCTGAAGAAATGATGGCCCGTGCGCGTCTTCTTGGCTATGATCTCACTATACCCCAGGTGGTGATTCTTTTTGAGGTTACTACTCATGAGCACGAGTCCTCTCTCAGCAGTTCCCTCTCCCAGTGGAGTAAGCGTATCCGCGATGAACTCTTGCGCACCTGGCAGAATTGCTGGGTGCTGCTTGAGCCACGCAAGGTCACCGCTTTGTTGCCCCTTCCAGAGATGGGAACAAGTCCAGCCCCTGAGGAAGAGCGTGAGGGTGAGAACAACATCTATTCGCGTGTTGAGCGACTGATGACTCGTGTTCCTTCTGGCAAAGACGGTGGAATGAACTTTCCCACCTATTCCTGCGGCGTTGGTCGTATTGCGCACAATCTACAAGGCATTCCTCTCTCATTCCGCGAAGCACAGCAGGCTTTAGAGATCGGTCGGCATCTCTTTGGTGAGGGTAATCTCCATTCATTTGTCCGCCTGGGTATTTATCGCCTTCTTTTCTATTTGAATAGCCACAGCGAAATGACCGATTTCTACCATGAAACGCTGGGTCCACTCCTCAGCCATGATAGCACTTATATTGATACGCTGGAAGGCTTCTTTCGCTGCAATGGCAATCTGAGCGAGATGGCTCGTACCATGCATTTTCATCGAAATTCGCTACTTTATCGCCTCAATCGTATAGAAGCTCTTCTAGGTCACTCACTTGAGGACCCGGAATTACGTTTGTCTCTGCAAATTGCTTTAAAGATCCATCATTTGCAGAAGCACTAATACTTTGCAGAAGACTCACAGTCCAATGGTCCCGAGGGCAACCTTCACAATGATCGACGGAAAATGGACAGATCTCTCCATCTGTTATTGCACCTAATGCGGAATCTCGTGTATACTTGTAAGCTGGGCCAGTGTACTGTTTTCGTTGGAAAGGGGCAAGGTATCGCACCTAATGGGCTATTGGCTGCGATGGTTCGTTCCGCCAAATGGCTCTGATTTGTAAGAATTGTTGTCAGCCCCCTTGTGCTTCAGGTCAAAACAGCAGCCTTTCCGAGTTATGAAATAAGCTTTCCAGTAAATTAGGGAAGAAAGGACGATGCGAATGGCAAAGCTTGAAAACCTTACTCAGGAGAAAATCCTCCATGCTGTGCGTAGCGACGGAACAAAGATGATTGCTTGGAAGGTGCGGGATGAGGCAAATGGCCCAGTCTGGGAAGTGCTCACAACTAATCAGGATGGTCTTGTTTCAACCGATGGGTTAATAATCTCAAAAGCAGATGGCGAACAATCTCTCTCCCACCGTGTCGTCGACGCTGAAACTTTGAAAAAAATCGCTGCGGAAGGCGATTACGTTGAGTGGCAGTCAGGTTTTGGCAAAGAGCGAGAAGATGAACAACAAAATATATGGGATGAAAAAGAAAAGCATATCGATGAAAAACTAAAAGCAGTACAAAAATCTATTGATGAGCAAAAAGAGCAGATGGAAAGTACGCTTGAAGACGCCAAAGTTCGTATAGATGCCTTGGTTACTTCAGCGAAGCGAAGCATCTCTGCGCGAATTGGCCATATCCCCCGAATTACTCCAGAGGAGGTTGAGCAGCAGATTACCAGCACTGCGGCTGAGATCGCTCAACGCACACCGAGCCATACCCAGAAGGTCATTGCCTATCAAGTACAGCTAAGTGGTGGGTACTATACACAGGTGGGTGCTCAGTCTCAATTGAGTTTTCGGCTTTCCTGCTGGCTCGTTATCGTAGGTGCCATTCTTTTTGCTGCGAGTATGATAGCCGTCATCTTTCCTTTTGCCAGTGGCAATACTTCCCTTATAGGGACTCTTGGCATCCTCGCCTCTGTTCTCGTTGAAACCGTTGCAGGTCTCAGTTTTTTGTACAATAAAGCTTCCCAGCAACTGGCCGCATTTCAAGTGTATCTTGACCGTATCAATCGGGCTTCTATCTGTCACGCTATGACAGATGAATTTGAGAAGAAAACGAAAGAGCAGCAGGAACTGATCACCCTTATTATTCAGTCTCTCATTAGCGATAAATAGACTCAGCTAAAGCGGCTAGCGCAAATAATGACAAGGAGAGAAGAGACAAGCCGAATCATCCTCTCCGTCAAAATTCTACTTTCGGTCGTATTGGCATTCACATCTGTTACGACATCACTTTTCCTGAAGTGTCACGTGTGCAAGTGCTCAAAGGCGCTGAGCTGCTCTCTTCAATGCCCGTCAACCAGCATTTTATGCAGAAATTACACAAATAACTCCTTATCATTGATTTGCCTCGTTTGTAAAATTTGATATGAGGGCCTTTTGTAAACATTTATGAGTCATCCCGAATTTTTCTGGAACCTGAAATGTTCGTATTGCCCTTTTAAAAGCGGGAGTGCAGAGGGCAGTCGCCCTCTGTCGGGGATCGAGGCGTCCCCGAAATACTTTTTTCCTCTTGCGCCGCCTCTGGCGGCGCAAGAAAAGAGAAAAATGGGGCGCAGTCCCATACCCCAGGCAAGGGGCATAGCCCCTTGCAACCCCTGCAAAAAGATGTTTAACGGGCTTCTCAAAAATTCGGGATGACTCATGAATCAAAATGTGGTCCTGAGTAGTTACAAATTGCTTTACTGCACAATCAAGAAAGACGGCCATGCGCCGGTGGCGCACCACAGTCCATGAAAAGGAGTACAATAGGAAGGGGACGTCTAACTGTCAGAGACCGAATTTTCACTGGTGTTGTGAGCCCGAAAGAAAGACTGGT
>Ga0207416_1000676_pt1 | contig 54275 bp, 54 predicted proteins | sample PaiPotPPM11metaG_FD_184107 | JGI IMG/M metagenome (GOLD analysis project Ga0207416, IMG submission 184107) | Iron sulfur acid spring bacterial and archeal communities from Banff, Canada, to study Microbial Dark Matter (Phase II) - Paint Pots PPM... ... | reverse complement strand
CGATGCTTGAAGCGGCCTCGCCGACTTCGTCACACCATCATTGTGAGGGACGACCACCTTCCCGCCAACGCCCCCGCAAGCCCCAAGCCAGCTTGCTACTCTGGCGCCGGCCCGTTACCCCATCTACGATGCTGCCACCCGTAGCCCGAAGGGCGAAGGGTGGCGGAGAGGAAGGGATTCGAACCCTTGATACGGCTTTAGACCGTATAACGGTTTAGCAAACCGCCGCCTTCAGCCACTCGGCCACCTCTCCTGTGTACGCAATCCTGTGTACGCAATCCTGTGTACGCAATTATTTTATGGTCCTCTGCCGAGCAAGGCCAATCGCACCGCTGGTGTCGATTTCATTTGCCGAAAAAATCGTCGCGGCTGCGCGAACTTCCAGATCCGTACACGGATTCGTGCCGGCTTGGCTTCGTGCAGGCTTGGCGCTGTCGCGGATAGCAAGATCGATTCGAATTGGCGGCGCGGCAAGAGGGCGGCAAGAGCATGCGAAATGCCGGTTTGGTGTGCCGTCAAGCCTCGAATTCGCGCTTGGACGCCGGTGGAACGTGCATTGCGGGGGCACGGCAGCTGGCAACGCCGGCGAAACCGCCGCTTGCCGGGAACGCATTGATTTAACTGCGGAAATTCTCGGAATGGAGATCGGCCCGGTGGTTGCTCGGCGGCTGGCGGGAGGGCCGCTTGCGTGTTCTTTACGCAACACCTTCCCGAAAACGGCAGATCGGGCCTGTGAGTCCGGCTGTTATTCATTGCGTGGCGAAACTGAGGGGGTAATGTGACCGTGCGACGGAGGGGGGAACCCCAAGTCGACTCGTCCGGTGTTTTCGCGAAGTGGAAAAGACCGAGCGATAATTTGGGGACCAGGGGACCATACCAGGGGGCACACGCACCCGGGGGAAACGGAACCCTCCCACGGCAAACAAATCGGAGGTTCAAAATGAAGATGGTGAAAAGCCTCCTCCTCGGCACCGCGGCCGGCTTGGTTGCGGTTACTGCGGGGCAGGCAGCCGAACTTCCCGTAAAGGCCCGACCGGTCCAATACGTGAGGATCTGCAGCCTCTACGGGGCGGGGTTCTACTACATGCCGGGCACCGATATGTGCCTGAAAATCGGCGGCTGGGTGCGCAGCGAAGTGACGGACGAAGCCAACGGCAGCTTGGGCGCGGGTCCGTTCAACGCCAACTTGAACGACCGCTCCACAAGCAATCTCACGGTGCGGGCGCGCGGCTACATCACCGCCGATGCCCGCGAGCAGACCGCCTACGGCGTGGCCCGCGCCTACATCGCTGTCGGCCTCAACGATGACATCTCCGGGGATAACCCGTCACCCAACGCGACCTATGCGAACCGCGCCTTCCTGCAATGGGCCGGCTTCACCACCGGTCTGGCGGTTTCGGCCTTTGACGCGATTCCTTGGGCGGCCTACAACTACCGCGCCGGCTATCTGCCGAACGAGAATACCGGCGATACCGGTTGGTGGGTCTGGCAGTACACCGCGCAATTCGGCGGCGGCTTCTCGGCGACCATCGGGGCGGAAGACCGCCGTGTGCGCCAGATCATCGACAACACAGGACCCGATATTTTTGGGACAGGCAGATTGACAACTGGTGGAGTCGGGCTCGACGGCGCGGGCTACGGCGGCTGGCAGGTGCCCGACATCGTCGGCAATATCCGCATCGATCAGGCCTGGGGCTACGCTCAGGTCATGGCTGCGGCACATGAGGTCAATCCGCTCTATTACGGCGGCTTGGACGACAAGGCTGCGGGGCATCCCTCCGACAGCTGGGGTTGGGCTGCGGGCGTCGGCATCAAAATCAACACGCCGTTCATCTCCACGGGCGACAACTTAGTGGCTGAGTTTACCTACACCGAAGGCGCCCTTTCCTACATCGACCACACGCCGATCGTAAACCGTGACAACGTCCAGGGCTTCACCCAGGGTTACGGCGTATTGACCGACTGCGTCTATGGCGGCGCAATCGCCACCGGCAACGCAAGCAACTGCGAGCAAACCACGGGCTGGGTCGCCGAAGCCGCCTATGAGCACTACTGGACGCCGCAATGGCATCAGTCGATCACCGGCGATTACATGAATGTGAGCTACGACTCCGCAGCCAACGCTATGCTCTGCTCGTCCGAGTCGTTCGGCGCCGGCGCTGGCACCACGGCTGTCGCCGCGGCTGGCTGCAACAACAACTGGTCATACTGGGGCGTCGGCTCGCGCCTGCAATGGGATGTGACCAAGAGCTTCTACCTCGGCGTGGAAGTGCTCTACACCAAGTTGATCAGCGCCAAGTCGTCGACCGGATTTACCAATGCCGAAGTCGGTCTGGGCGATCCCTCATTGTGCGACGAGGGCGCCTGCACGGTCTCGAACGAAGACAACTGGGCCTTCACGCTGCGTATGCACAAGGACTTCCTGCCCTGATCGTCTGATCGAGGTATGAATTCTGCGATCCCCGGCGGGCGTTCCGCCGGGGATTTTTTTCGTGCGCCCTCTCCCCGCGTGCGGGGAGAGGGTGGGGTGAGGGGGCCTCGACGCATGCGTGGCGCAAACGTAACGAAGACAGATATGGCCAGGCGATTGCGGAGAAATTTGACAATCGCCGAGCGGAAGCTCTGGCGACATCTCCGTTCGCGGTCGCTCGCCGGATTCAAATTCGTGCGTCAGGAGCCGATCGGGCCGTATGTGGTCGATTTTGTCTGCAGAGAGAAGCGGCTCGTCGTCGAGGTCGACGGCGGCCAACACGCCGATAACAAACGCGACGCCATCCGCGATCAATGGCTCGCTGAACATCGCTATCGCGTCCTTCGTTTCTGGAATAACGAGGTGCTGGGAAATATCGAAGGCGTTTGGGAGACAATCTTCGCGGCAGCGTCTGCGGCGGCGCCCCCTCACCCCGACCCTCTCCCCGCGTGCGGGGAGAGGGAGTCGCTAAGCCGGGCCGACGGATAGGCGCCGTCACACGTTGCAACAAAGGCGACGATGCGCCCGATCACGTCGCCCTCGAGTAGCGGCACGTGGCCCTCCCCGGCGACCTCGATGGTTTCCATCCCGGCATGGCGCACGGCCATGGCCGCCACCGTCGCCGCCGACAAGATGTCGGAGTTCGCCCCGTGGATGACCAGCATGGGCACGCGCGCAAGCGCGTCGAATTCGTTCCACAGCGGCGGCAGCGGACGCTCGATGTCGATTGTCGCGAGCGCGCGGCTTAATCGCACGTCGTAGGTCGGCGTCAGGACGCCGTCGCGCATTTGCCAGCCGCGCTGCGCGGCGGCGAGCCATTGCTCGGCCGTGAGATTTGGAAATTGGCCGTGGAAGAGCTGGCGAAGAATATCGCCGCCCTCGGCGAAGCTGCGCGGCTGCGGCAGCTTGCCGACATAGCTGCGAAGGCGCGCAAGTCCCTTAGGCTCGATCACCGGCCCGATATCGTGCAGAACGATGCCGGCGATCGCGGTCGGATGCGCCACCGCAAGCTGCATGGCGAGAAGTCCGCCGCGCGAGCTGCCGATGAAGACGGCGGGGCCGACCGCGAGCGCGGTCAACACGGCGACCAGGTCGCCAAGCTCGACCAGCAAATTATAGTTGTCGGGATTGCGGTCGTATTCCGAGCGGCCGCGGCCGCGCGAATCCAGGGCAATGACGCGGCGCGAGTTGGAATTCGATAACGCCGGCGCCAGCGCGTCGAAATCGGCCACCGTACGGGTAAGCCCGGGCAAGCAAATGACCGCAAGCGCCGTCGCGGCGCGCGTACCGTATTCGCGCACATGCAGCTTCAGGCCGTCCGGCGCGCTGACGAAAATGCTCCTGCCCGTGTCGGCATTGCCGCCGGTCATAGTGACGCCCGAGTCAGGCAGCCTGCCGGCCTTGCAGGTATGCCCGCACCCGCTCGGCCGTGAGCACGACGTTGGGGTCGTATTCGGGCGCGTCCTCGATCTGCACGAGTTCGTTCAATCCGGAATTCTTGTAGATGCGGTTGGTGCAGGAGATGAGCCGCGCCGGCCGCGCCGGATCGCCGTTGAAGTGCCGGTGGATGGTGCAGGGCGGGACATAGATGACGTCGCCCGATTCCCATTCGTAGCGCTTGATGTCGTCCTGTGGCTTCCAGGCATAGGTGTCGGCGATCTCGACGTCGCAATCCTGGTGCAGGTCGTAGCCGTATCCCTCCACCACGTAGAGGCATTCCTCCGCCAGATGGCGGTGTTTTCCCGAGCGGCTGCCGGGCGGGATCACCTGCATGTAGGCGTCGACCGTCTCCATGCGCGTATTCATCTGCTCGTTGAGCAAATGCTTGAGCAGCCCCTGGCGCGACATTTCCCACGGCATCTCGTCGGGATGCACGATCTTCTTTCGCAGGGCGACGCGCGACGGCCGCGTGGTCGCGTCGTCGAGCAGGTCCTGATAAAGTTTTTTGTTGGCGGCGCCGGCGAGCCAAGCCCGCGATTCGTCCCAAGCCATTCCTTCTATACCTCTTCCCTGACTTTGTCGGAGGGATGGTTGAAATCCTCCTCGTCGTCGCGCGGCACGAAATTGCCCTGCGTCGGCGACGGCGTCTTCGGCCGTTTGATCACGGTGTGCTGGAACAGCATGTTCATGAACAGGTACATCGGCTTGGTCTTGATGACCAAGGCGCGGGCGGGTTCAGTGGCGCTGGCGTTGGTGTGCTGGTGAACGCAATTATTGTGCACGATGGCGACGTCGCCGGCCTTCCAGTCGTAGCGCACGCCGTCGTGGATCTCGTAGCCTGAGCCGTCGAGAATGTAGAACGCCGCCTCGTTGACGTGGCCGTGCTTCTGCGTGGTGCCGCCCGGCGCGTATTCCTCGAGGTGGATGTGCAGCGTCTGGCACAGCCCGTCCTCCGGCTCGACGTAATGGCGGGAAAAATGCTGCGGGCCGCCGTCGAGCTTGGTCTCCTTGCCCTTGATCACGCGCGGCATCGAGCGCAGCCGTTTCAGTTCGTCGGTGAGGCTATACGCCCCCGTAATCGGCCGAACGAACACCCGCTCCTTGTCCGGATCGTGCTGTTTCTTGCCCATATTCTCTCCCGTAGCCAAGCTTCCGCGGGCGCGGCGTTTGCGGCCAACCTTAACCTGCCGCGCTGAGGAATTCGCGTAAGACCGCAAACCACCGCAGGTGAGGCTGATTTAGCGAGCTTGACGAAATAGTCAATCTCGGCCGACGGCGTCTTTGTCGGGTACGAACAGCGAAGATCGGCGTTGTATTCCGCGTCGCTTTTCGCGCCATGTATGCAACCATGAATGCGCCACGGATAGACCGACCCGATCTGCCGGCGCGCCGGCGAGTATCTGCCGCCCGATTTGTTTCGAGCCGAAACATCGAGCGCAATCCGGAGGGCTATCGCTATTTCCGCTTCTGTGTCATCATCTCGGAATGCCGCGGCGAACTCGTCGGAATCCGCAATCGAGTCGAACCAGTCGCCAGATGGAAACCAAGATCACGGCGGACGCCCGACCTTCACCATAGGCGCTAACATAGCTGCGTTTCCCGGATGCGGTGCAGCAATAGCGCGTTCACGCGCGTCTTCGACGCGCTATGGCGGAAGCGAAGTGATGCACTGCAGAACCGGGATCGTTACAAACTCCGAGTTCGTGACGATCCCGGATCAGCGGCGCACCGCTTCGCGCTGCACCGCATCCGGGAAACGCAGCTATGTTAGCGCCTATGCGACCTTTACTGTCTTGCAGAACGGCGAGTGAAGCTCGAACGTTCGTGTCAGATTAGAAACCATCGGGGGAATCCCCGATCGACACCAGCGAATCGAACGGCGCGAGGGGCGCTTCCCGGGAGGGGATCGTGACGGATCTCAGCAAAGTATCGTCTCGTCGAAACGAAATTTTGCCGGCGCTCGCTGTCGTTGCGGGCCTGGCCATCGCGGGTGCGATCCCGGCAAGTGCGCAATCCGCCGAGAGCTTCTATGGCGGAAAAGATGTGAAATTCATCATTCCGGACGGCGCGGGGGGCGGCTACGACGCCTACTCGCGGCTGCTTGCGCGGCATCTTGCCGATCATATTCCCGGTCATCCGCGGATCGTGGCCGAGAACATGCCGGGCGCCAGCGGCCTTGTCGCCACAAACTGGCTGTACAACGTCGCCCCGCGCGACGGTACCGTCATGGGCTCGACCTACAACACGCTCTTGACCGAGCCGCTCCTGGGCGACACCGCGGCGCAGTACGATCCGACCAAGTTCGAATGGATCGGCTCCATTACCACCCAGTACAACGCCTGCATGGTCTGGCATACGAGTTCGATCAAGACGATCGAGGACGCCACGAAACGCGAAGTGCGCGTCTCGACCACCGGCCTGACCGGCAACTCCGCGAAGATGCCGCTGATGTTGAACGCGCTGATCGGCACCAAGTTCAAGGTGATTGCCGGCTATACTTCGGGCGGGATGCGGCTTGCGGTCGAGCGCGGAGAGGTCGAGGGCATTTGCGGCCTTTCCTACGACACTTATGCCGCGGCTAATCCCGACTGGCTGCAGAACAACAAAATCCGGTTCATCCTCCAGGCCGGCGCGAAACCGGCGAAGGCATTGCCGGACGTGCCGCTACTCGCCAGTTACGTCAAGGACCCCAAGCAGACAGCGGCGCTGAAGGTGCTCGGAGTCGATCAAGACGTCGGCAGGCCGCAACTATTGCCGCCCGGCGTCCCGAAATATCTGGTGGAGGCGCTGCGCACGGCCTTCAACCAGACCATGAAGGACCCGAAATTCCTGGCGGACGCACAACGCATGCATATCCGGCCGGAGCCGATGACGGGCGAGCGGATCGAGGCGGAGCTAAGGAAAGCCTACGCGGCGCCCAAGGATGTCGTCGCCGTGGCTGCGAAACTCTGGCCGCCTGCGGTGGCGAAGAAAAAAACCAAATAGACGAGCGATGGCCGACGGTTGCGGCATTATTGAAATGCACGGCGAACACGTCCGTTCTCCACGATAACGGGAAGAACTCCGAGCGGATTCCGATCGAATTGACCCGACCGGCGGCAATGGCTTTTGGCTCCGTCGCGCAATTGCCGGCGCTGGCGGCGCCGATTCGGTCCGACCGGAAACCGCTCTAGCCGCCGCGGCGCAGGTCCGCCTCGATCGACAGCTTCGGATTGTTCTCCAGGCGCGCGCGGTAGACCTGCATGTTCTCGATCACGCGCTGCACGTAATTGCGCGTTTCCGAGATCGGGATGCGTTCGATCCAGTCGATCGGGTCCACTTTCGGATTGCGCGGATCGCCGTATTGCTCGATCCACTGTTCGGCACGCCGGGGACCGGCATTATAGGCGACGAAGGCCAGGATGTAGGAGCCGCGAAACTTGTTGATGTCCTCGCCGAGCTCGGCGGTTCCGAGTTGCGCGTTATAGGCGACGTCGCCAAGGAGCCGGCTCTGGTCGAACGGCACCTTGAATTTCCTCGCCGTATTGCGGCCGGCGCCAGGGGTGACTTGCATCAGGCCGAGCGCGTGCGCCCTGGAAACGACCCGCGTGTTGAAGGCGCTCTCCTGGCGCACGATCGAATAGACGACGCAGCGCTCGACCTCGGGTCCGATCTGCCGGTAATTGGGTATTCCGAAATCCGGAAACGCGTAACGCTCGAACGGAAAACCGTGGCCGAGCGCGGTCTTGCCGATGAGCAGCGTCGCCCGCGCATCGTTGTGGCGCGCGGTGATCTCGGCCAGCGTTGCCAGGCCGGCGACATCGGTCGACTTGTCGGCGATGTCGGCCGCCATGCCGGCGACCAGGTCGGGCTCGTTAATGGCGTAAAGCATCTCGAACACCCGGCCCATTTCCAGGGGACGGCGCTCGGCGGGCGGCGGCGGCGGGCCGCGCAGGCTCACGCCGTCGAGATGAAGCTGCGCCCTCGCCAGCTGGCCGTAATAGGCGGTCGGATGGCGCGCCGCCGCGGCGTAATACGCGCGCGCCTCCTTCTCGCGTCCGAGCGCCCGCGCGGCGCGGCCTTGCCAATAGTACGAGCGCGCCAGCGTGATCGGATTGACGACGCCCTCGGCGATGCGGGCGAAATGAGGAAGCGCGACGGCCGGCTGGTGCAGGAATTCCAACGCGATCCAGCCGGCGGTGAATTGCTGTTCGGCGCGGTAATTCTCGTTCGGCGGCGCCGTTGCATCGTTGGCGATATCGTAGGCGGTCCTCGGATCGCCGAGATCGAGCAGCTTGCGCGCGATCAGCCGCCGCTCGATCCACCATTGATCGAGATCGATCAGCTTGCTCGGGTCGCGCGGCGCCGCCAGCATCCATTGCGCCGCTTCCTTGATCTTGTCGGCGCGGCGCAGCCACTGGATGAGGCTGAACATGTAGCCGGGATCGTGTTGCGCCGCCGCCGGAACCGCGGCGAGCAGCGCCTTGGCGTCGGCGGATTTGTTAATCACGGCGGCGCGCGCCTTGGCGACGGCAAGCTCGGCGGCGTCGAGATGGCGCGCCGCCCGCATCGCGGCGTCCACGTCTTCGCGGTAGAAGCGGGCATCCATGCGCGCCCTATCGTCGGCCGGCGTGATCAGGCCGGCGAACGTCGCCCGCGCCTGCGCCTCGACGTCCTCGGAAAAGCCGGTATTGCGCCAGGCCGCGCGCACCGCGGCGTAGGCGCGCCCACTGTCGCCCTTGACGAGCCAGGCGCGCGCCAGCGCGAAATAGCCTTTCGCGCTCAGCGGCGGTTCTTTGGCGAAAAAGCCGATGGTCGTTGCCGGATCGATCTGCTGCTCCCACAGCGCGGCCTCGGCATGCCAGCGCAACGTTACGATGCTCGGCCAGGTCGGGTTTGCGGCGATGAACGCCGCATATCGGGAAAAATCGACCCGGCCGTCGTCGCCGCGCAGGATGACCCACTCGACCAGCTTGCGGGCAAGCGGATCGGAGATCGTTTGTTCGATGTCGGTCGCTGCCTCGGCGCGATCCTTATGGACCAGTTCGATGGCCTGTTTGACCGCGGTCAGATCGATCGGCGATGGTGCCGCGGTCGTCGCCACGGCCAGAGGCGGACCGGATCGTGGCCGCGAGGCGACACTCGCAACAGGAGGCGAGGCGAGACCGGGCCTGATGCTCAAAACGCGCGGTGCCGGTGTGGGCAAAGGAATCTTAGCCGAGCCTTTGCGGTCGACGACCTTGTGCCGCATCACCTTGCGCTTTGCGATCTTGCCCGCTTTGCCGGCTTTGATCGTGGGCTGGGGCTTAGGCGTTGCAGCTGAGCCCGACGAGGTGGCGGCGATGGCTCCGCCGGCCAAAAAAAGGCCGATGGCGGCAAAAATGGCGATGAGCCGAGCGACAGTCACCGGCAACGACCTTCCTGCGGCAGCGCCGCGGACCCGATTAACAAACCTCTTCGGCCGGTAAGATTGAAGAAATCCTAACCGCCGGGTGTGGGCGCACCATCCTATACGAGTCTGCGGGTTTCGCGGCAAAAGCGGGGCGCGCTGTCCACCGCCTGCGCGTAGAAAGCTCGCCGGTTCATGCAATGGGCTTTCAAGGGGCTTTCATGGCCCATCCGGAACCGATATCTATGCGCGATGGCCGGCCATATTGCCGCAGGCGGCGCTGCTTGCGAGGAGGACCGTGCCGGGGACCGTATCATGACCGCCAAGACCAGCTTCCGAGGTTCGTTCACCGCACTCGTAACTCCGTTCAAAAATGGCTCGGTCGACGAAAAGGCGTTCCGGGACCTGGTCGACTGGCAAATCGCCGAGGGCACCAGCGGGCTCGTGCCGGTGGGCACCACCGGCGAAAGCCCGACGCTCTCCCACCAGGAGCACCGGGACGTGGTCGAATGGTGCGTCGAACAGGCGCGCGGCCGGGTGCCGGTCGTGGCGGGCGCCGGTTCCAATTCAACCAAGGAGGCGATCGACCTCGCCAAGCACGCCGAAAAGGCCGGCGCCGACGCCGTGCTCGTGGTCACGCCCTACTACAACAAGCCGACGCAGGAAGGCCTTTATGCGCACTTCAAGGCGATCAACGACGCCATCGGCATTCCCATCGTCATCTACAACATCCCCCCGCGGTCGGTGATCGACATGTCGGTCGACACCATGAAGCGGCTCTATGAGCTGAAGAACATCGCCGGAGTCAAAGACGCGACCGCGAACATGGCGCGCGTGTCGCAGCAACGTGCGGCGATGGGCGAGGATTTCAATCAGCTCTCCGGCGAGGATATCACCGCGCTGGGTTTCATGGCGCATGGCGGGCATGGCTGCATCTCGGTGACGGCGAACGTGGCGCCGCGCCTGTGCGCCGAATTTCAGGCGGCGTGCCTGAAGGGCGATTTTGCCGCGGCGCTGACGCTTCAGGACAAGCTCGCTCCGCTGCACATCGATCTGTTCGTCGAAACAAGTCCGGCGCCGATCAAGTATGCGCTGTCGCTTGTCGGCAAATGCGCCAATACGCTGCGCCTGCCGATGGTGCCGGCGACCGAGAGGGCGCAGATTGCCGTGCGGCAGGCCATGGTGCATGCCGGGTTGATCAACTAAAGACGCCCGCCCGCGGCGGACAGTCTGGCTTTCCTGCTGCATCTGCCGCGACACCGCTGCGCGGTCGATCGAACCGGGGAGAGGTCGATGCTTGAGGAATTCAAAAAATTCGCGATGCGCGGCAACGTCGTCGATCTCGCGGTCGCCGTGATCATCGGTGCGGCTTTCGGCGCGGTGGTCAATTCGCTGGTCGGCGACATCATCATGCCGAGCATCGGCGCCATCACCGGCGGATTGGATTTCTCCAACTATTTCACCCCGCTGTCGGCGAAGGTGACGGCGGGGGTGCTTGCCGATGCGAAAAAGCAGGGCGCAGTGCTCGCCTGGGGCAACTTTCTCACGCTCGCCATCAACTTCCTCATTATCGCGTTTGCGTTATTTCTGGCTGTCAAGGGCATCAATAGCTTGAAGAAGGCAGACCCGCCGGCGGCGCCGTCCAAGGAGGTGCAGTTGCTGACCGAGATCCGCGATGCGCTCAAGAGTCGCTGAGCGCTGGACGGCGACATGGCGGCGAAGCCTGAAAGGAAGCTGCGTGTCGTCGCCGATAACCGCAAGGCGCGCTTCAACTATTTTATCGACGACACCATGGAGGCCGGCGTCGCGCTCACCGGCACCGAGGTAAAGTCGCTGCGGCAAGGCAAGGCGACCATCGCGGAATCCTATGCCGATGCCCGCGGCGGGGAGATTTGGCTGATCAACTCCAATATACCGGAATACTTGCAGGCCAACCGCTTCAACCACGCGCCCAAGCGCCCGCGCAAACTCTTGCTGCACCGCCGGCAGATCGAGAAGCTCATCGGCGCGGTCGAGCGCGAAGGGATGACGCTCGTTCCGCTCAAGCTCTATTTCAACGAGAAGGGCCGCGCCAAGGTCGAGCTGGCTCTGGCGCGCGGCAAGAAGCTTTACGACAAGCGCGAAACGGAAAAGAAGCGCTCGTGGGAGCGCGAGCGCGGCCGCCTGTTGCGGCAGAAGGGATAGAGCAGGTGCCGCAATGCCCATTCCCACGAGACTCGATCATTGCGTGATTCACGTCGCCGATTGGCAGCGCTCGAATGCGTTCTACGCGACCGTGCTGGGAGCCGAGCTTGTTTCCCGGCCGGTGGGCTACGCCTAGCGTTTCGGCGCCAAGGGCGCGGGCACCAGCGTCTATTTCCGCGATCCCGACGGATCGCTGATGGAGTTCATGTCCTGTGCTTAATCGATGGCAACTGGCTTTCGGCAAGAGCGGAGGCAGGCAAACATTTGGAGCGCGTCGATGAGAGAGGCGCCTGGAACGCACGACCCAAACTTTCTTCCGCCCGATATCCCGGTCCCGCAAGACGACGGCGCCGCGCGTCATCTCGCCGGCATGAAATTGCCCAACTTGGCGCTGGCTGCAACCGGCGGGCCGCCGGTCAATTTGTCGAAGCTCAAAGGCCGCACGATCGTCTATGTCTATCCGCGGACGGGCGTGCCCGGCGTCGATGCCCCGCCGGGGTGGGACGAGATCCCCGGCGCGCGCGGTTGCACGCCGCAATCGTGCGGTTTTCGCGATCGCTTTGCCGAGATCAAAACCCTGGGCGTTGCGAATCTCTTCGGACTGTCGACGCAAGATACCGATTATCAGCGCGAGGCCGCGCGACGATTGCACCTGCCGTTTCCGATCCTGTCCGACGCCGCGCTGAAATTCGGCCATGCGATCAAACTGCCGACGTTCTCGGTAGCCGGCATGACGCTCTACAAGCGCATGGCGCTGGTCATCGACTCCGGCACCATCGTGAAGGCATTCTATCCGGTCTTTCCGCCCGACAAGAACGCCGCGGAGGTCATTGCGTGGTTGCGCGGCCCCGGCCTGAACCAGGCTTGACGCGCGGCCCGTGTGGAGACATATTCTAGCTAGAAAATCTAGCTAGTAATCCACGCCCCTCAAAGAGGGCTCGCGCGAAAAGCTTTCGCACGTCGAATTGGCTCAACGCCGGTTGATAGAGGCAACACATGGCTCAGCGCAGATGGTCGGTGCAGGACGCCAAGAACCGATTTAGCGAAGTCGTCGAGGCTGCACGCCGGGAGCCGCAGACCGTGACGAAGCATGGCAAGCCTGCCGTGGTTGTGGTCGACGTGGCGGAGTACGAGCGCTTACGGGATGTCCAGCGCGCGAAGGCGCCGTCCTTCGCCGAACTGTTGCTTGCCATGCCGCAGGATGGCGGCAAATTTTCCCGCATCAAGGCGCGTCCACGCGATCTTGATCTCTGATGTATCTCCTGGATACGGTCGTATTGTCGGAATTGCGCAAGCCGCAACGCAATGCCGCGCTGGTCGCCTGGTTTGAACAGCGGCGAACGGCCGATCTCTTCGTCAGTGTCATTAGCATTGGTGAGATCGAACGCGGAATTGCTCGGCAGCGAGCGACGAACCCTGCCTTTGCCGGAGCGCTCGCGACATGGCTCGACATGGTGTTCGCCCTCTACGGCGAGCGAATTCTACCATTTGATGTGCAAGCGGCGCGGCGTTGGGGCCTACTGAGCGCCGCGCTTGGCAATGACAGTGTCGATCTGATGATTGCGGCAACGGCGCTCGAACACGGCCTGATCGTGTTGACGCGAAATGCGAGACATTTTGAGCCGTCAGGCGTGCGTGTAATCGATCCGTTCAAGCCGCACGCCCGTCGAAAGCCATAAGCGGTTCCGTCAGCTAACGGAGTGTACGCACCGTCCGCCATCGAGATCGGCGCGAATTTTTGCGAACACATCTTTGAACATTTTTGCAGTGAGTACTCCCGTGCTCGTGTTCAAGCGCGAGCAATGGTAGCTGTCGAACAGCTTCAGCGCGCCCATTGCATGCACGCGGCCATGGGCGAAGGGATACTCCGAGCGCCGCGCGCCGTGCGCCGACACGAATGTTTCATGCGCGATCCGCCCGAGCGCGAGCACCGCGCAAAGGCGCGGCATTTCCTTTATCGTCGCCGAAAGGAACCGCCGGCAGGTGGCGGTCTCCTCCGCCGTCGGCTTGTTCTCCGGCGGTGCGCAGCGCACGGCGTTGGTGATGCGGCAATCGATCAGGCTGAGCCCGTCGTCGGGTCGCGCCTCATAGTCTCCTTCGGCAAATCCGGAATCCTTGAGCGTGCCGTAGAGCAGGCTGCCGGCATAGTCGCCGGTAAACGGCCGGCCGGTACGGTTGGCGCCGCGCAGCCCCGGCGCCAGGCCGACGATGAGCAGGCGCGCGTCGAGCGGCCCGAAGGAATCGACCGGCGCGTTGAACCATTCCGGCTCGCGCGCGCGCCAGGATTTGCGGAAAGCGACAAGCCGAGGACAGCGCGGGCAATCGCGCCCGGGTGTGCCGCTGACACGCGGCATCGCAGCGCTCCGCGGCTTCTATTCGTCTTCGAATTCGTCGTCGACTTCGACGCGCTGTGAGGTGGGGCTGCGTTGCAGGAATTGCGGCGTATGGCGCGGCTCGCGTCCTTCGCGCGGCTCGCGCGCCGGGCGCTCGGCGGGGTCGCGGCCGATCTTTCCCTGCAGCTCGATGATGTCGACGAACTGATCGGCTTGGCGGCGCAGTTCGTCGGCAACCATCGGCGGCTGCGTCGAAACCGTCGAAACCACGACAACCCGCACGCCGCGCCGCTGCACCGCCTCGACGAGCGAGCGGAAGTCGCCGTCGCCCGAAAAAAGCACCATCTGATCGATGTGCGGGGCGATCTCCATGGCGTCGACGGCAAGTTCGATATCCATATTGCCCTTGACCTTGCGGCGGCCGGTTTGGTCGACGAATTCTTTGGTCGCCTTGGTGACCACGGTGTAGCCGTTATAGTCGAGCCAATCGATCAGCGGCCTGATCGAGGAGTATTCCTGATCCTCGATCACAGCGGTGTAATAGAACGCGCGCAAAAGATAGCCGCGCGATTGGAACTCGCGCAGCAGGCGCTTGTAATCGATATCGAAGCCAAGCGACTTCGCCGTGGCATAAAGATTGGCGCCGTCAATGAACAGTGCGATTTTTTCGATTTGTGCCGACATGGTGTCTCTCGTGAGTGTCTGTCGTGATAAAACCGGATCGGCGGCAATGCGGTGGGCCGTTCCGGCGCTTTGTTAAAACATTTTTCTCGTCGTCCAAAACATTCATGATGCGAAGTACTGTCGCGTGGCGGCAAGCGTACTTTGGCAAATGCTAGAATAGCAAGCGCGCCGTGGCGCGAGCACTGTCGCTGCGGCATGCCGTCGCGGAACTCGAAACGACGATTCCCAACGCCGCGAGCCGGTTCCGCAAAATGTCGGGTAACAGAGCGCGGTGCAGCCGCCAAGCGAAAAATCGCAATTCGAACGCTCTTGCGTTCCGCCGCCCTTGTCGATACGTAAACGCCGAATACGGCAACTTCCATTTGCACGGGAACCTCGCCCGGAACCCGGCAGAAAGCTGATCCGAGGAGCTTAAGCCCAATGGCCCGCGTGACCGTCGAAGACTGCATCGACAAGGTCGAGAACCGATTCGATCTCGTTCTGCTCGCCAGCCACCGCGCGCGCATGATCTCCTCCGGCGCCCAGATCGCCGTCGAACGGGACAAGGACAAGAACCCGGTGGTGGCGCTGCGGGAAATCGCCGAGAAGGCGATTTCGCCCGAGGACCTCAAGGAGGAACTCGTCCATTCGCTGCAGAAATATGTCGAAGTCGACGAGCCCGAGCCCGAAGCGGTGCCGCTCATTGGCGCCCCCGGCACCGGAGTCGATGCCGACGACACCGACGTGACCACCGACCGCATGAGCGAGGAAGAGCTGCTCAAGGGGCTGGAAGGCCTCACGCCGCCGGAGAGCGAGCCCGAGTCCGACGCCGGAGACGACGAGGAGTAGGGCGGTCCGCTGCCGTTTCCCGGCCGGATGCCGTTAACGAGAACTTGGCCTTGACCAGCGACTTTGGTCCGCCGAGCGCGGCTTAGCGCGCCTTGTGGCGCGGGCGGCGCTCCATGATATCCTTAGGCTATGAGGCGCGGCCGGCAGGTCGGTCCGAGCCCAGAATCGCCGAAGGATGGCCAAGGGATCCCATGGCGCGCTCGCAGGCCGATCTGCCGCGGATGCAGAACCAGGCCCGGCAACGGGCGCCGGCTGCGCGCGGCTCGCGTCCGGTGCCGCAGGACGGCGAAATAGTGGCGCCGGCGCCCCGCAAGCCGCAGCTTATGCGGCATTACGACCTGATCGAACGGGTCAAGCAGTATAATCCCAAGGCCAATGAGGACTTGCTCAACCGCGCCTATGTCTACGCCATGCGGGCGCACGGGGAGCAAAAACGGGACTCCGGCGATCCGTATTTCTCACATCCGCTGCAGGTGGCCGCGATCCTCACCGAATTGAAGCTCGACGACGCCACCATCGCGGCGGCGCTCCTGCACGATACGATCGAAGATACCGACGCCACGCGCGCCGAAATCGACCGGCTGTTCGGTCACGACATCGGCCGCCTGGTCGAGGGCCTGACCAAACTGAAAAAACTCGAGCTTGTGTCCAAGGAGGCGAAACAGGCCGAGAACCTGCGCAAGCTCCTGCTCGCCATCGCCGACGACGTCCGCGTCCTGCTGATCAAGTTTGCCGATCGCTTGCACAATATGCGCACGCTTGCCCACCGGCCGCCGGAGGCGCGCCGGCGTACCGCCGAGGAGACGCTCGACATCTACGCGCCCCTCGCCGGCCGCATGGGCATGCATGAGATGCGCGAGGAGCTTGAGGATTTGGCGTTCCGCGAACTCAATCCGGAGGCCTACAAGGTCATTACCGAGCGGCTCGAAGCGCTGGCGGAACGCTCGCGCGCCTGGGTTGCCGAGATCGAGCAGCAGCTTGCCAAAAAACTCGGCGACCGCGGCATCGCCGCCGAGGTCACCGGCCGGCGCAAGCGCGCCTATTCGATCTGGCGCAAGATGGAGCGCAAGGCCGTCGGCTTCGAACAGCTCTCCGACATCCTCGGCTTCCGCGTGGTGGTGGGAACCGTCGCCGAGTGCTACCAGGCGCTCGGCATCGTGCACACCGGCTGGCCGGTCGTGCCGGGCCGGTTCAAGGATTACATTTCCACCCCCAAGCAGAACGATTACCGTTCGATCCATTCCACCGTGATCGGCCCCGGCAAGCAACGGGTCGAGCTGCAGATCCGCACCCGCGAGATGCAGCAGATCGCCGAATACGGCATCGCCGCGCATGCGCTCTACAAGGACGGCCTTGGCTCGCCCACGGAGATGCTGTCGCGCGAGTCGAGCGCCTATGCGTGGCTGCGCCGAACCATCGAGCTTCTCGCCGAAGGCTCTAACCCGGAGGAATTTCTCGAGCACACCAAGCTCGAACTGTTCCACGACCAGGTCTTTTGCTTCACGCCGAAGGGCAAGCTGATCGCGCTGCCGCGCGGCGCCACGCCGATCGATTTCGCCTATGCGGTGCACACCGACGTCGGCAATATGGCGATCGGCGCCAAGATCAACGGCCAGATCGGTCCACTCAGTTCGCCGCTGCAAAACGGCGATGAGGTGCAGATTCTGACCTCCGAGGCGCAGACCGCGCCGCCGTCCGCGTGGGAATCGATCGTTGTGACCGGCAAAGCGCGTGCCGCCATTCGCCGTGCGACGCGCGAAGCGGTGCGCAGCCAATATTCGGCGTTTGGCCGGCGCATCGTCGAGCGCCTCTGCCAGCGCGCCAAGATCGAGTATTCCGATGAGAAGCTGGAAGGCGCTTTGCCGCGGCTTGCCCGCGCCTCGATCGACGACGTGATGTCGGCCGTCGGCCGCGGCGAGCTGCGGGCCGCCGACGTCGTGCGCGCCATGTATCCCGATTACAAGGACGAGCGCGTCATGCCGGTTGCCCCGAAGCCGGATAGCGGCTGGTTCGGCCTCAAATGGGCCAAGGCGGTGAAATTCAAGCTTCCCGACGACGGCGAGAGCGGCGCCGCCGTGCCGATCCGCGGCATCAATACCGATCTGCCGGTGCATTTCGCGCCCAATGGCGGTGCGGTGCCGGGCGACCGCATCGTCGGCATTATGACGCCGGGCGAGGGCATCACGATCTATCCGATCCATTCGCAGGCGCTGAAGGATTTCGAGGATCAGCCCGAGCGCTGGCTCGACGTGCGCTGGGACGTCGACGACAAAGCGCCGCAGCGCTTCCCAGCGCGCCTTGCGGTGCAGTCGGTCAACGAGCCGGGCACGCTCGCCCAGATCGCGCAAGTGATCGCCGAGCACGACGGCAACATCGACAACGTCAAGATGACGCGGCAGTCGCCGGATTTCACCGAGCTGACCATCGATCTCGAAGTCTACAACCTCAAGCACCTCACTTCGATCATCTCGCAGCTGCGGGCGAAGAAGGTCGTCGCCAACGCCGAGCGCGTGAACGGATAATCTTGGTCCGGCGGCTTGCTTGCATTCCATCATGCCAAGATGTATATACTTGAGCGGATATACGGAGAGATCCGATGGCCTCTGCCCGGGTTTTCAAATCAGGCAATAGTCAAGCCGTCCGGCTGCCCAAAGAATTCCGCTTTGACAGTGACGAAGTGGAAATCTTTCGACGCGGCGATGAAGTCATACTGCGCGAGAAATCCAAAGGGATGGCGCGCGCGTTTGAACTCATCGCCAGCCTGCCCATAGAAGATTTGGCTGACGAATGTGACGCGCCGCCGCAGGAGCGCGCCGGACCGTGATACAGCCTCGCTTTCTGTTGGATACCGATACCTTCGTTTACATCCGTCGTGGCCGGCCTGAAAGGGTGCGCGCGCGCTTCGCCCGATTGCAGCTTGGCGAGGCCATGCTTTCGGTGATCACTTATGGCGAATTGATTTATGGCATCGAGAAAAAGGGCGCCGGGCCGGAACCATGGCGAGCGCTAGAAGAATTGACGCAGCTTATCCGAGTGCTGCCACTGCTGCCGGAAACAGCGACCGTCTATGGAGCGATTCGTGCGGCGCTAACCGCAAGAGGCGAACTCATTGGCGCCAACGACCTCTGGATCGCCGCCCATGCTAAGTTTCTGAATCTCACTCTCGTTACCAATAACGAGCGAGAATTTCGCCGCGTTCCCGATCTCAAGATCGAGAATTGGAGCAAGTAGGCGCGTGGAGGCGATGAAGTGTTATGCCTGCGATCCCTACCATTCGCCTCGGCGTCAACGTCGATCACGTCGCCACCGTGCGCAACGCGCGCGGCGGTTGTCATCCCGATCCGGTTTTGGCGGCGAAGATAGCCATCGAAGCGGGCGCCGACGGGATTACCGCGCACTTGCGCGAGGACCGCCGCCACATCCGCGACGACGACATGGCGCGGCTCAAGGCCGAGATCGACAAGCCGCTCAATTTCGAGATGGCGGCGACCGAGGAGATGGTGGCGATTGCGCTTCGCATCAAGCCGCACGCCGCTTGCTTGGTGCCGGAACGGCGAGCCGAGGTAACCACCGAGGGCGGGCTCGATGTGGCCGGGCTGCGGAATACGCTTGCTCCAGTGGTCGCCAGGCTCGACGGATCGGGCATTCGCGTTTCGCTGTTCACCGACGCCGATCCTCGTCAGATCGAGGCGGCGGCGAGCGTGCGCGCGCCGGTGATTGAGATTCATACCGGAGCTTGGTGCAATGCGCTCGCCAACGGCGACACCACGCGCGTTGCGGCGGAATGGGACCGCATCCGCGCCGGCGTCGCGCTGGCACGGCGGGCCGGCCTCGAAGTTCACGCCGGTCACGGGCTCAACTACGAAACCGCTGAAGCGGTCGCGGCATTACCCGGTGTGGTTGAATTGAACATCGGCCATTTTCTCATCGGCGAGGCGATCTCGGTCGGATTAGCCGGAGCGGTCAGGACCATGTGCGCGGCGATGGACCGCGGCAGAGCCAAAAGCGGCACTGGGCCATGATTCTCGGCATCGGTTCCGACATCACCGATGTGCGCCGCATCGCCAAGGTGATTGAGCGCCACGGCGAGCGCTTCATCGACCGGGTATTTACCGCCACCGAACGCGAGCGCGCCGAAAAGCGGCGAAACCGCATCGAAACCTACGCCAAGCGCTTCGCCGCCAAGGAGGCTTGCGCCAAAGCGCTGGGGACGGGCCTGCGCGCGGGTGTGTGGTGGCGCGACATGGGCGTGGTGAACCTCGCTTCGGGACGGCCGACCATAGAGCTGACGGGAGGCGCCAAACGGCGGCTGGAGGCGATCACGCCGAGAGGCTACGAAGCCCGCATCGAACTCACCATCACCGACGAAGGTCCCATGGCGCATGCGTTCGTCATCATCTGGGCGCTTGCCGTACACGCCGATTGATCCGGCCGCACCGCAATCGCCTTGTTGGACCGTCGACATTTGCCGGCGAAAGCAGCAGATGAAAGATTTGTCATGGTTTCCCGGAGCCACCGGTAAGATCATGGAATATCTAGGTAAATCCGAACCGACGCGAGCCGCGGCGAATTCCCGCGCGCAATTGCGTGCGCCTGCCTCAGAGGCTACAAGGGCGCGGGGCGCACGCGGGGCGAGCTTTACAACAGTCTTGGGACAATAGGCGAATGAGCGTGCAAACCGGAACCAAACGGAAGGAAGGCGGATTCGGCGAGACGGTGCGCGTGGTCATCCATGCGCTGATCATTGCGCTCGTCATTCGCACATTTCTGTTCCAGCCCTTCAACATTCCATCCGGCTCGATGATCCCGACGCTCCTGGTCGGCGATTATCTGTTCGTCTCCAAATATTCGTACGGCTATACCCATTACTCGTTGCCGCTCTCGCCGGCGATCTTCTCCGGCCGCATTTTCGGTTCGCAGCCGCAGCGCGGCGACGTCGTCGTGTTCCGCCTGCCCAAGGACCCCTCGATCGACTACATCAAGCGCGTCGTCGGCCTGCCCGGCGACCGCATTCAAGTGATCCACGGCGTGCTCAGCATCAACGGCGTACCGGTCACGCGCGAGCGCGTCACGCAGGGCTGCGTCGCCCACGAAGACGTCGGCCAGCCGGTCACGTGCTATCGCGAAACGCTGCCGAACGGGGTGACCTACATCACCCACGATTTCACCGATAACGGGTTTCTCGACAACACCGAGGTTTTCCAGGTGCCGCCGGGAAATTATTTCATGATGGGCGACAACCGCGATAACTCGACCGACAGCCGGGTGCTGAGCGCAGTCGGCTACGTCCCGTTCGAGAATTTGATCGGCAAAGCGCAGATCATCTTCTTCTCGATCGGGGGTGACACGCCGGCCTGGGAGATTTGGGACTGGCCCTGGGCGGTGCGCTGGAGCCGATTGTTCACGCTGGTGCGATGAGCGGCCGCCGCAAAAGCAAATCCGCGGCAACGCCGCGAGCGGAAGCTCCCGCCGGAGAAATTGCAGCCGCGGAAAACGTGCGGGCGGACGGGCAGAAGGAGCCGCGCCGCAGCCGCAAGGCCGGCAGCGTGTTGGAAAATCGCATCGGCTACCGCTTCGACGATGCCGCCTTGCTCACCTGCGCGCTCACCCACATTTCCGCGCTCAAGGGTCCGCGCAACCGCACCGGCTCCTATCAGCGGCTCGAATTCCTCGGCGACCACGTGCTTGGCCTGGTTATTTCCGACATGCTGTTCCGCGGCTTTCCCAAGGCGGACGAAGGCGAGTTGTCGCGCCGGCTCGCCGATCTGGTACGCAAGGAGACCTGCGCGGAGATCGCCGGCACGATCACGCTCGGCGCGGCGATCAAGCTCGGTTCATCGGAAGTCAATGCCGGCGCCCGCAAACGCCCCGCCATCCTCGCCGACGTCTGCGAGGCGCTGATCGGCGCGGTCTATCTCGATGGCGGCTATGCGGCTGCCGCCGCTCTCGTCGAACGGCTGTGGCAGGCGCGCATGCGGGCGACGGCGCAGCCGCCGCGCGATCCCAAGACCGTTTTGCAAGAATGGGCGCAGGCGCGCGGATTGCCGACGCCCGCCTATCGCGAAGTGGCGCGCTCCGGCCCCGATCACAGTCCGGAATTCCGCGTCGCCGTGCAGCTTCCCGACTTCGCTCCGGCCGAAGGGTCCGGACGTTCCAAGCGCGCCGCCGAACAGGCCGCCGCGGCCGCCATGCTGTCGCGCCAGGGCGTGAAGGCCGCGCGGCTCGATGGCTGAGCCGGAGCGGCCGGAACCGGCGACGCCCGTCACCCATTGCGGATTCGTGGCTTTGATCGGGGCGCCGAACGCCGGCAAATCGACGCTGATTAACGCGCTGGTCGGCGCCAAAATCTCGATCGTAACGCCCAAGGTGCAGACCACCCGCGCGCTCATCCGCGGCATCGCCGCCGAGGGCTCGGCGCAGCTCATCTTGGTCGATACGCCGGGCATTTTTGCGCCGCGCCGGCGGCTCGACCGCGCCATGGTCGCAACCGCGTGGGGCAGCGCCCAGGACGCCGACGTCGTTGCACTGTTGATTGACTCGCGCAAAGCTCTCAAAGAGGACGAAGATGCGATATTGCCGGGTCTCGGCGATGTCCGCACCGGCAAAAAAGCGCTCCTGCTCAACAAAGTCGACCTCGTGGCGAAGCCGGAGCTGCTCGCTTTGGCGCAAGCGTTCAACGAGCGCGCGGCGTTTGCCGCGACTTTCATGATCTCGGCGTTGTCCGGCGATGGTGTCGCCGACCTCAAAAGCTGGTTTGCAAAAAATGTCCCGGCGGGCCCCTGGCTTTACCCCGAGGATCAGATATCGGATGCGCCGCTGCGCCGGCTCGCCGCCGAGATCACGCGCGAAAAACTCTATCTGCGGCTGCATCAGGAGCTGCCCTATCGGTCGACGGTCGAGACCGACGTTTGGCAGGAGCGCAAAGACGGCTCCGTGCGGATCGAGCAGACGATCTATGTCGAGCGCGAAAGCCAGCGCAAAATCGTGCTCGGCAAGGGCGGTCAGACCATCAAGGCGATCGGCGCCGCGGCGCGCGCCGATATCGCCGCAGAGATGGAGCGGCCGGTGCATCTTTTTCTGTTCGTCAAGGTGAGGGAAGGGTGGGGCGACGATCCGGAGCGCTATCGGCAGATGGGATTGGAATTTCCGCGGGAGTAATGATTCCTCGTTCCCCGGATGCGGTGCAGCGCGCAGCGGTGCAGCGCTGTTCCGGGGCCGTCGAAAACGCGGCGCTCATATGCTCTGAGTTTGGAACGATCCCGGTTCAGCAGCGCACCACTTCGTGCTGCGCTGCGCCCGGGAAACGTATTCTTACTCAGCGTGAATTGTCCTACATACACCCCATGCAATGGACCGACGAAGGCATCGTGCTCGGCGTCAAGCGGCATGGCGAGACGAGCGTCATTGTCGAGTTGATGACGCATGAGCGCGGCCGGCATATGGGCCTGGTTCGCGGCGGCGCCGGCACGCGGCTGCGCGGCGTGCTGCAGCCGGGCAATTCGCTGCGCGCCACTTGGCGGGCGCGGCTCGACGAGCATCTCGGCCACTATGTTGTCGAGGGCATCAACTTGCGCGCCGCCGGTTTTCTCGGAGCCGCGCACGCCGTTTATGGCGTGACGCATCTTTCGGCTTTGTGCCGCCTGCTCGCCGAGCGCGAGCCGCACGCGCGCATTTTCTCCGCGCTGGAAGCGATCCTCGATACTATCGGCGATTCGCTCGCCGCCGCGACATCGATCGCGCGCTTCGAGCTTGCCTTTTTGGCCGAGCTTGGCTTCGGCCTCGATCTAGGCTCCTGCGCGGCAACCGGGGCGACCGCCGATCTGATCTACGTGTCGCCGCGATCCGGCCGCGCCGTCTCGCGCGCCGCCGGCGAGGACTATCGCGACAAGCTCATGCGGCTCCCGGCGTTCCTGCGCGCCGGCGATGAGCCGGCCTCGGCGGCCTCCGCCGCCGATCTCGCCGATGCATTTGCGCTCACCGGGTTCTTTCTCGATCGTCACGCTTTCGTGCCGCGCGGGCTTGCCATGCCGGCCGCACGCTCGCGGTTCGTCACCGCAATCATGCGCCCATTGGAGCATGGCGGAAGCCGTCCCGCTTCAATCTAACTGCGGTTAACGCGTCCAGTAAGGCCAGCAGGCGCATTGCCCGTAGCCCAGCGGACCGCGCCGGCATGCGAAGTAGTAGCCGAGGGGGCAAGCGGGACGATAACGCGAGTCCCATGGCCAGCCCCAATGCCGCCCTGGCCAAGCCCGCCGGCAGCCCCAGGAGCCGCAGACCACGGCGGTCTTTTGCACAGGACCCGCATTTGCTGCTGCGAGCGCGGAGGGGATGGTCGCCGCGGCGGCGTGGCTCGCTGGCGCTCCCGTCGACAGGAGTGCTGCAACGGTGGCTGCAAGGATGCTCTTAGGCATTCGCTTCTCCCATCCGATCACCGGCGGCGCCGGCCGCGGTGACACAAGCCCGCACGGTGGACCCAGGGCGGGTGCCATTTGCGCGCCCAAACATCGGCCGGTACCAGACGGGGCTCCGGGCTTCCCCAAAAATTGGGCCGCAGCACTGCCCACGGATCGTCCCAAGTCGGTCGGGAATCCCATCGCCAGTAGCGCCGGTGCGGCCAGTGCCGCGCCCATCGGCGGTGGAAGCGAGTCTTTTGCACGGAGCCGGCAATGCCGGGCGCGGGAGCCAAATCGGCCCGCGGAGCCAGCGACATCGCCGCGGCGTGCTTCCCTGGCGCTCCAATCGAGAGGGCGACCGCGAGGACGGCACCGGCAACGACAGTCATACGCATGCATGTCTCCTCGAACGCTCGCGCCGGCGCGCCTTTAGCGGACGGTCACGAATGAGCGTGCGTGAAAGTCATCTTAGCCCATCGCCATGCCGGGTCCATTGCCCGGTCCACGTGACGATCTGGCGGTTGGCGAGTAAAAACTTCCGCGCGGGGAGGGGCTTGCGAGGAGCGCCAGGGCAATCGGGTGAACGACCTTGGGAGGGCGTCCGCACTGCGCTTTGACGCCCTCGGACGATATGCAATGCCAAACATGCATCCCAAAGATTGTGCATTTGACCCTAGCTTCGCGTCATACGAGTCCGAAACGTCAAGATGAAGCCGAAGCGAGTGAATTGGATTCAGTGTTTGTTCCTTCACCCGATTCCCCTGGACGGCTGCCTCCAACCCGTTGTCATGGCTGCAACCGCAGGTCTATTGTGCTTGCCAATGTCAGCGGCCGCGGGCCCGTGCCTTGTCACGTCTGTTCATCAGCCATTCGGGCAAGAATGACGACTGGGCGATCGCGCTGAAGGATTGGCTCGTCCGCGAAGGCTGGAGCGGGCCCGACGACATTTTCCTCGATCTCGATCCCGAGCGCGGCATCGCCGCCGGCCAGCGCTGGGCGCACGCGCTTGAAGATGCGGCCACCCGCTGCGAGGCGGTGCTGTTCGTCGTCTCGGAGGACTGGCTCGCCTCGAAATGGTGCGGCGACGAATATCAGCTTGCTAGCAACCTCAACAAAAAACTGTTCGCGCTGCTGATCGACGATATCGCGCTCGATCGGCTGCCCGGGGGGCTCACGGCGCAATGGCAGGTGGTGCGGCTCAAGGGCGAGCCGGCGCAGCAATTCCTCACCGTGCACCCGCTGACGCAGCAGCAATCGCTGGTATTCATCGCGGAGGCGGGCCTCACGAGCCTCAAGCGCGGGCTCGACAAGGCCGGCATCGGCGCCGAGACCTTCGAGCTGCAGCCCGATCCAAACGGTCCGTTCCGCTGGCGGGCGCCCTATCGCGGGCTTGAGGCGCTGGAGCCGGAGGACGCCGCGGTGTTCTTCGGCCGCGGCGCCGACATCGTGCGCGGCATCGATGCGCTGCGCGGGCTGGCGGCGCGCAAGCCGCCGCGGCTTCTCGTCATTCTCGGCGCCTCGGGCGCCGGGAAATCGTCGTTCCTGCGCGCCGGCCTGTGGCCGCGGCTTCTTCGCGATGACAGCCAATGGCTGCCGCTCAAGGCGATCCGCGCCGGCCGCGGCGGCGCGATCGAAGGTAGCGAGGGACTCCTGTTTGCGATCGAGGACGTGCACCGCCGCTTTGCCCTGCGGGCGAGCCGCGCCGACCTGCGCGAGCGTCTGGCAACGCCAAAATCTTTCATCGATCTGCTGCGCGAGCTGCGGCAATTCGCGGCGCGGCGCGCGCTCATATCCGAGCCGCCCTATCCGCTTCCCATCCTGTGCCTGGACCAGGCCGAGGAGCTGTTCGCCGCCGATGCCGGGCCTGAAAGCGAAAAGCTCCTCCGTCTCGCCCGCGGCGCGATCGACGCCGACGCGGCGCTCCTCCTCGTCACCATCCGGTCGGACAACTACGGCCTGATGCAGAGCGCGGAAACGCTCGTCGGCATCGATCAGGCGCCGCTGAGCCTAGGTCCGGTGCCGCCCGGCGAGATCGGACGCGTCATCCGCGAGCCGGCCGAGATTCTGCGCCGCAAGGCCGGTCCGCAGGCACCGGTGTTCGATGCCGCCGTCGTCGAGCGCCTGCAAGCCGAGATCGAAGGCGAGGCGGACTCTCTGCCGCTCCTCGCCTTCGTGCTGCAGCGGCTGATGCGCGAGCACGCCGGCGTCGCCACGATCGGCCTCAATGAACTCGCGCGCGCCGGCGGCGTGGCCGCGGCCATCGAATCGGAGGCGGAGGCCGCGCTCGCCGATTCCGGCTTCGGGCCCGACCGCGCCGAGCGGCGCGACGCGCTGCGCCGCCTGTTCATTCCGCGCCTCGCGCGCATCGATCCCGAGAGCAAGGCGCCGCAGCGCCGCGTGGCGCGGCAAAGCACTCTGCCCGCCGACCTCAAGCCGCTCGCCCACGCGCTCACCGAGCGTCGGCTCTTGGTCGTGAAGCTCGCCGCGCAGGCCGAGGGAGGCGATGCGGCGACGATCGAAGTGGCCCACGAGGCGCTGTTGCGCCGCTGGCCGACGCTTGCCGACCTTTTGGCCGAGGACCGCGACGCGCTGCTCCTGCTCGACGGCGTCCTCTCCGCCGCCGCCGATTGGGACAGGGCCGCAGCGGCCCGCAAAGCGGATTTTCTCGCCCATCGCGGCTCGCGTCTGGCCGACGCGCAGGCGCTTTTCTCGCGCGGGCCGGACTGGGCGCGCGAGATCGCGCCGGCACGCGCCTATCTCGGCGCTTGCGAGCAGCGCGAAAAGGCCGAGCGCGAGCGGCAGCGGCTCGTGCGGGCCGCCATTTACGTGCTGTTGGTCGGAATGATTGCTGGCCTCATTGGCTGGATCAATCAGTCGTACATCAAGGACGAGGGGCGCTGGTATTGGACGGAGCGGCCATTCGCGTCCGCGAATATTTGGCATTATGCGCTTACGGCGGCGGCCGAGCAGGCGCTCAAGCCCGATCCGACCAAGAGTTTCAGGGAATGCGCGCCCAAGCAACAGAACAAGGATTATTGCCCCGACATGGTCGTGGTTCCGGCCGGATCGTTCCTGATGGGATCGCTGCCGACCGACAAGGGCGCCTATACTAATGAACTCCCGCAGCACCCGGTCACGATCGCCAAACCGTTTGCGGTGTCGAAGTTCGAGCTGACATTCGACGAATGGGACACCTGCGCCCGCTATGGGGATTGCCGGCAGGATGTCAGTGATTTCGACTTCGGGCGCGGACAGCGGCCGGTGATCGAGGTGAGCTGGGACGACGCTCAGCAATACGTTGCATGGTTCTCCAAAGTCACCGGCAAGCCCTATCGGCTGCTGACCGAGGCCGAATACGAATATGCGACGCGCGCCGGGACGACGACGGCTTATCCCTGGGGCGATGAGATCGGCAAGAACAACGCCAACTGCAACGGCTGCGGCAGCCAATGGGATAACAAGCAAACGGCGCCGGTCGGCTCCTTCGCTGCGAACAAGTTCGGGCTTTATGACATGGTGGGCAACGTCTTTGAGTGGGTCGAGGATTGCATCCACAACAATTACAATGGCGCGCCGAAGAATGGCTCGGCGTGGAAGATCGAGGGTGGCGGCGACTGCAAGAACCGTGTCGTCCGCGGCGGTTCCTGGCTCGGCTCTCCAGGCGGCCTCCGCTCCGCGGCCCGCCTCGGGAACGCCCCCGATATCCGGAGCCTCGACCTCGGTTTTCGTTTGGGCCGGACGCTTAAACCTTGAATCTTTACCTCTTTACCTCTTGGGGTCCAGGGGCGAAGCCCCTGGATCGATTTTCTGGAGGCTGAGGCATAGAGCGAATGATCAACAATTCGAAACGGACGGGTGCAGCACTAGAGGCACATTATCAGTTTTTGGTGTGGCTTCTCCCGACGGTTGAGAAATTCCCGAGAAGCCACAAATTCACTCTCGGCGATCGCATCGAGATTGCCGCCCTTGACGTGCTCGAAGCGCTCATCGATGCCACTTATACGAGGGACCGCGCGCAACATCTGCGAACAGCAAATCTGGGGATTGAGAAGCTGCGGTTCTTGATTCGACTCGCCGCCGATCTCAGACTGCTGGACCGGCGCCGCTACGAACATGCGGCGCGCACGCTCGACGACACGGGACGCCTGATCGGCGGCTGGATGAAGGCGCATCGTGTCGCAAGCAGCGCGACCCTGGCCACCGACGATGTCGCGACGGCATGACCGATTGTTCGATCAGATCGCCAATTTCCAGGCATTGCATGCCGCTGCCCGGCGGGCCATTAAAGGCAAGCGCAAAAAGCCCGGCGCTGCCGCGTTCTTCGCCAACCTGGAGGGCGAGCTTCTCGCCTTAGAGCGCCAACTTCGCGGCGGCGAATATCGGCCGGGCCGTTACATGGCCTTCGCGGTCAACGATCCGAAAAGACGCATCGTCTCGGCGGCGCCGTTTCGCGACCGCGTCGTGCATCATGCGCTCTGCGCCGTGGTGGAGCCGATCTTCGATAGGGGCTTTATCGCACACACGTTTGCCAATCGGATCGACAAAGGCACGCACCGCGCGATTGAGGTTTACGAGCGCTACCGCGACTGCCACACCCACGTTTTGCGCTGCGACATCTACCGTTATTTCCCGGCGATCGACCATGCGAACCTGAAATTGGACTTCCGCCGTCGGATCGCTTGCCCTTCGACGCTTGCACTTCTGGACTTGATCGTGGATTGCTCGAATCCGCAGGAGCCGGTCCACGTCTACTTCGGCGGTGACGATCTCTTTGAACCGTTCCGGCGTCGCCGCGGCCTGCCGATCGGCAACCTGACCAGCCAGTTTTTCGCCAATCTTTACCTCGACAGCTTCGATCATTTCGTCACCGAGGTGTTGCACGCCCCCTACGTCCGCTACGTGGACGATTTTGCGGTGTTCGGCGACGATCTCCGAACATTGCTGAATTGGCGATTGCGGATCGAGCGCTATCTTGATGGCCGGCGCCTAAAACTTCACCCGCGCAAGACTTTTGTCTCGTCGTGCGCCGAGCCGGCGCAGTTTCTCGGCTTCGTGCTTTGCGATGGCGGGCATCGACACTTGCCGGAGGGCAATGTCCGACGCTTTCGCAACCGCTTGCGTGGGCTGTGCGACCGATGGCGGGCACGCACGATCGATATTGACGATGTGGATGTGCGCGTGCGCGCCTGGATCGCTCACGCCGAGCATGCCGATACGTGGCGGCTGCGCCACGCGATCTTCCAGGGCGGTCGGTTCGATCCGGCCAAAACCCTCGAAGCCTGGACGGCCCCTTGTCGCCGTGTCGTCCGCGGCGGTTCCTGGAACAACACTCCAGACAACCTCCGCTCCGCGAACCGCAACAGGAACACCCCCGATAACCGGAACAACAACCTCGGTTTTCGTTTGGGCCGCACGCTTGCCGCCGGAGCCGGCGCGATCACGGTCGCATCGGGTGTGCGCTAAGCGTCCAGGGCTGTCCATGATGAGCACGGTCGGGGCGGGAAGCGCGCCCGATACCGCGGCGGCGCCGGTCTTGGGAGACGCATGGGCTCCGACAGGCGCCGCCGGCCATCGAAAGCCCATCGGGGCGGCAAGTGGCGAGACGGCATTGCGCCTTCGCTTGCGTCTCGCAGCGCGAAACGCCTCGCAGCGCACGAGGATTTTGGCTCTCTTGTTCATAAGCCGATACCGCGCTAGAGCGAATTTGGTCCAGTTGAGTCGCGCTTTTGCACGCGTCATTACCGGGCTTGACCCCAGAGGCGCTAAGATAACGCTTCATCCGCCCCCGCGGAGCGAAGCGCAGCGGGGGAGGGGGACCGCCCGAAGCTCCCGTAGCGAGCGAAGGGTGGTGGAGGGGGCGTGCGGCGCAGAGGCTAACGTCACCGCCGACGCCCCTTCCACCGCCCTTCGGGCGGTCCCCCTTCCCCGCTGCGCGGGGCAGGATGAGGATGCTCTCTGCCATGAACAAAAAACTGATTCCCCCCGGCCCCTCCGGCGACGTGCAGGAAATCGCGCTGCGCGAGGCGCTCGAGGAGCGCTATCTCGCCTATGCGCTCTCCACCATCATGCATCGCGCGCTGCCGGACGCGCGCGACGGCCTCAAGCCGGTGCACCGGCGCATCCTCTACGGCATGCGGCTCCTTCGCCTCGACCCCGGCGCGGCGTTCAAGAAATCGGCAAAGATCGTCGGCGACGTGATGGGCAATTTTCATCCGCACGGCGACCAGGCGATCTACGACGCGCTCGTTCGCCTCGCCCAGGATTTTTCCTCGCGCTATCCGCTGGTCGACGGCCAGGGCAATTTCGGCAATGTCGACGGCGATAATGCCGCCGCCTATCGCTATACCGAAGCGCGGCTCACCGAAGCCGCGCGGCTTCTGCTCGACGGCATCGACGAAGACGCCGTCGATTTCCGCCCCAGCTACGACGGCGTGTCGCAGGAGCCGGTGGTGCTGCCGGCGGCCTTTCCCAATCTCCTCGCCAACGGCGCGCAAGGCATCGCGGTGGGCATGGCGACCTCCATTCCGCCGCACAATATCGCCGAGCTATGCGACGCCGCGCTGCATCTGATCGAGCAGCCGAAGGCGCGCACCCGCACGCTCCTGAAATTCGTGCCCGGCCCCGATTTCCCGACCGGCGGCCTCGTCGTCGATCCGCCGGAGGCCATCGACGAGGCCTATACGACCGGACGCGGCTCGTTCCGCCTGCGCGGGCGCTGGAAGACCGAGGACACCGGCCGCGGCACCTATCAGGTGGTGGTCACCGAAATCCCCTGGCAAGTGCAGAAAATGCGGCTGGTCGAGCAGATCGCCGCCCTGATCAACGAGAAGAAGCTGCCGCTCGTCGCCGACATGCACGACGAGTCCGCCGAGGACGTGCGGCTTGTGTTCGAGCCGCGCTCGCGCAGCGTCGATCCGGCTTTGATGATGGAGAGCTTGTTCAAGCTCACCGAGCTGGAAAGCCGCGTGCCGCTCAACATGAACGTGCTCCTTCGCGGCCGCATTCCGCGGGTGGTCGGGCTTGCCGAAGCGCTGACCGAATGGCTCACGCACCGGCGCGAAGTTTTGCTGCGCCGCTCGCGCTGGCGGCTCAGTCAGATCGAGCATCGGCTGGAAGTTCTGGGCGGCTATCTGGTCGCTTATCTGAACCTCGACAAGGTCATCAAAATCATCCGCAAGGAGGACGAGCCGAAGCCGGTGCTGATGACGAGCTTCCGGCTCTCCGACGTGCAGGCCGACGCCGTCCTCAACATGCGGCTGCGCAATCTGCGCCGGCTCGAAGAGATCGAAATCCGCGACGAGGATAAAAGGCTGCGCGCCGAGAAGAAATCGATCGAGGACTTGTTGCGCTCGGAAGCGGCGCAGTGGAAGACCATCGCCGGCCAAATCCGGCAAGTGCGCGACACGTTCGGAGCGAAGACGCCGCTCGGCAAGCGCCGCACCGGTTTTGCGCAGGCGCCGGCGCACGACGAGGCCGCGATCGAGGAGGCTTTGGTCGAGCGCGAGCCGATCACAGTCGTGGTTTCCGAGAAGGGATGGATCCGGGCGCTGCGCGGCCAGGCCGCCGACCTTTCGGGCTTAGCGTTCAAAGCCGACGACGCTCTCGACCGCGCTTTTTTTGCCGAGACCACATCGAAGATTCTGGTCTTCGCCAGCAACGGGCGCTTTTACACGATCGAGGCGGCGAAGCTGCCCGGCGGGCGCGGCCACGGCGAGCCCGTTCGCCTCTTCATCGAGCTCGAACAGCAGGCCGAGATCGTCGACGTGTTCCGCTATCGGGGCGGCCGCAAGCTCATCGTCGCCAGCAAGCAGGGCAGGGGATTTATCGTCGCCGAGGACGAGTGCCTCGCCAATACGCGCAAGGGCAAGCAGGTGCTCAACGCGAGGCCGCCCGACGCGGCGCGCGCGATCGCGCCGGTGGAAGGCGAACTGGTCGCGGCCATCGGCGAGAACCGCAAGATGGTCGTCTTTCCCGTCGAACAGGTGCCGGAAATGGCGCGCGGCCGCGGCGTGCGGCTGCAGCGCCACAAGGACGGCGGGCTCTCCGACATCAAGACGTTCGAAGTCGAGAAAGGCCTCACCTGGACCGACTCCGCGGGCCGCGTGTTCACGCTGTCGCTCAAAGAACTTTCCGACTGGCGCGGCAACCGCGCCGACGCCGGCCGCCTGGTGCCGAAGGGGTTTCCGAAGAATAATAAGTTTGACAGTGCGTCTGGCAGGCAGACGAACGGGAAGGGCGCCGCAGAGTCTTGATCGACGCTTCATCGCCTGTGCGGCACGTCAATGGCGGTGCTTACCGATTTCCCAGCCGCCGCAGGTCAGATATTTATTCCCGACTTCGATCGGTTCATCTTCCAGCGGTGTCGCCATGGTATCGTTCCAGCGGTTGAGGAATCCGAAGAGCGATATTACACCGACAATCTCCACGATCTGTTCTTCCGTCCAATGTTTTCGCAACTCTGCGAACATCTCATCGGTGACGGCGTTGGGTACCGAGGCAGCCGCGACGGCAAAATCGAGTGTTGCCCTTTCGGCGGCGCTGTAGAGTGGGCTCGTTTGATATTCCCACACCGCGGCGAGTTTTTTGTCTTCCACGCCAAAGTGAAGCGCGCCTCCGGCGGTGTGCGCCATGCAGTATTGGCATCCGGCGGCGCGGCTCGCCACATGCGCTATGATGCGTTTGAACCCGCGAGCGACGGCGCCCTCCGGGTCCCAAACGGCGGTGGTCATTTGCGCCAGTGCCCTGGCGAGCTTGGGCTTCCTCTGCATGATGAGAATGCTGTTGGGAATGAAGCCGAGATTTTTGCGCATCGCCTCGAACTGCTCTTTCAATTCCGGAGAATGCCCTGGAGGGAGCGGCTCGAGCCGCGGCGACGGAATTGTCCGTTGATCCATCGGTAGCTCCTGTTTGTCGATCTTTGGCATTGGTGCGGCCACGCGCGTTGAATGTCACTGTCGAGCGGCCGAACGTGCGAGGGTCGGGGTGAGACGTGCAGCCATCCAGGTGAACATCGATCGCCCGAAGAGGCTGCCGAGCCCGGCAATAAGCGCCGCCGAACCCAGATTCCACATCAGGATCATCACCGTCGCATCGAGGTCATGGAACAGCGACAACGCGAACGATGTCATCGCTCCTACGGCCAAGCCGCCCGCAACGCTCACTTCCATCGGGCACAACAGCGCCGCATGCCGCAGCATGAACAGCATCGCGATCGACAAGGGCACGCTCGTCATGAGCAGCGTCTCGAAGCATTGGGCCGCTTCCCCGAAATGCACACCATGAGGGCCGATGCCGATCCAACCGGTAAGACAGCCATAGCCAATCGTCGAGACCCAGAGAGCCATGGCCGGCAGCGGAAGAAGAAGCCATCGTCGCGAACCGTCCGGAAGGCCGATCCGGAACGATGCGAACGCCGCCAGCATGCCGGTTGCAAGGGCGCCGAGCATGCCGATGACGAAGACCGGCTGCCGCAGCCGCTCGGAGAGATCGGGCCGCACGCCATGCGCAACGCCGATGAGCCCGAGGACCAGCGCCGCAAACAGCAGCCAGAGCGCGGCGCGCACGAGCGGCGGGCGCAAGCGGTGCACCGGAACCGCCGACTCGACGAGCGCATCGATGAGTTCTTGCGTGTTGGTCATGGACGATCCCTCTGCTGCTTGAGGATGCGGCGCAAGCTCTTGACGGCTCGGTGCGTTGCTACTTTCAGCGCTGGAATCGAGCGACCGCTTGCGGCAGCCGCTTCTTTCAACGACATCTCGTTCAATTTCAGCAGGCGAATCGTTTGGCGCTGGTCGGGAGGCAGTTGCTCGATCGCCCGTGCCAGGGCGACTTCATCAGCTGTGCCGCCACTGAGGTTCGTTGCAGGGTCGGCAAAGGTTTCATGGCCCGCCGCGAGGGCGACCTCGCGCGCCCGACGTCGCGTATCGCGGCGCAGCCGATCGATAATCCGCCGGTTGGCGATCGCGACCAGCCAGGGGCCGAACGGACGGTTCGGGTCGTACGCGTGCCGAACCAGGTGAACAGTCAGCAGGACGTCCTGCACGGCATCTTCCACGTCGGCCGGCTGATTGAAGCAACGCCCCGCCAGCGACCGGATATAGGGCGTGATGTTTTCGAGAAGCGTGCGGTAGGCCGCTCGGTCGCCGTCTTGGGCCTGGGCCATGAGCATCGACCAGTCCTCGCCGCCGCCGGCCTTCCGTGAATCGTCAGCCCCCGGCGCCGAGACCAGGGTCAATGAGGTGTGGGGATTACGCCGGCCAGCCGACATCGCGAACGCCTCTGAGTTCCTTGGGAATCCCGTTGCGGTTGCTCCGATCAACCCTCGCCCGTATCATTACAGCGAACAGGGCTCCAGCTGTAGAAGAGATTTTTCTGCGGCCTGGTAACCTTCGGTGGTGTGCGACGAACCTGTATCGGGCGCATTGGGCGAGGCGGTTTTCTCTCTGGCGATGACATGAATCGCAATCGTCTCAACTGCGCGAAACGGCAGGGACCAAATCATGAAATTGAACAAGCTCATCCCATCATTCATTGTGGCACTGGCGTTCACGCTGGTAACGGGCTTCATCGTCAGCGAAGCTGCGAATTCGATCCGGGTCACCTTGATGACCCACGCAGCCTTTTTCTCGGCTGAGACCCATCAGCCGAAACCGATCGACCCTCAGGTGTTTGTGCGCGATCCCGCGGCGTTGGCCGGTACCGGACCGCAGGGCATTCAGCATGTTGCTGGCATTCGCCCGGCCCTGATCGAGCAGGATCACAACACGACGCCTCTCGTAAACGCCAATGGAGAGACGCTGGGATTTGACTTGGCAGATTGGCTCGGCGCCAAGGGCGTTGTGACGATTACGCAATCGGTGAATGGGAAGACCCAGGTCTCAGCCCGTTTCACCCATCTTCGGCCGGGAGGTTATTACAGCCTGTTTGAAAATCACTTCGATCAACAGCCGATCGGGTTCACGCCGCTCGATGGTGCCGGCAAAACCAACAATTTTGTTGCGGACAAAAATGGGATCGCCCGAGTGACCGTCGCCGCCGCGCAGCCGCTGACCCACGCGAATGCGGTCTTGCTCGTCTATCATAGCGACAAGACCTTCCATGGCGACCGACGTGGCGATCCGGGGGTGAATGCCCATCATCAGCTGATTGCCCGCATTCCGGAATAGCTTGTAAAACAGGGCGAGTCGCTTCACCGACAAACGAGGAGGATTCCAGCGATGCTCTCACGACGTTCGATTGTCTTTGCATCGGTTGCCGCAAGCGCAACCCTGGCTGTGCCGGCATTCGCCGTTGAGACCAGGGCGTTTAATTTGCAATCGTTCCTAGCGGCGCAGAAGGCCGGCAAGCCGATCTTGGTGGCGATCCATGCCTCGTGGTGTCCGACCTGCAGGGCACAGAAGCCGATCCTGAGCGAACTCATGGCCGAACCCAAGTTCAAGAACCTAGTCTATTTCGTGGTCGATTTCGATACTCAGAAGAACGCCGTGAAATATTTTGGGGCACGGATGCAGTCGACGCTGATCGCGTTCAAGGGTACGACGGAAACCGGCCGCTCCGTCGGCGATACCGACCGTCCCTCGATTGCGGCACTGTTGGACAAGACGCTGATTGGCCCATGACCATCGCCGCGCCCGCACTGGCGTTGGTGGCAGGCGCGCTGTCGATCCTGTCGCCCTGCGTGCTGCCGATTTTGCCGATCGTTCTTGCCGCGGCCGCCTCGGAGCATCGCTGGGGTCCGGCGGCGCTGGTTGTCGGGCTCACGCTATCGTTCGTCGGCGTCGGCCTATTCGCTGCGACCATCGGTTATTCGCTTGGCTTGAACCCTGACATTTTCCGCTATGCAGCAGCAGTGCTGATGATCGGCGTCGGAGCGATCCTCCTGGTGCCGCGCTTTCAAGCGCGACTGGCACTCGCCGGTGCACCGCTCGTCAATTGGACCGATCGACACTTCGATATCATCCGGCCGCGCGGTTTTGCCGGACAAGTATGGGTGGGTCTTTTCCTCGGTGCCGCCTGGAGCCCCTGTGTCGGCCCGACCCTGGGGGCGGCTTCGATCCTGGCCGCACGGGGCCGCGATCTCGGCGAGGTCGCGGCTACCATGCTGGCTTTTGGGATCGGCGCCGCTGCTCCGCTCGCCGCCCTCGGGTTGCTATCGCGCGGGCCTCTGTACCGTTGGCGCGCGCGTCTTATATCGGGCGGAGCACGTGCAAAAAGCGCTTTCGCTATTGTGCTCGTTTCGATCGGCGTTCTGGTGCTCACCGGCCTCGACAAGCGGGTTGAGACATTTGCCGTCGATCGATCTCCGCAATGGCTTATCGATCTGACAACGCGCGTTTAGGCTGCCCGTCGTTCCATTGCGGTTGGCATCGGGGGAGTGAGCGCCGCAGCTGGTCATTTCGACGCAGATGAAAGTTCGCGCATCCGGCAACGCCCTGCGTCATCGCTCTTCCGCCTCGGAATGTAACCTTTTTGGCGCAGCAAGCGAACCTCTTAAGGGCGGGCCGTGAAGGCTTGCCGTTTCATGGTGATGAAATTCCGCGCACAAACGCAAACGGGAGAAATAGGATGTCCAATCGCACGCTGTCCCTGATCGTCGCCGGCGCCTTTGCCGCCGCCGTGAGTCCGCTTGGCACTACGGCCACGATATCCCCGGCCCTCGCTCAGGGCATGAAGGCGATGAGCAAGGCTGAACAGATGAAAATGATGGAGAAAAACATTGCAAAAACCAAGAAAAGAATGGCGACCGGCAAGTTCGACAAGTGCTGGGGCGTCGCGCTGGCGGGACAGAACGACTGCTACGCCGGGGCCGGCACCACTTGTGCCGGAACAAGCACCGTCAATTACCAAGGCAACGCCTTCAAGCTGGTGCCCAAAGGGACATGCACGACCATTTCGACACCAAAGGGCCACGGCAGTTTGACCCCCGGGAAGGCCTGACGCCAGGCGCAAGCCCGGCCGACGCGCCCGGTCCGATCCCGGCTGCTGGCGGGCAGTGGATTTTGTCCGCCGCGGCCAGGTCGGAAGTGAACATCAATCGATCGGAAAAGACTTCAGCATGCAATTGACGCTCCAATCCGATCGGCGATTTCCGCAAACGCGCGCGATTCCTGCGCGCGCCGGCGTCGGCCTCAAGGCCGAGCACTACAAGACGATCCTGGACACGAATCCGAGCGTCGGCTTCTTCGAAGTTCATGCCGAGAATTACATGGGCGCGGGCGGACCTCCGCACCGCTGTCTGACCGAAATCCGCAACCGCTATGCGCTTTCGCTGCACGGAGTAGGCTTGTCGATCGGCGCCGACCGAGCGCTTGATCGCGATCACCTCCAGCGTCTCAAACGGCTCATCGATCGCTATCAGCCCGCACTGTTTTCGGAGCATCTCGCTTGGTCGACGCACGGCGGTGCGTTTTTTAACGACTTGCTGCCGGTCCCCTTTACGGCGGAGACGCTGGCGCACATCGCCGAGCATATCGACGATGTGCAGGAAACGCTTGGGCGGCAAATGCTCCTGGAGAATCCTTCCACTTACCTTGCTTTCGCCGAGAGCACTTATTCGGAAATTGACTTCATTGCCGAGATCGCACGACGGACCGGCTGTGGTCTCCTTCTCGATGTCAACAACGTCTATGTCGCTTCCGTCAATCAGCAATGGGACCCGGTGCGCTACATTGACGCCTATCCGCTCGCCGCCGTGCAAGAGATCCATCTGGCCGGACATACCCGAGAAGCCGATGACAAGGCACGGCCGCTGCTGATCGATACGCATGACCGGCCGGTCGACGAAATCGTCTGGGCTCTGTTTGCACACGCAATCGGCAAACTCGGTCCAACTCCGACACTGATCGAATGGGACGCCAAGCTGCCGGCGTGGCCGGCGCTTAAGGGCGAAGCCGACCGCGCCGAGGCGGTCATGTCCGCAGGCGCGCAAATGGATTCACGCCATGTCGCCTTTGGCTGACAGGCTCAGTGACTTTGCCGCCGCGCTCCTCAATCCGGTGCTGCCAGTTCCGCACGACTTGGTGGGACCCGACGGCGAGTCGGCCACGAAGAGATTCGCCGTTTACCGAAACAATGTCGTGATTGGCTTGATGGACGCGCTTCAGACCAGCTATCCGGCGGTGTGCCGTATCGTGGGCGAGGAATTTTTCCGGGCGATGGCTCGCGCCTACGTTGTATCGGAGCCCCCGGCTTCGCCAATTCTTCTCGATTACGGCGCCGGATTCGCGAACTTCATAGCTGCATTCGAACCCGCCGCATCGTTGCCCTATCTGCCGGACGTCGCGCGCATCGAGCACGCCTGGACTGAAGCCTATCACGCGCCGGAGGCGGCGCCACTGACTGCCGAAATCTTGGCCGAAATACCAAACGATAGCGTGGCCAAGGCGCGCTTCACAGTCCATCCCTCGCTGCGAGTCGTCAGCTCTCGGTTTCCGGCGCTGACCATCTGGCGCATGAATGTGGGCGATGGCGTACCCGGCCCGGTCGGCTGCGAATCGGGCAGAGAAGCCGCGCTGGTGATCCGCCCGCAGGCCGAGGTGGAGGTCCACGCAATTCCCCTTGGCGGAACAGAGTTTCTGCTCGCATTGGCCGGCGGAAAGACGCTTATCGATGCGACTCAATCGGCGGTGAATGCTGATCCGTATTTCGATCTGTCGGGCAACATTGCGGCACTGATCGGCGCTGGCGCCTTCGTCGATTACGCGTTTGTGGAGGATGTCTGTGAAGTTGACTCGGTGATAGCCGCGACGTGATCGAAAGGCGGCCAGCATGGCATCCCTAGCGCAAAGCATTCGCGCAATTATCGATCTGTTGGCGCGAACGGCGTTGGTGTTGGCACCGCCGTTGCTACGCGTTGCATTGGCCGTGCCGTTCTTCAAGTCCGGGCTCACCAAGTGGGCGGGCTTTCTGTCGCTGTCGCCCACCGCCGTCTATCTGTTCGAGGACGAATTCAAGCTGCATATTTTCGGCCAACCGTACGGTTTTCCCGCGCCGGCGGCCTTCGCTTGGCTCGACGGCATCGCTGAAATCGTGCTTCCCGTCCTGCTCGTTATTGGGTTGGCAACTCGATTCAGCGCCATCGGGCTACTGGTGATGACCGCAGTGATTGAGCTTGTGGTGCCGGAGGGCTGGGCGAACTTTCATCTTCCTTGGGCCGCATTGGCGGTCGCGATTGTCGCCCTTGGTCCAGGATCGCTGTCGCTCGACCATTTGATCGAGCGGCGTTTGCTCGAAAAATAAACGAGATGTGAGCGGTTTTGACGGCTAAGCGTCAGCCGCAGCACCATGCGGCACTACCGCAATGTTGGTCGTCTGCCGCGCCTCGCGCTCCATCTCGCGCCGGATGCGCACGGCCTGCAGATTGTCGTCGAGCGCAACGTCGGCGGCTCTGACGAATTCGTCCGCCGCCACGTCGTGCACGAGCTTGACGTGACCGGCGAGCCCGATGGGTAGGGCGCCCAGTGCCAGGCTGCGCGCCGCCGGAATGAGCTTGGCATAGACGCAATAGCCGCCTTCGCCGTCGAGGATTTCGCCCGCCTTCAAGGCGCGCTTGGCGACCGCCACGGCGTCGCCGCGCCAGGCGCGGCAGCTTCCTGTCGGCTCGCCGCGCAGCGCGACGTTGAGCACCGAGATCGACGTTTCCAGTCCGATCAGGTGGTAGGGTTTGTACATGGCCGCATAGCGGCCGCTTGGATCGGTCGGCAGGCCGTATTGTTTGAAGCAGGCAGCGGCGTATGCGCTGCCCGCCTCGAATACGACGTACACGCCCCAGCGCAGATCGCGCGGCACGGGCTGGCCGTCGCGCTTTAGCGACGAGACGACCTCGACCATGCCGTCGGCTGCGAGCACACCGCCCAAAGCCTTCGGCCGTAACACGCTGGCGAGATCGTCGGCGCCGCACGGCGGGAAGCTCAAGCCGTCATGCGGCACGTTGAGCTCGCAGGCGTTGGCGACCGCGGCCATCTCGATCGCCGACTTGGTGCCGTCGAGAAACGAGTTGAACATCTGCGAGTTCATGCCGGCCGTGCGAGCTTCCTCGGCGGTGAGGCCGTAATGCTCCCATACCCGGTCGGGGGTGACCGTGTGATAGGCCGGCAGATATTTGGTGCCCTTGCCCGCCGCTGCAATGCGAAACCCCGCGGATCGCGCCCAGTCGACCATTTCGGCGATGAGCGCGGGCTGATCGCCGTAGGCCATGGAATAAATGACGCCGGCCGCGCGCGCCTTGCGCGCGAGGTACGCACCCGCGAGCGCGTCGGCCTCGACATTGACCATGACAACGGGCTTGCCCGCTTCGATCGCCTGCAGCGCATGGGCAATGCCGGCGGCTGGATTGCCGGTTGCTTCAATAACAACGTCGACGCGCTCGTCGAGACAGGCATCGCGCCCATGTGCGGCGAAATGCGTGCGCGCGATGCGCGCGGAATCCCAGCCGACATTGCGGCACGCGGCCCTGGCGCGGTCGGGATCGAGATCGGCAATCACCGCGACTTCCAGGCCGGGGAGGCAGGGCACCTGCGCGAGAAACATCGAGCCGAATTTTCCCGCGCCGATAAGCCCGACGCGGACCGGCTTGTCGGCGTCGGCGCGCGCCGCGAGCATGGATTGCAAGTTCATGCTTTTCATCCTCGCGCGCGGTGGAGAGGGCAAACTATCCCACCCGCGCCCAGCCTTCGGGGGTCAGCCGCTCCTGCGGCAAAAACCGGCGCTTGTAGTCCATCTTGCCGGAGCCGCGCACCCAGTAGCCGAGATAGACGTAGGCGAGCCCCAGGCGCTGGGCGCGGGCGATGTGGTCGAGCACCATGAAGGTGCCGAGCGAGCGCGCCGCCGCATCGGGCTCGAAAAACGAATAGACCATGGACAGCCCGTCGCCGAGGACGTCGGTGAGCGCCACCGCGATCAGGTCTCCCGGATTGCCTCCCACCCTTCCCTCCTCCGCTTGCGGGGGAGGGAAGGGTGGGGGGCATCGCCGGTACTCGACAATACGGGTTTCGACGTGGCTTTCCTCGACCATCATGGCGTAGTCGAGCACGGTCATGTCGGCCATGCCGCCGTCGCGGTGACGCGAATCGAGATAGCCGCGGAAGATCGCGTATTGCTCGGAGGTGGGCACCGCGAGCCGCATCTCGCTGACGATGTCGGCATTGCGCCGCGCGATCCGGCGCATGCTGCGCGTCGGCCGGAATTCGCCGGCGAGCACGCGCACCGAAACGCAGGAGCGGCAGCCTTCGCAGGCCGGCCTATAGGCGATGGATTGGCTGCGGCGAAACCCGCCGTGGGTGAGGACGTTGTTGAGTTCGCCCGCGCGTTCGCCGACCAGATGGGTAAAAACCTTACGCTCCTCCTTGCCCGCGAGGTAGGGACAGGGCGAGGGAGCGGTCAGGTAGAATTGCGGCGTGTCGCGCGAGTGCTGGGTCACGGGAGACGTTCTGGCCTTGGGCGGCGGCAGGGGATTCGCCCCGGCCGGCGCGTAGCATCGCCCGAGAGGCGCGCCGCGTCAAAGGCCAAATCGCCGGCCAAATCGCCGGTCAGTAAAGGCCGCGGGAGCGCAGCAAAGCCGCCCGCGGCGGGCTGTTGACGATAACGGTGCCGACCAGAATATCGTGCAGGAGCCGGCGGCGGCCATTGAAGAAACCGAGCAGGAGGATGAGCGGCGTGAGCACGCTGACGCTGACCCAGAAGACGATGGCGTGCACGGCGCCGAGCACGAAATAGGCCGGAGCGCCGTACCAGGTCCGCATTTCCAGCTCCATGGCACGCATGCCGATACTGGCCGACGCCGGGCTGCCCATGGTCATGCCGTAATAAACCAGCGCCCAGATCACCGAGGCCGGCGACAGCAGCCAGAACAGAAACCAGCCGAGGCCGAAAGTGACGAGCCCGAAAACGAAGATGAAGATCCAGGCGAGAATGAGCGGGATGGCGATGATGCTCACGTCGATGACGAAGGCAACGACGCGCCGCGCCAACACGCCCTCGAACAGCTCGGGGTTCGCAACCGGATCGTAGGCATGCGGCCTCGTGCCCAGCGAGACGCCGGTCGGCGACAGTCCGGAATCGATCATGAGCGGCCCCACGTGCTAACGTTTCCCGCAGATGGCGAGACCGGGCCGATGATGCAAGAGGCGCGAGCGCCGCGCCGCATGGCCCGGGGGCAAGAAGGGAACACGGCGATGGTAGCACTCGCCGATATCGAGGCCGCAAGGGGCACGATCGCCGGCCATGTGCTGCGCACGCCGGTGCTGCCGGCGCCGCCGCTATCGGCGCTCACCGGCGCCGAGGTCTATGTCAAATACGAGAATCTGCAGGTCACCAATTCGTTCAAGGAGCGCGGCGCCTGCGTGAAACTTGCGGCGCTGAGTGCCGACGAGCGCCGCCGCGGCGTCATCGCCATGTCGGCCGGCAATCACGCGCAAGCCGTCGCCTATCATGCCCGCCGGCTCTCGATCCCGGCGACGATCGTGATGCCGGTCACGACGCCGTTCGTGAAGGTGAAGGCGACCGAGGCGCTCGGCGCCGCCGCCGTCCTCTACGGCGAAACGCTCGCGCAGGCGCAGGCGCGCGCCGAGGCGATCGCAAGCGCGGGCAATCTCGTCTGGGTGCATCCTTACGACGATCCGCACATCATCGCCGGCCAAGGAACCGTTGCGCTGGAAATGCTCGAGGAGGTGCCCGGCCTCGACGTTCTGATCGTCCCCATCGGCGGCGGCGGCCTCATTGCCGGCTGCGCCATCGCCGCGCGCGGCAAAAAGCCGTCGGTCGAAATCGTCGGGGTCGAATGCGCGCTTTATCCGTCGATGTGGAATGCGACGCATCGGGGTGCAAAAAAACCGTGCGGCGGCGCCACCCTCGCCGAAGGCATCGCCGTCAGCAACGCCGGCAAGCTCGCGCTGCCGATAGTGCGCGAATTGGTGAGCGACATCGTCTTGGTCGACGAGCCGCTGATCGAGCGCGCGGTCAATGCCTTCCTCATTTTGCAGAAGGCGATGGCGGAAGGCGCCGGCGCGGCCGGACTCGCCGCCATGCTGGCGTCCCCGCGACGCTTTGCCGGCCGCAAGGTCGGGCTGATCCTGTGCGGCGGCAATATCGATCCGCGCATCCTCGCCTCCATCATGGTGCGCGAACTGGAGCGGTCCGACCGCATCGTCTCGTTCCGCCTCACCATTCCCGACCGCCCGGGAATTTTAGGCCAGATCGCGAGCCGCCTCGGCGAACTCGGCGCCAATATCCTGGCGGTCGATCATCATCGCCTGTTCCTCGACGTGCCTGCCAAAGGCGCCAAGCTCGACGTCACCATGGAGACGCGCGACGGCGCCCACGCCGAGGAAATTTTCCGCGCGCTTGCGGACGACAATTATCGGCCGGTGCGCATGGAAGGCGGCGCGGCGCTGGAGTGAGCCCGCGCTTGCTCCACTCTCGGCGTCGTAGCCCGGATTGCGCGACCCCTCCTTCGCTCGCCGTGCGAGCTTCGGAGGATATGAGTCCAACGAAGCGCGGAGCGCGTAGGTGGACGCGCAATCCGGGGTCTGCGTCGATGGCGTCGGGGGCCATCCCGGATTGCGCAAAATTGCGCAATCCGGGCTACTTGCTGCCTAACGCTGTCGTCGCTCAATGCGGGGTTTCGACATAGCCATCGGATTCCTGGGAGGGAGGCGGTGCTGCCGCTCCGGACGACGGCTGGAAAATGTTGTGGAGCCAGTCGAGCGGCGTGGCTGGCGCCGCGGCCGCGCCGGGGCCGGCCACGTCGGGGCGGGGCATCGGCAGCGGTACGCCCATCTGCGCCACGACGAAGGTTTTCGGGCGCTTGCGCGGCAGCGGGACCGGACCGGCGATGGGCTCGCCGGGCGGCAAAGCATCGACGGCGGGCGATGGCGGCGGCGTCGGCCAATTCGTGGCGGCTGGCTGCTGCGCGGCGAGCTGCATCGTGTTGTCAGGCGCCGGACTGGGCGGCGCGCTTGCCGCCGGATTGGACGCGGCACTATTCGCGGAATCGGCTCTTCCCGGCGCTGCGGCTGCCGGTGTCGCATCTGCCGGTCCGGCGGCAGGAGCGCCAGTGCTGTTGGGGTCGCCTAACGGCGCGCTAAAGCCGGCGTCCGTTGTCGTCGCCTTGGCTTCGACGATGGTGGGGAGCGGCGCCGCCGTGGCGCCCTCAGCCGGTGAAGCGGGCGGATTCTGCGCCGGCGCTGCGGCGGCTTGGTCCGGCGTGACGCTCGCCCGCGACGCCATCGGCTGGAACGTCGGCGTTTTCGGCGGACCCACATAGGTGCGAACAAAGGCAGTGATGGTCCACATCACCACCGGGATGGCGGTCAGCACCGCCAGCAGAATGATGATCCGCCGCAAGACCGGCACGTAGTGCCGGATATGGTCCTCGTCCTCACGCATTACACATCCGCCTTGTTGTTGCATCGCAGGCGGGGACGGTCGGCATCAATCACGCACGATCTTCTCCGACCTTCCTTCGCCCGCCGAAGCGGGCTTCGCGAAGGCGGGAAGCCGGTATCCACCCCAGATCGGGTCCGGGGCAGGCTTTTTCGGGATCATGCTTATGCGCCGCCCTTCTTCAGCTTCTCCGCGATTCGTTGCGCAAAGTAGGTCAGCACGCCATCGGCGCCGGCGCGCTTGAAGGCGATAAGGCTTTCCATCATGGCCTTGTCGCCGTCGAGCCAGCCGTTCCCCGCGGCCGCCATGATCATGGCATATTCGCCCGAGACTTGATAGGCGAAAGTGGGCATGGCGAAGGCCGTTTTGATGCGGTGCAATATGTCGAGATAGGGCAGCCCCGGCTTGACCATGACCATGTCGGCGCCCTCGGCGATGTCGAGTTCCACCTCGCGCAGCGCCTCGTCGGCGTTCGCCGGATCCATCTGGTAGGTCCGCTTGTCGCCGATCAGCGTGGCGTTCGAACCGACCGCGTCGCGGAATGGGCCATAGAAGACGGAGGCGTACTTCGCCGCATACGCCATGATCTGCACAGCGTTGAAGCTTGCGGCGTCAAGCCCGGCGCGGATGGCGCCGACGCGGCCATCCATCATGTCCGACGGCGCGATGATATCGCAGCCGGCTTCGGCCTGAACCAGGGCTTGGCGGACCAGCACCGCGACGGTCTCGTCGTTGAGGATGACGCCGTCGCGCAGAAGCCCATCATGACCGTGGCTGGTATAGGGGTCGAGCGCCACGTCGCAGAGGACGCCGATGTCCGGCACCGCTTTCTTGATCGCCCGGATGGCCCGGCACACGAGGTTATCCGGATTGAGCGCCTCGGAGCCGGCATCGTCGCGGCGGTCCGGGTCGGTATAGGGAAACAGCGCAAGGCATGGAATCGTCAGCTCGGCGGCGCGCTCGGCGGCGCGCACGGCCTCGTCGACCGAGAGCCGCTCGATGTCGGGCATCGAGGGGACCGGCGCGCGCACGTTGCTGCCATCCACCAAAAATAGCGGCCAGATCAGGTCATCGGTGGTGAGCACGTGCTCGCGTACCATGCGCCGTGCCCATTCGGCGCGGCGGTTGCGGCGCGGGCGGATCGCGAGCTCAAGCCGGTCGTCCGCCTTCGCTTGCCTCCCTTCAAGCGTTTGCGGGGCGGCGAAGGCGGCGGCAGGCGCGCCGCGGCTGCGTTCAAGCGGTCGGCCGAGTTTGATCGCCATGGGGGCGCTCCGTTCTGCTGCCTGCTTTTAGCCCTTCAAGCCCCACGCCGCCACTGGTCATAGGATGGCCATAAGCTGCCCCTCATTACGCTTGCCAGCGGGTGGAGCGTTGACCGCCTCTGTGAGTGCCTCTATCCCCCGTGGCGGGTGCTCCGCAAAATGAGATTGGCGACAGAACCGGCATGAGCGATCAATCGCGGCGCCAACCCACCCGGCCGAGCGACCTGATCGAGCCGGTCAAGGCCGAGGGCGCAGCCCAGGGGACGTGGACCGAGTATCTGGTTATCTTCCTGCGCATCATGGCAGCGGTGTCGCTGGTCAAGGGTCTCTATCACTGGTCGCAGGTTTGCGGGATCGGTGCATCGCCCGACCAAGCTTTCCAAATGCACAAGCTTTCGTGGCAGTCGGCGACGGTGTTCTTCGCCGTCATCGATCTGGTGGCGGCGGTCGGGCTGTGGCTCGCAGCCGCCTGGGGCGCCGTTGTGTGGCTTACGTCGGTCGTCTCGATGGCGGTGGTCGAACTTTTCTTCCCCAGCGTGTACGGCGGCAGCGTCTTCATCGTGCTGACCGAGATGGGCCTCCTCGCCGTCTATCTGTGGCTCGCCATCTGTTCGGCCCGCGAACGGCCGGCGTGACGGAGACCCGACGACGGACGACGGAAGTCGGAGTTCCGCCTAGTTCCTCGACACAGTGATTTTGACTGGTTGAGCCTGGGCAAGAACGGGCGCCCGTCACGGTCCACAAGCTGACCCAAAGAGTCAAAATCACTGTGCAACGGAACTAGCGATCATTGGGCCATACGAGGAGGGATGATGCATCCGTCCTCTGTCGTCCGTCGTCCGTACTCTGCGGGGCGCAGCGCCGCCCGGATCCGTTGCGGCGTCGCCGGGATTTCGTCGATCGAGACGCCGAAGGGCGAGAGCGCATCGTTGATGGCGTTGAGAACGGCGGCCGGCGCGCCGATGGCGCCGCCTTCGCCGAGGCCTTTGGCGCCGGTGATCGAGGCGTCCGTCGGCGTCTCGATGTGGCGCAGTTCGAGCGGCGGAATTTCGCGCGCAGTCGGCGGCATGTAGTCGGCCAGCGTGGCGGTCTGGATATTGCCGTCCCGGTCGTAGACGATTTCCTCAAACAGCGCATTGCCGATGCCTTGCGCAACGCCGCCGTGCACCTGGCCGTCGGCAATCATCGGATTGATGATGCGCCCCGCATCCTCCACGACCAGATATTTTTGCAGCGTAACGCGGCCGGTCTCGGCATCGACTGCGACGATCGCCACATGGCAGGCGTTGGAGAAAGTGCCGGACGGATCGTAATCCGCGCTTTCGCGCAAGCCCGGACCGAGTTCGCCCTTGAAGCTATGGGTCCGATGATAGGCGGCGCGGGCGAGCGCCGCGATCGGCACCGCGCGGTCGGTGCCGGAGACTTTCGCGCTTCCGCTCTCGAGCACGATGTCGTCGGCGGCCGCCTCCAACACATGGCTCGCCATGACGATGAGTTTTCCGCGGATTTTGCGCGCCGCCAGCAGCGATGCGCCGCCGGCGATGACCAGCGAGCGGCTGGCGAAAGTGCCCCAGCCATAGGGCGTGCGGTCGGTGTCGCCGTGCACGACGCGCACGTCCTGCGGCGAGACGCCGAGTTCATCGGCGATGATTTGGGCGAGCGTTGTGCTCAAGCCTTGGCCGTGCGGGCTGGCGCCGATGCGGGCTTCGACGCGGCCGGAGGGGTCCATGACGATCTCGACGCTCTCCCATCCCGGCGTGATCTCCATGGCGCGCGCGGCAAAGGCCGGGCTGCCGTAGCCGGTGCGTTCGGAAAATGCCGCAAATCCGATGCCGAGGTGAACGCCGCGGCCGCGCGCCTCGTTCTGGCGCGCGCGAAAGGCCGGCAAGTCGACCCACGCGGCCGCTTTCTCCAGCGTTTGCAGATAGCTTCCCTCGTCGATCACGAGTCCGGTCGCCGATGTGTACGGAAAGCGATCGATCAGATTGCGCTTTCGGATTTCGACCGCGCTCAATCCAAACGAAGCGGCCGCTTTGTCCATCAGCCGTTCCATGGCCATAGTCATGACCGGGCGCGAGACGCCGCGGTAAGGCGCCATGGTGCAGGTATGGGTCGCCACGCCGCGGGCGAGACACGAATAGGCGCGGACATCGTAGGGTCCCGGCATTTCGGCCGCCGCCATCAGCGGCTCCACGCCGCACGTGGTGGGAAAGCACGAATAGGCGCCGGTATTGGCCAATATATCGGCGGAAAGCGCGACGAGCTTTCCGCGCGCATCGAAAGCGCCCTGCAGAGAAAGCTGTTGATCGCGGCTGTGAAAGGCCGCGATCAAATTCTCGCGCCGATCCTCGCACCACGCCACCGTGCCGGCGAGCCGACGCGCTAGCCAAACCAGCACCACGTATTCGGCCGGCAGCGACATTTTCTGCCCGAAGCCGCCGCCCACGTCCGGCGCCACTACGCGCAGATCGGATTCGGCAAACCTAAGAATGTCGGCGATTGCGGTGCGGTGCAGATGCGGCATCTGCGTGGCGCAGGTGAGCGTGGTGCGGCCCGATGCCGGATCGAATGCGGCGTGCGCCGCGCGCGCTTCGAGCGGCGTCGCATTCTGCCGGTGCGAGCGCAGCTCAACGCGCACGACGCGGTCGGCCTGCGCCATTGCGGCGGCGAATCCGGGCGTTTCGAAGCACGTTTCGACCACAACGTTCGTGGTGCAGTTGTTATGGACGAGCGGTGCATCGGGGCGAAGCGCCTCGCGCGCATCGACCACCGCCGGCATTTCCTCGATCTCAACGACGACGCCCTCGGCAAGATCCTCCACCTCGGCACTCGACGGCGCGACAACAGCGGCGATCGGCTCGCCGACATAGCGCACCACGTCCTTGGCAAGAAGCGGCTGTTCGATCGGCTGATAATTGAACTTGTGCAGCATCGGCCGGATCGGCCGCACCGCTTCGAGGTCCGCGGCGCGAACGATCTGCATATCGCTCGGCGCGTCGATGGCGACGATGCGGCCTGATGCGATTGGGCTGCGCACGAAGCGCACCCAATGCGCGGCGGGCAGATCGGCGGTGAAGCGGCCGCGACCGGTCACCAGCGCCGGATCCTCAAGCCGCCTTATGGCGCGGCCGACCCACTTCCTCCCGGAGCCAGTGGTGACGGAGGTCATGCGTCAATTCGTTGTCAACAGGCGCGAAGCGCCAATGCGACTTGATCCGACAGCGCATGAAATCGCAAGCCTAAACGTGGCTCCGGCGATTGCAGCCGATCAAACTCATTGAAATTGCGGCGGCTCGCCATAATAGGCCTGACGGATGATATCGGTGAGGTCGGATTTCATAACCGGCCGCGGATGCGTGATCTTCACCGCGCTCGCCACCTCCACGGCCTTGGCGATGTCCTCCTCGCGCATGCCGAGACCTTTCAGCCCGGTCGGCAGGCCGAGGCGAACGTTGAGGTCAAAAAGGCCGCGGGCGGCATCGGGAACGCCGAGCGCACGTTCGATGCGCGCCACGGCGTCTGGCGCGGCGGCGCTGTTGAAGCCGATCGCATAGGGCGTGGCGACGGCGTGGGTGTCAGCGTGGTCGAGATTGAACCATTGCCGCACGCGCTGCGCGATGGCGTGCTCGACGCCGGCTTCGGCGCGAAAGTTGGCCGCAAGCCAGGCGCCGTAGAGCGCGTCCGTGCGCGCGGCGAGATCGTGCGGATTTTCCACCACGCGCGGCAGGCTCGCGCCGAGCCGGCGCACCGCTTCCTCGGCCATGGTCTGCACCACCGGATTGGTATCGGCGCCGTAGAGGCTTTCGACGGCGTGCGCCATCGCATTCATGCCGCTCGCCGCCGACATGCGCGCCGGCAGGTCGAGCGTCAGTTCGGGATCGTAGATGGCCGTGGCCGGCAGCGCCGCGCGGTCGTTGCCGCCGATGCGATTTTCGGCAACGCCGACGTTCCACCTCGCCGCCATCTCCGAACCCGAATAGGTGGTGACGATGGCGATGTACGGTAGTTTCGTCGCCGCCGCCGCGGCCTTGGCGAGCCCGATAGGCGAGCCGCCGCCGAAGACGATAAAGCCGTCGGCGTTGTGCCGCTTGAGGTCATCCAGCACGCGGTCGAACGCCGCGCGCGGCATGTTCGGCACGGACGCGTCGCAGAGGCCGGCGCATCGGTCTGCGACCGCGGCGGTGACGCGGCGCGCCAGATCCGCGCGCGATTTCGAGCAGAGCACGATCAGCCGCGAGATTTTGTGACGATCGGCTTCCGCGCGCAGCGCCGCGATGGCGCTCGCGCCGAACACGATGCGCACGGGGTCGGAGCGGTAGGTGAAAGGAGAGGTCATCGCTTGGCGTCTTCGGCCTTGCTCGGGTCTTCTTAGCGACAGGGAATGGCTGTCTCACTGCCCAACAAGGAGTTCGGGCCGATATTCGAAGTGCATCGTATCGAAGTGATACCACTTCCCACCCCAAATGAAGCCGTGTTTTTCGAAGATCGCGACGATCTCTTCGGGCATGCGGTTGCGATAAATGATGGGTCCGTCATGCGGCCGCCAGTACCAATAATCGGAGAAGGCGGTATTGAGATCGATCGCGATCCCGTAGCTGTGCGGGCTCGGCTGGCCAGTGTCCGCCACGGCCCGGCAATTGTAAGTGCCGGCGATCGGGTATGCGGCGCGTTTGATTTTTTCAGGCAACGCGTCGATCTCCGCCGATACGGCGCGCAAATGCTCGTCGACGCCGTTGAGGGAGGTGATGCGGATTAATTTGCCCCAAGTTTTGGGAAGCCAACGCAGCGAAACAAGGCGCCGCGACACTTCACCCATTCGGCAGTCCCCGTACATCTTCCTGAAGAAGGCGGTGTTGCGAAACCGGCCCGGATCGGCATCGACGGCCGGCGGCTTTTCGAGCCGGCCGCGCGGATAAGGGATGCGAAACTGATCGATGATGGACGCGTGCCGCAGACGCTCCGCGAACGTCTTGCTCCCGGCGCTATCGGATACGGGCATGACCGTTCCATCGCGCCAACGCAGCGCCTTGCCGTCATGCCCGGCGAGCGCATGCGGGTACGCAGCGACCAGATTGTCGAGCGCCAAACGAACCTGATCGTTCTGCGCGATAAGAGGAGCGCCGCCGGCGAGTATTGTCAATCCGACGACAACGCAAACTGTCGTCGCAATCCTGTTACCGGCGAGGCTCGGTAGCGCTCGCATACCGCCGAAGCATCGCGACGTCCTCGGCAGCATGGCTGACCGCTAAGCGTGCGTCGGCCAGTGCCGCTCGTGAAACCAGCTGCGGTACGCCGTCATCTTCGCGCGCTGCGCCGCCGGCGCATGCCGCTTGCACGTCGATGCCTCCTCGCTTTCGGCCGGCGCACCCCACCGCAGCTCGACGCAATCGTTCGGATTGTACGCCATTTCGAGATCCGCCTCGCGGTCGATCACGTCCTTGAGCGAGAGCGTCCACGCGGAGCCGTCGCTGCGCATATAGGAAAACTTGCGCGCCGCAAGCTCCGACGCGAGCGCGGTCTGCAATTTCGCCTTCACGTCCGCCACGCTCCTACCCTGCGGTATCGCGTACCGCTCGGACCGCCGCGCGACGTGATCTGGAAATCCGCGCACCACGTCGATCGCGATCAACAGACGGAAATCGCGCGCCGGGGTCGAATAATCCTCCCACGCGCCGGTCGTCTCGAAAATAGACGGACCGGAGGGCATGTCGACTTCGCCGCGCGCCTTGTTCTGGTACTCTCGCCCGTTTTCGACCGCCGTCACGCGCGTCTTCACTTGCTCGTCGAGGTCCGTGATCGCGTTCTCCATCGCCCGCAAAGGATCGAGCGGCTCAGGCGACATCACGTCATCCATTCGATCGTAAAATTGCTGGGCGCCGAGCCGCGACTGCTCGAGCGAAAAATCGCCGTATTGCGGATTTTTCGCTATCTCGGCATTGGTCAGCCGGCGCAAGGCGCCGTTCTTCTCGCGCACGATCGGCCGGAAGCGCTTGAACCCGGGGCTGCCGAGCGCGGGATCGTGCACGAACAAGAAATTGCCGTGCCAAAAGCGTTTGCGCGTCACCGTCCCGTCGGGCTCCGCGTCGACGGCGAGGAAGACGCCCGGCGCGCCGGCCGACTCCGCCACGCGCTTAACGAGCATCAGAACGTGCCCGTATGGGTCGGCGTAAACGGTCCCTGGGCGCAGCGTCGCTTGCGTCAGCGGAACGGTATAAAAATCCGTCTTGTCGTCGTTCGCCGACACGCGCACGGCTCCGGTTTGGACGACGTCAGCGACGGCCGGCAAATATTTGGCGAACGACGCCGCAAGCCCGAGCCGCTTCGGCGCCGGCGGCTTCGCTGGCGCGGGTGGGGTCGCCGCAGGCGCGGCCGGCGGGACAAATATCTGCTGGAACAGGGTGGGCGCCGGAGCGGGGGCGGCGGACGCGGTGATTTGTTCGGGCGGCGGTGGCGGGCGAGTGACCTCGGGATGCTCGACATCGAACCACTGGTAGCACTTCGGCGGCGCGCCGCCGGTGCCGCGCGAGCAATTCGAGTACCCGAACGGCAGCCCCATCTTGAATGCGAAATATGCGCGCAAAAAATAGACAAAATCGGCGCAATCGGGGCGAAGGCCTGTCAGCAAGTTATCTTCGCCGAGGCCCAGATAGTTGAACAGGAGATTGCGCGATCGGTCGCGCAGCGCTTCATCCCACGACTTCCACGACAGCTCTTGGTCGAGCGGCGCGTCGAACAGCTTCGCGATCCATGCCGAATACAAGTTTTCCGTTGCGCGATTCCAGGTATTGCGCAACGGCCAGAGGCTTCCCGGCGTCGCGTGCAGGGGCGGCGGCTTGCGGGCGCTCACGGCGATTTCGCGCGTGATCGTGCCGCACCCGGCCGGCGCGCCGTCGAGCGCGAGCGTCGCGTGCCACGTCCCCGGCGCCGGCGCCGCAACCTCGGCGAACCAGGAATACGGCGGTCCACCGTGCCGGTCGCCCGATTTGGCCGCGATGCTTCCATCGGGCGCGATGAGTGAAAGCTCGCCCGCTAGCGGCTTCTCGGCGGCGATGAGGATGCGCAACGGCGCGCCCTTCCACGGCGCGAGCGGCGAGGGCAAGACCGCGATCTCGAGCGCATCCTCGCACTTGCCGGACGAAACGTCGGCCCGTGCTTCGACGGATGAGAGTAGCGGGGTGAAAAACGTACCCGCGACCAGCCATAATGCTGTCGCAGCAGGAGCAAACCGGCGTGCCGCTGACACTTGAGCCCCTCTTTCCCCTTGCTTGACCGCAATTAAACAATATTGCCGAAGCTTTGGCCGAATCATGGCACAGGCCAAAACTGGGCGAATTCGACCGCGATAGCCGACTTGCAACGCCTGGATGCATCAGCTCTCCCCGGCCAATTCGATGTCCCGCACCTCCTTGGCTTTCGCCGCGCAGGCGGCGAGTAGGAAACCCAGATCGGTGCCGGTGGAGACGTAGCGCGCGCCCATGCGCACGTATTCGGCGGCAAGGTCGGGCCGGGTGGCGAAGCCGCCGACGGCCGCATGCTTGCCGTGCCGGCGGCAGGCGGCGATGGTTTTGGCGTAAGCCTCGCGCACCCGGGGATGATCGTACTGGCCGGGAAGTCCCCAATCGGCCAAAAGGTCATTGGTGCCGATCAGCACCATGTCGACGCCGTCGACGGCGACGATCTCGTCGGCGTTCTCGATCGCTTCTGCGCTCTCGAACTGCACGATCACCATGGTGGCCGCATCGATCGCCGCATAGGCTTGGGCGGCCGGAAACGAGCGGTACTGCAAGTGGGGCAGGGGGCCGGCGTTGGAGCGGTCGCCGAGCGGCGGATATTTCGCCGCCCGCACGTAGGCGCGCGCCTCGGCGACGGATTGGACATGGGGCGCGATGATGCCGAGTGCGCCGGCGTCGAGGATGCGCTGCACGTCGGCGACGCCAGGCACGCGGACGAACGGGGTCACGCCGGCTTCCAGCGCCGCAATGCAGATCTGGCTCGTCGTTTCGAGTGAAAAACTCGAATGCTCCATATCGACATAGAGGCTGTCGAAGCCGGCGGTCTTGGCGATGCGCGCGATCTCGACGCCGCGGACGAGCCGCACCGTCATCGAGGCGACCGCCTCGCCGCGCCTAAGCTTTTCCTTCACATGGTTGCGCAGAACGTCGCCGATCTCGACCGCCATTTTGCAATGCCCCTATCTGACTGGCATTTTCGCCGACATTTTGACTGACTTGGCCCGCTTGGAGCGATATTCTTGAGGAGAAAAGGGAGACGCCGCCGTGAATTATTCGACCGAATTTCAATCAATCCGCAACGACGTGCCGGCGCAAGAATGGCAGACCAGAATCGATCTCGCCGCCTGCTACCGGCTGGTCGATGTCTACGGCATGACCGATCTCATCTACAACCATATCACGGCGCGAATTCCCGGCACCGAGCATCTTTTGATCAATCTCTACGGCCTGCTCTACAAGGAAATCACCGCGTCGAGCCTGGTCAAGATCGACGTCGAAGGCAACATCGTCTGGAAGCCAGACACCGATTACGGCATCAACGTCTCCGGCTACGTGATCCACGGCGCCATCCACAAGGCGCGGCCGGACGTCGCCTGCATATTGCATACTCATACTCGCGCGGGCATGGCGGTGTCGGCGATGACCTGCGGGCTGTTGCCGCTGTCGCAGACCTCGATCCGTTTTGCCGGCCATATCGGCTACCACGATTACGAGGGCCCGGCGATCGATCTCGACGAGCGCGAGCGGCTGGTGCGCGCTCTCGGGCCGCACGACGCCATGGTGATGCGCAATCACGGTTTGCTCAGTTGCGGGGCGACGATCCAGCAGGCGTTCAACACCATGTATCAGCTCGAATTGTCGTGCCGGTCGCAGGTCGACGCCATGGCGGCGCGCACCGAGCTGACCATGCCGGGCGAGAATG
>Ga0207416_1000675_pt1 | contig 54276 bp, 37 predicted proteins | sample PaiPotPPM11metaG_FD_184107 | JGI IMG/M metagenome (GOLD analysis project Ga0207416, IMG submission 184107) | Iron sulfur acid spring bacterial and archeal communities from Banff, Canada, to study Microbial Dark Matter (Phase II) - Paint Pots PPM... ... | reverse complement strand
GGCCTGCTGGCCGAGGGCTGCTGGGAGCCGGGCGCGGCCAAGTGCACCTTCGGGACCGGGGCTTTCCTCCTGGCCAACACCGGCACCCGCGCGGTCCGCTCGGACGCCGGACTGACCGGCTCGGTGGCGTGGCGCGCCCGTGACCAGGTCGCCTACTGCCTCGACGGCCAGGTCTACACCGCGGCTTCGGCGGTGCGCTGGCTGAACGACCTCGGTTTCATCGGCCACGCCAGCGAGTTGGACGCGGTGGCAGGCGACAGCTCGGAGGGGGTGCTCTGCGTCCCGGCGCTGGCCGGCCTGGCCGCGCCATGGTGGCGCCCGGACGCCACCGCGTCGTTCACCGGCATGACCCTGGCGACCCGCCGCGAGCACCTGGTTACGGCCGTCCTGGAAGGGATTGCCGCCCAGGTCGCCGAGGTCACCGACGTCATCGCGACCGATCTCGGCGAACCGTTGCGGTCCCTGCGGGTCGACGGCGGGCTGACCCGTTCGCGCAGGCTGATGCAGGCCGTGGCCGACCTCACCCAGTTGCCCGTCGAGCTTTACCCTTCCCCCCATGCCACCGCCCTGGGCGCGGCGGCCCTGGCCCGGATGGCGCGGCAGCCCGGCCTGACGCTGTCCGAGGCCGTGCTCGACTGGACCGCCGTTACCAGTTACCGGCCTCAGTGGAGCCCGGACCGGGCGGGCGGCTTCCGCCAGCGCTGGCGGGCCGTGGCCGCCGCTACCCTCCCCGCGAAGGACCTTTGATGACCGGAACGGTCACGTACGACGTCGCCGTGATCGGGGCCGGCCTTGTCGGTTCCGCCATCGCCCGCGAACTGGCCGGCCACCAGCTTTCTGTCGTGTCGGTCGAGGCGCGCGCCGACGTCGGCGACGGAACCAGCAAGGCCAACACCGCGATCTTGCACACCGGCTTCGACGCCAAGCCAGGGACGCTGGAAAGCCGGCTGGTCCGCCGCGGCCACCGCCTGCTCGGCGAGTACGCCGGGCAGGTCGGCATCCCGGTCGAGCGCAGCGGCGCCCTGCTGGTGGCCTGGACGCCCGAGGAGCTCCAGGCCCTGCCCGGGCTGGGCGCGAAGGCACGGCAGAACGGCTACGACCGGAGCCGGATCATCGGAGCCGACCAGGTCTACCGGGAACTCCCGCACCTCGGTCCCGGCGCGCTTGGGGCCCTGACCGTCCCCGATGAGTCGATCACCTGCACCTGGACCACGACGTTGGCGCTGGCCACCGAGGCCCGCCGGCGCGGCGGCGAACTGCTGCTCAACGCTCGCGTTTACGGGATCGACGCTGCCGACACGGGCGGCAACACGGGCGGGGACACTGGCGGCCAGGCGACTATCTTGCACACCACCGCCGGCGACGTCCGCGCGCGCTATGTCGTGAACGCCGCGGGGCTGGGCTGCGACACGGTCGACCAGCTGTTCGGCTACGAGCGGTTCACCGTCACCCCGCGCCGCGGCGAACTGCTGGTGTTCGACAAGCAGGCGCGTCCGCTGACCGACCGGATCGTCTTGCCGGTTCCGAGCCGGCTCGGCAAGGGCATCCTGGTCAGCCCCACCATCTACGGCAACATCATGCTCGGCCCGACCGCCGAGGACCTGCCCGACAAGACCGCCACCGGCACGTCCGAGGCTGGATTCGAGTTCCTGCGGCGCAAGGGCGAGCGCATCATCCCCGCACTGCTGCGCGAGGAAGTCACCGCCAGCTACGCCGGCCTGCGGGCGGCGATCGACCGGGACGACTACCTCATCGACGCCGACCATGGCCGCGGGTACGTTCTCGTCGGCGGCATCCGCTCGACCGGGCTCACCGCCTGCATGGCCGTCGCGGAGCACGTCCGCGACCTGCTCGGTGACGGCGGCCTGAAGTTGACCCCGCGCGCTGACCTGCCCGATCCGCCGCGGATGCCGAACATCGGAGAGAACTTCACGCGCCCCTACCAGGATGAGGCCCGCATCGCCGGTGACCCTGCCTACGGCCGCATCGTCTGCTTCTGCGAACGCGTTACCGCCGGCGAAATACGCGATGCCTACCGCTCCACCATCCCGCCGCGCGACCTCAACGGGCTCCGCCGCCGCACCCGGGCCATGAACGGCCGTTGCCAGGGCTTTTACTGCGGCGCGGAGGTCATGGCCCTTGCCGACCGGAGAGGTGACCTCACGTCGGCCGGCCGCACCGGCCCGGAGAGCCGATGAGCGCGCCGCTGAGCACCGACGTGCTCATCATCGGCGCCGGCCCCGCCGGGCTGACCGCCGCCGCCAGCCTGGCCCCGCACCTGGCCGGGGAGGTCCTCGTCCTGGAGCGCGAGGCTGAGGCGGGCGGTATCCCCCGGCACAGCGACCATCCCGGCTACGGCATCCGGGACCTGAAGACCTTCGTCTCCGGCCCTGCCTACGCCCGCCGCCTCACCGCCAGGGCGCTCAAGGCCGGTGCCCGGGTACAGACCCAGGCCATGGTCACCGGCTGGGCCGGGGCACGCACCGTCGAGGTCACCAGCCCGGCCGGCCGGCAGCGGATCGCCGCCCGGGCGATCGTCCTCGCCACCGGCGCCAGGGAACGGCCCCGGGCCGCCCGCCTAGTCCCCGGCGACCGGCCGGCGGGGGTCTACACCACCGGCCAGCTGCAGAACCTCGTGCACCTGCAGCACGCCCGGCCCGGGCACCGCGCGGTCATCGTGGGCGCCGAGCTGGTCAGCTGGTCCGCCGCCGTGACCTTGCGGGCCGCGCACTGCCAGCCCGTGCTGATGACCAGCGCCTACGACAAGCCCGAGTCCTATGCCGCGTTCACTGTCCCGGGGCGGCTGGCCCTGCGGCTGCCGGTCGCTACCCGTACCCGCATCGCCAGGATCATCGGCGAGGGACGAGTTCGGGCCGTCGAACTGGAGCACCTCGACACGGGCGCCCGCCGCACCGTTGAGTGCGACACCGTCGTCTTCACCGGCGACTGGATCCCCGACAACGAGCTGGCGCGCGCCGTCGGCCTCGAGATGGACCCGCACACCCGGGGCCCGCTGGTCGATACCGCCCAGGTCACCAGCGACCCCGGCGTGTTCGCGATCGGCAACCTCACCCACCCCGTGGACACCGCGGACGTCGCCGCCCTCGACGGCCGGGCGGTCGCGAGCCACGTGCTGCGCTACCTGAGCGAAGGCGCCTCCGCCGGGTCCACGGAAACCCGGGTCGTGCCCGGGGAGAACCTTCTCTGGATCAGTCCCGGCCGCATAAACAATTCCGCCGCCCCGCCGCGCGGCAGGCTGCTGTCCTGGCCGCGCCGCCACGTTTCTGTCCCCACCGTCACCGTCCGCCAGGATGGCACCACGCTGGTCAGCCGCCGGATTCCCTGGCCTGCCTCGCCGGGACGGGTCTTCCGTATCCCGTCATCGCTCCTGGACTCCGCACCCGACGGCGCCACCGTGACCGTCGATATCGCCTGACCGGGCGGGCGGCTAGCCCTGGTCTAGCCGGCGAGAGCGGCGGCGGGTTGCCTCGGCGATCGCGGCCCAGTCCAGGTCCTCGCCTACTTCCGACACCGTGGTCTCGAAGATATCGCGGAGCGCGGGGCCGCTTGGCAGGTCGGTGCCGGAATCGGCGGCGGCGCTCAGCGCCAGCATCAGGTCCTTCAGGCCCAAGACGGTGGTGAAGCCGGCGGGGGTATAGCTGCGGCGGGCGATCGCGTCGCCGTAGCCGCCGTAGACCGGGCCGGGGAAGATGCTGTCGTTGATCATCTGGACGAACTGGCCCGTGTCCATGCCGTGCCGCTCAAGCAGCGTGACCGACTCGGCCAGGGCCTGCAGGGCGTGGATGATCAGGTAGTTCACGGAGATCTTGGCCAGGTTCGCCGCCGAGGCGACGGGGCCGTAGGGCCAGACCCGGCGGCCCATGACCTCGAGCATGGGCATCGATGCCTCGATCGCCTCCGGCGTCCCGGCGGCCAGGATCGTCAGGATGCCCCTGGCCGCCGCGTCCGGCCGGCCGATCACCGGGGCCGCGACGTAGCCGTGCCCGGCGGCGGCCGCCGCGGCCGCGAACTCGTCCGCCGCCTTGCCGCTGATCGTGGCGTGGTTAACGTGGATGAAGCCGGGCGGAGCATCGCGCAGCAGCTCGGCGGTGAGCACCGCGCGCACCACGTCCTCGTTGGCCAGCATGGAGAACACGTGCCCGACGGCGATCACCTCGGCGGGCGAGCCTGCGCCGGTCGCGCCGTGTGCGGCGAGCTCGTCCACGTGGGCCGGCGAGCGGCTCCAGACCGTGACGTCGTAGCCGGCGTCAACCAGCCTGCGGGCCATCGCCGACCCCATGTGACCAAGCCCGATGAAGCCGACCCGCTTGCCCTCCGTCATGCGTGACCACCTTCCCGCCCACGGCTCATTGAATCCATTCACCGCCATCGTGCCAGAATTACTGGGTTCTCTGGCGAGATATGGCGAGATGTTGTATCCATTGCTCCACCCGGCTGGCCTGAGCAGCAGTTCAGCGCCCCCCTGTTCTGTATGTTGCTGCTAGAGACGATCGCTCGGCGGTCACGGCAGCCGGGAGGCGTCGGTGGGGTACACGGCCACGATGTGGACCGGTTTCGGTGAGGGCCTTGCCAGCGTCTCCGGTGCGCTGGCAGGCCTGCTGTTCGTCGCGCTCTCCGTCAAGAGCGACGTCTTGGCCGGATCACCTAACCTCGCCTCCCGCGCCGCTCAAACCCTGGTGCTGTTCATGACCTCCGTGGTTGTCGCGGTCTTGCTGGTCGCTCCTCAGCCGGCGCCGGCCCTCGGGGCGGAACTGCTCGCCGCGGCCGCGGTATCGGGGGTAGCCCTGCGTATCTTGGACCGGCGAGCCGGTCACAATAGCCGTCAGGTCGTGGCCCGCTACATCGAGAAGTTCTCACCTAACCTGATTACGGCCGTGCTCGTTGCCGTGGCCGGCCTCACCCTCCTGCTTAAGGCCGGCGGTGGCTTGTACTGGCTGATTCCCGCCGTCATGACGAGTCTCCTCGGCGGCGTGATCAACGCATGGCTATTCCTGGTCAGGGGTGATCAGGTAGCCAAACCCTCAGCGGATGTGCCCGCTCCGGAGACGCCGCCGCAGGAGCGCTCTGACCGCCACGACCAGTAGATTCATGATCAATTCATGCGCGAAGCCCTAGACGACCAGGCGCTGCGTTTGAACGCCGCCTCGCCTTGTGCCCGGGCACGAGGCGGCGGGCGAAGTTTGGGACACCGCCCACCGGAAGTGCCGATAGATTCCGCGGCGTGAACAACAGCCCCCTCGCCCGTCTGGGCGGTTCCTGGATTTGGCACCTGCTCTACGGCCTCGTCTCGATCGGCACCGGAATCATTGCCCTGGCCTGGCCGGGCCCGACCCTGATCGTGCTCGCGGTGGTCTTCGGCGTCCAGCTGATCACCACCGGAGTGTTCCGGCTAGTGGGATCGGCCAGCCTCGGGGAGGCGGGGACCGCCCGGGCCCTGACGGCAATCCTCGGCGTGGTCAGCCTGCTGCTCGGGCTGTACGCCCTGCGGCACGTGCTGATCACGGTGCTCGCGCTGGGGCTCCTGCTCGGCATCTACTGGATAGTCGACGGCTTCACCGCCGTCTTCGCGGCCGTTGACCATCCGGAACTGCCCGGGCGGGGATGGAACGTCTTTATCGGCTTGCTTGGCGTCATCGCCGGCCTGATGCTGCTGGCCTGGCCGTCACTGTCGCTGCTCACCCTGTCGCTCCTAGCCGGGCTCTGGCTGATTATGCTCGGCGCCATGCAGCTCGGGCTCGCGCGGGGGCTACGGACGCGCGACGGGTGACTGGCCTAGCGACCGGGATTATCCGGCTCCCCCGAGGCCGTCTGAACATCGGTGGCGATGCCCTCCCACATGACGGCCAATAGCACCAGCGTCCGGTCCCGCTGGTCCCTGAGCGACAGGCCGGTCAGCTTCTCGATCCTGGCGGCCCGGTACAGCAGCGTGTTGCGGTGCACCGGGAGCGCGGCCGCGGCCGCCGCGCTGTCGAAGCCGCTGGCGGCCAGGCTCCGCAGCGTCACGGCCAGGTCCGCCGCCTCGGCCCGCTCCAGCGGGCCGAAGACCCGCCGGACGATCCGGTCGGCGAGTTCGGGCGAGTTAGCGAGCAGCAGCTCGGGAAGGAAGTCCTCGGCCCGCACCCGTCCCCGGCGTCCTGACCCGGCCGCGATCGCGACCAGCGCCCGCATGCCTTCGGCCGCGGCCCCGAGGCGCGCCCGCGTGACCGGCGGGTCCTGGGCGACCAGCAGCCGCGCGTCTTCAAGGAACGCGGCCCAGCCGAACCCCGGCGGGGTCAGCCCGGTGACCCGGACGCCCTCGGTGAACGCGAGCGTCCCCGCGGCCCGCAGCCGCGACGCGAGGTCGGCGTGCCCGGCGACCGAGGCCCCGGCCAGCTCCGCGCTGAAGGGGCAGTACGGCTCCGCCAGGTCGAACCCGAGCCTGGCGGCCCGGTCCCGGTCCTCGAGCGTGACCGGCAGCCGCGCGCACAGCCGGTCGAACAGCGTACGGGCGCGGCGGTCACCGGCCGTGGACGGCGCGTCCTGCTGGTCGGCGTACGCCTGCGCGAACACGTCCACGACCATGTCGAGGTAATCCTCGAGATAGCCCCATACCGTGTCCGACTGCGCGATCAGCAGCGCCCGGTCCTCGTCCTTGGCCAGGTCAAGCAGCGCCCCCCAGAACATCCGGGCACCGCGCCGGTAAACCAGGATGCTGTCCTCGATCGGCTGCCCGGCGATGGCCCGGGCGCGCAGCAGCTCGTGCAGCTCGGACCGGACGTACTCGTCCGGCGCGGTGCCGTTGATCATCCACCGCAACGTAAGGTCGACATTCCACCGCACCACGACGCCCCGGTCCACCGGCCAGGAAAACCGCGTATAGGCGGGAAGCTGGTCCAGCCCGGCCTCCATCCGGCGCACCACCACGCCGACATCGAACCGCTGCAGGACACTCCGGAGGTCATCGCCTGCTTTGCCCGCATTGGAACCGAGATGTGCGCTCACCCGCACGATCCTCCCACGAAGCTGGGGAGGTACGGCTGACGACCGCTCCCCCGCATGCGGACCATGGGAGCTGAGAGATTGCGGGTCATTCGGGTAAGCGGCCCGGCACCGCCCGTCCTGGTGCGGTACTTCGTCCCGCTTTGCCCCAGCACCCGATCGGCTGATTCCGTCATTGCGGGTCATCGGGGGCGGATATCGCCAATTTTGACCCGCGATCATGTGTGCGGGACGCAGCTGTGGGTGCTTTGTTCTATTTTATGGGAGCGGAATGGGTGTCCTCGGTCTCCTCTCCCCGCTTTGACCCGCGATCTCCGTCGATTCGGGCCGACTCTGTTCGTCCGTCGGCCCGGGGGGCGATGAAGGCCTTGGTCGCGGCCGCCACCAGTTCCGGGGTGACGTCGCCGAGGATGCCCGATTGAATCCCGAAGCCCTGCATCGCCGCCATGATCAGGCGGGCGGCCTCGGGCGGGGTGCCTTCCGGGAGGGCCTGGGTCAGCCGCTTGGTTATGTTGTCGATCATGTCCCGGGCCAGTTCGGCTATCTCCGGGTCGCGGAAGGACTCGGCCCACACCTGGACCACGACCGGGAACGTACGGGTGCGCACGCTCTCGGATTCGAAGAGCGTGGCGATGGACACCAGCGCGCCCGCGGGATCGAGACGCAGGCCGGAGAGCGCGTCGATGGTCGGCCCGAGCACTTCGTTAAGCGTGTGCTCCGTGATGGCCCTGATCAGCGCGTTCTTACTCGGGAAATAGCGGTAGACCGCGCCGGCGGACAGGCCGGACGCGCGGAAGATGTCCTGCATCGACGTGGCGTGGAAGCCCTGCCGCGCGAAGCACTCCGCCGCCGCGTCGAGGATCTGCTTGCGCCGGTGCTCGAGGTGTTCCTGGCTGACCTTCGGCATGTCCTCACTATATAAAACGGACGTTCGTCTTGACAAGCTGATGGCGCGACGGCAAGATAAGACGTGAAAGAGAACGATCGTCCGCTTTAAAAGGAGAAGGGGCTACCCGAGATGGCCGCCTTCGATGAGGCCCTGACGCGCCCGGGCCAGCACGCCGCCGCCCAGCCGGGCGCGTACCAGCCGCGCCACGTGCCGCCCGGCGCGATGCCGACGCTCATGGCGCTCGCGCTTGCCGTCGGCGTGATCGTGATCCAGTTCATCATGGTCACCGCGTATGCGTGGTCGGCCACAAGCACCGCGCCGCGGAACGTTCCCGTCGCGGTCGCCGGGCCCGCGCGCGAGGTCGCCCTCGTCACCGGCGAACTGGACACGGCGAAACCGGGCGCCTTCAAGCTGTTCCCGGCCAGCACGGCCGCCCAGGCCCGGCAGGACGTCACCGGCAGGCAGGCCTACGGCGCGATCCTCGTGTCCGGGACCGGCCGGGTCGACATGCTCGTGGCCTCCGGCGCGAGCCCCGCCGTCGCCAACGTCCTGACCGCCACGGCCGCCAAGATGGACGGGCTCACCACCCGGCCGGCCAACGTCACCGACATCGTGCCCACGAGCGCGGCCGACCAGACCGGCGCGGCGTTCAGCTTCACGCTGCTGCCGCTCATGCTCGGCAGCCTGATCGCCGGCGTCCTGCTCACCCTGCAGGTTCCTGATCCGGTGCGGCGAGCGGCGGGGGTGATGGTGTTCGGCATCGGCGGCGGCCTGGTGTCGGCCGCCGTGGCGCACACCTGGCTCGGGGTCGTCCCGGGTAACTACCCCGCGATCGCCTGCGCGTTGGGGCTCGCCTCGCTGGCCGCCGCCGGCGGCGTGTCCGGGATCGCTCACTTCACCGCTCGCTTCGGCAAGCGGCAGATAGGACTCGGACTCGGCGGCGTCATCATCATGCTGCTCGGCAACCCCTTCTCCGGCATGTCAAGCGCGCCGGAGATGCTGCCGGGCATCTGGGGCTTCATCGGCCAGTGCCTGCCCACGGGGGCGGCGGCCACGCTGCTGCGTTCCGTCGCCTACTCCGACGGGGCGCGCTCGGCCGGCCCCTGGACGGTGCTCGGGATCTGGGCCGGGGCCGGGCTGCTGCTCACCCTGACCGCCCACCGGTCCGTCGGCGGCCGCTCCACCGCGGCCCCTGACTTCCCGGCCCAGGACGTCCCGGCGCCGTCCTTCCCCGCCCCGCCCCCAGAGGTGCTTCCCTACTGACCAGGAGCGCGGGCAACGGGTCAGGGCTGGAAGCCCGATTCCGTCCACCGCTGGAACAAGTCCGTCCTTTCCCGCGGCCACGCGCCGTCGCAGGGCATCGTCCCGTTGCGCAGGTGGGTCAGGATGTCCGCCGCGTGAGCCTGAACGTCGGCGGCCGACCAGAGGTCGAACGTGGAGCGCATCGACTGCCGGTCGCTCTCCCGGAACAGCGGCTTGACGTGCGCCTCGAAGCTCACCGGCGCACCGGGTTCCGGAGCCGCCACGGCCGGCCGCTCCGGCTCCGCCGCGCCGCTGAACCCCGATTGCGCGTGCGCACCGTCGCAGAACGGCTTGATCGCCGACTTGCCGCACCGGCACAGCGCGAGCTGCGGTGGCACCGCGAGCTGCTCGCCGAGATAGTCGCGCACCGCGGGGACGTTGGTGGCCAGGTACGGGCCGTTCTCCGCCACCGTGATGCCGGCGGGCAGACCCGACTGGAGCGCGGCCAGCTCCGCCATGCGGCCAGTCCGCTGGCCCGCCGGCGCGAGCTGGCAGGCCAGGTCCTGAAGCGCCGCGGTCGCCTCGAGCAGCCCCGGCGGTGCGGCGGCGGCCAGCCGGGCGCGCAACCCGGTCGCGAACCGCGCCGCCTCCCAGACCGGCTCGGCGACGCCGGCCGGCCCCTGCCCGGCCGACCCAGCCTCCGGCCGGGCGGGACGCAGCCCGTCCCCCGGGCCGAGAGCCGCGGCGAGCGGCCGCAGCACGCTGGCGACCAGGCGCGCCGCCGCGCCGGCGGAGATTTCGGGTGATCCCGAACGGGTTCCTGTTTCAAGTAGCAGGTACACCCGCTCGAACAAGTCGGCAAGGCCCGGGGAGGCGTCGTCGCCTGGCGAGGAACCCGAAGTCGTTCGGGACAATTCCAAAGCCTCGGCCAGCAGGGGCCCCAGCTCGGCGGGCGGTGCGGCGGGGACGGCGGCCGTGCTGCCCGGCAGGGGGCGGCCCGGTACGTGCACGGTGAGCGACCGCGCGATGTCGCGCAGCGCTTCGCGCACGGACGCCAGGTCCGCCAGTTCCGCCAGTTCCGGGGCGGGCGATTCGCAGAACGCGGCGGCCTCGTCGATGCGCTCGGCGAGCAGCACCCAGGCGGCGTCGCGGTGCGGGAGCAGGTAGTCGCTCTCGTAGAACAGCTCGAAGCTGGGCCCGGCGGTGCGGCCCGGGTATTCGGGCCCGGCGGGCAGCGCGGTGATCAGGTCGCCGAGCGGCCTGATCACCCGGATCATCAGCGCGACGGTGGCGTCGGCGAGGACGCCGAGCTGGTCGTCGGTCTCCTCGGTGTGCGCGAAGAAGCGCTGGAAGGCCAGCAGCAGGATCTCGTAGCAGACGTTGAACAGGTCCATGACGCGCTTGGCGGTCGGGTCGGTGACCAGCAGGCAGTCGGGGTCGCGCTCGCTCGGCCTGACGTTGGCGGCGATGACGGGCCGCGCGGGCTCGAAGGCCGGGTTGGCCTCCCGGAGCTGCCCGAACTCATCCAGGATGGCCACGAACTGCCCGAAGTGCGCATCCTGCCACGCCCCGCGCGGCCCTTCGCCCTGCTCGAGGATCTCGTCGATCGCCCGCTGCGCGGACGCCACGTCGGTCACCGCAACCAGTTCGGGCCAGCGGAAGTGCTTCGCGGTCGCCTGCGCCCGGGGCGGGCCGACGAACAGCCAGTCTTCGCCGTACTTGTCGGCCAGGTGGGCGATGCCCGCCTCGATCGACCGGTACAGGTGGCCGACCGTGGCGAAGTCCTGCCCGCGGGGGACGATGTCGCCGGGCGGCGCCAGGGGCGCGGCCCGGTTGAAGGCAGCCAGTGCCTCAGCGTCGTCTAGTGCCATGCCCTCCGGTCGCTCCAGAAACATGAAGTGCCGCAGCGCTTGCCCGCCGAACGGCAGCAGCGCCAGGTGCACCCCGGCCGGGTAGTGACTGGCCGGCTGCGGGAAGTTCGGCCTGGTCAGGTGCGGCGCGGCGCCGATGGCGGACAGCAGGTTCTGCACCAGGGCCAGGTGCAGCATCTCCTGCGCGGCGATGTGCATGATCTGCCTGCGCCAGCGCTGCGCGGCGGCGGCCTCGGACTCGGTCAGCCCCTCGGCCGCCGACTGCTTCAGCGAGAACGCCGCGAACAGGTACTGCGCCATGATGCCGTGCTCAAGCTCCGCCGCCTGGCACAGGATGTAGATCAGGGCCTCCCGGTGCTCGATCACGAACGGCGCTTCCGGCGGCGCCTGCCCGCCCCTGGTGGCGATCACCTGAGCCAGCCGCCCCAGCGGCCGTGCGGGGCTGCTTGACTGTTCGCTCATGTCGTAGGGCTCCATTCGTAAGATGAGCGTGCGATGAACATCGAGTTGCGTCACCTGAGGTACTTCGTCGCGGTCGCCGAAGAAGAGAGCTTCACCGCCGCGGTCCACCGTGCCCACGTCGCCCAGCAGGTGCTGAGCGCACAGGTCAGGAAGCTGGAGGATGCGGTGGGCGCCCGGCTGCTCGAGCGCAGCAACCGCGGGGTGGCCCTCACGCCGGCCGGGGCCGGCCGTGCGGGCCTTCGTCGAGTTCGTGACGAGCGTTGCGGAACCGCGCTAGCGGGATCACACGGGAACCTCCTGCGGCCGCCCGGATCCTGAGCCCGGGACTCAGTGACCATCCTTTCCCGTTCCGGTGGCATTTGACCAACACCGGTGACGGATAGCGCCACACCCCGCGGCTGTAGATCCGGCTACCGTAGCCCGCTCAGGCGGGCCGCCGGCCGATGGCGGCGGCGATGAGTGCGTCGGCGGTGTGGTCAGAGAAATGCATCTTTCGGTTATCGCCGGTATTTTCTCGCCAGCTAATCCCTCATGTGTTCATCGTGCGCCTTCTCGGCGCTTTGGGGGACGGAGACGATGATTGACGAATTTGAGAATTTAGCGCAAATGACGGCTAATGTCCGGGTATCGGCGATGGTACTTCTGCATACTCCCCTGAATTCCACATATCACGCAGTTCACAACCAATCGAGCAGAAGGCAGCAATATGTTCGCTTCATCCGCACAGTCCGGCACTGGCCGGCCGGTCAGCCGCACAGATTTCATGGTCATGGCGACCGGGATCGTCATGTTCTTCCTGAGCTTTGCCCCGTGGGAGGGCCTGAGCGCCCCCACTCTCAGTGGCCTTGGTCTCGACGCTCCCATCGGCCCGGCACAGAACTTCAATGCCTGGGACGCGGCATTCTCAGCCTGGCTTCCGTGCCTGGTCTGCCTGGCGATCGCAATCGGGGTCGCTGCCCACGACTTCGCCCGTATCGAGGTACCCGGGATCGCCGGGACCCGGCCGCGGTGGCTGCTCCGGATAGTGTCGGCAGTGAGCTTTCTATTGCTCACGATCCGCATGCTAACCCTCGCCGCTCAGCACAACGCGGATGTCGGCCAGGCCCGGTGGGGCGTTTACATCGCCTTTATCGTCGCGGCCGTGCAACTCGTGTACGTATTCGGGCGAGCCAAGCAGATCGGCGTCCCGCCGGTCCAGTCCGGTGGTTCACCGCTTGGGCCAGACCGCGGGCGGGTCGAGTAGCGGACGCTTTCTACCGCTGCTGCTCGGTGGGGCGGATCAGCATCTCGTTGACCGCGACGTGCCGCGGGCGCGTGACGACGTAGGAGATGGCGTCGGCGATATCGCCGGCGTCCATGCGCTGGCCGAACTGGCCGCGAATGCTCTCCAGCACCTCGGGCCGGTTGTGGCTGGCCAGCTCGGTGGCGGTGGCGCCCGGCTCGATCAGCGAGACCCGGACGTACTGCCCGGCCAGTTCCTGGCGCAGCGACTCGCTGAACGCGCCCACGCCGAACTTGGTCAGCGCGTAGACGCTGTTGCCGACGCGCGCGAACCGCCCGGCTACCGAGCTGATGTTCACCATGTCCGCGACCTGCCGCGGGCCGTCCGCCGCGGCCCGCCGCAGGTGCGGCAGGGCGGCGTGGGCGCAGTACAGCAGGCCGAGCACGTTGAGGTCGACCATCCGCTGCCACTCCTCGAGCGGCGCCTCCGCGGCCGGGCCGAGCAGCATGACCCCGGCGTTGTTGATCAGGGTGTCCAGCCGGCCGAGTTCCGCGACCGTGCGCTCCACCGCGGACGCGGCCTGTTCCTGGTCGGTGACGTCGCACTCGAGCACGAGCGCGGTCCCTCCGCGCTCCTTGATTCCGGCGGCCAGCTCCTCCAGCTGAGCCCGCCGCCGCGCGGCCAGCGCCACCGCGGCGCCCTGCGCCGCCAGCGCGTCCGCCGCGGCCGCGCCGATGCCACTGGATGCCCCCGTAACCAGCGCGACCGTACCCCGCAGGACTGGCTCCACGTGCCACTCTCCCCTCTCATGGCTACCTCACTGGCCCGCCGCCTTCGCCTGCAGCTCGGCGATCTGCTTGCGGGCCGCTGCTACAAGTTCATCATTGGTGTTCGCGTGACCACCGAGCCCCCACCCTCCTGGCACGGCCTCGGTCAGCAGCACCCAGGTGCGGTCGGCGAGCTCCGGGTCCTGCGCGGCATCCGCGATCATGCTGGTGAACTGGCTCACCACCGCGATCTGCTTGTCGCGATCGAGCGCGCCCGCGTTGGTCAGCACCTGAACGCGGACGTAGTTGGAAGCGCCGTCCACGTTGGATAGGTCGCCGGCGGGCAGTTCGTGGACGAAGGCGGCGGTGTTCCCGCGGAACATCGGAATGTCGGGGACCTCCTCGATAGCCCGCAAGGTCGCCGCGAGACTCATGGCGAGCTGGTGCTTGTCGGGGAATGTCCCGGCCGTGGCGTACACGTCGATCATGGGCATTGCTTAATCCCTCCGTTGTCGGGTCGACTGCCAGGCTCGACGGCGAAGATCCCGGGCCTGCTCGTGATCAGGTGACTGGTTTGATGCTGGCGGGATCGCCAGACGGGCGGTATCGGCAATTTGACTGCACTTGCCGTGGGCGGCGATGCAGTCAAGGTGCGGATACTTCGCCGCCTATATTGGCGGGGTGAATGCTGAAGTCGCCTCATGACCGGCGAGGACGCGGTCCTGGTGGGACGGGAAGGGGAACTGTCGCGGCTGAGGGGCCTGGTGGCCCCGCCGTATAAGCAAAGCCGGGCGCTGCTGGTCCTTGGCGACCCTGGCATGGGCAAGACCGTCCTGCTGGCCGACGCTGCGCGGGAAGCCAGGCGGGCCGGGATGCGGGTCCTGGCGGCGGCCGGCCGGGAGTCGGAGCAGGATCTGGCGTTCGCCGGACTTCACCAGCTGCTGCGCCCGGTGCTTGACCGCATGGCCTGCCTCCCGGCCCGGCAGGCAGGCGCGCTGCGCGGTGCCTTCTGGATGTCCGACGATCCCGTGCGGCCCGACGCGCTGCTGACCGGGATCGCCGTGCTCACCTTGCTTTCCTGCCTGTCGGACGACGAGCCGCTGCTGGTGGCCATCGACGATGCGCAGTGGCTGGATCGCGCCTCGCTGGATGCGCTGGCCTTCACGGCCCGCCGCCTTGAATCAGAACGGCTCGTGCTGCTGGTCAGCGCGCGCGGGAACGTCGCGCCGGCGGGCTTCGGCCAGGACTTCCCCGAGCTGCTGCTGGAGCCGCTGGGCGGTTCGGATGCCAGCCGGCTGCTCGATGCCCAGCCGCACCCTCCGCGCGGCCGGGCCCGGGAGCAGGTGGTCGCCCAGGCGGCCGGCAACCCGATGGCGCTGATTGAGCTGTCGAAAGCGATCGCGGCTGACCCGGCCGCCGGCCGAACCTGGGCCGCCGAGCCGCTCCCGCTGACCGACCGACTTACGGCCATCATGGCGGCCCAGTTCGCTGACCTCCCCGGGCCCACGAGGGCCGCTTTGCTGCTCGCCGCGGTCGCCGACAGCCCGGACCTGACCGCGGCGGTCGTACCCGGCCTGGCGGCCGACTCGCTGGCCCCGGCCGAGACGGCGGGCCTGATAAGGGTGGGGAGATCGGGACCGCAGTTCAGCCACCCGCTAGTCCGGGCGGCGGTCTACCACGCCGTCCCGTTCGCCGAGCGAGCCGCGGCGCACCTGCGGATCGCCGACGCGCTCCGCGACGAGCCCGATCGCCGCGCCTGGCACTTGGCCGCGGCCGCCCTGGAACCCGACGAGCGCGTGGCATCGCTACTAGAGGACTCGGCGGCCCAGGCGCAGCGACGCGGCGGCGCGGCCGCCGCCGCGCGCGCCCTGGAACGCGCGGCCGAGCTCAGCCCAAGCGAGCACGACCAGGCGCGGCGCCTGCTGGCCGCCGAGGCGCTCGCCCTGGCCGCCGGCCAGGCCGACTGGGTGCAGGAACTGGCTACCCGGGTGCTGTCGGCAACACCGGACCCGGAACTGCGGATCACCGCCCGGCTCCATCTCGGCTGGGCGCTCGTCTGGTCCAACCGGCACGCCGACGCGCTGGCCACGCTCATCTCCGTCGCTGAGGAAGCATCAGCCTGGCGGCCGGCCGTCGCCTGGGACGCCATCGGGACGGCCGCCACAGTCGCTTACCAGTCCGGGATCCCGGCCGGCCGCGAGGCCGTGCTTGGCACCCTCAGTCTCCTGGAAGTGCCGACACCGCCGCCGCCGGATTGGCCGGCCGGTCACGCCGAGCTGCAACGGGTCTGGATCAGAGCCTGCACCGGCCCGTTCGGGAAAAGACGGGACACCGTCGCGGACCTGCACCGCGTAGCCGCCGGGCCAGTCGCCAACCTGGCCAGGACCGGCGTGGCGGCCTGGCTCCTCGACGAGACCGAACTCGCGGTCAGAATACTGCGCGAAGCCCTCAGCCAGCTGCGCGCCCCCGGCGTCCGGGGCAACAGCGCGGCCGCGCTGTCCGCGCTGCAGTGGGCCTGCGTCGACAGCGGCCGGTGGGACGAGGCACTCGCCACGGCCCGCGAGGCGGCCGACATCGCCACCGCCTACAAGATGGAAACAGTGGCCGCCATCGCCGACCTCACCACGGCCACCGTGCTCGTCCTGCGCGGCCAGCACGACCAGGCACGGCCCCTGCTGGCCGGCGCGCTTCCCGTCGTCGGCGCGGACGAGTACCGCTCGGTCGCCGCGCGGGCGCGGCACGCCGCGGGCATCGCAGCCCTAGCGGAAGGAAACTACATCACCGCCTACGCCGAGCTCAGTCACCTCTTCGGACCCGACGGCCGGCCGCTGCACCAGCACGTCCCGTACCTTGCCATCGCCGACCTCGCCGCCGCCGCGGTGCGCGCCGAGCGCCAACTAGAGGCCCGGACGCTCATCGAGAACGCACTTGCCCACGCGGACCCGGCACCGGGCGCGCGACTGGATCAACTGGCCGCCCGCGCCCGCGGGCTGCTCGCCGAGCCGGCCGACGCCGAGGCTTCCTTCACCCGGGGCCTGGCAGACCCCGTCGGGGAAGGCTGGCCGTTCGAGCGAGCCCAACTGCTGCTCGACTACGGGGAATGGCTGCGGCGCCAACGGCGGATCAACGACGCCAAGCCTGTCCTCGGCAGCGCCCTGGAGACGCTTCGCCGCCTTGGCGCCGCCCCGTGGACCCGGCGCGCGGAAACCGAACTGCGGGCCTGCGGGGTGATCACGCAAGCCGCTCCCGCCGCGCCGGACGCGCTCGCCGGGCTGACCGCGCAGCAGCGCGAGATCGTCGTCCTCGCGGGCCGCGGCCTGACCAACGGCGAGATCGCCGACCGCCTGTTCCTGTCCCCCCGCACGGTTGCCTCGCACCTGTACCGCGCCTATCCCAAGCTCGGCATCGCCGGCCGTCACCAGCTCCGCGACCTTACCGACCACGCCGCCGCGGTCCAGCCGTAAGCAACGCCGCCGCCGGGGTGACCGTCTTCCGCGCGCCGGCGCGGCCGGGTGCAGTCAGTTTGCGGATACCACCCGCGCGGAGTCCGTTGCGACGATCGGGGCATGACGACAATGAACGCCAGCACCGCCCAGACGGCTTCGCCGATCAGCACTTACTTCAAAGTCTGCGACGGGGTGCGGGTGCGGTTCGCCGATACCAGGGCAGAATCGGACGTCACCATGTTGCTGCTGGCGCCGTGGCCGGAAAGCCTGTGGGCCTACCGCCGCATCTGGGACCGCGTTTCTGCGGCCGGGCGGGTGGTCGCTATCGACCTGCCGGGATTCGGCCACTCCGACGGACGCCCGGAGCTGATCGCCCCCGACGCCGCGGGAGAGTTCCTGGCCCGTCTGATCGACGAGTGGGGCCTCGGAGCCCCCCACGTCGTCGGCCCCGACGTCGGCACGGCCGCTGCGCTCTTCCTCGCCGCCAAGGAACCGGAGCACGTCACGAGCCTGACCATTGGCGGCGGCGCGGTTCGTTTCCCGATCGAAGCGGGCGGGGCGCTCAAGGACGTCATCGAAGCGCCGGGCCTGGACGTCGTGCGTGCCCTGGACGCCAGGACCAACATCGGGTACGCGGTCGAGCCCGTCGCCGGGCGCGACAACGAGCCGGATGTTCACGAGGATTACGTCAGCGCTTACGACCTCGGGCGGTTCGCGGAATCGGCCCGGTTCGTACGACACTACCCCGAGCAGAACCCGGTCCTGCGTGACCTCCTGCCAACGATCACCGCGCCGACCCAGATCCTGGCCGGGCGCGACGATGACATCGTGCCGTGGTCGAACAACCAGTACCTCCACGACCTCATCCCCCCCAGCGAGATCCATCCTCTCGACGCGGGCCACTTCGCCTGGGAGCAAGCAGCCGGGGAATACGGCCGCCTCGTCGTCGACTGGGTCGGCGGCGGGTACCGGCGCCTCGCGGCGGGCTAATCGCCGAGAACCGCATGCTGTACGTCACGGTGGGCCGGGAGAACAGCGGTGACATCCGGATCTACTACGAGGACCACGGGGGTGGCGCGCCTGTCGTCCTCGTCCATGGTTATCTGGCCGACGGGCACTCCTGGGAGAAGCAGGAAGCGGCGCTGCTCGCCGCCGGGTACCGGGTCATCAGCTATGACCGGCGGGGCGGCGGTGCCTCAAGTCGCCCGGCCGTGGGCTACGACTACGACACGCTCGCCAGCGACCTGAACACGTTGCTTGAGGAGCTTGACCTGAGGGACGCGGCACTCGTCGGCAGCGGCTCGGGCACTGGCGAAGTCATCCGCTACCTGGGAACCTACGGGCAACAGCGGGTGTGCCGCGCTGCGCTGTTCGCACCCGTGCCACCGGTACCGGCCTCGTCCCCGTCCGCCGACGGCCGGTACCAGGCCGGCTGGGGCACGTCTGACGATTTGGTCGTCGGGCTCGCCGCGGACCGGCCGACGGCGATTAAGGCCTACCTAGACCGGTATTACAACATTGACCTGCTCGGCGGCGGCCGGGTTACGGACCAGGCCTGGCAGAACAGCTTCTACGTCGCCATCAGGGTGTCGGCCGCCGCGGCTATGGGGTGCGCTCTCGCGTGGCGGGAGGACTTCCGGGCCGATCTTGCCGGGATCACCGTCCCGGTACTGATCGTGCAAGGCGACCAGGACCAGATCATGCCGCTCAGCCACACCGGGAACCGCTTGGCCGTCATGCTGCCCGGCTCCCTCCTCACCGTGATTCACGGCGGCCCGCACGCGATCACCTGGACCCACGCGGCAGAGGTCAACGAGGCACTACTCAACTTTCTACGTGCCCGGTGAAACGTTCGAGCGTGACGCCTGACTACACGAATTCGATCTCGCTGAGATCGATCGAGACCAGCAACTGGTCCCTGAGTGCCTGGCCCTCCGGAGTCCGCGGGAAGATGCGGTGCCCGGTAGGGAGCATGATCCCGTCGACCTGGGTGTAGCCGGACATGTAGTGGGCGCCCGTGGCGCCGCCCATGATGTCCACGTCGTAGTCCTCGCGCCGGATCAGCCCGTCCTCACCGACGTACACCGTCTGCCCGGTGCTGTGGGTGGCGAGGTAATCCGGCCAGGTCACGCGGAGCCGGCGCCACTGCTCGCCGTTCTCCCGCCACGGCTCAAGCTCGGCGGTCTCGAACCCGGGCATGGCGAACGCGAAGGGCTGTGCGAGGTAAGTCCACATCGCGGTGCCGACGAAGTAGGCGAGCTGGAGGGTCGTCCACGGCGTGTCCACGGCGTGGCCCGCGAACGAGGCCCTCGGGTCGTCCAGCGCCTCCAGCACGGTCCCGTCGCCGGTCTCTATCGCCACGCGCTCGGGGGTGAACACGCTTTGCCGGCCCGGCGCGCCGAACGGGTAGTGGGACTCCCGCTCCTCGTGCAGGCTCGCGGTGATGAACACGTCGTCGAGCACTCCCGGCTGGCCCTTCAGCGCCCACACGGCGCCGCCCTGGGCGAGGTGAGCGGTGACGGTTTGCAGCTCGTCCCAGCGCTCCAGGCCGCCATGCGCCTCCACGAGGCGGTCGAGCAGATCGGTCATCACTTCTCCTTCTGGCTGCCGCTCAGCGAGGGTCGGTGAGGAAGGACTCGACGTCGGCCGCGAATTCCGCGTGGTGCTGGAAAAGGAAACCGTGCGCCGAGTCGGGATAGATCTTCACGGAGGCCTGCGGGATAAGCCCGGCGAGCAGGTACGAGTAGTGCGGCAGGATCATCGGGTCACTGTCGCCGTTCGCGATGAAGACCGGCAGCTTCAGGCAGCTGACCCGCTCAAGCAGTGCGTGGTCGGGGATCCCCCACGTGCAGACCGCGTCGTACTGCGCTTCGCGAGTCGCCCAGGTTGTTTCCGCGTCCCGGTCTTCGGTCCGTGAGTACATGCGCTGCAGGGCTTCCTGGCCGGCTTTCCGGCTTGACGGCGACGGGGCGAAGAAGACGTCGAGGTATCCATCGGGACTGGTCTCCGGCTTCCCGACTGCCTCCATGACCTCCGGGGCCCAGCCGTGCAGGCCGGCGCCGCCCTGGGGCGCCGACGATGCGAGGACGAGCCTCCTGACAATGGCCGGCCTGGTCATGGCGATCTGCTGCCCGACAAAGCTCCCGATGGAGAATCCCAGGACATCGACCGGTCCGAGGTCCATGGCGGTGATGAAGGCGATGGCTTCGCGTGCCATCTGCTCGATCGTGTCCGCCGTTGTCCCGGTCGAGCCGCCGACTCCGGCATAGTCGAATGCGATCACCCGCCGGCCCGTTGCCAGGGCGTCGACCAGCGCGGGATCCCAGTTATCGAGGTTGCCGCGGAAGTGCACCAGCAGGACCAGCGGCACGCCGCCGCCGGCGTTTGGCCCAGTGTCCCGGTACGCGTAGTCGATGCCGTCCGCGGCCCTGACTACCTTGTTCGGCAGGCTGGAGTAAGAGCTGGCGCTGTTGTCGGACATTCGCGCTTCTTCCTTCCGTCAGGTTCTCGTGGCTGAGTCCCACTGTGCCGGCGTCCGCGAGAATCCGGTATCAGCAACCTGACCGCAGCTGGCCCACGGCAAGGTGCAGTAGACATGCCGATTCAGAGGGAACTGAATATCTGCTCATAGTCTCCGCGCAGTTTTGCCCGTTAGCGTCAGCGCGTGACATATCCGGACCCGTGGGGGGATCAGGGGGGCTGGCGGGACCCGCAGGGCGGGAACCAGCGCGGCCAGTACCGGCCGGATCCGTATCGGCAGCAGCGCGGCTACCAGCAGAATCAGCAGCAGCCTGGTTACCAGCAAAACGATCCGTACCAGCAGCCCGGCTACCCGCCCCGCTACTCGCAGCAGGATCCTTACCAGCAGCGCGGCTACCCGCCCGCGCGCGCCGCGCGGCCTCCTGAGCCGGACCGCTACGGCGGGGCCGATGGCAACGAGCGGCTGACCGTGATGACCGGGGCGGTCCTGCTCATCCTCCTGGCCGCCGAGGGATTCACTATCCTCCGCATCGGCCGCCTGCTCACGCTGCACTTCTTCCTTGGCATGCTCTTGCTGGGCCCGGTCGCGCTTAAGGCCGGATCGGTCATCTACCGGTTCTACCGCTACTACACCGGCAGCGCGCCCTACCGGCGCAAGGGGCCGCCCGCCCTGCTGCTGCGCCTGCTCGGCCCGTTCGTCGTGCTGCTGACGGCCTGCGTCTTCGGGTCGGGCGTCATCCTCGCCCTCGTCGGCCCGCCCGCACGGCAGCCGTGGCTGACGGTCCACAAGGCGACGTTCATCCTCTGGTTCGGCGCGATGGCCATCCACGTCCTCGCCTACGTTCCGCGCCTGCCCAGGCTGCTGTATGCCGAGGCACGCGGCGAGGCCCTTCCGGGGAAAGGCGGCCAGGGGCACGCCGCCAACGGCCGGCCGTTCACTCCGGCGGTGCGGGTGCTTGGCGGCCGCGGCGTCCGGCTGTCCCTGCTGATCGCCTCCCTGCTGGCCGGTCTCGTGATCGCCTTGGCGACCGTCCACCTGGCCGGCGTCTGGGAGACTCCGGCCAAGGTCTTCTTCCACGGCTGACGGCGCCTGACCGTCCCGGCGGGCAGGCATCCACCCGTCGCCGCGGTGAACTATCTCGTCTCTGAATGCAAACGTTCTCAGGCAGGCGATGGTACGGGCAGCCTCTCATCGATACTCTGAGTCCGAGTCGTGGCGCATCGTGTCCCGTATCCGCGGGGCGGGGTCCGCGGCCGCAATGGGGCGCGAAACAGGAGAGGTCTGCGAAGGGATGCCGACCATGGCGAAGCAGACTGCGAGTGGGTTCGCTGAGTTGCTTCACAGACTGCGGGTCAGGACGGGAATGACCCAGGAGGAGCTGGCCGAGGCCGCGGAAGTCAGTCCGCGCACGGTCAGCGACCTCGAGCGCGGTATCAACCGGACCGCGCGCAAGGACACCGCCGAGCTGCTGGCCGGCGCCATGAGCCTGACCGGGCGCGAGCGCGAGCGGTTCCTGACGGCCGCCCGCGGCAAGCCGACCGCCGCCGAGCGTGCCGCCAGGGCCAGGGCGGCGGCGGAGGCCCTTGACGCGGACCGCACACTGGGCGACGCCGACGGCAGGCACGACGACGCCGACGGGCACGACGACGCGGAAGCCTCGAACCTCGGCTGGCGTGACTCGGTGGCCGGCCGGGAGTTCGTCGGCCGCCAGAAGGAGCTCGGCTTCCTGCGGGACGCGTGGTCGCGCGCGGCGGACGGCCATCGCGTCCTGGCGCTGGTGGGCGGCGAACCCGGGATCGGGAAGACGGCGCTCACCGGCGAGCTGGCGCGGCTCGCGCACGCCGACAAGGGCCTGGTGCTCTACGGGCGGTGGGACGAGCACGCCCTTCCCCCGTATCAGGCGTTCCGCGAGGCCCTAGCGGACTACGCGCGGGCCTGCCCGGCGGGACTGCTGCGCCAGGACCTGGGCAACCTGGCCGGGGAAATCGCCCGGCTGTGCCCGGAGCCCGCGCAACGGCTCGGCGTCACCGTCGCCGAGCCCCTGGCTGCGGCCGAGGCCGAACGGTTCCGGCTGTTCGAGTCGCTCGACGCCTGGATCGAGCGGATGGGCGGCCGCCATCCCGTGCTGCTGGTCCTCGACGACCTGCAGTGGGCCGACCTGCCCTCCCTCCTGCTGCTCTCGCACCTGATGCGGGCCAGGCGCCCCGCTCCGCTGCTCGCGGTGGCCATGTACCGTGACATCGAGCCGGAACGCGGCGAGCTGGCGGCCGTCCTGCACTCCCTGGCGCGCGACGTCGACTGCCGACGCTTGTCGCTGCGGGGACTCGAGCTCGACGCGGTCACCGCGTTGCTCGAGGCCACGGTCGGCCGGGTGTTCGGCGACCGCGAGTCGGCGCTGGCCGGGGAGCTTGCCCGGGAGACGGCGGGCAACCCCTTCTTCCTCCTCGAGATGGCCAGGCACCTGTCGGACCTCGGCGCGTTCGACCGGGAGGGAACCCGGCTCGGCGAAACGCCGGCGGAGATACCGGAATCCGTGCGCGACATGGTGCGGTGGCGGCTGCAGCGGGTGTCGGACGAGTGCGCCGAGGTGCTCGAGATCGCGTCGGTGATCGGCGAGCGGTTCGACGGCGCCCTGGTGGCGTCCGCGGCCGCGCGCGACGAGGCCGCGACCGTCGACCTTCTCGACGAGGCGGCGCTGGCCGGCCTGATCGCGGAAACCGACGACGAGCCCGACTTCTGGCGGTTCTCCCACCCGGTCTCGCGCCGGGTCACCGCCGCCCGCCTGAACAAGGGCCGCCGGGCCCGGCTGCACCAGCGGATCGGCGAAACGCTCGAAGCCCGCTTCGGTGTCTCGCCCGCCGAGCTCGCGCGCCACTTCGGCGAGGCCGCGAGCATCGGCTCCGCGAAGAAGGCGGTCGGGTACGAACGGCTGGCCGCGCAACAGGCCATGGCCGAGGTGGCGGCCGAGGTCGCGGTGGGCCATCTGAGGAAGGCGCTGCGGCTGCTCGACCGCTTCGGGCCGCGGGATCAGGCGCTGCGGTGCGAGCTGCTGCTCGAGCTGGCCGCCGCGCACGACCGGGCCGGGGAGTACGCGTCCCGTGACCAGCGGTTCGCCGAGGCGGCCGACGCCGCCCGCGGCCTCGGGGACGGCGGCCTGTTCGTGCGGGCGGCGCTCGGTTACGGCGGCATCCTCCCCGCGACGGTCACCCCCGACCACCGGGCCGAGGCACTGCTCGGCGAGGCACTCGACCTGCTCGGCGAGGAGGACACCGCCGCCCGGGCCACGGTCCTGGGCCGCCTGGCGCACTGGCAGCACAGCGCGCGCCCGTACCCGGAGCGGCTGGGGCTCAGCGACCGGTCGGTGACCATGGCGCGCGGAACCGGGGACCGGCGGACGCTCGCCACGGTGCTGATGCACCGCAGCTGGGCACTCGACGGCCCGGACGACGTCGACGACGCCCTCGCGGTCGCCGGCGAGATCCTGGCCATCGGCACCGGCCTCGGCGACCCCGAGCTGCGGCTTGAGGCGCTCCGCATCAGGGTCACCGCGCAGTTCGAGAAAGGAGACCATCCCGCCGCCACGGCGACGGCGCTCGCCCTGAAGGAGCTGGCGGAGGAGGTGCGGCACCCGGAGTTCATCCGGCTGGCGCAGATGTGGGACATCACCATCGCCAACCTGGAAGGCCGGTTCGACGACGCCAGGGAGATGGCGCGCGAGCTCGCCCTCCGCCTGACGCGCATCGGTCACTCGCAGGCGCAGATAATTCCCGTCGTGCAGACCTTCCCGTGGTGGGTGCTGCGCGGACGCCCCGCTAGCCACCTGCCGGTGATCGAGGAGCTGGCGGCCTACGAGCCGTCGAACATCGCCTGGCCGGCGATCCTGACCTGGTGCCTGGCCGAGACCGGCGACCTGGACCGCGCGGCCGAGGTGCTCGGCCGGACCGAGCCCGCCGCGGCCGCGGCGGCGGACAAGAACTACCAGTGGTGGGCCGTGATGGTGGGCTTCTCCGGCGCGATCGACCTGCTGCGGGACCGGCAGTGGGCCGAAGTGCTCTACGACCTCGCCGCCCCGTACGCCGGGCGCAACAGCACCCTGGGGACAGCGACCTTCCTCGGCGCCGCCGACCACTGGCTCGGCGTCCTCGCGGGGGTCGCGGGCAAGTTCTCCCAGGCTGACAGGCACTTCGAGGCCGCGCTGACCAGGCACCGCGACATGGGATCGCGGCCGTTCACGGCCCTGACCGAGGAGGCGTACAGCCACGTGCTCACGCTGCGCGGCGGCGCGGCGGACGCGCAACGGGCACGCGAGCTCACGGCGTCCGCGATGCGCACCGCGGACGAGCTGGGGCTCGTGGCGATCAGGGACAAGCCCCGCCGGCGGGGCGACCGCTAGGGCCGGTCGAGGAACCCCGTGATCAGCGGGTACACGTCGGTTGCCGCCCTGGCCCCGACGATCGCGTCGAGGTGCGCGTAGCCGGGCAGTTCCTTGCGCTGGTAGTCGCCGCGCGGGTTCTGCGACCGGAGCCAGCGCCAGGTCCTGAACGTGCCGGCCGGGTGGAAGATGTAGTTGCGCATGCCCTGCAGCAGCAGCAGCCTGGTGCCCGCCATGCGCTCCGGGTGATCGAAGTAGTCCATGCCGCCGGTGTGGGTGACCGCCTGGCCCTTGCGCAGCATCAGCGACAGGTGCTCCATCGACTCGATGTTCCCGAACCCGAACATCTCGTTGATGGCGCGGTGGGTCGCCTCGTTCAGCTGCGCGTGCCGGTGGGTGCAGCCGTAGATCGCGTTGATCCACCGGCAGACGGCCTGGCTGCAGTGCTCTTCCGCGGGCATCGGGAGGGCGCGCAGCGCGGTGTCAAGCACTTCGTCCCGCAGCGACGGACGGGTGTCCGGTGCCACGGTGGCGACTCCCAGGGTGCCGAGCACGTCCGCGGTGCGGATCTGGGACTTCACCATGTTGAACGCGGAAGTGACGGGGTTGACGGAGAACTGGGCGCAGACGGCGCTGCTGATCCCCTGCAAGCCGGCGAGTATCGCCATCTGCAGCGAGACCGAGCCCACGCAGTGGCCGAACGCCTGCACCTCGTCCCGGCCCGTTTCCTCCTGGACCTTCCTGACCGCGATCGGCCAGTCCTCGCGCGCGATGTCGTCGATCGTGAACTCGGTGCCCGCCGAGGGCAGGTCGATGCCCGCCCGGTAGTCGAACAACCAGATGTCGTAGCCGCATTCGGCGAGGAACTCCGTGAGGTTCTGCTCGACCGTCGGCACGAGGAACGAGTGGGACGACATGCCGAATCCCGTGGCCAGCATGACCGGGCCCTTGTCGCCCGCCCGGTACCTGGTCAGGCGCAGGAAAGCGTCGCCGCCGAGCCGGTCGCCTGAGTGCCACTGGCGGCTCTTGTCGCACCACCAGATCCCGTCGGGCGCCTTAGGCTCGCGCACCGGAGGCGCCTGCCGCGGCGCGGTCGGGAACGCACCCGGCTCGTCGAGCACGCCGCCGTAGATGTGCACCATCTCGTGGGCGAACAGCCCGAGGAACGCCCGGCGGTACTCGCCCTGCTTGCGGTGCGGCACGCCGGAGACCTTGATGCTGCGGACCAGCCGGGCGAAGTCGGCTGGCTTCAGGTGCAAGATGCCGGTGCCCGGCTCGGATCCGTCCGCCGTGCCGCGGATCTGGGTGTACAGGGTCGTCATCTCCGACCAGGCGTGGCGGGCGCCGTTGGTGCGGACCTCTTTGTGGCCGTCGAAGACGTACCGCTCCCCCTCCTGCGACAGCAGGCGCATCTGGTACCGCATGCGCCAGGTCTCCACCCGCGACGGGTCGGGATCGAGGAGCGTGAACCGGCCGTCGGTGACGGTCAGCGGGTTCGGCGACAGTTCCGGCGCGACCACCGTGCCAGTGATCCTGGCCTCGCGTTTCGGGTCGTCGAGCACCGCCTGGACGTCGTCGTACTCGATCGTGAGGTAGAGGTCCACGCGCGCCTCGTCCTCGCGGCCGTCCTCGTAGCCTTCGGCGTACCCGTGGTGCACGCTCATCGAGACGAAGCCGCCCAGGTGCTCGGTGAACTCGAGGCTCGCCCGCGGCGCGGCCTCCGCCAGGGGCGGCCGAGCCGATGCCTCGGGCGCCCGCTCGATCCCCCAGCCTCGTTCCTCGATCATCGTCGCGGCCGTCCGTTCGGCGACGGCCGAGATGGTGAGCAGCGGGTTGACGTCGAGCGCGACCGGGATGACGGCCCCGTCGCAGACGTACAGACCGTCGTGCACCCCTCCGCTGGCCGGGTCGAACACCCGGCACGCCTGGTCCACCACGCCGCTGGCCGCGTCGTCCGCCATGACGCACCCGCCCAGCGGATGCACGCTGACCAGCGACTTGCCGTTCGTCCTGGCCCACAGCGGGTCCGGAATCTCCGTCCCGTGCAGCGCCGCGGTGGCCCTCGCCACGGTCCCGTTGTCGCGCCCGAAGACCGGCTGCTCGGCGACCTCGGGCCACACGACCTGGGTCCTGTCGTTCTCAAGCACGATCCGCCCGCCCGAGTCATCGGTGCTCATCACCAGGTACGTGAGGGTGCGGTCGACCGGCCCGCGATGCGAGCCCAGCGGGATCTCGGCGAGCTCGCGCAGCCGCCTGGCCATCGGTACCGACTCCTTGTCCAGGTTCTCGTAAGACGCCGCGTCCATCACGATGGGAAGCACCGCGGCGAGCGCGCCGGGGATCGAGCCCTCCTCGATGATCAGGGCGTCCCTCTTGTCCACGTCCGGGCCGCGCAGGTCGACGAGGCCGGTGATCGCGGGCCCGACCAGCGTGTCCTCACGGGGAACCCGGTCGCCGAGCCCGACGCCCCGCAGCGACGCGTCGGTGTCGTACGCGAAGGCGAGCACGTCGCCGTTTCCCGAGAACCCGTAACCGAGCCGGTCCGACACGGGCAGTCCCAGGTCACGGGAGCGCAGCAGTATCTCCGTAGACCCGAGGGTCCCCGCGGCGAGCACCACGACGTCGGCGAGGACGGAGCGCGGCGGGGCGCCGGAAGGATCGTGGCCCGACGCGTCGTAGGTGACCCGCCACCGGCCCTCCTCCCGCAGGACGGTGCGCACCGACACCTCGGTGAAGATGTGCGCGCCGTGCCAGTGCGCATCGGGGAGGTAGTTCATGAGAACCGAGTTCTTCGCGCCGTAGTTGCAGCCCGAACAGCAGTCGCCGCACAAAGTGCACGCGTTCTGCCGGAGGCCCACGGCATTCGGGCCGTCCACGAAAGTCACATTGATATCGGGGCGGCTCACCTCATGGCCCAAGCTGGCCGCCACCCGCCCGAGCCCCTGCAGCTTGGGCAGCTCCGGCCAGGTGCGCGGGTACGGATTCGACCCGAGCATTTCCCTGGCCGCCTGCATGAACGGCTTGAGTGCCTCGGGGTGGTCTCGCAGCGGCGCGGGCCACCGGTCGTCGGAGAAGACCGCCTCGCCCGGCTCAAGCGCCACGTTTCCGTTGATCAGCGAGGTGCCGCCGAGCCCGCAGCCCGACGCGACCGTGATGTCGGGGCCTACGTGGAAGTCGAACAGTCCCGCGGCGGGCCCGTGGTCGGCATTAGCCGTGTGCACCTGGATCTCGCGCAACGCGGAAAGCCCGGAATTCGGGTACTCGCCGGGATGCAGTTCCTTACCTCTTTCAAGGACGCAAACATCGCGGCCCGTGCGCGCAATTCTGGCGGCGGTGATTGCTCCCCCGTACCCGGAGCCGACCACGACCACCGAATAGTGCTCTAGCATCCTGTCGATTGGGCGAGATAGAATTTCCATCGAGACTTCCCCCTGGACCCGACTCTCACCAGGAACCGCCAAGAGAGCGCTGGTAAACCCTGGCCACCACGTGATGCGGTATTACCATACAGGCAGCGGGCAGCGCGGGAACGCGCGGGCCGGAACCTGTGGGTCTTCCTGTGGGCTGTTATGTGGGTTCGCCTGTGTGGTGATTACCCGGCGTGTCTGCCATCGTGTAAACCGATTGGTGATCCGCCTGCCAATCAGGCTAGGAACGCAAAGGTGAAACCGCGCACGCACGCGGATTGAATGACCGTCATGGGGTGCGCTCGGCCGTGTAGGGCTTGGTGTGGCCTCTCACGCGGGGCAGAGCGAGGCGTTCTGACAATCCGCTTATGCACAGTTTCACCGGCGCTTCCAAGTCGGCGCCGGGGGAATGCCGAGGCCCGGTCGACGGGGGGCCACCTGTCGTCCGGGTCTCGGCATACGTCGCGCGGTACCCCGCGAGCCGCCGCCTCCACTCCCTGCCGCGCGGGGCTACGGGGTGGCCGGGACGGCGGCGGGAGCGGACCTGGATCCCGCGCCGCCCGTGGTCGGCGCGCCCGTGGCGGTCAGCGGGGTGAACTAGCGAGGCGCTTTCCCGCCACCGCCCGGTGAGCCGGAAAGGAGCCGGAGTTCCCGGCCCCGCTCGACCGCCGACGACCGGTCGGTAGCGCCGAGCTTGGCGTAAATGCGGCGGATGTGGGTGCTGACGGTGTTCAGCGAGACCGACAGCTCGCCGGCGATCTCCGGCCGGGTGAGGTTGGTGGGCAGGTAGCGCAGGACGCGCAGCTCGCTCGGGCTGAGCTCCTCGGCGAGGTCGGACCCGCCCGCGGGGGCGCCGCGGACGGCGTCGAGGATGCCGGCGACCAGCGCCGCGTGCGAGGTGCCCGGCGGCGGGGGGGTCAGCAGTTCCCACGCGCCGGTCATCGCGAACGGCAGGATCAGCCGGTCCGGTTCTGCCAGGTCAAGCGCCCGCTCGATGGCCGCCCGGTCGGCAGGCGCGTCGCCAAGCTCCCGGCTGGCGAGCGCGTCGAGCAGGTGAGCCTCGACCAGGGTGAGGCGGGGTTTGGCGGGGGCGCCGCCCCCGAGGACCGCCCGGAGTTCGCGGCGGGCGGCGGCGGGGTCCCGCTCGGCGAGGCGAATCACCGCCGCCGCGTTGCGGATCTCGCCGGCGGCGGCCAGCCGGCCGTCCAGCGCGGCCAGCGCGGCCCTGGCCGGCTCGACCTCACCGAGGCGCGCCTGGGTGGCGATCGTCCACGCGGTGACCCACGAGGTGAGCGCGTGCTCCCCGGCCATGCGCGACTGCACCTGCCCGGCGGCGGTGAGTTCGGCCAGCGCGTCGCGATGCCGGCCGCGCGCCGCGGCGAGCGCCGCGGAGTTCAGGTGGACGAGCAGCCGGATGCCCGGCTCGCCGTCGGACTGCGTGGCGCGCCTGGCGCGGTCAAGCCAGCGCTCGCCGTGGTCGAATTCGCCCGTCCAGACAAGGATCCCGGCGAGCGTCGCCTGGGCCGGGGCGATGACCGGCTCGGCGTCCAGGCCATGCTTGGCGGCCAGCGCTATGGCGTCCTCGCAGTGCCGCCGGGCCAGGGCCAGGGACTGGCCAAGGGCGGTGAACCCCAGGTGCGCGAGGCAGGCCACTTCAAGGTACGGCCGGCCGATGTCCCTGGCCAGGGCGGCGCCCTCCAGCAGGTGCCGCTCGCTGTCGGCGAGCCGCAGCGTCCACGCCTCGGTGACGCCCAGGTTCAGCAGCGCGAGCGCCCGCAGGTCGCCGCCGAGCGCGACGTCGGCGTTCGACAGGCCCGCGGGCGCCGAGGGGAGGGCGCCCACCTGCTCAAACACGCCATCGAAGTGCCCCCGCAGCCGCGCGGAGAGCAGGTTCAGCGCCGCGATCGCCATCCGCAGCCGGTACTGGCGGCCGGGCGCCGCCGTGGCGGCGTAGGTGCCCGCCAGGTTGAGGTGCGCGGCGGCCTGGTCGAGGCGGAGCTCGGCGAGGTCGGCGATCGCGTACACCAGGGCCAGGCCGGGGGTGTCCTCCCCCGTCCTCGCCGGGAAGGCGCGCAGCAGCTCCGCCACGGTGCCCGCCTGGCCGTCGAGGGTGAGGCTGAGGGCGTGGTCGGTCAGCAGCCTGGCCGCCTCGGTCCAGTCGCCGGCCTCCTGCCGGTGGCGGATGGCATCGGCGGCCTCGCCGTGCGCGGCGAACCAGCCTGCCGCGAGCCGGTGCAGGCCGGGGAGGTCACGGGGCAGGGTGCGGCGGAGCTCCAGCTGGAGCAGCCCGCGGAACAGGTGGTGGTAGCGGAACCAGGTGCGGCCGGGGTCGAGCGACACGACGAAGGCGTTGGCGTCCTCCAGGTCAAGCAGCGTCCGTTCCGACCCGGACGACCCGGTGAGCAGGTCACCGAGCTCGCCGTTGACCCGGTCGAGCAGGGAGGTGCGCAGCAGCAAGCGCCGGACCTCCGGCGGCTGCCGGTCCAGCATCTCGGCCATCAGGTACTCGGCGACGGTCCGGTCGCTGCCGGAGAACTCGGCCACGAAGCGTTCCTGGTCGGGGTGCCCAGCCAGGGAAAGCGCGGCAAGCCGCAGCCCGGCCGCCCAGCCTTCCGTCCGCTGGTACAGCATGGTGACCAGCGGGGCGGGCAGCGTGATCCCCGCGGCGGCCAGCAGTTCGCGGGTGTCTTCCTCGGTGAAGCGCAGATCCGCCGCGCGGATCTCGGCCAGTTCGCCGGCCAGCCGGAGCTGGTGCAGGCGCAGCGGGAGGTCGCGTCGGGTGGCCACGATCGCGTGGGCGTTGGGCGGCAGGCTAGTCAGCAGCGTCGTGAGCTGCTCGGCGGCCTCGGCGGAGCCGAGTTCGTGCAGGTCGTCGATGATCAAGACGACGGGGCCGCCGGCCGCCGCCAGCTCGGAGAGCACCGTGTCCACCATGGCCCGTCCGTCGAACCCGGGCGCGGCGGGCGGTGGCCCGTCGTCACCGGTCGCGGCGCGGACCGCGCCGAGCAGCGTCAGCCAGAACTGCTGCGCGTCCTGCTGGCCGGGCCGCACGGACATGAAGGCGACCAGGTAGTCCTGGCCCGGCCGAGCCGCCCAGGCGCGCAGCAGCGACGTCTTGCCGCTGCCGGCGGGCGCCGAGACGACCGTCACCTGCTTCTTGGCTGCCTGGTCAAGCGCGGCGACCAGGTCGTGACGATCGATCAGCCCTTGCTGCACGCCACCTAGTCTCGCCCCACGTGTCCGGCGCCGCAAACGAGGGTCGCGGTCGTGGCGCGGGTGGCCGGGCTAGGCGCCGTAGGCCGGCACGATCGCACCGCTGACGGGTGCGGCGAGGTCGCTGACGAGGAAGCCGATGACGTCTGCGACCGTTTCCGGCGCGACCGCGTGGGCCAGCACCTCCGCCGGGAAGAGCTCCCGGTTCCTGGAGGTGTCGATAAGTTGCGGTGCGACCGCGTTCACCCGGATGCCGTGCGGTCGCAGCTCGAGGTCGAGGATCCGGACGAGGTAGCTGAGGGCCGCCTTGCTCAGGCTGTACGCCGCCATGCCCGCGGTCGGGTCGGTACCCGGGCGAGCAGACACGTGCACGATCGCGCCCGAGCCGCGCTCCCGCATGTACGGCTCCACCGCCTGGCTCAGCCATAGCGCGGGCCCCAGGTTGACGTCCATCATGGCCCGCACGTTCTCGGGGGTCACGCTGATCGCCTCGCCGAGGAGGAAGCCGCCGATGGTGTTCACCAGCACCTCGGGCGGGCCCACCTCGGCGGCGACCCGGTCGATGAGGGTCTTGGCCACAGCCTGGTCGGTCGCGTCGCCTACCTCACGACGGATGCCTTCCGGCAGCTCGTCCAGCGCCTTCTGGGTGCGATCGACCGCCACCACCGTGAACCCGGCTCCCGCGAGCAGTACCGCGATGGCCCGGCCAAGCTCGCCCGCACCGACCACTACCGCGACGCGCTCCCCCGCGCCGGTCAACGAAGCCATGAACATCCCCGCTTTCGGTCTGTCGCGGGAAGGCCCGGTGCCTTCCGCCGCGTCCTCAGACTCACCTCCGCACCGGTGATCGGTCATCGCCCGATTCCGGTGATTCTCTCGGACGCCGCGCGGCGTTCACCGGATCCCGGTGATGCGGTTTCACCGGCCAGTCCACGATCATGGCGTCATGGACTCGGCACCCGCCTTGTACCTGATCCGAGTCGACGGGCATCTCGGCGCCATGCTGCTGTCCGCCTTCCCGGCGATGGCCTCGCAGCGGCACGGTGGGCACACGGTGCTCACCGGCGTGCTGGACCGGTCGGCGCTGCACGGCGTGCTGGCGGAGATCGACGCGCTCGGCCTGGACCTGCTCGAGGTCCGCCAGCTCACCAAGGACTGCGAAATCCCCGACCCGGGTAACGGCCGTTAAGGCACCCGGATTGGGAAAATCCACTGGCCGGCCCCGCGTGCCATGATTGTGCGCATGGGAAGGGCGCAGGACACGGGACCGGATTCGCGCGGCGGCCGGAGACTGGACCCGCATGCCGCCGGGGCCCTTTCGGCGTCCTTGACCAGCTTCGTCGGCCGGTCGCAAGAGCTGGGCGAACCGCGGTCGCTGTTCCGGTCGGGCAAGCGACTGGTCACGCTCACCGGCATTGGGGGCATTGGTAAGACCCGTTTGGCGCTTGAGCTGGGCCGGAGCGCAAGCGACGACGGGTGGGCGGGCGTCTACCTGGCTGAGCTTGCCTCACTGACCCCCGACGTGGTCGACACCGCCGTACTCGAATCGGTCGGGGGCGGATCCAGCCGCTCTCCGCTCGAAGCGGCGGCGGAGTACCTGCGCGATGCGGCCGTCTTGCTGGTGCTTGACTGCTGTGAGCACGTCCTGGACGCGGTCAGGCACGCGGCCGAGGTCCTGCTTGGCCGGTGCCCGTCGCTGGCGATCCTGGCCACGAGCCGTTCCCCGATCGAGATCGCCGGGGAGCTGGTATGGGCGGTGCCCCCGCTGTCCGTGCGGGCGCTGGGCGGCGCCGACGCGGCCGGGGTGTCCGACGCCGCCAGGCTTTTCGCCGACCGGGCCAGCTACGTCCGGTCGGGGTCAGAGCCGGGCGAGGACGCGGCCGCCGCGGTTGAGACGATCGTCCGCCGGGTGGACGGCATCCCCCTGGCCATCGAGCTGGCCGCGGCGCGCGTGCGCGTGCTGTCCCCCGCGGAAATCGCCAGCGGGCTCGACGACCACCTGCGGCTGCTGGCCGGCGGCCGCCGGGCCGATCCCCGTCACCAGACCATCCGGGCGTCGCTGGACTGGAGCCATGACCTGCTGACGGACTCCGAGCGCCGGCTCTTCGCCCGGCTGTCGGTCTTCTCCGGGAGCTTCTCACTGGAAACGGCCGCCGCGGTATGCGCCGGGGGTGCCATCCCGCGCGACCGGGTACTGGACGAGATCGCCGGCCTGGTGGACAAGTCGCTGCTGTCGGTGGAGCGCGGGGCAGGCGCGACGCGGTTCCGCATGCTTGATTTCGTTCGCCAGTACGCGGCCGAGCGGCTGGCCCAGGCGGGTGAAGGCGACCTGGTGGCGGACCGGCACCGTGCCTATTTCCTGGACCTGGCCGGCCGGGCCGACCGGGAGCTGTGGGCGCTTGACCCGGCTGGCCGCGCCCGCCTCGACGAGGAATCACCCAACTTGCGGGCGGCCATCGACGACGCGTGCGACCGTGCCCCCGAGGATGCCCTGGCCGTCGTGGGAGCGCTGGGCCTCTACTGGCGGGTCCGGGGGCGGGGAGCAGAGGGCGCGGCGGCGATCGAGCAGAGCCTGCGGGCCGCTCCACCCGAACCGTCGCCCGGACGGGCTCTCGCCCTCGCCAAGCTGTCGGTCTTGTCATTCTGGCTTGGCGATTTCGTCCGCACGGAGTCCGCCGCCACCTCCGCCCTCGACATGGGGGCGGCGATTGACGACACCCACTCGCAGGCACTGGCGCTCAGCCGGCTCGGGGCCCTGGTCATGCTGAGCGACCCCGCGGCCGGGGACCCGATGCTCGTGCGGGCGGCCGAACTCGCCCGGACCACGGGAGACCAGGTCGCGCTCTGCGACGCGCTCGGCTCGCTGGCGATCAGCTATTTTTTCAAGGATGATCCCGCCGCGATGCACGGCCCGCTCGAGGAAACGCTCAGCGCCGCCGAGGCCATCGGGTACGAGGACGACATCCGCTGGTGCCTGTGGTGCCTGGCCCACACCGCTTTCTCGGTCGGCGACCTGGCCGGCGCCCGCGCTCACGCCGAGCGGGCAGTGGCCATGATGCCGGGCCAGGATCAGTTGAGCCGGTACTGCGCGGTCGAGGTTCTGTGCCTTTTGGACGCCCACACGGGCGCGGTCGACGCCGCCCGTGAGCGGGCCGAGGCCGATCTCGAGCAGTCCATCAAAGAAGGGCTGCTTCTCGGGACCGGAACACTCCTGCACGCGCTGGGCGTCGCCGCCCTGGCCGCCGGCGATCTCGACCAGGCCGCGCAGTGGGCCAGACGCCTGTATAAGCAGGAACCCGACGTCTGCGCCGCCGCCTGGCAAGCCCAGGAGATCCTGGTCGCCGTGGCGCTGGGCCGGGACGACAGCGCCCAGGCCAAGATCCACGTCGAGAGGCTCCTGGCCGCCGCCGAACCCTTGAAGAACCAGCGGGCCGAGGCAATCGCCCACCTCGGGCTGGCGCGCGCCCTGCTCCTGGACGGTGACGACCAGCAGGCCGAATCCGTCGCCCAGGACGCACTCAAGGTGCTCATGGATCACGGATGGCGTCCGGCGGTCATCGACGCCCTCGACATCCTGGCCGAGGTAGCTCTGTTCCGGCGCCAGTACCTACTGGCGGTCCGGCTGGCCGCCGCCGCTCACGGCCAGCGGACTGCCCTACGGCTCGTCGCTTTCCCGCATGCCCGTAACCGGACCGAGCGGCAGCTCGCCGACGCGGGCGCGGCGCTGGGGGACGAGAAACTGAAGAAAGCATTCGAGGAAGGCAGCCGGCTGTCGCTTGAGGAGGCGGTCGCCTATGCCCGGCGCGGCCGCGGTGAGCACGCGGGTGCCGCGTACGGGTGGGCCAGCCTGAGTCCGGTCGAGCGGCAGGTGGCCGAGCTTGCCAGCCAGGGCCTGAATAATCCGGGCATCGGCCAGGCGCTATTCATGTCGCGCAACACGGCGAAAGTGCACCTTTCCCGCATTTACGCCAAGCTCGGCGTGGCCAACCGGACCGAACTGGCCCGGCTCGCGGCCCGCCACTGGCAGGGCGCTGGCGGCGCTGAGAAGCCGTACCCACCTGGGTGATGTTCCGCGGACCGGTCGCCTGCCAGCCTCGAGTTGAGTGCGGGAACACAACTCGAGCAGTTGGACTGACCATGACCGAGCAGAAAGGCGGCGAATCGGTCGCCATTGGGGCTGATATCTCCCGGGCGGTCGTCCGTGACCAACTTGTCGCCTGCCTTGACCGCGCAGCCGCGCGGAAGGTAACGATCATCTCCGCGCCTGCTGGCAGCGGGAAGACATCGCTCCTGCGCGCCTGGGCAAACCGCCCGGGCCGGGCGCATCGCGTCGCCTTCGTGCCGGTGCAGCGAGACGAGCAGGACGCTCAGATGTTCTGGCTGGCCCTGATCTCGGCCGTGCGTCGCGCGGCCGGCGCCGCCATCGACACGGAACGGCCGACCGCGATGCCGGACTTCAATCCACGGATGCTGGCCGACACCGTGCTCTCGGAACTCGGCGACCTGAGCGGCCCGGTCATAGTGGTCATCGACGATCTGCATGAGCTGAACTCGCCGGATGCCCTCGGCCAGCTCACCTATCTGCTGACGAACCTTCCCCCCAACGGTCACGCGATCCTGGCCACGCGCCGCGACCTGCGGCTGGGCCTGCATCAGCTGCGCCTGGAAGGCGAGCTGGCCGAGATCCGCGCGGCGGACCTGCGCTTTTCCGAGCGCGAGTCCCGCCAGCTGCTCGCCTCTTCCGGCATCGAGTTGTCGGAGGCCGGGGCCGCGCTGCTGCACCAGCGGACCGAAGGGTGGGCCGCGGGGCTGCGGCTGGCGGCGCTGTCCCTGGCCGGTCATCCCGACCCCGAGCGTTTCGTCGCGGAGTTCTCCGGCAGCGACCACGCGGTCGCCGAGTACCTGCTCGCCGAGATGCTCGAACGCCAGCCCGGCGAGATCCAGGACCTGCTGCTGCGCACCTGCCTGCTCGAGCGGGTCAACGGCGAGCTGGCCGATCTGCTGACCGGCCGCCCCGGTTCTGAGCAGATCCTGCTGGACCTCGAAGAGGCGAACGCGTTCGTGGTCTCGCTCGACACTGGGCGCACGTGGTTCCGCTACCACCACCTGTTCGCGGATCTGCTACGGCTCCAGCTGCGCCGGGCGCTGCCCGGGCAAGTCGCCGAGCTGCACCGGCGTATCGCCGGCTGGTTCAGCGGACACGGCGAGCATGCCGATGCGATCCGGCACACGCAGGCGGCAGGCGACTGGCCCGACGCGGCCCGGCTCCTTGTCGACCATGCGTTCAGCCTGACGATGGACGGTCAGGGGCAAACCGTTCGGACGCTGCTTGGGGCGTTCCCGCGGGGCGCGGATTACCCGGAGCTGGCCCTGATGCGCGCGGGGCATCACCTCTCCCAGGGACGCCTAGACGAGACGGCCACCCAGCTGACGGTCGCCGAAAAGTACGCGCAGACGACGACGCCGGACCGCCGGCGCCGGCTGCGGGTGGCGATCGCGTCGCTGCGGGTGTCGCTGGCCACGCGGCGCGGGCACCTGGCCGGTGTCGCCGAACTGGCTGGATTCCTCGACTCCCCGGTAACCGGCCAGTCCGCCGAGGACATCGCGCTGGACAGCGACCTGCACGCGGTAACGCTGATGAACCTGGGTACCGTCGAAGCGCAGCTGGGCCTGGCCGACGCCGAACGCCACCTGCGGGAGGGCGTCGTCCTAGCCAGGAAGACCGGCCGGCCCTACCTCGAAGTCAGGTGCCTGGTACAGCTCGCGTCCGCGTCGAAGATCGCTTCGCTCGCCACCGCGCGACAGCGGTGTGAGGACGCGATCACGCTGGCCGAGCGACACGGCTGGGGCGCGGAGTGGTTCATCGCGCCGGCCCTGATCACCCTCGCGGGCGCCATGGTGTGGACAGGCGAGTTCGACGCGGGCGAACGGCTGCTGCAACGCACCGCGCAGGTACTGCGAACAGACACCGGGCCCGACACCGGGCTGCTCGTGAGCCTGGTCAGCGGCATGCTGCTGGCCGGCCGCGGCCGGCCCCGCGAGGCGCTCGAGCAGTTCGGCGCCGCCGAACGCCTGCAGTCGCAGCTGGAGGGACCGCACGCCCTGGCGAGCCAGGTGACCGGCTGGAAGCTGGCCACGCAAGCCCGCCTCGGCATGCCGGCCGAGGCCCGCGGCGCCCTCGCCGCGCTCGCGGACGAACGGGCCGCCGCCGGTGAGATCCGTAATGCCCGCGCCGTGATCTGCGTCGCGGAAGGCGATCCGGCGGGCGCCCTTGGCGCGGTGCGGCCCGTCCTGGACGGCACGGCGCCGGTCACCGGCTACATCACGGTCGTGGAGGCTGAGCTGCTCGCCGCCTTCGCGCATCGCGGACTCGGGGAGCAGGGCGCCGCCAGCCAGGCCACCGAGCGGGCGCTGGCCCTCGCCGAGCCGGACCGGGTGGTCCTGCCGTTCATCATGACGGGCGCGCGGGAACTGCTCGAGGCGCTGCCGCGGCATGAGACGGCGCACGCCGCGCTGCTGACCCACATCCTCGACACCGCCTGGGGCTCCTCCCTCACCGCGGGGCACCCGGCGTCACTGGCGCAGGAACTCAGCCCGGGCGAGCTCCGGGTGCTGCGGTATCTCCCGACGAACCTGTCGCGACCCGAGATCGCAGAACAGTTGTGCGTCTCGCTCAACACGGTGGGCACGCATTTGCGCAAGATCTACGCCAAGCTCGGGGCCGGCGACCGCTCCGGGGCGGTCCAGCGGGCCCGCGAACTGCGGCTGCTGTCGGGCGGCCGGTAGCCCGGGCGGAGCATGGTTGGCCGCAGGCCTTGGTGCCGTGCGGGGCGGGCGCTACGCCCCGCGGGTTTGCGTCTGCGGGCGAAGGACGGCAAGCCGCGGGATCAGCTTCGTCGCCGTGGCGCCGAGGATGGCCGTTCGCTCGCCGTCGGTGAGCTCGGGACTGGCCTCGATGTCCGCGCGGCAGGAGACGGCCAGGTGGCGGGGCAGGTAGGGGTAGTCGGTGCCGAATACGACGTGGTCGGTTCCCACGACGTCGCGCAGCATGCGCAGCACGGGGTCGCCCCAGGACGCCGCGGTGTCCCAGTACAGGTGGCGGAACGTCTCGGCCGCGGTCTCGCGGGCCTCCGCCCCGGGGATGACGTCCATCTCGTCGAGGATGGCGAACCGCCCGGCCAGGAAGGGCACGGTGCCCCCGGCGTGGGAGAAGATGTACTTGACGTCGGGCGTGCGGGCAAAGGTGTTGCTGTAATGCAGATGGGCGATGGCCCTGGTGGTGTCGGCGGTGAAGTCGATGAGGTTGTCGGGCAGCCCGAGCGCGTGGGCGCTGGGGTCGGGCGACGGGTTGGGATGCACGAAGACGACGGCCGCGCGGCGTTGCAGTTCCTCGAACAGCGGGGTAAGCCGGGAGTCCCCGAGGTAGATACCGCGGGCATTGCTGAACAGCACGACGCCGTCCAGGCGGAGGTCGTCGAAGGCGTAGGCCAGTTCGGCGAGCGCGCCGTCGACGTCCGGCAGCGGCAGGCAGGCGAAGCCGCCGAAACGGTCCGGGCGGTCGCGGATCAGCTCGGCGGCCAGTTCGTTGCACCGTCGGGCCAGGGCCCGGGCCGCGGCGTCGTCGCCGGTGTGCACGCCGGGGGTGCTGATCGAGGTGACGGCGACGTCGATGCTGGCGTCATCGAGGAACGAGAACATGCTCGCCCGCGACCAGGGCGCCGGCGCGACCCCGCCCGCCGGGTGGCCGGCCTCGTTGGTCGCCTGGAAGAAGAAGTCGGGCAGTATGTGGTGATGCGTGTCCACGGTGAAGGTCACGGCAGTCTCCTTTCTCAGAGGACCCGCATGGTCTTGGCGATGGGAAGCTGACGGATCCGGGTTCCGGTGGCGGCCGCGATCGCGTTGGTGAGGGCGGGCGCGGCGGTGGGGACGCTGACCTCGCCGACTCCCGTCGGCGACTCGCCCGACTGGATCAGCAGCACGTCGATCGTTGGCACCGACTTCATCCGCATGACCGGGTAGCGGTCGAAGTTCTGGGTGATGATCTCGCCGCCGTCGCCGAGCACGACCTCGCCCCAGGCGGCGGCCCCAAGCGCCCAGATGAGGCCGCCTTCGACCTGCGCGCGGACCAGGTCCGGGTTGACGCTGATGCCGCAGTCGAGCGCGAAGGTGATCTTCTCGAGGCGGACCCGGTTGCGGCGGTCGACGGAGATCTCAGCGACCTGGGCGCTGTGGCTGTCGAGGAAGCTGCTGCAGGCGACGCCGAGGGCGTGGCCCTCGGGCAGCGCGGTCCCCCAGCCTGCCCGGTCGGCGGCCAGTTCCAGCGCCCGCAGGGTGCGCGGGTTGTCCGCCAGCAGGTCGCGGCGCAGGTCCACGGGATCGCGGCCGGCGGCGGCGGCGAGTTCGTCGATCGCTGACTCGCGGGCGAATTCGGTGTGGGAGTTGCCGACCGACCGCCAGACCATAATGGGCACGCCGGTCTGGACGTTAGTCGTCTCCAGCTTGAAGTTGGGCAGCGCGTACGGGCCGTCGACGGCGCCGCTTGTCGTCATGTAGTCGACGCCGTCCTTGAACAGGAAGTTGACCGCCAGCGGCATGTTGGGCGAGGTCGGCTCGGCGGCGATCTGCTGGTGGAACGCGGTCAGGCGCCCCTGGGCGTCGGCACCGGCCCTGACCCGGTGCACGGCCATCGCCCGGTAGCGGCCGGCCTTGAGCTCCTCCTCGCGCAGCGACTGGACCTTGATGGGTTGCTTCCAGTCCCGCGCCCGCGCGACCTGCACGGCCTCGCTGTTCGGATCGTGCCCAGAGGTGCTGTGCAACCCGAACGACCCGCCGGTGAACGGGACGTGCACCCGGATCCGGTCCTCGCTGATGTCGGCGGCCGCCGAGGCCGCCATCCGGGCATAAGTGGGTCCCTCGGTGCCGACCCAGACTTCGAGGATGCCGTCGTCGCCCATCCGGCACACGGCGTTGTGCGGCTCCATCGGGGCGTGCGCGAGGTAGGGAAGCTCGTAGAACGCGTCCACCACGTGCGCCGCGCTCGCGAGCGCGGTTTCGACATCGCCGTCTTGCCTGGCCACCACGGCCTGCTCGCCGGATTCGACGAGCCGCCGGTGCTCGGCGAGCAGTTCATCCGAGCTGCGCCGCTCGGCGTTGCTGTCGTCCCAGTCCACCTGGAGCGCGCGCAGGCCCCGCTGAGCGTCGTCGAACGTCTCGCCGACTACCGCGATGCCCTCCTCGATCGGGATCACGGCGGTGACGCCGGGCACGGCGAGCGCGGCGCGGTCATCGACCTTGGCCGGCGTGGCACCGAACTTGGGCGGGTGCAGCACGATCGCGGTCAGCATTCCGGGCAGGGTGACGTCGATGGTGAACCGGGTCTCCCCCAGGATCTTCCCCGGGGAGTCGACCCGGAGCCTGCCCTCACTCCCGATCAGCCGGTACTGACCCGGGTCCTTCGGGCGGACGTCGTCCGGGACCGGTAGTTGCGCGGCGCGGACGGCGAACTCCCCGAAGCGGGCGCTTCGCCCGTTCGGGTGGCGCATTGCGCCCGACTCGAACTCGACCTCTTCTTTCGGCACTCCCCAGGCCTCAGCCGCGGCCGCGGCCAGCCGCGCCCGCGCCTGGGCGGCAACCAGGCGGTAACGGTCCCAGAAACCCTTGGTCCCGGTGGACGCGCCGGTCAGCTGGATGAACCCGCCCCCCGCCGGGGTCCCGTACACATCTCCCTTGGGGCCGACCCCATTCGCCGCGCTGATCACCCGGACCGAGCCGAAGTCCGCGTCCAGTTCCTCCGCCACGATCATGGCCAGCGTGGTGTGCGACCCCTGCCCCATCTCGGTCTGGTTCGAGTAGGCGACAACGGTGCCGTCCTGGTGAATGCGGATGTACGGGTGGACCGGATCGGCCAGCTCCTCCGGCGTCAGCGGCGTCATCTCCAGCTCCGGGAGCGCGACCAGCGGCTGCGGGGCGCGGCCCGCGGCCAGGGTCTCGGCGGCCTCCGCGATGGCGTGCCGGATGCGCGGGTAGGTACCGCACCGGCACAGGTTCCCGTTCATCCACCCGGCGATGGCCGCGTCATCGGGCGACTGGTTCTCCGCCAAGAGCGCGGCGGCGGCGAGAGTCTGGCCGGGCTGGCAGTATCCGCACTGGACCACGTTGCCCCGGTGCCACGCGTCCCTGACCGCGTCGATGACCGGGCCGGAAGCGCCTTCGACGGTGGTGACCGCCTTACCCACGGCGGTCCCGGCCGGTGTCTGGCACGACTTGGTGTTGCGCCCGTCGATCAGCACCGTGCACGCCGCGCACTGCCCGATCCCGCAGCCGTACTTCGGCCCGTGCAGTTCCAGCACGTCCCGCAGCACCCACAACAGCGGGCGGCCGGCGAAACGGTCGTCAACCTCGACATCGGCACCGTTCACATTCAGCTTCACGACAAACCTCCTGGACTGGGCGCGGGTGGCGGCGACGGCGAACCTAAGCGGGCTTGCCCTGGTCGATCCACTGCTGAAGCGTGTCCACCTGCCCGGCGGGCCACGCGCCGTCGCAAGGCATCTGCCCGCTGCGCAGTGAGCCGGCGATGGCGTCGGCGTTCTCGACGACGTCGTCATAGTCGAACAGGTCAAAGGCCTGCATCATTGAGTCGCGGTCCTTCGTCCGGAACAGGGGCTTGATGTCCCGCTCGAAGCTGAGCTTGCCGCCCTCGCCAGCTGATGACATGTCATGTCCTCCTCGTCGGTGAAACCGCGGAGCCGGTCAGGTCCGAGATTCGCCGTCGGGAAGGTGAAAGGTCGTCACCGGATCCCGGTGATTCGCGCGCCCGATGAGAAGCGGCCGGCCTACCGTGAAGAGAGAAGTCCCAGCCCGCGGGCGCGGTGGACCGCGGCCGAGCGGTCGTCGGCACCGAGCTTGGCGTAGATTCTGCGGACATGGGTGCTGACCGTGTTTAGCGAGACCGAGAGTTCGCGGGCGATCTCGGACCTGGTCATGTTCGTGGGCAGGTACCGCAGGACCCGCAGCTCGGTGGGGCTCAGCTCATCGGCGGGCGGCGCGAGCGCGCTTTCCGGTGCCGTGCCGGACACGTCATCGAGGATCTCGGCGAGCAGCGCCGCGTGAGCCGTCTCGTGCCGTGGCAGCGTCTTGAGCAAGCCGGCTGAGTCCGTCACTGCGAACGGCAAGATGATCCGTTCGGCCTCGGCGAGCGCGAGTGCGCGCTCGGCCGCCGTGCGCGCCGCGCGCTGGTCATTCAGCTGGCGGTGAGCGAGCGCGCTCAGCAGATGGCTCTCCACGAGGGTGAAGTCCCCGATGACCGGCGCCGAACCCTCGAGCACGTCACGGACCGCGCCGAGTGCTGCGGCCGGATCGCCTTGCGCGAGACAGATCACCGCGTCCGCGTTGCGGATCTCGCCGGCGCAGGCCCGTGCGCTGGGAAGCGCCGCGAGCGCCGCGTGAGCTTCGGCTGGTCTTCCGAGGCGAGCCTCGGTGGCCAGCATCCAGCCGGTTACCAGGTTCGCCAGCGCGGGCGGACCCTCCACCCGGCGTGACTGCAGGTATTCAGCCGTGCTGAACTCCTGCAGCGCATCGTCGTGCCGGCCGCGGGCCGCGTGCAGCATCCCGGTCACCAGGTGCAGCAGCATGGTGATGTCCGGGCCGGAGTCCGCCTGCAGGATCTGGGCGGCACGCCGTAGCCGGCGTTCGCCCTCGTTGAACTCCCCCGCCCAGATCATCGCGCAGGCGAGCGTCATCAGCGCGGGACCGGCCACCAGGTCGGCACCCCAGCCGTAGCGCTCGGCCAGCGCCAGCGCCTCCTCGCTGTGCTGCCGGGAGGCGCTGAAGGAGCGGAACTTCGACGCGAATCCGAGGTGGGCGAGGCAGCTGACTTCCAGGTAAGGCCGGCCGATCTTCCTGGCTAGCTCGGCGCCCCGCTGGAGGTGGCGCTCACCGTCGCCCGCGCGCTGCGACCACGCCTCGGCGATCCCCAGGTTCAGCAGCGCCATCGCTCGCAGATCGCCGTCGAGTGCGATCTCGGCGCTCCATTGCCCGGTCGCCCGCGGGTCGATGACCGCCGCCAGCCCGACAGCGGCGGACAGCTGACCGCGCCGCCGCGCCAGCCACAGGTCCAGGGACGCGAGCGTGCCCCGGAGCCGGCGTCCACGCTCGGGAGACGCCGTCTCGACATACGACCTGGCGACCGTCAGGTGCGCCGCCGCTTCCTCCAGGTGCCCCTGGGCAAGCTCACCGGTGGCGTGAGCCAGCGCCAGTTCCGGGTCCGCGCTGGCACCCGGCGGGAACGCCCGCAGCAGGGCCTGCATCGTCCGCGTGTGCCCGTCAAGCGTCAAGCCGAGTGAATGATCGGCGAGCAGCCTGGCCGCCTCGGCCCACTCGCCCGCCGCCAGGGTGTGCCGGATGGCGTCGATGACCTGGCCGTGCTCGCTGAACCAGGCAGCGGCCCGCCGGTGCAGGGCCGGCACCTCCCCGGGCCGTGTCCGCCGCAACTCCAGCCGCAGCAGGTCACCGAACAGGTGGTGGCAGCGGAACCAGGTCCGCTCGGGGTCAAGCGAGACCACGAACGCGTTCGCGTCTTCCAGGTCGAGCAAGATCTGCTCGGAGCCGGGACGGCCGGTCATCAGGTCGGCCAGTTCCCCGTTGACCCGGTCGAGCAGGCACGTGCTCAGCAGCAGGTGCTGGACATCGCCGGGCTGTCGTTCCAGCATCTCGGCGAGCAGGTACTCGGCCACCGTGCGCTCGCTGCCGGAGAACTGCGCGACGAACCGCTCGGGGTCGGGATGACCGGCCAGCGAGAGCGCCGCGAGCCGCAAGCCTGCGGCCCATCCCTCGGTGCGCTGATGCAGCACGGCCGCACCGGCGGGCGATAGCCCCACGCCGGAGGCGGTGAGCAGCTCACGGGCTTCATCTTCGCTGAACCGCAGGTCCGCGGCCCGGATTTCGGTCAGTTCACCCGTAAGGCGGAGCTGGTGCAGGCGCAGCGGCAGATCGCGTCGCGTGGACAGGATAGCGTGTGCCCGCGGCGGAAGGTTGGTCAGGACCCGGCTGAGATGGCTGAGGGTCTCCGGCGCGTTCAGCTCCTGAAGGTCGTCGATGACCAGCATGATGTCGCCGTCCGCGCCGGCGTCGGCGAGCTCCGAGAGTATCCGGCCGGCCATCGCCTGCTCGCTGAAGTGAGGGGCCGTCGCGGCGGGCGCCGGGCCGGGAGCCGTACCCGCGGCGCGACGGACGGCGTCGAGCAGGGCGAGCCAGAAATCCTGGGCGTCCCGCTGGTCGCGGCGCACCTGGACCATGGCGAGCCGGCCCGGATCACCGTATCGGTCCCCCCAGCCGCGCAGCAGCGATGTCTTGCCGCTCCCCGCCGGCGCCGAGATGGTCACGACCTTGCCCGCGGTCGCGCGGTCGAGCCGGTCGAGCAGATCGGTGCGAGTGACCAGGTTGGGTGCGCCGGTGCCGTCAGCGCTCCGCTCCGGGCGGCGACGGTCTTCCACTACGGACATTCCTCTAGGGAACCCGCGGCTCGTCCCCCTGGCTAGTCGTCATATGACGACACCTGGCGCCGCCCGCTACGGCGATATCCCCTGACGCTGCGCCTCGCGGACGATGTCGACCCGGCCCTTGGCGCCGAGCTTGGCGAGGATGCGCGAGATGTAGGTCTGCACGGTCCGGCGGGAAAGGAACATGCCGTCGGCAATGTCCGAGGTTGAGTTTCCCGTGGCTACGAGCGTGGCGACCTTCAGTTCAGTCGGGGTGAGCGCCTGCCATCCGAATACCGGCCGCCTTTCGCGCGGACGGGACGCGGCCCGCCTGATGCCGTACGCCCGCAGCCGGCCCTCGGCGCGCCGGATGTCCCAGTTGGCCTGCAGTTCCTCGAACAGGCCAACGGCCTCGCTCAACGCGGCCCTGGCGTCCTCGCCCTGGTCGCGAGCGGCGAGGACGACGGCCAGGTCCTCCAGCGTGACGGGCAGTTCCGCTGCGGGGCCTGCCGTCCGGTAGTGCTCGACGGCTTCCATGAGCGGGCCGGGGTCCGTGTCAAGCAGTCCCTGGCACCGCAGGCTCGCCGCGGATGCCCTCGCCGGACGGATCTCCGCCGCCGCCTCCTCCAGGCAGGTCCGGGCCGCGGCCTGCGCCATCGGCCGGTCATCGACGGCGAGCGCGAGCCGGACCAGGTCGGGCAGCCACTGGTGGACCAGGGTCATCTCCCCGTCCCGGCGGGCCAGCATCGGGGCGAGCTTGAGCATGGCCTCGTGCGGATCACCGGCCTGCTCAAGCGCGAGCGCGTGGGCGGCGACCAGGAAGTCCCGGTTCTCCCGGTCGGAGACAACCTGGACCGGCAAAGCCAGGCCCCGGCGGAGCAGCGAGCCGGCTGCCGCCCGCTCGTCGCGGCGCCCGGCGATGAGCGCCGACAGGCCGTACCACAGCAGCGAGGACCAGCGCTCGCGGAGGAACGTGTAGATCAGGCCGGGGGCATCCGCGTCGTCCGGGCCAAGCTCGGCCAGGGCATCGTCCCACTGGCCAAGCCAGTACCGCAGCACGGCCGCGGCCACCCAGGTCCCCCGGTCGGGTGTCCTGGCCCGCCGGGCGGTCTCCCGTGACTGCTGGAGGGTCAGTTCGGCCTGCGGCCACAGGTCGAGGTTCTGGAGCGTGAAGATACGGTCATCGAGGGCGAACGAGTGCAGGTCCGCGTGAGCGGGATCGTCGCCGAGAACGCTCAGCGCACGGTCGACGTAGTCAAGCGCGGCCACATGGTCACGCCTGATGGAGCTGATCAGCCACAGGTCGGTCAGGGCGTGCGCCGTTGCGAACTCGTCCGCGGCCTCTTCCGCCGCGGCCAGGGCCGTGAGCGCGGTGGCCTCGGTGGCCCGCAGGTCGCCGGTCGCGGACCGTTCGAGCATCGCCAGCAGCGCCAGCATCCGTGCCCGCCACTGGCCGGGCAATCCCTTCGAGGCGAGTGCCTGCCGCAGCGTCGTGATCGCGTCTTCGTTGCGGCCGGCGCTGACCTGGGCGCGGGCCTGGACCCAGCATGTCTCGGCTCGCCACACCGCGTCGGTCATGACCGGCACCGCCTGGCCCGCCCGCCCGGCGGCCTCGTCATAGGAGCCGGCGGCCAGCAGCGCCCAGACCAGGCACGCCGTCAGCCCGTCCCAGGCGGCGTGCTGTGCGGGCGTGGCGTCCAGCTCCCCGCGCAGCAACTCGGCCGCGAGCCGTGGTGCCGTGACGGCCAGGGCCCGACCGGACCGAAGCAGCCATGCCCGCGCCCAGTCCGCGCCCGGCGCCTGCGCCGCGGACAACTGCTGAGCGACCTTCAAGGGGTCGGCCTGCGACGCCGCGAGTTCTGCGGCCGCCTCGGCGTGCAACGCGGTGCGCAACGCCAGCGGCATGCTCTCGTAGAGCGCCTGCTGGATCAGCAGATGCCGGAATGCCAGGTCAGGACCTGAGCCGATCAGGATGCCGGCCGCAATGGCCTCCTCGACGCGTGCCGCCAGGTCTGACGCCGGCCGGCGCATGACCACGGCCAGGTCGGTGAACGCGAAGGTCGCCCCGAGCAGCGCGCCGGTCCGCAGCATCTGCGCGGTCCCGGGCGAGACGGAGCCGAGCCGGTCGTTGAGCACGGCGGCCAGGGACGCCGGCATCGGCTTGCTCGTGACGGAGTCCGCGGCGGCGCGGCCGCTCTCACGCGCCTGCTCGCGGACCACTGCGTCGATCAGTTCGCGGATGTACAGCGGATTGCCGGCCGCCTGGGCCGTCAGAGCGCGCAGCGCGTCCTCCGGCGGGGAGCCGAGCATCGCCGTGACCAGGGCGTCAACATCGGTTTCACGCAGCGGCCCGAGCGTGATCACCGAACCGCCGCGGCGGGCGATCGTGGTGCGCAGCTCGCGTATCTCCGGCCGGGCCGGCACCGGCCGGCACGTCGCTATCAGCAGCAGCGGCAACTGTCCGGTCAAGGCGGCGAGCTGATGCCAGACGATCAGCGACGATTCATCGGCCCACTGCAGGTCGTCAACGACGATAACCGTCGGCGCGGCCGCGCACAGCTCGTCCACCAGCGCTTCCAGGACCTCAATACCGCCGGCCGACGCATCGCCGTCCGCGTACAGCCCCTGCTCGAAGCCGCGGAGCAAGGCCGCGGCGCGCGCTCGTCGCGGGTCCGGGGAACCGCGCCGTACCCGCAGGCAGTCGAGCATCACCCGCAGCGGCAGCCGCTCGGTCAGCGTGCTCGCGATCCCCCACCCGACGTCCCAGCTCGGGTCACCGCCGGCTGCCAGAGCCTCGGCGACCAGGGCGGACTTGCCGATACCGGGCTCGCCTTCGACCCAGACCACCGCACCTTCACCACGGCCGAGTCCGTCGATGCCTGCCCGCAGGGTCGCAAGCTCCCGCTCACGGCCTACCCACCGAGGCGGCCGGTCGATAGACCACATGACAGTAAAGGTAGCGATTCGCCCGCTCCGATTCCCGCGGCGGACTTGAACTTGGAGCGCGGTCCAGGGTCTAGCGTCGTGCTGTGACGACCCGAACTGCGGCTGCTGCTGCGACGACGGCTGCTGCTGAGCCGGCCGGCCGGCCGGGTTCCGCCCCCAGGCGCCAGGGCGGAACCTCAGTTACCGTGGGGGACGCGGGAACCACTGAACCGTTCGGGATAAGCTCTTTTGATTGTCCGAACGGGAGCGGCTGACTCACGCTGCTCGTCGCGTGCTCTCTCCGGTGTGGAGGGCCGTGGCGCTTCCGTCCGCGATCTTCGTCAGCACCTCGTAGAAGCCGGCGATGTCACGGTGGGCGTAGCCCATCGCCTCGCCCAGGGTCAGCAGGTCGTCCGCGGCCGAGGCGGCCGACATCGTGAGGTCGGAGTCCTGGGCGGCGTCGAGCCCGAGGCGGATGTCCTTGTGCATGAGCGCCATGTCGAACCACGCCCGCTCGGGCAGGTCGAGGACCAGCGGCTCGCGCGCCCGCAGCATCGGGGAACCGATCGCGGACCCGGCCATGGTCTCCGCCGCCAGCTTCGGGTCGATCCCGCCGCGCACGGCCAGCGCGAGTCCCTCGCTGAACGCCTGCATCTGGGCCGCGAGGCTGATGTTGATGGCGAGCTTGAGCAGCAGGCCCTGGCCGTTCTCGCCGACCAGGGTCACGCTGCCGCCGAGCCGGCGGAGCAGCGGCAGGACCTTGCGGAACGCGGCTTCCTGGCCGCCCACCATGATGGTGAGGGTCCCGCTCTCGGCCGCGGGAACGCTGCCGGACACCGGCGCGTCGAGGAGGGTCGCCCCGGCGGCGCGCACCCGGTCGGCGAGTTCGCGGCTGGCGCGCGGGCTCACGGTGCTCATGTCCACGTACACGGCACCGGGCCGCAGGCCGGCCAGGATGCCGTCGGGGCCGGACGTGACCGATTCGAGCGCGGCATCGTCGCTGACCATGCTGAAGACGACGTCGGCGGACTCCGCTACCTCGCGCGGCGTGTCCCGCCAGCGCAGGCCGCGGGCGACGAGCCTGGCGGCCTTCTCCCTGGTGCGGTTGGTGCCGTAGACCTGGCTGCTGGTCTGCAGGTCGAGCAGTCGGCCGGCGATCGGTGCTCCCATCGAGCCCAGGCCGACAATTCCGATCTTGGTCATGGTGATCAGTCCTCGAGTGCTTGGTAGATCTGAAACTGAACTGCTAGTTTCGTATAACGCACAGCTCGATCCCGGTATTTCGCCCGGTGGGCCGCGACCATGTGTGACCTTTACGACACGAATCGCGGCTATTGCGGCGCCTCTTCAGGTAGTTGCCACGCCCGTAACTCACTCATCGGGGGCGATGAGCGTCGCGTCGATGGCGAACTGGGCGGCAAACTTCGTGGTCACCGTCTCGTTCCTGACCCTGCTCAGCGCGATCGGCGGAGTGGGCGTGTTCTTCCTGTTCGGCTTCCTCACGCTGGTGGCACTCGGGTACTTCTGGCGCAAGGTGCCGGAGACCAAGGGCCGCAGCCTGCAGGAGATCGAACGGGACCTCGTGCCCGCCCGCTCCTGACCGCTCCCCCGGCCCGGCTCCGGCGACCTGCGCCGCGGGAGCCGGGCCGCGGCGTTCAGGTGTCCGAGCGGATGGGAACCACCTTGCGGCCGGGGGTGTCGGGGCCGGTAGCGGATTCGCTGCTGATGCTGCGCGGGCGGGTCACCCCGTGCAGCTTGATGAGCGTTTCGTCGGCCGGGCGGCGGTCCCTGGGCAGGTCGGGGTTCACTGACAGAGCCCGCTGCATCTCCGCGGCCTGCGGGGTCTTCCCCGGGTCCAGTCCGGCCCGGGCGAGTTCGGCGCGCACCCGTGCGTTGATGAGCGTCGCCTTCGCGTCGGCGCGCGTGCGGATAAGCGACGTCAGCAAGGCTCCGACGGCCTCGATGGCGCTGGCCAGCGACCTGAGTGCCGAAGCGGCGAAGGCTGACGTGACGGCGCCCGCCGCTATGACCGGAGCGCCGATTTTGTGTAGGAGGGCAAGCGTCGCGAGCGACCCCGCTCCCCCGCAGCCTGCGGCCAGGCCGGCCCCGGTCACGATCCTGCCGAGTGCTCCCCGGGAGTACGTGTTCACGGTGCGGGTCCCCGCGCCCCGGCTACGCCGGCTCGCCGACGGAGTAAAGGGCGCGCGACCGTGGCTGCTGCTCATCGCCCTGCCGGGGCATGGCGAACCGCCGCCAGGCCGTGGCGAACATCTGCTGGTGCGCGTCGCTCCCGCCGCAGGCGGAGATGATGGCCCGCACTTTGGGCAGGCTAGGCAGTTCGTCACCCTTGAGCGCGGCGTGGATGGTGGAGGCGGCGAAGTGCTGGCCGCACTGTTTCTTGATGACGTGCTCCATCCCGCGGAAGGACGGATCCCCCGCCCACTTCTTATACCTCCTCAGCGTGTCCATGAACTCGGCGGGCGTCTGCGCGGAGGCCGGGTCGGGGCAGAGGTTCTCACCGGGCTGGTCGGGAACCACCGGCGCCGCCGCTTCGGGGTACCGTCCCGGGTTCTGCTGCCGGCGGTGCTGTTCCCACTCGCTCAGGACCTGGGCAAAGTCCTGCCTGGCTTCGCGGACGGCTTCCCGCGCTTCGTTGAGCGAGTCCCGCGCCAGGGCGAAGGCACTGTTGACCGCGTCGTTGTCCGCTCCGGTGCCCCGGATGCGGGCCTGCGCGTCGGACATCGCCCGCTCGGCGGTCCGGATCCGGTCGAAGCTGCGGTCCCTGAGGATGTCGGGGAGCACGCCGGCGGGCGGGCTGGCCGGCCGCGCGTGACGCCCCGTCCGCGCGGCGCGGGGTTCGTCCTTGATTGGCAATGCGTTGCGGGAAGTTGAATAGAGATTCATGATTGTTCTTCCTGATTGCCGCAGATGTTGGTGGAACGAATGGGCGGGAAGTCACCCGCTTGGGCCGCACCGCGAGGCCGGAACGTGGATGCAGCCTGATGGGGGGACACTACTCCCGCCCGGGTGCGCGAACCCGGCAATCTGGGGAACTTGCGTCATCACGGAGATGGCCCCCGAATAGCCGCGTACCGGGCGTTCCTCGCGTTTACCGCCGTTCTGGAACTGCCCAGCATCGCGCGACGACGTTCAGCCGCGTTCAGGATCGTTCAGATCCGTAAAGAGCACGTCTCATATCTTGTCATCCGCGTTTTTATAGTGAAAACTTTATCTTGCGCCTGATCGCCGGGTAGCTCGGCTGGGGTCAGCCGGGCCGCCGACAGCTTGTTTGGTGGAACGAATGGGCTAGCGCGCATGCGGGCAGCAAGGCTGGGGGCCGCCCAGTGGAACGGGACGGCCCTCAGCCTGACCAGCGGAGACGTGTCGATATAACGTCGTGCGGGCTTGCGTGAATTACATCAGTGGAAGACATCCGCTTTCCCCCAAAGTAACCGCTCGCCGCCACCCAAATCCGGCTGCTTCTCATTTGCCATTGGCATCCATTAGGAATCGGCCACTTGATATAACGATTTCATAACGACCTTCAGTGAGACCGTCCGGCGCTGAACGCGGGCTAGTAAGCGAACAGTGGCACACGGGGTCAATACCGCCTCCGGAGGCCGTGTTAGCTGGTCAGCACTCCAAGCCGACTTCACCGGCCGACGTGGGCCTAACATTCCCCCCGAAAGGGGATTCCCGTGCAAGTTGCAAAGCAATGGCGGTAACCCACTGCATGAGTTCGTTCATAAACGTCCATTCACCGAACCGCACCCAAGCACGCGAAGCGGGCAATAGCCGTTCAGCTTTCACCCTGGGTCCGGTTCGCGGGCAATAAGGGTAAAACGGGCAAACTAGGCGGGCCGTGCTCCGGGGAGCCGCTGAACCGCCGGCCACGCGCCGCGGTCAGCGGGACGGACCAGCCCCGGTCACGCGGCCTAGGGGGCCCGGCTGATCCCGGCACCCTGGACACAGGCCCGCAAACGGCCTATTTTCCCCTTTCGCGGACAGATGCAAACCGGCGGGCACCCAGATTTTCTTCTCTGATCTAAGAGAACGGGGCGGTGGTGCGCCTACGGCGGGTCCTGAATCATTGGACGGGCCGCGGGCCGCCGCCCGCCGATGCCGTGCGCCGTTGGCCGTCCGCAATCACCCGAGAGAGGGGTCCACATGGGCATCACCACGCGAGCCGCAGTTTGCCGCGTGCCCGGCCAGCCGTGGGAGATCACGGAGCTTGAACTGGACGACCCGAAGGCGAACGAGGTCAGGATCAAGTTCTACGCGGCGGGCCTGTGCCACTCCGACGACCACATCCAGAAGGGCGACGCGCCGATGCGCATGCCGGTGGTCGGCGGGCACGAGGGCGCGGGCATCGTTGAATCGGTCGGCCCGTCCGTCACCCGGGTCAAGGCCGGCGATCACGTCACGTGCTCGTTCATTCCCGCCTGCGGCAAGTGCCGGTACTGCGCGACCGGCCGCCAGCAGCTGTGCGACGCTGGCCTGAACGCCGCTGTCGGGTGTTTCCTTGACGGCACGTTCCGGTTCCACCAGGACGGCGAGGACTTCGGCGGCCTGTGCGTGCTCGGCACGTTCTCGCAGTACGCGGTGGTGCACGAGTACTCGGTCATCAAGATCCCGGAGGAGATCCCCTTCGACGTCGCCGCCCTTGTGGCCTGCGGCGTGCCGACCGGCTGGGGCTCGGCTGTCCGCGCGGGCGGCGTGCGGGCCGGGCAGACCGTGGTGATCTACGGAACCGGCGGCGTCGGCATGAATGCCGTCCAGGGCGCGGCGCTGGCCGGCGCGAAGAACGTGATCGTGGTCGACCCCGTGGCGTTCAAGCGGGACATGGCCACCGCCGTGTTCGGCGCTACCCACGCGTTCGCCACCGCCAAGGAAGCGCACGACTTCGTCGTCGAGACGACCTGGGGCGAGCTCGCCGAGCACGCCATCATCACCGTCGGCATCCTGCACGACGAGGTGATCGCGAACGCCATCAGGATCGTGGGCAAGACCGGCCAGGTCACGATCACCGCGGTCGGAAACGGCTGGATCAACGAGAACCCCGGCCTGCTGATCGGCTACCAGCGCCGCGTGCAGGGCTCGATCTACGGCGGCTGCTGCCCCCTGGTCGACGTGCCGCAGCTCATCGGCCTCTACCAGGCGGGCAAGCTCAAGCTCGACGAGCTGATCACCCGCCGGTACAAGCTCGACGAGATCAACGAGGGCTACCAGGACATGCTCGACGGCAGGAACATCCGCGGCGTGATCCTCCACGAGCACTGAGCGGGTCTCCGAGAAAGGACCGTAGATGAGCACCATCACCACCCGCGCCGCCATCGCCCGGGCACCGCACGTCGGCTGGGAGATCGTCGACCTGCGGCTTGACCCGCCGAAAGCGCACGAAGTGCGGGTCAAGCTCATGGCCGCCGGGCTGTGCCACTCTGACGACCACATCACCACCGGCGACGCGCCCATCCGCCTCCCGGTCGTGGGCGGGCACGAGGGCGCGGGCATCGTCGAGTCCGTCGGCCCCGACGTGCAGCGCGTGAAACCGGGCGACAAGATCGTCTGCTCGTACATCCCGGCGTGCGGCGCCTGCCGGCCGTGCTCGACCGGGCACTCCAACATGTGCGTGAAGGGCCTCAACGCCGGCACCGGCATGTTCGAGGACGGCACGTGGCGGTTCCACGAGGGCGACACGGACATCGGCGGCTTCTGCACGCTCGGCACCTTCTCCCAGTACGCGGTTGTTTCTGAGTGGGCCACCGTTCCGTTGCGCGAGGACTTCCAGGACATCCCGTGGGAGCTCCTGTGCCTGGTCGGGTGCGGCGTGCCGACCGGCTGGGGGTCCGCGGTGCACGCGGCCGGGGTGCAGGCAGGCGACACCGTCGTGATCTTCGGCGCCGGCGGCGTCGGCAGCAACGCGGTGCAGGGCGCCAGGTTCGCCGGCGCCAAGAACGTGATCGTGGTGGACCCGGTGGAGTTCAAGCGGGAGATGGCGACCACCGTGTTCGGCGCCACGCACGCCTTCGCCACGGCCAAGGAGGCACACGAGTTCATCCGGGAGACCACCTGGGGCCAGCTCGCCGACCACGCCATCATGACGCCCGGCGCGGTCACCGAGGAGATGGTGAACGCCGCGGTGCAGATGACCGGCAAGGGCGGGAAGGTGACGATCACCGCCGTCGGGCACATCAACGAGCGCGCCGTCCACGTGCCCGCGGGCGCGCTGATCGGCTACATGCGCCAGGTCCGCGGCGCGCTGTTCGGCGACAGCAACCCGCTGTACGACATCCCGATGCTGCTCGGCCTGTACAAGTCGGGACAGCTCAAGCTGGACGAGCTCGTCACCCGCAAGTACACGCTCGACCAGGTGAACCAGGCCTACCAGGACATGAACGACGGCAGGAACATCCGCGGCGTGATCGTCCACGAGCACTAAGGCGGCGGCGGAAATGCTCACCGGCGGTGCGAATGCGCGGGACGTGAGGGGCGAGTTCAGCTA